>ENA-ORTS01000057-ORTS01000057.1-human-gut-metagenome-genome-assembly--contig:-NODE-57-length-99633-cov-23.617747_pt1 | contig 99633 bp, 76 predicted proteins | sample MGYA00241911_ERZ509186 | MGnify/ENA primary metagenome ERZ509186 (study PRJEB26280, sample SAMEA2338852) | human gut metagenome | biome: human gut; feature: human-associated habitat; material: faeces...
CCACCCCGGCGTTAGGCACTTTAGGCACCTTAAACGCGGCGAACATTGCCAATAACTTGAGCGACTCCCGCGCCCAAGCCGCCCATTATGCGGTGACGACGGCGGCGCCGCGCACTTGGTGGCAACGCTTGTTTGGGGCCAAAGCGGCCAATTTACATTTTAATAATCCCAACGCGCAAGCCGGCAGTGCGGAAGCCTCCGGGGAAATGTCAGATGCGGAGTTAGGGGCGGATACGGAACACGGTTTCAAAATGACCTATGTGGATGATTCCGGCACCGAACAAACCTTGCCCGTAAACGTAAAAATAGAAAAAGGATTCAAAACGGCCGGGTATAACCGCATTACGTTCACCCAATCTAATGTGGCGGAATTGCGCAATCAGGCTCAATCTCCCAAAACGATGGCGCATTTCTTTATGAAACTGAAAGCCGGGGAATTGCCGCGCCTGGTGGAAGCCGCCCAGCGGGAAAACATCCAACTGAAAATTAAGTTGGAATCTTCCCCCAATGTGGCGCATAAAACGGTAGACGCGCAACTTTATGCCCAGAACGGGGCCATGTTGCCGGTAATTGTGGAAATGCCTGCCAGCTTGCTTAAAAAAGGCTCCCGCCTGGTAATGACCAACGACGGCCGTTTGGGAATGTTGGACGCGCAAGCCCTGCTGGCGCAGGATGCTTCCGGCCGGTTGGAAATGGCCAGCCCGCTCCATTCGCACTTACACTTTTTAAGCAATTACTATGTGCGTATGCCCAAACACCAAATTGGCAACTGGGTTAAATTATTCAAAAATGCCCAGCAGTATTTTGATATTTCCGTTTTGCCTACGCAAAACAAAGCGCAGTTGGTGGTGCGGGACGTTTCTTTAACCAACGTCAGCTTGGGTAAAACCATGGCGCCTATTGCCAAAAAGCAGTTGGGTATGTCGGTAGACAACGCCACTACGCTGATGTTTATTATTAACTATATTTTGCCGGGGTTGGCTTCTTTAGTTAACCCGGTACTTAAAAAATACGGCGAAAAGAAACTGCTGACTATCTCTCTGGGGATGTCCGCCCTGGCCGGGGCCTTGGCTACGGCGGCCGGATTCTACGGGTTTGTGGAAAACCTGGATGTCAGCAATTTTGACCGCGTGCTGTTTGTGTCCGGGCTCGTGTTGATGAGCGCCTCCAGCATTTTGAAACAGCTGGTATGCAATATGTTAATCCGCGCCAACCGCGGGGAAGTGACCGTCAATGCGCCCAAAAAAGCGGCGCCGTCCGCGGCGGAAATTAAAGCGGCGGCGGAAGCGGATTTGAAAGACTTAACCCGCCGTATGAAAGAATTTTTCACGAAGCCTTCGGACGTAAACTTGAAAGACGTGGTACTGTATAACTTGAGCTTCGTGTTCAAAAACGTGGGCACGCTTGCGTTTTTGGCCTCCCCGTATGCGATTAACTGGGTGGTGGAACAGGCCAGCGGAATTAATTTAGGGTTGGACTATTCCGTCAGCTTCCCCATTTACGCTTTATATAGCTCTTGGGTCACCTACCGCGTGATGCGTTCCAATTTGCGGGATGCGTATTCCGCCAAAAACTTGGAACAAAGCCAACGCGCCGTATTGAACCATGTGGAAAAAGCCGCGCAAGCGTTGGAAGAATTGTTCAAATTGGACCCGTCTTCCGCCCAGTTTACGGCTAAGGCCGAAGAAGTGACCCGCAAAATTAAAGAAAGTTTGGACGATTTGACGTTGGCTCAAGTAAAGTTGGACAGCAAAGTAAAGAGCAAAGAAGCGTTTGCCGCCAATAAAGCGCAAGCCCTGGCCGATTTGGAAAAAGCCTTATCCGCCAGCGGTGCGCTGAATAAAGAGCAAGTCAACCAAATTATGGCGCAAGTGAACAAGGACTTTACCCACTTGGGCAAGAGCTTTGCCAGCTGGTGGAAAGTGCTGAAAGAAGCCAAAGGCGTAAAGGCGTTATCTTTGGCTATGACGTTAGCCACGGTACACGAGTTCATTTTATCCAGCTCGTTTGCGGCCAGCATTAATGCGTTGGTGCCGGACGGCGCTTATGCGAACTTCCTGGTGGCGCTGTGCTTGTATGTGCCGTTTATCGCCGGCCGCTTGGGCGGCAACGTGATAGGCAAACGCATCAGCTCCGGCAGTATGTACATTTTATGCTCCGCCTTATCGGCTATCGGTACGGCTATGATGATTACCAACGTGGGCAACCTGGCTCCTACCATGGTGGGCGCTATTGTAGCCAGTTTGGGCGTGGGGAACTTCTTTACCCAAATGTATGATTATATTATGCAGAAACACCCCAAACTCCAACGTGAAATCTCCGTCATCTTGGCCCTTACCATGGCTATTGCGGGTTTGGCTACGTTGCCGGCCTCGTACTTAACGTCCATTACCAAAAACCTGGACTTAATTTACGCCGGCGTGTGTTTAGGGTTGTCTTTAGTCCTTACCCCGGGTATGATGAAAGATTCCACCTTGTTTAAGTTCGTTAATACCCAGGTTAAAAAGCTGTTTGGCAAAAATGCCAAAGCGGCCAAGACCACCAAAAAAGACAAACATAAAGGGGACGGGCCGGCAGGCGGGGCCGCCGCAAAAAGTAAAGCGGCCCCCGGCAAAGCGGCCGCCCCCAAAACGGATGAGCCCGAAACTTTATCCCAAGTATTCATAAAAAATAAGCGAGGCGATATAATCGCCTCGCTGCAAGTTCCGGTATCCCAGGCCGGATTTCAACTAAAACCTCTGCAAGAGGTTTTTATTTTGCCCAGCGGAGAAATGATTTTGCGCGAATACCGGGAAAGCGCTTCCCAAAAAAAAGACACGCATAATTATACGCAAGTGGTGGTGCGTGATGACATAAAGCTGTACCGCTCCATGGGTAAAATAAAAGCCTCTGCGTTAAATCTTAAAAAAATAGGGGAAGGGCTTTTACTGGCTAACAGCAAAATTTGGCCCATGTTTCTAATGTATGTTTTATTGGGCATGAACAACGTATCCACCATTGTTGCTAACTTTGCCGAGGACCCTTTCCACATGAGCAAGTTTGAAATGTTTTTGCTCGGCAATATGGGCACGTTGGCGGTGGGGTTGTTTTCTTTGCCGATTGGTATTTTGCAGGGCAAATTCAGCCGCCGGATGATGTCCAATATCGGTATGCTTTCCATGATTACCGCCTTTGCGGTGCCGTGGCTCGCCGGACTAAACGGCACGTTGGGGGAAGCGACGGATTTGAAGCGTGCCGCCTTAATGGCCAGTTTTGTACTCTTGGGCATTGGCGGGGCGTTTTTGGACGTGTCCTTAAAACCCACGGTGTTGGCTATATCCAAAAAAGGCAATTACCAGCGTAATGTGGGCACGCTGGCGGTATTTAAGCAGGTGTTCGGCAACTCCATGAACTATTTACTCCCGCCGTTGTTTTTGTGCGTGGCGGGGGCGGATTGGAGCGCGTTTTTCCCGGTATATATGGCGGGCAGTGTGGCGGCGTTTATGCTGTATAATAAATTCCGTATGAAAGAACAAACGCTGGATTTGGTGGCGCAGGCCAAAAAGAAATACAAAGTAAGTTTTAAGAGCATTTGGAATGTTTTTACCGGGAAGAATAAAAAATCCCAACTGGTGCGCAAAAGCGTATATGCCAACATTTTGCATGGGGCCAATATCGGCACGCTGGCGCTGTTTGTAAACAGTTTAATGAAAGAACACTTTGCGGACCCGTCCGCTATGTGGAGCCTGCCTTTCGGGCTGACGCTGGATTCGGATGCGTGGGTGTTGCCTTCTTTTGTGCTGTTTACCTTGCCGATTATTTTCGGCCGGATGGCGGGCACAGCACTTGGTAGCGGTTTCCACTTGGGGGGCAAGCGCTTTGAGCCGCTCAACCCGGGCACGTTATTGCAAGCCAGTGCGTGGGTAAGTTTGTTGGGGGTTTTGCTGATTAATATGCCCAGTTGGCCCGCGCAGGAATTGGGGGCGGTGTTGGCGGCGTTGGGGCTGACGAACTTTGCCCCGATTTTAACGGCGTTCCCGACGGATAAAACCCGCGACGTTTCTGACGAGGTTTCCGCCCTGTTGTCTTTTTCGTCCGTGTTCAGCGCGGCGTTTGTGGTCACGTTTGGGCTGCTATTGGATTTGTTGGGCTCTTGGAATGCCCTTGCGTTTGGGTTGCTGGGCGCGTTTTTTGCCTATTTAATCCACTTTGGCGGGGAAATCCGCCACGGCAAGTTTGACGACCTGCGCGACCCGCACGGCAATACGGCGGAAGAATACGAAGACCCGCTGACGGAGTAGCCGGAAAACCTTTATCAAAAAAACCCCGGGAAATTTACCCGGGGTTTTTCGTTTATTACTGGCAGAACAGGCGCTCTATTCCGCAATAGAATGGCGGTCTTTTACAATGGATTCCGCCCGCATTAAGGAATGGTCAATGTTGCGGCAGAGGTGGTCTTCCCCTAACAGTTTAATGAAACCGTACTGTTCCAAGGTTTTGCGCACATGCTTTTGTACATGGGATAAAATCAGCTGTACGCCGTCATCTTTACAGCGGTTGTAAATACGCTCTAAAGCGTGGTAGCCGGTGGCATCTATGGCCGGTACACTGCGCATACGCAAAATAAGCACTTTGCAATTTTTGTGGTGTTCCAACGTTTCCACAAACTGCGTAGCCGCCCCAAAAAAGAACGGGCCGTTAATTTCGTACACGCTGACGTGTTTGGCAATTACTTTGGTGTCAATGTCGTCTTTGCGGCGCACTTCGTCCATAATATCGTCATCCGTATTGGTAATTTGGTACACGTCCGCCATGCGCTTCATAAAAAGCACCGCCGCCAACACCAGGCCAAATTCTATGGCAATTACCAAGTCAAACACCACGGTCAGCGTGAAAGTGGCCAGCAAAATCAGCACGTCCCCCAGCGGAGCCTTAAATAACGCCTTAAAACTGCGCCAGTCGCTCATGCGGTAGGAAACCAAAAACAAAATAGCCGCCAAACTGGTCATGGGAATACGCCCAATCCACCGCATGAGGCATAACATCATTAAAAACAAAAATACGGCGTGCGCCATACCGGCAACCGGGGTGCGGCCGCCGTTTTCTATATTAGCGGCGGTGCGGGCAATCGCGCCGGTAGCGGGCAAACCGCCAAACAGGCCGGAAGCCACATTGGCAATCCCGGTGGCTACCAGTTCCATATTGGAGCGGTGGCGTTTGCCAATCATACCGTCCGCCACTACGGCGGAAAGCAAACTTTCAATGCCCGCTAACAGGGCAATCGTCAGGGCCGGGCGCATTAAATTTTGGATGGTATCCCAGCTGACGGCGCCCGGCAGGTGCGGCATAACCAACGTGCTGTCCACCGCGCCGAATGTGCTGGTAATGGTGGGCACGTTCATCCCCGTCACGCCCACCAATACGGCGGTAATTAACAAGGCCGCCAGGGAGCCTGGAAACGCCTTCCATTTTTTAGGCCAAAAAAGAATAATCGCCAACGTGAGTAGCCCCACCGCCAGGGCCGCCCAGTTGATTTGACACAAACTGTGGAAATACAAACCCCATTTGGCAAAAAAGCCGGAGGGAATGTCGGTAAGTCCCAACCCCAAAAAATCGTTAATTTGGGTAGAAAAAAGCACCACGGCAATCCCGCTGGTAAATCCGGTTGTCACGGGGTAGGGAATGAACTTAATGAAACTGCCGAATTTGCACACCCCCATAAAAATTAAAAAAATCCCCGCCATAATGGTAGCGGTCAACAGCCCGGCCAAGCCGTATTGTTGGATAATGCCGTATACAATCACTACAAACGCGCCCGTAGGCCCGCCGATTTGTACGCGGCTCCCCCCAAAAAGGGAGATAATAAACCCGGCCACAATGGCCGTAATTAAGCCTTTTTCCGGCGTCACGCCGGAGGCAATCGCTAATGCGATAGAAAGCGGCAGGGCGATACACGCCACCACCAGGCCGGCGCTTAAATCTTTTAAGACGCGGCGGGAGGAAAACTCCTCCGGACGGTTTTTAATCAGGGTGAGTAATTTGGGTCTTAACATTTTATTTTTAACGTTTTAATAACTTGCTGAGGAGCCGGTCATAATACGGTTGCGGCACCGGCATACCCGGGGTGGAATTGCGCCCGCTGTGGGGGCCGTGATAGTCGGACCCGGCAGTGGCAAACAAATCATACTTGCGGGCAATTTTTAACAGCTCTTGTTTTAGGGTGTATGTATGGGCGGGATAAAAAACTTCCAATCCGTCCAAACCTGCTTCTTTCCAGGCGGGAAAGTTCCACACGGCTTGCGTAAGGCCGGGGTGGGCAATAACGGCCAGGCCGCCCGCGGCTTTAATGGCGCGGATGGCTTCCGCCACGCTGACTCCGGCCGAGGGTACATAACCCGGTTGCCCCGGTACCAACCAACGGCGGAACCCTTCCTGGCGGGAGGGTACGATGCCTTTTTGTTTGAGGGCATCCGCCACATGGGCGCGGGAAACCGTATTGGGCGCGCGGGAAAATACATCTTCCGGCGTAAGGTTCAAACCGGCGGCTTGCAGTTGGGCAATAATTTTTTTAATGCGTTCTACCCGCACTTGGCGGTTGTGGGCCAAAAATGCGGCAAACTGCGGGTCGTGAATGTTTACATTCAAACCTAAAAAATGCAGGTGGTCGTGTTCCCGGGTGCTTATTTCCACGGCGGGAACAAAGGGGATATGGCGGGCTTCACATTCTTGTTGGGCTTGCAAAACGCCGTCCACGGTGTCGTGGTCGGCCAAGGCAAAAATGCCTACACCCGTTTTTTGGGCGGCAATAACCACTTCGCGCGGGGAAGACGTCCCGTCCGAGTAAATAGAATGGGTGTGTAAGTCCGCCTTAGGCATTAAACGCGTTCCACCGCCGTCACGCCGGGCACTTCCGCTTTAATTTTGCGTTCCACCACGGCTTGCAGGGTCATTTGCGCGTGCGGGCAACCGCCACAGCGGCCCCGTAAACCTACGGTGACGATACCGGTTTTTTCATCAACGCCAATCAGTTGGATGTCGCCGCCGTCGGATTGCAAAATAGGGCGGATTTCTTCAATTACTTTTTCCACTTGTTCTTTCATTTTTAACTCCGTTATAAAAGGTATTCTTTATTATAGCTTTTTTGGCCCCGGTGCGCGGAAATGCGTAAAAATTTGCAAAAATGCCGGCAATATTTGCTATACTTTGAGTGTAGCAGACTAAATTTTGCTTGTGATATGGAATGCTTTATTGAGGAGAGAACATGAAAAAAATTGTATCCATATTCGTCTTGTTTTTACTGGTAAGCGCACCCGCTTTTGCGCAAAAATACGCTAGCGTAAAAGCTAAAAGGGCCAACATCCGCACCTGCGCGGGCACCAAATGTGCCATTAAATGGTATGCGTGGAAATACACCCCCGTTATTATGGTAAAAACCAACGAAACGAAAGACTGGGTGTTAGTAAAAGATTTTGAAGGTTTTAACGGTTGGATTTCGGCCGACTTGCTGAGCCCCGCCGGCTCTATGGCGGCTAAAGTGGATTTGAACGTACGCAAAGCCCCCGGTGCCAGCAGTGAAGTGGTCTGCACCGTTGAAAAAGGCTATCCGTTCAAATATATTTCCAAAAAAGGCGCTTGGATTCAAGTGCAGGATGACCCCGCCAAAAAAGCCGAAGGCGTTTGCAAAGGCTGGGTGTATGCCAAAAACCTGTGGGGCTTTTTTAAGCAATAATAAAAAACACCCCGGCGCGGGGCAACCGGCTTGATTTTTTAGGTGTGCCCGCGTAAACTATTAGTAAATATTTCTGGGCCGCTTGCTGCTTGCAGGGGCGGCCTTAAAAAGGGTAGAATATTTGTATGAAGAAATTATTGGTAGCTGCTGCGGCAGCCAGTGTGGTGGCGTGTGCTTTCTGTTTAGCCAGAACGGTGCAGGAAGGCCGTTTCAACATTTCCGGAACGGTGGATGTACCGGAAAGATTGGTTAAAATTGCACAGGCGGACAACAACTCCTGTTCTATTATTGTTAAGAACGAGGCCGATGTTCCCGTGGCCATCAAACGGGTAGTAAACCCTAAATTTCCGTTAGCTTTCCACTTGGGGGAAGAAGATTTATTAACCCCTAAATTAGAGGGCGACTTAAAACTGGAAGTACAAATTAATAACCATGGCCAACTGGGCGTGCTGAAAGAAGGGGATATTTTCGGGGCTTCGGCCGCTTTAGTAAGGCCCAACGCCAAAAATGTGTTGGTGCAGGCCGATAAAATGACCGGTATGCCGCGTTTAGCGCGCGGCGCCACCCGCGGAAACTTCTTCCGCACGGCGGCCCGTTAGTTTTAATAAACAATCAAAACCCCGCTTGTTGGCGGGGTTTTTAGTCTGCGGGCGGAAAAGTTTTTTACTTGACGAACGGCCCCAGAAATAGCACAATAAAATAAGAACTTTTGATAAGGAGTATTTGCCCATGAAAAGATGTTTGTTGCTGCTGGCTGTTTTGGCGGCGACGTCCGCGTTGCAAGCGCAGGACGGGCAAAAATATTCGCGCGAAGATGTATTAGCCGTATTTGCCCAATATAACCCGCAAGTGTTGGAAAATGCCAAAGTAAACGAAGATTACAACCGCATTTTGCAACAGTGGGCTACTGCTTATCAGCGGGAAAAAAGCCCGCAGGCCGATTGGGAATTAATGGCTGTAGCTAAAAATTTTGATAATTCCCTGCGGTTATTTGCCATTACCAAAACGTACGAAGAAAGCCTGGCTTTGCAAAAGGCCGCCAATATGGAGTTGGCTTCCTTGGACGTATCCACCCGGCAAGCCCTTTTGGCCGTTTTTCAAGATATTTATAATGCTACTTTAGATATTAAAGCGCAGGAAATTGCCCAAACCAAAGCCCGCATGAAAGCCGTTAAAAAGGATAAAACCCTGGCGGCCGAACAGCGCAAGCAAAAATTGGCGCAGGAAAAGAGCCTCCTGAAAGACTTAAAAACCGAGGTCAAAACGCTTAAAAAAGATGCCTCCTCTAAAGTGCAAGCCGCCAGTGATGTCTATTTTGCGGATATAAAAGCGCAAGCCTTGGCCCGATTTGAGGCCGCTTACAAGGCCGCCCTGGAGCAAGCGCAAGAAGCAAAATCTTCTTCCAACCGGCAAGTAAAAAGCAAAAACAAAAAACCCGTCGGCAAATAATTTTATGCCCAAAAACGCCTTCCTCCCGCTTAGGGAAGGGGGCGTTTTGCCGTGTAAAACCATTTTAGTTGTATATTTTAGTATAAAGGAAATAAAACAGTATGATTAGAACCGTTATTGATAAAATTTTTGGTACCAAAAGTGAAAGAGACTTAAAAAAAATCCAACATTATGTAGATGATGCCAACCGTTTTACGGCGGAGTTTGAATCTTTAACAGACGACGCCTTAAAAGCCAAAACGGACGAATTTAAGGCCCGCTTGGCCAAAGGGGAAACGCTGGACGATATTTTGCCCGAAGCGTTTGCGGTGGTGCGTTTGGCGGCCCAGCGCGTCATCGGTCTGCGCCCGTATGATGTGCAAATGTTGGGCGGTATCGTTTTGCACCAAGGCAAAATTGCCGAAATGGGCACCGGGGAAGGGAAAACCTTAGTGGCGGTGTTGCCCTCTTACTTAAATGCGTTGACGGGCAAAGGGGTACACGTCGTCACGGTAAACGACTATTTGGCCCGCCGCGACCGCCAATGGATGGGCCCCATTCACGAATTTTTAGGCTTAACGGTGGGGTATATCGGCCATGATATGGATAACGACGAACGCCGCGAAATGTACGCTAAAGACATCACCTACGTCACCAATAACGAATTAGGCTTTGACTACCTGCGCGACAATATGGTTATTTCCCGCGAGGACCGCGTTTTGCGCCCGCTCAATTATTGTATTGTGGACGAAGTGGACTCCATTTTAATTGACGAAGCCCGCACCCCGCTGATTATTTCCGGCCCGTCCGAACAAAGCACGGATAAATATTACATTGTAAACCGGTTGGTGCCCTCCTTAAAAGTGCGCTTGATTACGGAAAAAGACGAAGTAAAAGCCAAATACGAAGGCACCAAGCTGGAAGAAGGGTATGATGCCATTGTGGACGAAAAAAACCATACGGCTACGCTGACGGATTCGGGTATTGCCAAGGCGGAAAAATTCTTAAACGTTCCCAATTTGTATGATGACGTCGGTTCCAGCTGGGTACACCATATTACGCAAGCCCTGCGCGCCCACCACTTGTACGAACGCGACGTGGCTTATGTGGTCAAAGACGGCGAAGTAGTGATTGTGGACGAATTTACCGGCCGCTTAATGCCGGGCCGCCGCTGGAGCGACGGGCTCCACCAAGCGGTAGAAGCCAAAGAAGGGTTGCAGATTAAAGAAGAAAACCAGACGTTGGCTACCATTACTTTCCAAAATTTCTTTAAGTTGTATAAAAAACTCTCCGGCATGACGGGTACCGCCATGACGGAAGCCAACGAATTTTGGCAAATTTACAAATTGGACGTGGTGGAAATCCGCCCCAACCGCCCCTCTAAACGCATTGACTACCCGGACCAGGTATTTTTAACGGAACGGGAAAAATTTAACGCAATTATTAACGAGGTGGAAAGCCTGTGGAAAACCGGCGCCCCGGTTTTGGTGGGTACGCGCTCTATTGAAAAATCCGAAAAACTTTCCGCCATGCTCCGCGCCAAAGGCATCCCGCATAAAGTGTTAAATGCCAAATATCACGAAATGGAAGCCCAAATTATCAGCCAGGCCGGGCGTAAAGGCGCAGTGACGATTGCTACCAACATGGCCGGCCGCGGTACGGACATTGTATTGGGCGGAAACCCGGCGGATAAAGAGGAACAAAACCAGGTGGTGGCGCTAGGCGGTTTGCACGTTATCGGCAGTGAACGCCACGAAAGCCGCCGCATTGATAACCAGTTGCGCGGCCGCTGTGCCCGCCAAGGGGACCCGGGCTGCTCCCGCTTTTATGTATCTTTGGAAGACGAACTGATGCGTTTGTTTGCCAATACGGCCAAAATTTCTTCCATTTTAAGCGCTATGGGTATGAAAGAAGGCGAGGCCATAGAATCGCGCCTGATGAGCCGCCAAATTGAAGGCGCCCAGCGCATGGTGGAAGGCCGCAACTTTGACATCCGCAAACAACTGTTGGATTATGATAAAGTAATGAACCAACAGCGCACCGCCGTATACGGTTTGCGCAACGCCATTTTGGACGGGCAAAATATGACGGAAAAATCCGTGCAGATGATGGAAGAATGCGTGGATGATTTGGTGGAAATGTATTTCAATCCTTCCCACCCGGGCCGCAGTGATTTTAACACTTTGAATGTGGCGTTAAAGTCCCTTTTCCCCATTAATTTTAACTACAATGCCGAAAATGTGGCCGGCAAAACACGCGAGGCGTTGGCGGACGAAATTATTGCCCAAATTAAAGAATTATACCACGCGCGCGTGGCATACTTTGCCGAGCAGGGCTTGAACTTCGCCGAAATTGAACGGATGCTTTTGTTGCAAATTTTGGACAGCGCCTGGAAACAAAATTTGTATGAATTGGACCAGTTGCAAAACAGCGTCAGCTTGCGCGGTTATGCCCAAAAAGACCCGCTGATTGAATACCAGAAAGAAGCCTACAAATTGTATTGCGCCATGATGAACCGCGTGCGCGATTTGATGGTGGGCTACATCTTCCGTATCCAGTTGCCGCCGCGCCGCGCGCCGCAAGCCGCCCCGGTGCAACAAACCGGGGAACAGGCGGAAGACGCCGGGCATAAAATAGGCCGAAACGACCCTTGCCCCTGCGGGAGCGGCAAAAAATATAAAAAATGTTGTGGAGCCAAACTATGAATAAAATAAAACAGTTCCTTTTGTTGCTGTGTGCGTTCGCGGTAATAGGGGCTATTCCGGTGGTGCTGTCGCGCCGGGAAGTTATCCCTACGGATATGCCGGCTTTATCCCGGGCAGAAATTGTGGCTAATAAGCAGGAATACGAAAAGCAGGAAGCCAAGCAGGAAACGCAAGAGCGCGCCCGCCGTATTGCCAAGGCCCGCTCCGCCAACTTTGCCTGCAAGGCCGACGAAGACTGTATTATTGTGGATAAAGACCCGTGCGGCTGTTTGGTAGGCCCCAAAGGGGTGGTGGCTATTAACGCCTCGCGCTCTTTGGAATTTACCAAATCGTTAGGGAATGTACTGGCCAAAGCCTGCCCGGACGGCGCCCCGTCGCAAGAAAAAGAATGTAGCCCCAATGCCCGGGCCGTCTGCCGCAATAAGACGTGTAAAATTATTTATTAAGAGTTTGCCGGATGAGCCTTTTTCGCCGCCCTTTAACCGAAACCGCCTCTGCCCCCAAAACTACGTTTAGGGAGCGCGCGGCCGCATGGGGAAAGCGCGGCTTAAAAGGCTTTTTTTTATTGCTGTGCGCCCTGGCTACCGCCCTATTGGTAAAAGCCAGCTATCCTAAAGTATCGGTTTATGGGTTGGGTTGGGTGGCGCTGGCGCCGTTTATTATGGGCGTGGTGCATGTGCGCAAATTTTGGCGCGCATTTTTTTATTCCTGGTTTAGTGCTGTTTTAATTTACGGCGGACTTTTTTGGTGGATTTACCGCACCTGCCGCGAGGGGGGCGATTTAAGCGCCGGGCTTTCCGCGGCGGCCTGGTTGGGGCTTTCTGCATTAATCGGTTTGCAATTTGCGGTTTTCGGCTCCAGTTGTTTCTTTTTGCGTAAACTGCGTGGCTTGTTCCCGCTGATGGCCGCGTGCGGGTGGGTGGCGCTGGAATGGCTCCACCAAACCTTGGCGTTCCACGCGTTAGGTTTCCCGTGGGTGATGCTGGGGTATTCCCAATGGAATTTCCCTCCGGCGTTGCAAATAGCTTCTTTAACCGGGGTGTATGGGGTTAGCTTTGCCGTGGCGTTTGTGGGCATTTCGGTCGGGTTTGCGTTTTCGGGCAAAGTAGGTTTTAAGGGGGCTGTTTTCCAGCTGATTTTAGCCGCGTGTATGTTGGGCGGTGTAGTGGGGTTTGGGGAGTGGACGCTTTCGCGCCCGGCCCCCAAAGCGCTGTTAAGTGTCAGCACCGCCGTTATGCAACCCAATATAGACCAATATAAAAAATGGTCGCCGCAGTTTGAAGCGGAAATCCGCTCCACGTTAGAGGATATGGGCCGCCAACTCAAAGATAAACAAGCACTGTTGGCCGTCTGGCCGGAAAGCGCCGTGCCGGGGGAGCTGACCCAGGAGCCGTATTTAAGCCTGTTTGAAAACATCTCCACCCAAGGCAGTTTGTTCCAGGTGGTCGGCTCCAACGTGACGGGCGACCAACAACAATTTGTAGGGGCTTATGTGGTTTCTCCGTTTGATGATAATTTACAGGAATACCGCAAAGTAAAATTAGTGCCGTTTGGGGAATATATCCCGCTGGAAAGTGTAGTCCGTTCGGTAGCCAAAGACGTAGCCGTATTGGGCGAATTGGGCAGTTTTACCCCGGGGAGCCCGGAGCAGGAGTTGCCGCAGATGTCCGGCGTGCCGTTTGGCATTACCGTATGTTATGAATCCATTTTCCCGCAGTTATGGGCCAAACAAAACCGCGCCGGGGCCAAGTTTTTTGTAAACGTGACGAACGACGCCTGGTTTTTTGATTCGGATGCGCCTTACCAGCATTTGGCGGTCAGCGCACTGCGCGCGGTGGAAACCGGGCGCCCGGTTTTGCGTGCGGCCAACACGGGTATTTCGGCGGTGGTGGACCGTTATGGGCGGATACAGGAAACGGCCCCGCTCAATACGCGCGCTATTTTAACGGCCAACATTCCTTTGCCCTTAAATGAGGCCCAAAATTTTTATACGCAGTGGGGGGATTGGTTCGCGTGGCTTTGCGCCGCTTTATATTTTACGCTCCTTATATCTGCTATGGTGTTTGCTTATGAATAATATTGAATTTAATGATGTAGATACTAAAATTACGGAAATGGAAACCCGGGTGGCAAAAATCGGGCAGATTGTAAATGTTCCGGCCAAAACGGCGGAAATTGCTGCCCTGGAGCAAAAAACGGCTGACCCCGCTTTTTGGAACGATAACCAGGCCGCTCAAGCCGTCACCCGGCAACTGGACGGCTTAAAAACGGCGGTGTCTTCCTACCAAAATTTAGCCAAGCAGGTGGCGGATGCCCGCGCCTGGTATGATTTATGCAAAGAGATGCAAGACCAAACGGAGCTTGCGCAACTCTATCACTCTTTGGCGGAAACGGAAAAAAATATTGCCCGCAAAGAAAGCGAAATTACCCTTTCGGAACCGAACGACAAACTGAACGCAATTTTAACCATTCACGCGGGGGCCGGCGGCACGGAATCGTGCGATTGGGCCCAAATGCTGATGCGTATGTATACCCGCTGGGCGGAACAGCACGGTTTTAAGGTGTCTATTACGGACTCCCAACCCGGCGACGAAGCCGGCATAAAAACCGTCAGTGCCATTATAGAGGGCCCCTTTGCCTATGGGTATTTGAAGGGCGAAAACGGCGTACACCGCCTGGTGCGTGTTTCCCCGTTTGATGCCAACAGCCGCCGCCACACGTCTTTTGCCTCGTGCGACGTTCTGCCGGATATTGACGAAAACATTAATATAGAAATCCCCGAAAAGGATATTCAGCTGGAAACCAGCCGCGCCGGCGGCCATGGCGGCCAAAACGTAAACAAGGTGGAAAGTGCCGTGCGCCTGTTGCACATTCCCACCGGCATTGTGGTTTCCTGCCGTATAGAGCGTAGCCAACTGCAAAACCGCCAAACCGCTATGAAAATGTTGAAAGCCCGCCTGTATGAACTGGAAATGGATAAAAAACGCAGTGAGGCCGAAAAACGCTACGGCCAAAAAGGGGAAATTGCCTGGGGACACCAAATCCGCTCCTATGTATTTATGCCGTATCAGCTGGTTAAGGATTTACGCACCGGGTATGAAACTTCCCAAATTAATGCGGTGATGGACGGCGAATTGGACCCGTTCATTTTTGCCTATTTGAACCAACTGGCTACACAAAAAAAATAATGAAACCCGGCCTTTATATACATATTCCGTTCTGCCGCCAAAAGTGCAATTATTGTGACTTTGCCTCCTTTGCCGGGTTGGAAAACCTCATTCCGGCGTATTTGGCGGCCTTGCGGCTGGACGCGGCTAATGCCCCCGCCAAACAGGTGGAAACCTTGTATGTAGGCGGCGGCACGCCCAGTTTGCTTTCCGCCGCGCAACTGGCACAGTTGTGTACGTTGCTCCAAAAAGAGTTCGGCCCCATTTCCGCCTTGCCGGAATCTACTTGCGAGGCCAACCCGGAAAGCCTCACCCCCGAAAAATTAACCGTTCTTAAAAATTTTGGTTTTACGCGCCTGAGCCTGGGCCTGCAAAGTTTGGATGATAAAGAATTAAAACTATTGGGCCGGGTGCATACGCGGGCGGATTTTTTGCGGGCGTATCAGGCGGCGCGTGCGGCGGGGTTTGATAACATTAATATAGATTTAATTGCCGGGCTCCCCGGGCAGACCTTGGAACAGTTTTTGGCTAATTTGCAGGGGGTTATTGCGCTAAAGCCGGAGCATTTATCCGTTTATGGTTTGCAGATAGAAGAAGGCACGCCGTTTTTTGAGCGCGGCATTGTGTGCGACCAACTGTTAATGCGCCGCATGCTGGAAGAAACCCATAGGCGGTTGATTCAGGCCGGGTTTGAACATTACGAAATTTCCAACTTTGCGTTGCCCGGCCGGCAGGCCAAACATAATACTTCTTATTGGCGCGATGGGGAATACATTGGGCTAGGCAGTGAGGCCGCCTCTTACTGGAAAGGCGAGCGCCGCCAAAATGTATCCTCCGTGCAAGAGTACATCCGCCGGATGCAGGCGGGCGAAAGCCCGGTTTGTTATGCGGAGCATTTAACCGGCAAAGAAAAACTGGGCGAACAAGTGATGTTGGGGCTTAGGTTATTGGACGGCGTGGAGCTGACGGACGAAATCCAACAGGCTTTCGGGCGGGATATTCAAACCCACATAAAAAACGGACTGCTGACCCAAGAAAATAATAAAATAAAATTAACGTTTGAGGGGCTCTTTTTAGCCAATGAAGTTTTTTGCAGTTTTGTGGCCCCCTTTGAGGAAGAATGAATTTAACCCCTATACATACGGATATTTTCCGCGAACGGCAGGACTTGCCCGCGTTTATTACGCGGTTTTTGCCGTCTGTGACCGAGAAAACCGTTTTGGCGGTGGCCTCTAAACTGGTTTGTTTGTGGAAAGGTCTTTCCGTGGCGTACGAAAGCACCGCCCAAAAAGAGGCCCTCATCCGCCAAGAAAGCACCGCGGCTTTGCAAACGCCATTGGCGTGGCTGACCGTAAAAGCCGGTATGGTTATGACCAACGCCGGGATTGACGAATCCAACGCGGACGGCAAACTGCTCCTTTTGCCCCAAGATTGTTATGCGTGCGCGGAAGAATTAAGAACCGCCTTACAGGCACATTACGGCGTAAAAGAGTTGGGCATTGTAATTACGGACAGTATGATTTTGCCTTTGCGCGCGGGCGTAATTGCCGGGGCGGTGGGCTATGCCGGGTTTCAAGGGGTCAAAGATTTGCGCGGCAAGGCGGATATTTTCGGCAAAAAATTAGCCGTCACGCTGGTAGACGCGGCCGATACATTAGCCAGCGCCGCCGCGCTTTGTATGGGGGAAGCGGACGAAACCTGCCCGCTGTGCGTGATAGAGCGCGCCCCGGTTGTATTTACGGCGCACACCCGCCCGCAGGAAATGCACTACCCGGCCAAAGACGATTTGTATGCCCCATTGTTTAAGGCAGTGGGATTACTCAAGGATTAGGAGAACACCATGATAAAGAATGTAATTAATGAATTCAAAACTTTTGTGATGCGCGGCAACGTAATTGATATGGCTGTCGGTATCATTATCGGCGGAGCGTTTACTAAAATTGTAAACTCCACCGTTTCCGATATTTTAATGCCGCCCTTGGGGCTGCTGATGGGAAAGGTGGATTTTTCCAACTGGTTTATTGTGCTCAAAGACGGCGCCACCGTTCACGGGCCGTATGACTCTTTGTCCGCGGCGGCCGCGGCGGGGGCCACCACGCTGAACATCGGCAATCTGCTCAATGCGGTTATCAGCTTTTTAATTGTGGCGTTTTGTATTTTTATGCTGATTAAACTGATTAATAAATTAAACGCGCCCAAACCGGCTCCGGCCGCGGCGCCTACCACCAAAAAATGCCCGTATTGCTGCAGTGAAATCGCCCTGGAAGCCACCCGCTGCCCGCATTGTACTTCCGAATTAAAATAAGTTTTTGGGTATTTTGTAAAACACCGGGGAAAGGTTTGCGCCTTTCCCTTTTTGCTTGTTTGTGCCGTTCAAATTTTTTACACTAATACTATGATTTATTTTGCACACCGCGGGGCCAGTGCCGAGCGCCCCCAAAATTCCGTAGCCGCCTTTAAGCGCGCCAGCGCCTTGGGGGCCACGGCGTATGAATTGGACGTTCATTTACTGCGTGACGGCCAGTTAGCCGTTCATCATGATTATTCTTTATTGGCTACTACCGGGCGTGATACTCTTTTGGGCACGCTCACGCAGGCGGATTTGGCCCAGTATCCGCTAATTAATGCGTTTACGGCGGAAAAATGCACCATTCCGCTCTTGCGGGACGTATTGCCGGTGGTGCGCGAAAATTTAGCGTGCTTAAATATAGAAATCAAAAATGACGGCAATTATTACCCGGGCATAGAAAAAGTTTTGCTAGACGAACTGCACGCGCAGGCGCTGGATATGCTGCCTAAAATTCTTTTTTCCAGTTTTGATTATCCCACCTTAGTCCGTTTGCGGGCACTGGATAAAAGCGTGCGGATTGGGCGTTTGTGCCGCGCGTTTGATGTGCAAGAAGCGTTGGCGTTAGGGGCGCGGAGCGTACACATGAACCAAAGCCGGCTCACGCCGGAAATTATAAACGCCTGCCACGCACACGGCCTCCAAGTTTTTGCGTATACTGTCAATACGCAAGCGCAGGCTGAGCGGCTTTCCGCCCTGGGCGCAGACGGCATTTTTACCGATAAGATAGGCTTTTTCCTTTCCACCCGTTAAGCGGGCACACCTTTTTATCCGCGCGGCGTTCTAACGGCGCAGGCGCATTTGATAGGTTATGCGCGGCGGCGCATAAAAAACCCGGCCTATTAAAGCCTATACCGAGGCCGACAAAGCATTAGCTATGCGCGGCGGTGCATAAAAAACCCGGCATATTTTTGCCGGGTGTGTTTTAAGGAAAGCAGAACCGTTAAAGCGCTAAGAGTTTGTTATTCCAGCGGGAGGCCGGGTTCGGCTTTTGTTGCGGGGTGGCGGCCCTTAAAATTTTATAAGCGGCCGGATTTTCGTTCTTTTGGGCCCAGCGGAGCGGAGTTTTGCCTTCTTTATCGGTGGCGGACGCATTTTTCGGGCACGTCTGCAATACTAAACGCAGGGCAATCAGGTTGCTTACTTGCCCTTTGTTCGCCCCAATCGCCGCCATGTGCAGGGCCGTCACGCCGTCTTTATCTTTCACGCATGGGTTGGCCCCCCGGCGCAGCAGCCGGATAGCGGCGGAGGATTTGCCGTCGCGCAGTAAAACCATCAGGGCGGTGGCGCCTTCGTGGTCGCGCGTTTCTAAAAACCGCATTACGCTAATCGTCGGGGCGGAGTCATGATTACTGCCCAGTCTTAAGGCGCGGGCGGTTTCTAACGCCGTTAAGCGGTTGATAAGGGCATCGGCAAAGTCCGCATCGGCGGCATAAAACAAGGCAGTGCGGCCCAGTTTATCGGTAGAGAACAGCTGCGCGGGTTTGGTGGCCAAAGCCAGGGTTTTGGCTAACAAGGCTTTGGGGCCGTATTCTGCCGCGCGCATTAAAAAATCGCTCTTAAACACTTGTTTGCGTTCATAGCCGGAAACAGGCATACCGTGTTTGTAGTTGGTTTCCACAATGGAAATCGTATCCTTGTATTGGCGGGCAAAATCCTGCCGGGTGTACGCTTGGGCGGTAGCCGCACAAAACAAGGCCAGGGCAACGCTGTATATTATTTTTTTCATTTTTCGGTTCCTCTCTTGCAATAAAAAACCGGCTCCTTTATAATGGGAGCCGGTTTTGAATAAATAAATACAAAAATTAATTTCTTTCGCTCCCTGTATCCTTAATTGTAAACATAATAGACGGGCACACCCCGCAAATTAGGGTGCGTTTAATCAAGGAAAGATTAAAGGAGTTAAAGTGTTTCATACGTTTTATTGTACTTTATTTTTTTATTTTTGCAAACATTTTTTTATTTGTCTGCCTGATACAGCCCGCGCAACAGGGCAATTTCCGCCGCGTAGCCGGGAATATCGTTCGGGGTTTCCAAATAAAACGGCAGATGTTTTAAGGCCGGGTGGTTAATCACCCGCGCCAGGGCCTCTGTGCCCAGCGTGCCTTGGCCGATTTTGGCGTGGCGGTCTTTGTGTGCGCACAACGGGTTTAAGCTGTCGTTTAAGTGAATGGCTTTTAAGCGGTTCAGACCGATTATTTTATCAAAGCGGTTTAATACGCCGTCTAAATCGTTTACAATGTCATAGCCCGCGTCGCTGACGTGGCAGGTATCCAAACAAACGCCCATTTTATCCGCACATTTTACACCGTCTAAAATTTGGCGCAGTTCTTCAAAGCGGGAGCCAACTTCACTGCCTTTGCCGGCCATGGTTTCCAATAAAACCGTGGTGGTTTGGTGCGGTGTTAAAATGTGGTTTAATAAAGCGGTAATTTGCTGGATGCCCGTTTCTATCCCTTGCCCCACATGGCTGCCCGGGTGAAAATTGTATAAATTGCCGGGCAGAAAATCGTTCATGCGGGCCAGGTCGTCTTGCATAGTCAGCAAGGCAAATTCCCGCGTTTTGGGGTCTGCCGAGCAGGCGTTTAAGGTGTAGGGCGCATGGGCGAGCAAGGGGCCAAATTGGTTTTTTTGTGCCAGTTCCCGCAGGTTGGCGGCATCTTGCGGGTCAATGGCTTTGGCTTTACTGCCCCGCGGGTTGCGGGTGAAAAACTGGAACACGTTGGCCCCAATAGAAAGGGCTTCTTTTCCCATGGCCGCAAAACCTTTGGCGGCGGATAAATGGCAGCCGATATAAAACATTTTTGTTCCTCCTGTGGGTGCGCCGCCCGGTGCAAATTAGTGCTTTTTGGCTTGGGTGCGCAAGTGGTGCGGAATATGTTTATATTTTTGCCCGCGTTTGGCGGCTTCTTCGTGGCGTTTGGAAAGTTCCGCCCGGTGGTGGCGGTATACGTCCACGCGGGTGTATTTCAGCATTAGGAAAAAATCCACCAACACCATTACAAAGTTTAGCACATACAGCCAAAAAACCAAATCAAAATTATGCAGTATTTTGTGAATCATCCCGCATACATAGGCAAACTCAATGGTAATCATAAACAAAAAACTCTTACCCGCCGCCGTTTTGGTACGCAAAGAACGGCAGATATTAAACGGCCATGCCAAACCGAATCCAACCATCATTAAGGCTTCAAAAATACTCATTTTTTTTCTCCTTGCGGCGGGTGGAGCGCTATGGAGCGGCGCCTGCCTATACTTATATTTTAGCTTTTTTGTTTTTGGCTGTTCAACGCCATAAAAAACCCGGCCTGGGGCCGGGTGTGTTCAAAATAACAGCGGTTTTATAAGGCGGCAATATCTTTTTCCAGCTCCGCCACATGTTCTTCCGTCGTGGCCCAACTGGTGCAAAAGCGGGTGACGGTATGCTCTTTATCCGGCTGACCAAACCGCGCAAACACATATTTTTTGGCCAGTTTTTGGGCAACCTCATTGGGCAAAATAGGGAATTGCTGGTTGGTGGGGGAACTGTATAACAGCGGGAACCCCGCCTTTTGGAACGCTTTTTTAATGCGGGCGGCAAATTCGTTTGCTTGTTTGGCAATCGTTAAATAGAGGTCGTTTTCAAACAGCGTTAAAAATTGCAGGCCGAGCAACCACCCTTTAGCCAACATGGCCCCGCGTTGCTTAATGTAGTAGCGGAAGTCCTGCTTGAGGGCGTCATTCATAATCACCACCGCTTCCCCAAACAGCGCGCCTACTTTGGTGCCGCCAATGTAAAACACGTCACAGCACGCGGCTAATTCCGCCAGCGTGACCGTATTTTTTTTGGAGGTCAGCGCGTAGCCCAGGCGCGCGCCGTCCGCAAATAAAAACAAGTTGTTTTTGCGGCAGACGTCGCGCAAGTCCTGCAATTCCTGTTTGGTGTAGAGCGTGCCGTATTCCGTAGGGAAAGAGATATACACCATTTTGGGTTGGGCATCAAATTCCGGGTTGTCTTCCGCCCAGTGCGCATCACACACTTTTTGCACTTGTGCGGCGGAAATTTTGCCTTCCGTGGCGGGCACGGTAAGCACGCGGTGGCCGGTGGCTTCTATGGCGCCGGTTTCGTGTACGTTAATGTGGCCGGAGTCGGCCGAAATGACGCACTGATACGGTTTTAAGGCAGAAGCAATGACCGTTAAATTGGTTTGTGTGCCGCCTACCAAAAAATGCACCGCCGCTTGCGGGGCTTGCGCTTTGGCGCGGATTAAATCGGCTGCTTGGCGGCAGTAATCATCCTGCCCGTAGCCAATATTTTGTTCCAAATTTGTTTGCAGGAGCCGGGCCATAATGGCGGGGTGGGCGCCTTCGTTATAATCACAATTAAAACAAATCATAAATCTTCCTATAAGTAATTTTAACCCAATGGGCGTATGATATATTATAGCTTTTTGTGCGGCTTAAAAAGTACAGGCCCCGCATGCCGCAGGGCCTGTTCAAAAACTACTTAAACCAATACTTAAACGGATACGCCAACACATATTTTATAAAGCGCGCCGGGTGCATTTGCGGGTCGGGCGAGCGGTCAAAAAAGGCCCAGCGCTGTAAGTTGAATTTTTTAATCCACTTGAGCCAGGCGTGTTCTTTATCCGTATGCGGCTTGCCGCCCATAGCCAAATACTCCTGATAAAACGGCTGCCAAAGGGAGTTCCAAGTATACGTCCAAAACCGCACGCCGCCGCCCGCGCAGTGGTAAATCAGCACGTCGTGGCGGTTTTTATCCAAATATTTGGGGTTAGACGGCAAACAGTTGCAAATATCGGGCAAAACTTCTACTTGAATACCAAATTCCTGGAACATTACATTTACAACCCCTTGGTCCGGGCAGACTAAATTTTCCAGCCACTCTGCCGTTTTATGGTAGCACCACATACGCAATTCCCGGCGGTGGGGGATGTTGTCGCAAAACAGCGTGACCCCCGCATTATAGCAAGGCACCGTCATATCATACTGCGGCATGGGTTTGACGAAGTTTTTAGTAATCAGCGTGAGGCCCTTTTGGGTGTCTTTGCACATAGCCACGCCGGATTTATCGCCAAAGTTATTAAAAATGTAGCTTAAATCGCCGCCAATCATCACATCTACATCAATATAAAGCACTTTGCGGTAAGTATCCAACAAATCAAAAATTTCATAGCGGGCAAAAGTAAGCTGGGTAAAATGCTTAAAATTAATGTTGTTGAAATCCGTTTCCACCGCAAAATGATACTCCGTAAACTTACACGGCAAAATGCGGTTCAAAAAGTCTTTATCGGCTTGCGTGAAACCTTGGTAATACACCAAAACATCCGTATTTTTTAATAATTCCTGATTGTATTTTTTAAGGCTTAACAGCGCCACGGAAAGGGTAAAAATAAAGCGCTCGTTGCACGAGAAAAAAATAGCATTTTTTTTAGACATATCCACTCCAATACCGGCATTGTAATATGATAGAATTATAGCATATAACAAGGAGATACCCCGTGGAACCTATCAACCGCCTGCGCCTAGCCGCGTTGCAAGCCCAACAATTAATTAACCTGCATAGCCAAAAAAGCAGTTTGGTGCGTTTGGCTGTTTGCTTGCACCGGGGCCGCAAACAACTTAAAAATAAAATTAAACTTTCCCTGCGTGCGCTTACGCATAAAGCGGTAGTCAGCCCGCGTTTGCGGGTACTGGTGCATGTGCGCGGCGGCATTGGGGACGTGTGTATGACGCGCGTTTTTTTGAAAGCCCTGCGCGCCCAACTCCCCCAAGCGGAAATTTACCTGTGTTATGACAGCCAAAGCGTGGTGGAAGCGCTGTTTCAGGACGGAGCCTATATCAACGGTTTCCAAAACCGCAAGTATCTCCCGCAGGATTTTGATTTAATTATATCCGGTTGCCATGTGTTTATTTACCAATATGTAAACCGCGCGCGCGTGGAGCAACTGGCGCCGGGTTTTATCCCGGTACTGGAAAAGGGGTTAAAAATGCGGGATATTTGCCGCGTGTTTGCGGAAAATACGCCGTATTTGGACGGCTATTGGGCCAACGCCACGGTGGAGTACGGCTCCAGCCGGGTGGCAAATTTGGGGTTATCTACCGGGCTTGTGGTAGGGCAAAATGACCGCGCGGAAATTGCGTTAGCGCCTGAGCGCAAGCGGGAGTTGCTAAGCGCACTGGGCCTGGCGGATAAAAAATATATTACCATTCACGACGGAATTAATACCAATACGGACACTTCCCACGGCCACCCCACGCGCTGTTGGCCCCAAACGCGGTGGCGGGAGTTTGCCGCTTTGTTTAAGCAGGCGCACCCGGATATTTTACTGGTGCAGTTGGGGGGCAGTAAAAGCCAAGCCTTTGATTTTGTGGACGTTTGTTTAGTGGGCAAAACGGCGGTGAAAGATTTGCCCTATGTGCTGGACGGCGCACTGGCCCATGTGGACGGGGAAAGCGGCATGGTGCATTTGGCTAATTTAACCCGTACGCGCTGTGTGGTATTGTTCGGGCCGTCCTCGGCCGAGTATTTGGGGTATGCGCAAAATGTGAATATTACTTCCCCCAAGTGCCAAAATTGTATGAACATTTTGGAAGATTGGATGACCCGCTGCGCCTTAAACTATGCGGAAAACGAACAATGTTTAGCGGCCATTACGGCGCCGGTTGTATTGGACGGCGTAAATAAAATTTTAGGCGGAAAATAAAAAACTTGCCACACCGCCAAAAAATTGATATACTATTTATGTAGTTTGAAAGAAGCAATTTGAAATTAGCTTTATGAAGGGCCTGTAGCTCAGCTGGGAGAGCGCCTGCATGGCATGCAGGAGGTCGCAAGTTCGATCCTTGTCAGGTCCACCATTTGAAACGATTAGAACCCGCCGAAAGGCGGGTTTTTTGTTGTATACTTTCGCGCAGAGTGCAGGTGCGTTTTGGCGCGCGCGGCGGGGTATTTTTGCGCGGCGTTGGCAGGCGCATTCCGCTCCGTTAAAAGCGCAGGAGGGCGCTTTGCAGGGCGGGTTAGAGCCGCAATCAAAAAACGCCGAAAGGCGGGTTTTTTGTTGTGTGCTTTCGCGCAGAGTGCAGGCGCGTTCCGCTCCGTTAAAAGCGCAGGAGGTCGCTTTGCGGTGCGGGTTAGAACCGCAATCAAAAAACGCCGAAAGGCGGGTTTTTTGTTGTGTACTTTCGCGCAGAGTGCAGGCGCGTTTTGGCGCGCGCGGCGGGGTATTTTTGCGCGGTGCGGCGGTTCTCGGTGCGCGGCGTTGGCAGGTGCGTTCCGCTCCGTTAAAAGCGGGAAAAGTGTGTGCGCCTGTAATCTCCCCATAAAAGCCGCCGCCGTTTTTTATATACTTTGTATATGGTGCGTAAGATTTTTCAAGATAAATTTTTGCTTTATTTGACGCTGGCCGTACTTCTGTTGCGGGTGGGGCTCTTTTTTTATGTGATGGCTTTTAATCCGCTAGGGAGTGATTTTTTGCACTTCCCGGATTCGCTGTATTACACCGCGCCCGCCCAAACCTTGCTTACTTCCGGCCAATTAACAGACCCTTATTCTTTGGCGCCGCTTACGTTCCGCACGCCCGGCTACCCGGTTTTTTTGGCCCTCATTTATGCCGTAAGCGGGCAGAGCGCGTGGGCGGTGGTGTTTGTGCAAATCCTGCTCATTACGGCGCTAGTCCCGCTCGTATACCATAGCGCGGCGGTGTTTTTATCCAAAACGGCGGCGCGGGCGGCCGGCGTGCTTTGCGCGTTAAGCACGGTTTTAGCGGCGTATGCGTTCGCCCTGCTTTCGGACGTGTTATTTGCTTTTTTGCTGACGGTATTTTTGTTTTTTGCGCTCTGCTATATAAAAAGCGGCAAATGGCCACGCTTATTGGCGGCGTCCCTCTTTTTAACGGCGGCAATTTTTGTGCGCCCGGTGGCTTATAACTGGCTCTATTTGGGGGCCGTGTTGGTGGGGGTGAAAACATACCGCCAAGGGTGCCGAAAATGCGTGTGCGCGCTACTGGTTTTCTGCCTGCCCATACTGGCCTGTACCGGCGCTTGGCAATGGCGCAATTACCGCCAGGCCGGATATGCGGGGTTTCACTCCTCGGCCGCGTATAATTTGTATTTTTGGAATTTAGATGCCGTTGGCCACGCGCGCGGGCTCAATGCGCAAGGGGGCGATCAGTTATTGCATCAGGCGCTCCCGGCCGGATTTTGGCAATTTTCGCCCACGCAAAAAGATGAGTGGCTGTTGGCGCACGCCAAACCCATGTTGCGCAAGTTCTGGCCTTATAAACTGGCGCACGCGCCGTATTGGTTAGCCAAAACCTTACTGGGCGGTTCTTACACCCAAATCAGCCGTATTATAAGGGGAACGCCGCCCCTTTCCCAAGCGGAGTTTGACTATCAGCTGAACAAAACAACCGCGCTTCCCACGCAACATTTGCGCACTTGGCAGGACTACATCTTGTTGGGATTATGCGGCGCGCAAACCTTGCTTACGGCGTTATTGGCCGGGTTGGGCATAGTGATTTTGTGGATAAACAAACGGCGCGCGGAAACCGTTTTTTTAGGGTTGTTTGCCGGATATTTTTGGGCCGTTTCGTCCGTATTTTTCGGCGCGGGCGGGCGCTACCGCCTGCCGTTTGAAACGACCCTTTGCCTGTTGGGCGGCGCGGGTTTAGCGTGGTTGTGTTCCAAACTCCGCCCCCGCCTTAATCGTTAAACATTCCGCTTTTTCTGACAGGGAGTGCCGTTTGTTCAGCCCACAGCTATAAAGGGACAATAAAAACACAGAGTGGCTGATTACAGGCCGAGGGTCAGGCTGTCTATCAAAAAGGCGGGCAGTTTGGCGGCAAGCATTTTTTGTTGGGTGGGGTGGAAATCGTATTCCTGGCGGATAAAACGGAACGTGCCGGCCGCCGTGTCCCAAATGCCAAAAGAGGCCCGCGGGTCATTATCGCGCGGCTTGCCCACGGAGCCGGGGTTGATAACATAGCGCATGGCCGGGTCCAGCTTTACGGTAAAATCGGCCTTGCGGTTCAAAAAAATGCCACATTCTTCTGCGTTTCCGCGGATAAAAAACGGCAAATGGGTGTGCCCCACAAAGCAAATTTGCCCTTTCCAAAGCGGATAATTCACCTTAAATTGTGTACAGCTGGAAAAATACTCTTTAATGGGGTCCAGTGGCGTGCCGTGTACGGCGGTAAAATTTTTCCCCTGGTATTTTTTGGGCAGGGTGGCTACATAGCGCACGCTTTCGTCGCTCATTTTACTGCGGCTGTAATCCAGGGCCAGGGCGGCCTCCCGGTTGAAGAAACTTTCCAGCTCCGGCAACACAAAAACGGCATCATGGTTGCCCATCACGCACACCAGGTTTTTGAGCGCCTGCACACGCTTGACACATTCTTCCGGGTCCGGGCCGTAGCCTATCAAATCCCCACAGCAAATGTAATGGCTTACGCCCTCTTTTTTCAGGCGCTCCAAACAGGCCGTTAAGGCTTCCAAATTCCCGTGCGGGTCCGAAAATACACCGTACTTCACTTATCCCTCCGCCATGGATTCAATTTCTTCTTTCTTTTGCATGCCGGCCACGGTGCGGTCTTCCAAATTAACAGACATTACTTTGGATACGCCGCTTTCTTCCATGGTAATCCCATACAGCATGCGGGCCGATTCCATGGTGCGCTTATTGTGCGTGACCACAATAAATTGCGTGGTTTTGGAAAACTCTTTAATCAGGTTTACATACCGCTCCACGTTGGCTTCGTCCAGCGCGGCGTCCGCTTCGTCCATAATGCAGAACGGGGACGGATTGTGCGTAAAGAATGCAAATAATAACGAGAGCGCCGTGAGTGTCTTTTCCCCGCCGGACATAGACGAAATGTTGAGCAGTTTTTTGCCCGGCGGCTGGGCGTAAATTTCTATGCCGGTTTCTAGCAGGTTTTCCGGCTGGGTGAGTACCAAATCACACTCGCCGCCGCGGAACAGCGTTTGGTAGATGTTCCTAAAGTGCATACGCACTTGGTCAAACGTGTATTTGAAGTTTTCCCGCGTGGTTTGGTTGATTTTATTGATAGCGGCTTTTAAGTCTTTCTTGGCGGAGTCCAAATCCCCAATTTGCGTTTTTAAGAACGTGTGCCGCTCGGTCAGCGCGTCGTATTCTTCCGGCGCGGTCATATTAACGGCCCCCATATTTTCTATGCGTTTGCGCATCATTTTTACGCGCTCGTAATCCACGGGTTTATCGCCAAAATTCATAGCGGCTTCTTCCGGCGTGATGTTCCAACTTTCAAACAGGTTGTTTACAACCGTGGTGCGTTGGCGGCGCGCGTTGGAGAGGGCGTTTTCCAAATCATTCTTTTTAATGGTTAAGTCCGCCTGTTGTTTTTTGGTGGCGTTGAGCGCGGCGGTTTTATCGCTGAAGTCTTTTTTAAGAGCTTCTAATTCTTGGCGCAGTTGGTGTTCGTCCAACTCCAGTTTGGCCAATGTGTCGCGCTCGCCGGACAGTTTGGCCTGGGTGGACAGTTTTTCGTCCGCCAACGCTTTTAAGCGCGCGTTGGAGGCGGCCATTTTTTCGTTGCGTTTGCCTTCGCCGTCCAGTAAGGCGCGGTATTCAAAATCGGTGGATTTCAAATCCAATTCCACATTATTTTTTTTGATTTTTACTTCATACAGCTTGGAGCTTAACGCATTAATTTGCGTTTTTAAGTTTTCGCCTTCCTGCTGTAAAACGGCTTTGCGGGCGGTGGCTTCTTCGGCTTGCCGCACCAGGCCGTCTTGTTGGGCCTTTAATTCGTCCAACGTCTTTTTTAAGGTTTCCGCGGCGTGTTTGCGGCTTTCCAACCGGGCCGTCATTTCCTGCTTGCGGGCCGCCGCGCGGGCCAGCTGGGCCTGCGTTTGGCGGACTTCGTTTTCTTTGTTGGAAAGCTCGTTGCGCACGGAGTTTTGCGCCAGTAATTCTTCCTGGTATTTGGCGCGTTGTTGGCGCAAGGCTTCTTCCGCCTTGGAAAGTAAATCGTAATTAGCAATAATTTCTTTGCTGACGGTTTCTTCTTCCTGCGCGCGTTCCTGTGCCTGCCGCCGGACGGATTCTTCTTCCCCCCAGTAGGCTTCCGGCGCTTTTACGCCCGCGGCCCCGCCGGCCACAAAAAAGGCATCACGCACTTCGCCTTCCGCCGGGCAGTTATATCCGCCAATGATAAAATTAATTAAATTTTCCAATTCCGGCGCATAAGTAAGCTGTGTTTTTAAGGTGCCGTTCTGCGTTGCCGTTTGCGGCACTTGCGGCAAAATGATAAATTTGGCGCGCGCCTTGCCGTGTTCTTTCAGTTTGGCAATCGCACTGTCTGCGGCGGCGGCGTTTTCACACAAAACGGCATCTAAATATTTGCCGAACGCGTCTTCCACCGCCACCCCTAACGCGGCCGGATATTTTAAGGCTTTGCGCAAAGTGCCTTTTGTGCCGCCGATACCGCTTTGCGTGACGGTTTGCACGCCCACCCAATAGGGGTCGTTTTTCCCTTGGGTTTGGATGAGTTCCAATTTGGCGGCCAACGCGGCGCGGGCGGATTTTACGCCGGAGAGTTTTTCGTTTAAGGCGGCGCGTGCGTTTTGCAGGGCGCGCAGTTTTTCTTCGTCGGCGGTGATGGCGGCTTTGGCGCTTTCGGCCGCGCGGCGTTTTTCTTCCAGCCGGGCGCGGATTTCCTGCGCCGCCTGTTCCAACCCGGCCAGGCCGCTTTGGGCCGCTTGGTTGGATTTTTCCAGGGTGATTAAATCTTCGTTTTCGCGCTGGGCGGAAGATTCTTCAATAGAAATTTTATTGGAAACTTCCATTTGGCGTTGCACCAGGCGCATGCGCTCGTTATTGGCGCGTTGGGCTTGCGTATCGGCTTGGCGCAAATCCTGTTCCAACTTTTGGGAAGAAGCTACTTTTTGGTTGTATTCGGCCTGGAGCGGTTCCAGCTCTTTGGCCACGGTTTGGAGCTGTTCTTTTAAGCGGGTGAGCGCCGGGCCGAGTTCCGCAATACGGCTCTGCCCGCGTTGGGCTTCAGCCCCGCTGGCGGCTAACTGATTGGTTAGCTCCGCGGTTAAATTGTCACAATTTTTAATAGCGCCTTCCAACAAGCCCACCTGGTATTTACAGGCGGAAATTTTTTCGTTAAAGGCGCTGGCTTCTTTTTGTTTATGGGTTAAATTTAAGTCCAGCGCGGCGGTTTGCCCTTCTTGCGCGGAAATGCGGTTGTCCAAATCGGCCAGTTGCCGGACTACCGGGTCTAACTCGCCGGACAGGCGGGCAATCGTCTGGTCGGATTCTTTAATGGAACAAACGGAAATGGCAATTTCGCTTTCTTTTAGTTCTTCGCGGTAGCGTTGGTACAGGCGGGCTTTTTTTGCTTCACTGTCCAACTTTTTGATTTGTTCTTCTATGAGCGCCACCGTGTCGGCCAGGCGGGCCAAATCCAAATCCACGCGCTCCAACCGCTTGATACATTCTTCCCGTTTTACTTTATATTTGGATACGCCGGCCACTTCTTCAAACATTTCGCGGCGCTGTTCCGGCGAGGCCGCCAACACGGTATCTACCCCGCCCTGGTCAATAATGGCGTAGCCTTCCCCGCCGATACCCGTATCCAAAAACAAATCGCGTATATCGCGCAAGCGGCATTGTACTTTGTTCAAAAAGTATTCGCTTTCCCCAGTGCGGAAAATTTTGCGCGTGACGGTAATTTCATCAAAATCCAGCGGCAGTTGGCGCGTGGCGTTATCAAACACCATGCTCACTTGTGCCATATTTAAGGGGGCGCGTTTGGCGGTGCCGTTAAAAATAATATCTACCATGGAGGAGGAACGCAGGGACTTCCAACTCATTTCGCCAATGGCCCAACGCACGGAGTCAATCACGTTGGATTTGCCGCACCCATTCGGCCCTACCACGCAGGTAATGCCGGGCTCAAAATCCAGGCGGGATTTATCGGCAAATGACTTAAAACCGATGATTTCTATTGCTTTCAAATACATATACAGTCCCCTTTAGGCAGATATATTCCCATTATACCATTTCCCTATACCTTATATAAGGCAAAAAGCGAATTACGCACGCGCGGGCGGCGGGTAAAAGCCGGGCGGGGGAGGCTCTCTCGGAACATAGACGGAAAAAACTGCTTGCAAAGTATTCGTTTTTTTATTAGACTTTTTCTGTAAGACTGTTTTTCCTTAGAAAGGAGGATACTTCACATGGCAGAAAAAGTGCTTAAAGTTGGAATGGAACGCGAAGACGGCTTCCTGTACTACATTGATAAAGACGGTGATATTGCCCGTGTGCAAATGGCCCGCGGCGGCAAAAAAGGCGGCAAGCCGAAGAAAGTTGAAAAATGCGGCATCAAAAAAGAAAAAGGATATTTGTATTTCTTGGATAAGAAAGGCGATATCTCCAGAGCCAAAATGGTGAACGCAAAATAAATTTAAGAACCCCGCTAACGCGGGGTTTTTTATAGCTTTTAACGGAATACTTTTGCCCAAAAAGAAAATCTTTTTGTGCCAAAACGCCCGGCCAATGCCAAGAAAAAGTTTATTCTCCACCTCCCAGTGCAGTTGCAAAATTCTTTATCCCGTTGCAAATAGATGAATGCGCGTTTTACAACGGTGTCGTTTTCTAAACAGGCACCCCCTTTATTTAACTGCCGCAACGCGCCTATCACACATCTTAATAAAGCAATAGCTACTTCCGGGGTTAAAAAGCCCCGCCGGGTAAATTCATCACATAAATAGAGCCGGTTGTGCAAAGTGCCATGGTCCATGGTGTGTTTTTGTGAGGTAATGCAGAAAGGAACTTCCCTCCTGTAATAATAATTGCTTTTAGGAACGGTATGTATGCGCTTTGCCGTCATAAAAGTAAGAATACTGAAAGACGAATCCTCGGCGGTGGCTCCGGTTAGAAATTTTATCTGCTCTTTTTTAATAAAATCGGCGCGGTATAATTTACCCCAAACCACGGGGTCATAATAACCGGCCAAAAAACGCTGTTTCGGCGTAGAACCAATGGGGCGGAAAAAACTGCTGCCGCAAAAAGGTTTTTGCCATTTTTTTGTTTGTTCGTTCCATTCCTTAAAGAAACACCGCGTTATATCCGCCTGATTTTTTTGGGCGGCGGAATACAGGTCTTCCAAATAGGTGGGGGCTACCCAATCGTCTGCATCCACAAAAGCTATAAATTTCCCGTACGCTTCTTGCAAAAGCCGGTTGCGGGTGGCCCCTACCCCGGCATTCGGTTGGTTTATAAAGCGGAAACGCGCATTGCCGGCCGCAAATTGTTCCAGGATTTTTTGCGATTGGTCTTTAGAGCCGTCATTGATACAGAGAACTTCAAAATCTGTAAAGGTCTGCTCTTGCAGAGAACGCAGGCAAGCGGGTAAAAATTTTTCGGCATTGTATACTGGAATTAATACAGATACGGCGGGGTGTTTCATAGGGATTCTCCTTGAACCCCAAGGAAGAACAAAAACGGCCATTTGCCCCGAGCCACATCACTAACCCGAAACAAACAGCCGTAGCCTTTTGCCATATAAAAATATGGCAAAAAGCATTCAACACAACCTATGCGGGTAATTAGTCCGCACGGGTTGTGTTTCAAAACGGCTGTTTTTGGAGTGATGTGTGCCGCGGTATACGGCGCATCCCGTTCTTCGCGGGATTCCAAAAACAGCTAAAATTGTACAGGGAAACGGCCCCTGTTTTATCCGGCACTAAAACCGAAAGAAATAGCACCTTTACCCTATCATAGCAAATTTATTTTTTAGGGGTTGATTTTTTTGTTCTCCGGCGTATACTACCAGTAAGCATTAGCCACAGGGGAGGACATCAAATAACCGCTATTCTTGCCGGGTAGTATGCACCGCCTAAAGGCCGCCTTGGCCTGTTGAATGAGTTGTAAATTCCGTTAACGCCCGTACGCGTTGACACACCTTTTTATTAATGGTTTAATTAGTATACGGGGAAAACTCGCAATTCCTATACGGAGGCATTTTATGGATATTAAAATTACTGCCAAAAACATTAAACTCACGCCTGCCATTAAAAAACATATTAATGAACGCGTCAGCAAGATTGAAAACTTTTTTGACAATATTGTTTCTGTGCAAGTGTTAATTTCTGTGGAAAAGAAAATTAACCAACGCGCGGAAATTATTGTACACACCGGCGCCAAAACCACACTGACCGCCAGCGCCGTGGAAGAAAACTTGTACAAAGCCATTGATTCCGCCGCTGTAAAAGTGGAAAGCCAGGCTAAAAAAGTAAAAAGCAAAGCGCAGGCCCGCAAAGTGGCCAAAAAAGCCGTAAAAGAAGTAGCCGAAATTAACCCGTTTGCGGACCATGTACTCCTGCCGCAGAACGACGTTAAATTCTCCGTGATTAAACAGGTGGAAGTTTCCCCGATGAACCCGGAAGATGCCGCTTATGAAATGGAACGCCTGGGGTATTCCTTCTGGATGTTCTTAGACGAAGATTCCAAACAAATCAACCTGATTTTCAAACGGTTGGACGGCACTTACGGTTTAATTAAACCGATTAAAAAGAAATAACCGGCCCCGCCGGGAGAAGGCGTTATAGCGCAATTTACAAAGTCTGTCACGGTTAGCGAACTGCTCCAGGTTAAGCGCCTTAACCTGGAGCTGGTTTGCGGCAAGCGGTATATCCACCGGGAAATTACGCAACCCAGCGTAAACCGCCCGGGCCTGGCTTTGTGCGGGCATTTGGATAATTTCCGCGCCCATTCCGTGCAGGTGTTCGGCCAGGGGGAACAAGCGTTCTGCCAGCGGGCCAACAAAACCAAATTGCGCCAAAATGTGGAAAAATTATTGAGCGAAGGGTCTGTTCCGTGCGTGATTATGGCGGCGGATTTGGACCCTTTGCCCGCTATTAAAAAGGCGTGTTTAAGCGCGGATGTGCCCGTCTTAAAAACCTCGTTGGATTCGTCGGCCTTTTTGGCGGCGTTTTCCCGCTGGTTGGACGAAAAACTCTCGCCCGTCACCCATATCCACGGGGTGTTGGTGGGCGTAAGCGGCATTGGCGTTTTAATCCGCGGGGCGGCGGGTATCGGCAAGAGCGAATGCGCGCTGGAGCTGATTAAACGCGGCCATATTTTAGTGGCGGATGACGTGGTGGAAGTACAAGCACGGTGGAACCGCTTTTTGGTGGGCTCTTGCCCGGCCATGCTCCGGCATTATATGGAAGTGCGCGGCCTGGGCATTATAGATGTGGAGCTGTTGTTTGGGGTGGGCTCCACGCTGGACGAAATGAATATAGAGTTGGAAGTCGTTTTGACCCCGCCGTTAAAAACCGGCCTAGACCGCTTGGGGGTGGACCAAAAAACCACCAAAATTTTAGGGGTAGATATACCGTCTTTAACGCTGCCGGTCACGCCGGGGCGCAACTTGGCGGTACTAATAGAAGTGGCCGCCTTAAACCAGCGGTTAAAATCTCAGGGGATATTCTCGGCCAAGGAATTTAGTAAAAAAATTCTGGACCGTATGAAAAAAACAGCCAATAAAGATGAAAAATAAACGCAAAATTTTTATTATTACCGGTATGAGCGGCGCGGGCAAATCCCAAGCGCTCAAAATTTTTGGGGACTTCGGTTTCTACTGTGTAGATAACCTGCCTTTGGCTTTATTTGGCAATTTTATTGAATATGTTTCCGGCCGGGCGGACTTAAATAATGTGGCGTTGGGCATTGACATCCGTGAGGGGGAAAGCCTGAAAGAAATGCCCAAACTGTTAAAAACCCTCAACCGCAACGATTTTGCCCCCAAAGTGATTTTTTTAGACGCGGGCGACGAGTGTTTAATCCGGCGGTTTTCCGAAACGAAACACAAACACCCCCTGCATAAAAAACTGGCCGCGGCCATTGCGCACGAGCGGCAACTGTTAAGCCCCATCCAGGTTTTGGCCGATAAAGTAATAGATACGTCCGACTTAAAACTGGGCGAACTAAAAGAAAAACTTTCCGCGCTGTTGGAATCCAAGCGGGAAGACGATATGCAAATTTCCGTAGTGTCTTTCGGGTTCAAACACGGCATTTTGAAAGATTGTGATATTGTAATGGACGTGCGGTTTTTGCCAAACCCGTATTACATTCCGGAATTAAAGGAAAAAACCGGCTTGGATAAAGCGGTGCAAGATTATATTATGTCTTTTAAGGAAACCGGCGAATTTATTGAAAAATTTGCGGACCTTATCAAATATTTGATACCAAAGTATATAAAGGAAGGTAAAAGTTATTTAACTATCGCCATGGGTTGCACGGGCGGGCACCACCGCAGCGTGTTTATGGCGCACGAGCTGGCACAACGCCTGCGCAAGGCGGGGCTGACGGCTTCCGAATTTCATAGGGATATAGGAATTTAATATATGGTAAAAATTATTTTAGTCACCCACGGCAATTTAGCCCGGGAAATGTTAAACACCACGGCGCAAATTATCGGCAAAACGCCGGACGATTTTGCAACGCTGTCTATTGCGGCGGCGTCTTCGGTAGAAGCAGAAGCGGCCAAACTGAAAGCGTTGCTGGGCGACTGCCCGGACGGTGCCGTGATTTTGACGGATATTTTTGGGGGCAGCGCCACCAATGTTGCGCTGACCGCCAGCAAAGATAACCCCAAATGCAACGTCATTACGGGGCTCAACTTGAGTATGCTATTGACCGCGGTAAACAACCGCAAAAAATTATCCGCCAAAGAATTGGCAGAAAAAATTGAAGCAGACGGCAAACGCGCCGTTATTAACGCCACGGAATTGTTGATTAAAGGATTATAATGCCTATCGTTTTCGCGCGCGTGGATGACCGGCTTATCCACGGGCAAATTGTGCAAGCATGGTTGCCGGAGCTGAACGTTGATGAAATTGTCATTCCCCGCTCTCCCAAAGCGCAGGGGAACTTCAACGAGGGGCTCCTGCGCCTTAGTTTGCCGTACGAATATGAATTAACCGTGTTGGATGCGCACCGCTGTAAAGATTATATAGAACATTCCGCCAAAAATATTTTTCTGTTGGCCGCCTCACTGGCGGACGTCATGCCGCTACTGGAAGACGGGCTAAAAGTAAAATCCTTAAACATTGGCGGTATGCACTTTAAGCAGGGCGCGCAAAAACTGGATGACAATGTGTTTTTGGACGAGCAGGATAAACGCCTGTTGTCTATTTTCAAAACATTGGGCTTAAATATAGAAACCCGCGCGGTGCCAAATTCTAAATCCATCTCGTTGGAGGCTGTATTGCCATGACCGCATCTATTATCGTGCTTTGCTTGCTGGCGGCCTTGTTGGAACTGGATACTACTTACGCGGGGCAGTGGCTTATTTCCCGCCCGATTATCGCGGGGCCGCTGTTCGGGCTGATTACCGGGGATTTAATGGCCGGGATACAAGTGGGGGTGTTTGCGGAGCTTTTGTTTGTGGATATTTCCCCTTTGGGCGGCATTATTCCGCCCAGCGGGGTCATGACGGCGGCTATCCCCATGATTTTGTATTCTTTGGGCATAGAGCTGTATTTCGGGTTTTTCTTGGGCGTACTGGCCGGTATTTTGTATGCCCAGTTAGACCGTTGGTTGCGCAAAACCCGCTTTAGACTGATGGTATTTTTGGAAAAAAACGCCGCCGCACATCCGCAGGCTATCGGCCGCACGGTGGGGTGGCTGTTATTAACGGTTTTTTTAATGAATTTGATTTTTGTTTCCGTTTGCGCGTGGATTTGCACCCAGTTGATGTACAACATTGTGGCGTATATTCCCATTAAGGCGTATGCGGCGTTTAAGTTTGCTTATATGTCGGTACCGTGGATTGGCCTGGCCACATTAATCCCGGCGTTCCGGTTGAAAACAAGGTAGCGTATGATGAATTTTTCCATGCACTTGCGTTTATTTTTACGCTCGTTTTTCTTACAAACGGGGTGGAATTATGTAAAATTCCAAAATTTAGGGCTCACTTATATTATGATGCCCTTTCTCACCCGCTTGTATGCGCAGGACAAAGAGGCCCTGCCCGCGGTGACCACCCGCTATTTGGACACCTTTAACACCCAGCCGGTGATGGCTTCCTTTTGCATTGGCGCACTGGCTAAAAAGGAAGAAGCCGTGGCGCAGGCCAAGAGCGTGACCGATTTTAAGGAGCGCGTGGCCGAATGGATAGGGGCGCGGCGCGGGCTTTCCATTACGGCGGCTTCTATCGGGGACCGTTTGTTTTGGGGCACCTTAAAACCGCTCACCCTGCTGTTGGCCATTTTTATTTGGCTGTGCCTGGGGGTCAACTTTTTTGAAATTGAATTATTGGAAAACCCACTGCCGCTGGACGCTTTTTGTGCCGGAGCTGCCGCCTTTTTTGTATATAACAGCGTGGCTTTGTTCGTGCGGTGGGAGGGTATTACGATTGGCTATAATTCCGACGAAAAAACCTGCTTCGGCCTGACTAAATTTGATTGGAACAAAACCATTTATAATGCCAAACGCCTGGGCATGGTGCTGGCGGCCGGGCTCATGTTGTTTGGGGTGTATTATTATTTCAAAAATTTAGCGTTGGATTTGCATTTTATTACCCGCGCTATATTGGTGTTGTTTTTTGTAATAATCAGTTTTTTAACGCGCAAATTAAAAGTGCCTAATATGTATTTGTATTTGGCGGCAGTGATTATTTTTAATATTGCGTGCTATTTATAAAAAGGGGAATTAAGTGATTACGGAAACTGTTAAAATTTCCAACCGTTCGGGCTTGCACGCCCGGCCTGCTATGATGATTGTGCAAAAAGCGGGCGAATTTAACTGCGATATTACTATTGCTAAAGAGGATGTAAAAGTAAACGCCAAAAGCATTATGGGGGTTATGATGCTGGCGGCGGAATACGGCGCCAGTATTACGCTGACGGCCGACGGTGCCGACGAACGCGCGGCACTGGATGCCCTCAAACAACTTTTTGACGAAAAATTTAACGAAGAATACTAAAGGGATGGGTATGTTTGTAATAAAAGGCGTAGGGGCCAGCCCCGGGGTGTCTATCGGACCGGCTGTTATTTTGCCGGGGGATTCTTTTGCCGTTGCCCGGCAGTATGTGGAACCGGGCGAGGCCAAAAACGAACTTGCCAAAATGAAAGCCGCCGTGGATAACACCATGCGCGAATTGGACAGTTGCGAAAAAAAGGTGCTTGCCACTTTGGGGCAGGAATACGCGCAGCTGTTGTCCACCCATAAACTCATTTTGCAAGACCCTACGTTGCACCAATCCGTACGCCATAAAATTTTGGATGAACATCTTTCGGCCCAAGCGGCTATTTTTATTACTTTGCAGGAGCTTGCCGCCAGTTTTGAAAAAATAGAAGACCCCTTTTTTAAGGAGCGCCGCAACGACGTTTTTGACGTGGGCAAGCGCCTAGCTAAAAATTTGGAGGGCGATAAGGGCGAGTTTTTGGCTTCCATAAAAAAGCCGTCTGTTTTAATTGCCCATAATTTGTACCCTTCCGATACGATTAACCTGCAAGAAAACCAGGTACTCGGTTTTTGTACGGATGTGGGCGGCAAAACAAGCCACACGGCCATTTTGGCCCAAAGCCTTAAAATGCCCGCCGTGGTGGGGCTTTCCAACGCTACTAAAAAAATCCAAAACGGCGATACCGTCATTGTGGACGGGGATAACGGCCTGCTCATTATCAACCCGGACCGCTACACCCTGGCCAACTATAAAAAAATCCAGCGGGAAAACAAAAAAGCGGAAGCGTTGCTGAAAACCATTAACCATTTGCCGGTTATCACGCAAGACGGCCACCCGCTAAAACTGTTTGTAAATTTTGACCCCCGCACCGATACCAAAGAAAATAAAAAGCTGATTACGGACGGCCTGGGGCTGTTGCGCACGGAATTTTTATATATGAATACTCCCGTGCCGCCCACGGAAGACGACCAGTACCAAATGTACTTGTCTATTGCCAAACGCTTTGATATGCGCCCGGTCACTATCCGCTTGGCGGATTTGGGGGGCGACAAAATGCCGCAGTTCCCGCTGGACGAGTTTGAATTGGAACAAAACCCGTTTATGGGGTGCCGGGGTATCCGGCTGTTCCTAAAAAACCCGGAGCTTTTGCACACCCAACTGCGGGCCATTTTGCGCGCCGCGTGCGAAGTGCCCGCCCAAGTGCGCATTATGATTCCCATGGTGTCGTCGGTAGAAGAAGTCCGCCATGTGCGCGCCGCGTATGAGGCGGCCCTGAAAGCGTTGGAAACGCAGGGCAAAAAGCCCGTCAACCGGGTGGCGTTGGGGGCCATGATAGAGGTTCCCGCCGCGGCCATGGCATTAGACGGCATGATTGGATTATTGGATTTTGTTTCCATTGGCACGAATGACTTGATACAATATCTAATAGCGGTAGACCGCATTAACCAGGAAGTGGCCCACATGTACGACCCTTGCCACCCGGCGGTTATCCGCACCTTAAATTTAATTATCCAAACTGCGCATAAACGCGGCAAGAAAGTAAGCATTTGCGGGGAGCTGGCCTCTGATTCCAAAATGTTGCCTCTGTTGTTGGGGTTGGAAATAGACGCTTTGTCCGTCACGCCGCGTATGTTTTTACGCGTAAAAAACAACATCCGCAATTTGAATTTTGAAACCTGTTCCGACCTGGCCCAAGCCGCACTTTTAATGGGCAGTTCGGAAGATATACGCAATTTAATTGAGCAAAACAAAAATGAAGATTCGTAATTTTTCTATCGTGGCACATATTGACCACGGCAAAACCACCCTTTCGGACCGTATTTTGGAAGACACCGGCACCGTGCCCAAGCGCAAAATGCAGGCCCAACTGTTAGACGGTATGGACCTGGAGCGCGAACGCGGCATTACCATTAAAGCCAAAGCGGTACGCATTAAATATAAAGATTATATTTTGAACTTGATTGACACCCCCGGCCATGTGGATTTTTCCTACGAGGTGGCCCGTTCCCTGCGCGCGTGCGAAGGGGTACTGCTGTTGGTGGATGCCTCGCAAGGGGTGGAAGCGCAAACCGTGGCGCACGCCCATTTGGCCAAAAAATTAGGGCTTACCATTATCCCGGTCATGAACAAGGTGGATTTGTCCCAGGCGGATGCGGACGCGTCCGAAGAACAACTGTGGGATATTTTGGGCGAGCCCATTGAGGCGGAGCGCGTCAGCGCCAAAACCGGGCTGGGGATAGAACATCTATTGGACCGCATTATTGCGGATATTCCCGCCCCGCAAGGGGATGAAAACGCCCCCGTGCGCGCCCTGATTTTTGACTCTTTTTATGATGCTTTCCGCGGCGTAATTATGTATGTGCGCATGGTAGACGGCACCTTAAAACCGGGGCAAACCATCCGGTTTATGTCGTCCGGCGCTACTTACAAAATTGAAGAACTGGGCTACATGACCCCCAAACAACTGCATAAAGACACGCAGTTAATCGCGGGGGAAGTGGGCTATTTAGTGGCCGGCATTAAAGATATTCACCAGGTAAAAGTGGGGGATACCGTCACGCTGGCCGAGCGCCCGGCCCAAACGCCCTTACCGGGGTACGAAGACGCCAAACCGGTGGTTTTTGCCAGTATCTTCCCCATAGAAACTACCGATTTCCCGCTCTTGCGTACGGCGCTTGAAAAACTGAATTTGTCGGATTCTTCTTTCCACTACCAGAGCGAAACTTCCAAGGCCCTGGGCTTTGGGTTCCGCCTGGGTTTTATGGGTATTTTACATATAGAAATTGTAAAAGAGCGTTTGGAAAGAGAGTTTAATTTATCGTTGATTGCCACCGCTCCCAACGTGGTGTATCACGTTAAATTTACGCCGCGCAAAACGCACCCGCAGGAGCTTTCCGCCTTGCCGGACGCTACGGACGACCCGGGCTATAAAATTATTGATAACCCGGCCAACTTCCCGCCGCACGGCGATATTATAGACATCAAAGAGCCTGTTATCCACATTACCATTGTCACGCCGGTTGAATTTATGGACGGAGTCATGACTTTGCTGAAAGAAAAACGCGGTACGTTTATGAATTTGGACCACCTTTCCAACCAGCGCGTTATTGTGAAGTACGAAATGCCCATGGGCGAAATGGTCATAGACTTTTACAACAAGTTAAAATCCGTTTCCAAGGGGTACGCTTCGTTTGATTACGAGGTGGCCGGGTTCCGCAGTTCGGACGTGGTGCTTATGGAAATTTTACTGCACGGTACCCCGGTGGATGCGCTTTCCGTAGTGGTGCATAAAGACAAAGCCCAAACGCTGGGCCGCGCGTTGTGCGCCAAGTTAAAAGAGCTTATCGGCCGCCAGCAGTTTGAAGTAGCCGTGCAAGCCGCCGTCAACGGCAAAGTAATTGCGCGTGAAACTATTCCCGCCTTCCGCAAAGACGTAATTGCCAAATGTTATGGGGGGGATATTTCCCGCAAGCGCAAACTGTTGGAAAAACAGAAAGAAGGTAAAAAACGCATGAAGTCTATCGGCAGCCTGAACATTCCGCAGGAAGCCTTTGTTTCCATGCTTAAAATCAGCGAAGAATAACGCCGCCCCCGGGCCGGACGTTAAAATTTGGTAAAATATCCGTAATATGCTTTTAGAAGGAAAAACACTTGCCGCAACTATACGCCAAAGCCTGCCGGAGCGGGCGGAAGCCGTGCGCCGTAAATTGGGCCGCGCGCTCAAGCTCTATGCCTATGGTAATGCGGACGATTACGCCGCGTATGTATATTTGCATAAAGAAGTGCAGGCCGCCCAAAAGTTAGGGGTGGAAACTAAAGTTTTCCCCTTGTCGGCCGACATGGACGCGGCGGCGTTTTTGGAAATGCTGACTAACGCTTCCAAAGACCCGGCGGTGGATGCCATTTTAATCGCGCGGCCGTTGCCTGCGCAGTTGGCGGCCTGCGGCTACGAGCGCGTACTGGCGCCGGAAAAAGATATAGACGGTATGTCTTGCGCCAATATGGGTAATTTGTTTTTGTGTAAAACCTGGCAGGAGGTGGAACAACTCCCCGGTTTTGTGCCGTGTACGGCGCGGGCCGTGGTGCGGTTGCTCCAATACCACCATATTCCCTTGGAAGGGGTGGAAGCCGCGGTAATCGGCCGTTCCCCCACGGTGGGCCGGCCGCTGGCGCATTTGCTGACGTGCCAAAATGCCACGGTAAAAATCTGCCATACCAAAACGCATGATTTGAAGCAGTCCTTAGCGGGGGCGCAGTTAATTTGTTGCGCCGCCGGCAAAGCGGGCCTGTTGCGCGCGGATATGGTGTGCGGCGGCAGTACGGTGATTGATATTGCCACCAACTTATCGCCCGACGGCGCTTTGTGCGGGGACGCGGACAGCGCCGCCCTGCTGGCTAAGGGGTGTAAAGTTTCCCCGGTGCCGGGCGGTGTGGGGCCGGTCACGCTTGCGTGCCTGCTGGAAAACATTATATTATCAGGTGAGAGGAAAATTTAAGGAGAATCTATGAAAACATTGTCCCAAGTGATTGCGTTGTTGCTGTGCGCAGGGCTGTTGGCCGCCTGTACCAGTAATGCGCGCAAAGCAAAATACAACCGCAAAATTTATTTGACGGAAGAAGATTATCTGTCCGACTTGGCCCCGCAGGCCGAAAGAGAACGCCGCGAGGCGCCGCCGGTGGTGGAATCGGAATATATTTTTAATTTGGAGCCGTCCCCAGACCAAAAGAATATTTATTTTTATGATGACCGCCAACAGCCGCAAGTGCCCGGCGTGCCGAACGACGGGGACTATAAAAAGGAAAAACGCCTTTGGCAAAAGCCTAAACGCTATGCCCCGGGCGAATACGGCGCCGCGCCGGCCGAGTCCGCCACGGAAGAATCTGCCCCGGCGGATGATGTGGGTAGCGAAGAATACGATTAAGCCTTTGTTTGAGCCCGGCCTAAAATCCGGCCGGGTTTTACGGCTGAAAAACGCATAACGCCCGGTTTGGGGGCGTAATTATAAAATTTGCTAAAAGGTAGTTGTTGCGGTATACAAGCCGTACCGCCCTGGGCGGTAAGTGTATGCCGGCACTTGGGGCAAAAGGGGAGTTTTGCTTTTTTGCAAAAAAAACTTTCCTTTTGGCTTAAATTCTGTATAATAAGGGATATACTGCTTTTTTTATACATACAAATTGGAGGATAAATGAGAAAGTTTCTCACTGCAGTTTTGTTCGTAATGCTTGCCCCCTTGTTTGCGCAGGCACAAAATATTCAAATGAACTGGGACGGCCAAAATCATTACCGTGAAATTACGGATGATTCCAACGATAATAAATCGTTGGCTATCGTCGGTGCCGGTTCCATAGATACCGGGGCGATTGATGGCGCTTCCATGACGGTCAACGGCAAAAAAATCAATATTAATACTGATGCGGTGGCCAAAAAGGTTTATGACTCGGTGGACCGCTCCAGTGCCGAGGCTATTACCTTTGGTATTCCGGTGTCCGGCACAGAAACCATCGGTTCGTATGTGGCCGGTGGTGCCGCGTACAGAAATAACGTCACCAACAGCTCCGTAAGCATGACGGGCACTACCTTGCAGGGTAGAGATGTAATGGGTGGCGCTTCTTTTCTGTTAGACGGCTCGGCCCGCTTGGGCGATTTTTCGGCCAACAATAACTCCGTCACTATCAGCGGCGGAAGCCTTAGTTTTTATAATTATACCGCCCCGGGCGCCACGGCCCCTGAATCCTATGGCGGAAATGTATATGGCGGTTATACGATGTTTGCCAAAGGCACGGCCAATAATAACACCGTTATTATTAAGGACGGCGCCAACGTGGCGGGCGACGTTTTCGGCGGTGTGACAACCCCCCGCTTAACGGACGAAGACCAACAAAAAACCAATATATTAGATACCAGAGCCAACGGCAACTATGTATTAGTGCAAGATTCTACCGTAGGCGGTATGGTGTCTGGCGCTATGGGCGCGGCTACCGCTAACGATAACACCGTTATTATTGATAATTCTAATGTAGGTGCGGCGTTTGGGGCCTCTATTGGCAGAGGTATTACTAACGGTACGGAATCTGTTGTTAATATGAACAACAACACGGTTATTGTCAAAAACGGCAGTACGGTGGGCACCACGGCTATGGCTGTTATGAACCAGTCCGTCAACGCGCAAGGCAATACTATGACGTTGGATAATTCTACTATGGCCAACGGCGCGGCTTACTCCGTTTTGATGTATTTGGGCAAAGACACTTCTGGCGGCCTGGTTCAATCTGTGGTGGCCAACAACACCTTAAACCTGAATAATTTAACCAGCACTTTTAAGGAAGTGGGCGGTTCTCTCAACTTTGCCGGTACCTCCAACGGCAACACCGTAAACATCCTTAAATCTAATGTGACTTTAACAAATGCCAGCCGGAAATTTTTTGACGAGCAGTTGGATTTTACTAAGTTAGCCGCGGCCAACCTGTTGCCTGCGGATGTTCCTGCGGATAAAGGGCTTATTTTTGGCGGTGCCAGCATGGACTATACCGCCACAACCAACTCCACCCCGTCCCCCGAGGCACCGGAAGAAAAGGTGGTTGCCTTTAACGGTACGAACAGTGACGGCAACTTGGTAAATATTGCGGGCGGTGATTCCGTAAAAACCGTAGATGCCAACGTCTTCGGCGGTTTCTCGGCCTATATCCGCGAAGTGGATTATAAAACGGTGGACGAATCCGGCGTGATTGAAACGGTTAAGAAAAACGGTTTAACCACCACGACCACCTCCTCCGACCCGGCCGCTGAACCCACAGAGCCGGAAACGGCCGAAAAAGTGGATAATATCCATTCTGCCTCTAACAATACGGTCGTTTTGGATAACGTAAAATTTAAGGGTAAAGTATACGGCGGTTATGTGTATGGGGCGGAGCTGAAAGCAGAGAATATGCGCACCCAAAACAACACCGTTATTTTGCGCAACAAAGTGGAATTGGACCCGACGGCCGTTATTTACGGTGGGAACAATGGCATGGGCCGCACCACCAACCAGCTGGTCTTTGACCGCACGATTGGTACGTTTACGGATAAAAACCAATTCCGCAACTTTAACTCGTGGTGGACGATTAACGCAGACTTTAACACCAAGTTGAATTTTAAATTTGACGTCCACGCCAGAATGTTGTTGGATAAATCCGCCATGAAAGAAGGTTCTGAAGTCGTAGTCACCACCAAGACCGACGCATCTTTAACAGGCATTGAGGAAGGCGGCGTGGTGTATGAATTGTTGGATAGCGGCATTGTGCTGACCCAAAAGAAAGTGGGTGTGTTCTCCTATTCTTTAACCCCCACCAAAGAAGGCACCGGAAACTTGGTCAACTGGACTTTGACCAGCACGAAAGATAAAGCCAATGCCGAAGTTTACGGCCAGTTGCCGTTAGTCGGTTTGGCGTTAATCAGCGAAGGGCCGGAAATGCTTACCCAAACCTTAAATGATTTGTGGCAGAGCGAAACCGAACAGAACACCTTTGTCAACGGCGGCTACCACCACACCCGCTATAAAACAGGCAGCGGCTTTGATTTGGACTCCGGCCTGATGCAAGCGGGCGCTTGGAAGAAATTTACGAACGATTGGGCTTTAGGTCTGTTTGCTAAATATTCGGGCGGCTCTTACGAAACCTACCCGATTAAAGTGACCGGGGATGCCAGCGTGTACGGCGGCGGGTTGTTGACCTCCTTGCGGTATAGCGAAACGGGCCGCTTGGAAGCCACCGTGGAAGCCGGGTATGTGGACGCTAAATTCAAATCGGACGAATTGTTATCCAGCTTTAAGAGCAAAGGGATGTACTACGGCGCCAGCGCAGGCTTTGTGGAAAACCCGTTGGATGATTTGAGCATGTTTGCCAACTTCAACTGGAAACGCAAAGCGTCTGACGATATTACCGACGATTTGGACCAGAAAATTGAATTTGACACCTTGCAAAGCATGGCCCTGCGTTTCGGCGGTGACTACACGTTCAACTCGTGGGACTTAAACGGCGTAATTCCCGCTATCGGTGCCAGCGCCATTTACGAAATGGACGGCAAATCTACCGTGACGGTGGAAAACGTAAAGAGCAGCGAAGCCTCTATGAAAGGTATGAGCGGGCGCGGGCAATTAGTCCTGTCCTATCATAACAAAGATACGTTCCTGCCGTTGCACTCCGTACTGACCGTTTACGGCCAATTAGGTAAACGCGAAGGTTTCGGCGGCGAAGTGACGATTGCGTTTGAGTTCTAAAAAATCAAACCTCTGTTTTAGTAAAGGCCCTTCGGGGCCTTTGCTATTTTAGGCCGCCCTTTGTCCTGCGGCGCTATTCTTTTATACCCGCTTAACGGCGGGTTTTTTGTGCCCAAGAGGCGGGTATCCCCTAAAGTTATATTTTGGGCCCCTTATTTGACATGTTGGCTTATAACCACTACAATAAGAGTAAGGAGCCCCTTATGAAAAGACAAATCTTAGTAGGTGTCGCGTTCTGTTCCCTCTGCTTAAATGCGTATGCGTTTAATCCGGCGGCCGAAAAGGCCCAGGATGCCCAACCGGTGTCTTGCAATATCCCGGCCATGTTAAATGATGCCAAAAATGCCCAATGGTTTAGGCCCCAATGTATCCGCATTTTAGCCGCCAGTGAAGCCCGCGGAAACCTGAACCAAAGCCAAAAAGCGCAATTAAAAAAAGTGCTTGTGCCCGCCTATCAAAACATTATGGAGTATTATTCTGTCCGTTTGGATGACGAAAGGGCACAAAAAGAAGCGCCCCATTTTATGGAGTTAAACAAAAGCCTGGCGCTGCTAGCGGATGAACAAGGCACCTATGGTTTAACGCCCGGAACAGGGGTTTACCGGCTTACAAAAGACAAAAAAATAAAAGGCAGTTCCAAAACCGTAGAAGTTGTGGGCCGGAAAGCGGATGTTAAGATGGGCAAGGCCCCGCTGTATAACCTGCTAGTTAATGTGGATACAAAGGTTTCTTTGGCCCAGCAATCCCAAGCGGAAAATGCCGCCCATCTGCGCAAAAGAAAACCGGGCGAGCTGACAGCCGGGCTGCCGAAAGACTCCCGGGGGGAGACGTTCGCGCCCGCGTTTGATGTCCGCCATTTGGAAAATGTGTTTTGTTTTGACAATGATGCCCAATTAGAAGAAAAAGATTTTGTTTTTGATATTCACCTTTTGAACGATATGTTAAAAGAGCGGCGCGATTTTATGCCATTACTAAACTTTATGGCAGAAAACGCCTCTTTTAACAAAAATCATCCCAATTATATTCCGCCCCGCTTTGTGCGGTTGGTGCTGGCCTATCATGCGGAAAATTTGGCGCCGAAAGAAACCGCCAAGCTGGTTAAGTATGCGGCCAACCCGGCCTATTCGCCGGATTTCCGCTTTTTGGCGGGCACGGTAGCCTCCGCGTATGCGTATTCTAAGGGGTCCAATGCGTCTTACAAAGGCAAATTCCGCTACTCCCCCAAAGAGGCCGCCGCTATTATGGGCGTACTGCAACTGAAAGCCACCGGCGCCCCCCAGGATGCCGCGCAAGTGGAGCTTTTAGCCCGCCGGGTGCGCCCGTATATGGGGCGCGAGCCGGTTTTATCTGTGGAAAAACCCACGCAGGCGGGGTTGCCGGCAATCGCCCTGCCCTTGCTGTTAGCCAATACGGCCGAAAGCGGCGCGGCCGGCGTATCGGCCGCCTCGGCCTCGTCCGCACTGTTTGCCGGCGGGGCTATTTTGGTACTTGGCGGCGGGGCGTACACCATTTCCGAGGCGTTCTCTCCCTTGTACCGTAAGAAATTTCAGGATTTGTTAGAAAGCGCGGCGTATGTGGAATTGCCGGAAAAATATGTTGCCGCTATCCCGGCCGAAAATAAGGACGAATATGAGGTAAGCAACGGGAACGTGCTTATTCCCACGACTGCCTCCGCCGCGCAAACCCGGCAGGCAAAGTCCGTACTGGAGGAAATTTTTGGAAATGTAGAACTGGACGAGGATGGCGAGCTTATGCGGATGGCTCCCGTTATTTGGGATAAATTTACCATGGCCCGCGTGGGCACCAGCGCCACCAAACTGGAAGCTGAAAAAGAGAAAGAGCCCACCTGCCATTATGATGACAAAGTAAGTAAAAACCTCCATATTCCATTATATTTGGTTGGTAATTTATTGAACCCGGGGGATAAAACTACCCGGTTGCGGGCCTGGCAGTTGCGTAGCTGTTTGGCTAAAAGAGGGTATTGCCCGCCCTTAACACCCGGGCAGGAAGAGGGCGCGGTGTCCAGTTGGTTTTTGGAGTGCAAAAACACCCATTTGAACCGTGTAAAAGTGAGCGCGGAATGCCGGGCAGATGCACAAGAATTGAACCGGATATTCAAACAGCTAACTTCTTTTAAGGATAATAAAGGCCGGAGATTGTACGCGCGGGCGGTTTATTATCAGGGTAAATGGGTGGTAGAGGCGGAAATGAGCGTGTTTACCCAAACTCCGTTGGCGGATATGTTGTCTACTTGGGTGCAAGATGCTATTTTTAATAATGGCAAATTGCGTATAACCAATGGGCCGGAAAACATTGGCACCAATTATGTATACCGCAACGGCGGGCACGAACAAAAAACGCGCTATCACTTTTTGAAAGAAACACAAGAATTGCACAAAAATGGGCCTTTACAGCACTTCCATTACGAGGAAGTAAAACCGTATACCTATACATATAATAAGCAGACGTATAGGGGTATTTTCAAATGCAACCACAGCATTGTGTATCAGCCTAAATAGGGCGTGATGACCGGGTGTTAGGTGCCTGCATTAAAATTGCGGGACGGCCCTCTTTCAGCACCAACTTCACTGTTTCTTGGGTGTTAGGTGCGGGTTATTAAAATGGAGTTCCGGCCCGGGGTTTAGAATGGTCTTTCTATAAAAATCTGCCGCCCATGCGCGGCAGATTTTTTGTCTGCCTTGCGTTTGCGGGCCCCGGTTGGCGGTAGCGCTCTGTTGCGCTTGTAAGCGTGATACTTAAAACCACGCAGGAATGGACACTATGGCCCAAAATTGGGCGCGCTGTTGTTGCGTGTAGAAGTGATACTTAAATCCGCAATATATAAGGGGAAAATAGGTATCTGGCGGTGGAAAAATTTTTTCAAACAAAAAACCGCTTATTCTAGGCGCAAGCGCGGGAGGAATACTGTGGGCACACGCGCGGTAGCGCGGAGGTATCCGACCAAGCGTGCAACAACGAATAAACGGTTTTTAGGAAGAAAAATGGTGCCCAGTATAGGGATTGGCCACAAGTCGCCTCGTTGACCCTCGGCGCTCGCGGCCCCGCCTCGCCATGCTCGCCTTTCGCGTTGCTCAAACTCGCATAAGGCTGCGGCTTTCAATCCCTAACGCGGGCAAAGCAGTTTGCCCGCTTACGGGCACAAAAAACCACCCTTTTGGGGTGGTTTCTAAATGGTGCCCAGTATAGGGATTGAACCTATGACCTTTCCCATGTCAAGGGTGCAAATGATGTTTTAGATTCAATTCTCTGACGAGAAAATGCGTTAGCATTTGCTCCCTTTTACCATTGCCAAAATATTGCCAATTGGGATTATTTCGCCATCAATTTTATGTACAAATCTTTGATTGGAACGAAAATAAATGATTTATTTCGTTGATGCTTAATAAACAGGCCCATTGCGACCAATGACAAGAAATCTTGCCTGGCTGTAGCATACGCGATACCATGCAGTGCCGAATGTTTAGCAATGGTGTATTCTCGGTTAGGATGTTTTATTGCATTAATCAAAACATCACGCTGTCTCAGATTAATATTGGGCAATTTCTCAAATAAGAATCTGTTTTCGGCTTGCTCTGTCTCTTTGCTTTTAATATAACGAGTCATTGCTAGGATAGAACGTTCAATAATAGATAAATTAAATAGTAAAAAATAGTTTAAGTCATTTTCAGATAGTTCGGAATATAAATAAGCTCTTTTATATTGGCCTGAACGTTTAAGAACTAATCTGGAAATGGAGATATATTCAAAAATCCAATATCCTTGTTTGAGCATAAACCAATAAAAAAGCGAACGGGCAACACGGCCATTTCCATCAGCAAAAGGGTGAATATATCCAATCCAGAAATGCAAAAGAATGGCTTTTACAACAGGATGAATAAAATGAACATTATTTCCATCGTGATTTGTATTTGCAAAAAGGATTAATTCATCTATCAAGTGTGGTATATCTTTCCCATTAGGGGGTTGATACAAAATTGTTCCGTCTACATCATATACGGCCACTTCATCGTCTTCCGGAATAGGCCTTCTAAATCTTCCACTATCATCTTTTTCCGCTTCGCCAAATGTGTTGTTAGTAAGAATTTTATGAAGTTCTAACAGTAATTCTTTGCTCAATGGCTGTCCGATATTGTCCTTAATATGACGAATGGCATTATAGTTATTTACCACCATCCATTCTGCTTTTTTGTGCGGGGTCCGTTGAGATAGAAGCATTTCTTTTGCCTCTTTTCGGGTAGTAGCGGCACCTTCAATCATGCTAGAGGCAATCGCTTCTTCCATCAAGGATGAGAGTAAATAACGTTTTTTATCATCTACTTCTCTTAAATCATTAATTGGAAACGAAGACTGCGCACCTCTATCTATAAAGTGAAGAATCTTTTGAGCGGTAGGGGTTAGGGAATAGGTGAAAGGATTACCATTATGGTCTTTAATTGGAGTTTTAATTCTTTGACCTAGAGAATCTATTTCACGCAATGCCCAAGCAATATCAGAAGTTATTCCTTCTGGGAAAGGTTTATATTGAAATTCCGTCCAATAGTCATACTTATCAATAAGATGTGGCAAGAGAGCAACAAGTTTAGGATTATGCATTGCTTCTAATATTTGTTTTGATTTGTTGCTTAATAAAGCTTTTAGATTCGGGGCTCTTTCGGGAATTTTCATAATAACCTATCAATAACTATCAAAATCTATCAAATTGATAGTTATAGTATAAAAATAAAATTAATATTTGTCAACTATCAATAACTATCAAAATCTATCAAATTGATAGTTGTCTGTAAATACAGGTTATGTATCAATATGTAAAATACGCAAAAAGCGCGTAGTTTGTGCGTAGATTAAATTTATCCACTATACAATACTAAGCGGAATCATCCCGTCCATTACCATCATTTTACTGGCGATTTCACCTGTTTTGAACCGCAAATAGCGTTGTGTGGTGGTTATTTTGCTGTGCCCAAGGAGTCTTTGTAAATGCTCCAAAGTCCCTCCACGGTTTAGAAAATTAACTGCAAAGGAATGCCGCATATCGTGTGGGCGGATATGGCCTATTCCGGCTTTTTCGGAAGCGTGATTGAGTTGGTATTTTAATTTGTCTTTAGTCACTTTTTCAAATACAAGCCCGCTTTTTTGCGGATTTAAGCCCTGCAATATTTGCGCAATATCTGCGGTTAGCCCCAAGGTGCGCGGGCGTTCGGTCTTTGTTTTAGGGATATAGATTGTTCGGTGTGTAAAATCAATATTTTCCCAGCGCAGACCCAGCAATTCTTGCCGTCTAAGCCCTGTATAAAACCCAATGGTGACACAAGGGCGCACTTCATCACTAATGAATGGCAAGAGTTTTTGAATCTCTTGTTCATTTATCGGGTGGGCTTCAAAGGGTTCTGCATCGCGTTGTTTTTTAACCTTCCGGCACGGATTAGGCCCGCTGTACTTGTCCCAGTCGTTTAAGCAATTAAAAAACTTGCTGATAATACCAAAATAACGGTCCGCATTTGCATAGGAAGTTTCTAGGGCCTTTTGATTGTAAAAACTTTGCACCTCTAATGGGGTTATTTCCTTTAGCGTATAGTTAGCAAAGTGGTCTAAAATTTTCTCAAACATTGCCATATAGGTTTGTTTAGAAGGCCGTAATTCTATGTGATGTTTGATAAACAGGGGAGCCATATCCTTAAATAACTGGCTTTCTTGCATTAAGCGTGGGTCATTTTTGGCTTTATAGAACTCATCCATACATTTTGCTAGTTCCTTTTTTGCGGCAGATTCATTCATAGCAACAATTCTGCGATGTCTTTTCCCCGTCTTATCATAACCATCAAGCACATAACGTCCTTTCTTATCTTGATAAATTTTCATATCAAATATTCTCCAATATTATAATATCATACTATATAATAATATATAATATTGTCAAGTATTATATTTTCATATCAAATCAAATTTGCTATTATCTATATATGCTAGAACAAGATAATCAACAAAAAATTAAAACGATAAGTTTTACGCTCCCCGAAGAACTACTGGCTCAAGCAAAGGCCTATGCTCAACGGGAAGATAGGAATTTGTCCTCTGTTATTCGGTTGGCGCTAAAAAAACTGCTAGAAACCGAGCAAGCTAAATAATAAGACTTAAAAATGCCCAAAAGAAGGTTCAGTAGAATCTTCTATCAGTTGTTCTATCTTGTCCCGCTTAAAAAGCAACTTCCCAAATAATTTGACCGTGCTTCCCTTTGGGAATTCTCCCCGGCATTTTTTAGCATAAACGGTTGCAATGGACAGGCGCAGATAGGTTGCTACCTCTTTGGGTGTCATAAGCGGGCTTACATTAGTTTGCATAGGTGTATTCCTCCGCACGAGCATTCGTCTGTATTACAGGGATTTTAGGGGGTATAAAATTATCATTCTTATATCTTTCTAAGTTGTCTAAAATGCTGTTTCTATCCATATAATCATGGGAAAATAAAGCATTGGAAATAATTTCTCTAAATACTTTTTCTTCCGGTAATTTGGGGGTTTGAATTTCTTTTAGCATGTTAAAATGCTGGTTAATTTGTTTTTTGGAATAAAATCTCTTTAGGTAGTTTTTGTATTCGTCATACCCCCAAAAGCTCATTTTGACAAGCGCCCCAAATAAAGCATTTCTTTTCTGTGCTCCATTGGATGCTTTATGCGTATTGCAAAATTGCTCTGCGCAGACTGCAATTTTTCCTAAGTCCTGTAGAATGGTATAAAAATTGTCTAACAGGCCTAATGTCCTATTTCGTAAAATTTTCCAACAAACTTCTTTCTTAAAAGCTGTTTCTAAGGTATTGGGCAACTTGTTGCTTATCCTATTTAGTTCAAAATCAACGGTTTTTTTATTATTCATTGAATATTCTAAATTAACCATACAACTGCCAGTTTCTTGGAATAATGCTTTTATATCCGGGGGCATAATATCGTTTTTTATAGCCTCGGCGGTTTTGTCGTAAAGTTTTATACATTTATGTTGATAGTTAAAATGGACTCCCCAACCTTCGGAATTTTCATAAATACTTAAACCCTTTTGAGCCCTTTTGGGAGTGGGAAGATTCTGTTTACAAAGAAATTGCAAAACAGGGGAAGAAAGCGGGAATAGAATGGGTTTGTTGACATCCCAACCGGATAAATAGTGATCCCGTAGCACAGATTCATCCGTTAAAATGCCTGCATATTCTAATCGCTCTACCAGCAGGGATAAAAAGCGGTCTAAGTCTTCTTCTTTAGTTTCGTAGATGTTTGTACCATATAAAAGTTTACTGGGGCACACTTGGATTTTAACCCTTTGTATTCCTCGTTTATCCGCATATATGTGTATATTGGGCATATAGTCATCGGTCTCTTTGTATATAAATGCTTGTTGAAATCTTGTTTCTTCGGCTTTATCTAAATAGGCATGTCTGGCTTCTCTTTCGCTCATGGGAATAATTTGGAAGTCTCCTGTATTGGCATATAAGTTAATGTTCATTCCGTCATTTGACATTCTGGCACCTCTTCAATTGGTCTAATCATTTTTTATTCGTTTTATATTAGAGCAGGTGCAATTCTGGCGTCCTGCTCTATATAATAATGAAACGTAAACCAAAGTTAGAATTTGGGGATAAAAAATAATTTAAAATAATTAATTTAACATAATATTGCCTATAAACCCTGTATCAAAAACAAAGAAAATCTGATAATTTGAACGATGAATATTGGATTTCAAGGAATATCGTGTGAAACCTTTGTTCTTGTTGGTGTTATTCTCTAGCTAGTAAGTAAAGTGCAGGTGCAAAATGTCTGACAAATATTCAGGCAAATTAATATGAGACACAGGCCAAAATGTGCTATCATAAGATTAAGTTTTAATGGGAGTTTTGCAGTACAACCGCTGGTAGCGGTAAACTTACAATTTATACTGTTTTCGGAGGGCGTAAGCCCACTTTTTTGCAAAAGCAAAAAGGCTTCTGAACCGAGAACAGTCGCTCTGCAACACCACAAGGAAGGCCTAATTACCCTTCTAAATGGTGTTTATATCCCTGTCTATTTTTAGACAGGGAGGCGGCTGTTTATTGAGAGTTCAGAAGCCCTCAAATACAACAGTCGCTTTTTATTTACGGGCTTCTTTGTAAATTGCCTTTGCAATAGCAGAAAACATTTGTGGAGGCAAGATGAAATCCTTAATAGAAGAACTGCCCAAAATAGTGGCGGAAGGCAAAAAAGAAGTTGCAAAAATATTAGAAAATTTGGAAAGCGGGCATAAAATTACCCTGCAAACCAATGAATACGTCTTGCCTGTTGAAAAAGGCAATTTGCTCTACCAAAAACCGATAGAAGCCCCTTCCAAAGATACTTGGCTGAACCGTTTATGCTATGGGGATAATTTGCTGGTTATGCAAGCCTTACTAAACGGAGACCCCGCTACGGGGCTGCCTTCTATGCGGGGAATGATAGATTTAATTTATATTGACCCACCCTATGACAGCAAGGCCGATTACCGCAGTAAAATCACTTTACCCGGTGTAGATGTGGAATTAAACCCTACCGTTTTAGAACAAACCGCCTATTCGGACACTTGGAAAGACGGAACAGTCAGTTATCTTAAAATGATGTACCCGCGTTTAGTGCTTATGCGGGAATTGTTGTCTGATAAAGGCAGTATTTATGTGCATTTGGATTGGCATGTAGGGCATTATGTAAAACTGTTAATGGACGAAATTTTTGGGAAAGATAAATTTGTTAATGAAATTATTTGGAATAAAGGATTTCGGGGAACCGAATCGCAACGAATTTTTCAACATTCTCACGATACAATTTTGATGTATTCTACATCAAAGAATTATATATGGAATCAGCAAGGGCAGCCGTATAAGGATATGTCATTAGGACGTTATAATCAAATAGATGAAAATGGTAAACGATATGCTTTAATCAAACGAACTAGGACAAATGGAGAGGTTTATTATGGTAAAACATATCCGAATGAAGCAGGCAAAAAGATAAATGATGTGATTGCTCATATTGCAACTATGGCATCAACAAACAAGGAACGATTAGGATATGATACCCAAAAACCAGAGGAACTAATTAATGTGTTCATAAAAGCCTCCTCTAATGAAGATTCTATTGTGGCGGATTTCTTTGCCGGAAGCGGCACGACCGGCGCCGTGGCCGAAAAATTGGGCCGCCGTTGGATTATGAGCGATATGGGCAAGCCCGCCACTATGATTATGCGCAAGCGGCTTGTAGATATTCCGTCCAAGCCGTTCTTATACCAATGTATTGGCGATTACCAGCAGGAAACTTTCGCGTCCAACAAGGAGTTTAAGACGGTAGGCGCGTTAGCCCAAGTGGTATTAAACTTATATGGTGCCATTCCGTTTACGAACGAAGATGCCCCGCGCAATTTGGGGTATATCAAAGATAAACATACCTTAGTGTTAGTGGATAGCCCCAACCGCGTGACCGGAAGAAGCATGTTAAAACGCGCCTTGGAGCTGAAAGAAAACTATTTAGGCGGTTGGAATAAAGTAATTGTGCTTGGGTGGAACTTTGCTTTTGATATTGCAGATATAATCAGAGAACTTAATAATCCGTCATTGGAAGTATTAGTCATTCCGCCGGATTTGCTGGATAAATTGCGCACTAAGAGCAACTATACCAAATTAGTGCAAAATAAAACAATACGCTTTGTTTCCTTGCAATATTTGGATATTAAAAAACCGTTTACAACGCCTATTTCTTCCGACGTGGAAACCCTGCATGTGGAATTAAATAACTACGTCGTGTTATCGCCCGATGCCTTGCCTTTGGAGGAGCCCAATAAAGCCAAACTGCAAGGGGTAATAGATAAAGACCCGCTGGCCCTGATTGAGTATTGGAGCATAGACCCCAATTATGACGGAGAAACCTTCCGCAGTAAATGGCAGGATTACCGCGAAAACACAGAACACGAACAAAACAATTTGCGCGTGTTGGCAAAAGCCGTTTTTCCGGTAGCCACCTTGCCAATAGGCCAAAAACGGAAAGTCTGCGTGAAAGCTGTGGATGTGTTTGGCCTTGAAAGCGTGGTAGTGGAAGAAATTTAGGAGGATTTATGCCGTCTGCAATTAATATCAAAACAAAAGACTTGCCTTTGCAATTTGCCAAACAGTTATCGGCCACCGTAAACCACGAATGGGAAACCGGCACTTTCTTAAATAAAGTATCGCCCATAACCAAAGATTTGCTCAAATTTTGGTTTAAGGAGCCTTTTACAACGGATAGAGCAGTAAATTTTCATTCCGGCCAAAAGCAGGCCATTTTGAACGCTATTTATTGCCACGAAGTGTTAAAAGGAACCTGCCCGTTGGATTTATACCAACAAATTAGCCAAGGGTTATTGTCGGCCGATATGTTGGTGGCATTAAATGATGAGAAAAACAAGCACCCCAAGTATTGTATAAAAATGGCTACCGGAACCGGCAAAACGTGGGTATTGGATGCTTTGCTGGTTTGGCAATACTTAAATGCAAAAAATTCCACACCAAATAATCCGGTTGTATATACCAAAAATTTTTTATTGGTGGCCCCCGGCTGTATTGTGTATGACCGTTTGTTAGATACGCTGTTGGGTAAAGAACAAAAAGACGGTAGCCGCAATTTTTCTACCGCAGACCTCAAAAAACACGAAAAACTATTTATCCCCGAAAAATATCGTCAAACGGTATTTGCTTTTATACAAAATAATGTGGTCCCCAAGGAAGAAATTGGGCATAAAATTACAGGAGAGGGGATAATTGCTGTCACAAATTGGCACCAAGTAAAAGAGGATAAAGAAGAAAAAACTTGTCGGATACGCCCCTTTCTGACGTGTCTGCTTGCGTAAAAGCATTTTTACCCGTACAACCCGGCAAGGACAATGGCCACTCTTTGGAAAGTTTTGATAATAAATACTTAAAAGAAGATAAGTTGGCATATTTGGCAACACTGCCTAATTTGTGTGTATTTAATGACGAGGCCCACCATATACACACCAATAAAGTGGCCGGAATAGAAACAGATGTAGAATGGCAAAAAGCACTTAATAAATTGTCGGAAAATGTTAAAGATTTTGTGCAAATTGATTTTTCCGCCACTCCTTATAACCCAACCGGCAGCGGGCAACGCAGAACAAAACAGTATTTCCCGCATATTATTGTAGATTTTGACTTAACAACCGCCATCAAAGAGGGACTGGTTAAAGTTATTGCTATTGATAAACGGGATGAAATAGCCAGTTTGCAAAATGAACACATAGAGTTTAAGGCTAAAAGAGACAACAAAAAAGCGTTGGCTTTATCCGAAGGACAACGCTTAATGTTGCGGGCCGGACTAAAAAGATTAGGCATACTGGAAGATTCTTTTACCGGCATAGACCCGACGAAACACCCCAAAATGTTGGTGATGTGCGAAGATACAAGCGTTTCCCCATTGGTAGAGGATTTTTTACGGCAGGAAGGGTTAGCGGAACAGGAAATCGTGCGGATTGATTCCAACGCGAAAGGCGAGGTAAAGGAAAAAGAATGGAAGATAATTAAACAACGACTATTTAATATAGATAAACTTGTTTCACCCAAAGTGATAGTCTCCGTTCTTATGTTAAGAGAGGGGTTTGACGTTAGCAATATTTGTGTTATTGTGCCGTTGCGGTCTTCGGATGCGCCTATTTTATTGGAGCAAACTATCGGCCGTGGATTGCGCCTTATGTGGCGGGAACCTGAATATAGTGATATTAAGCATGAAAATCTACAAAACCTGTTTTGTAAAAAACAGCCTAGCAACTATTTGGATATTTTAAGTATAGTGGAACATCCTGCTTTCTTAAAATTTTATGAAGACCTACAAGACGGTTTGGTTATAGAAGAACGCACCTCCATAGACAAAGGTAGCATTTTGGGGGATATGATAACCGTAGGGCTGAAAGAAGATTATCAAAAGTATGATTTGTTTTTCCCGCAAATAGTGCAAGAGAGAGAAGAACTGATTAAACCCGAAATTATAACTGCTAAGTGGGAGCCCTTTAAGTTTTTTACCTTAAAACAATTAAAAGAGTTTGTGGGTAATGCAAAAGGAGAGAAATTCTTTGCGGAAGAAATAATTGTAAAAACCCGCTTTGGGGAATATCACGTATCAACGGATTTATTTTCTGCCAGTAATTACAATGATTTTTTGGTTAAGTTGCTAGACGGTATAACCAGTAATTTGCGAAGGATTGGCTCCTCTTCCCGCAAGCAGTTCCCGGTGCTTTGCGTGAATAAGGTTTCTTTAATAAAAATGTTGGATAAATACATCCGTCGCGAATTGTTCGGGGAGGAATTTAATCCCTTAACTGACAATAATTGGCGGGTGCTAATGCTGGCTGAAAAGGGCATTACTGCCCATATTATGCGCCAAATCAGCCAAGTAATTTATGATATGCAACATAATATTACGGTAAATGAGGCTATTGTGAACAAAAGGTGGTTTTCAGAAATCCCAACCTTAAAAATGAGAGAAAATTATTCGTTGGATATTAAAAAATCAATTTATCAAAAAACAAAATATCCCTCCAACAAAGGACTTTTTGAAAAGAGTTTTTTGGAGTTTGCGGATAGAGACAGCGCCGTGGAGCGTTTAGTAAAAATAGACGAAAATTATCACACTTTTGCTACGCTACACTATATTCGCACCGACGGTTTATTATCCAATTACTATCCTGATTTTATGGTAAAGTTCGCACAGGATATATTTTTGGTGGAAACCAAGGCAGAAGATAGTTTGGATAATGCGAATGTTCGCCAAAAACAAAAAAGCGCTTTGGACTGGTGTAAGCAAATAAGTGCCCTGCCTGAACCAGAGCGGATGAACTGCATTTGGCATTATGCCTTATTAGACGATGCTACTTTTACAAGTTTAAGCCAAAACAATGCCAGTTTAATGGAAATCCTACGGTATAGCGAACTGACACAAAACAAGGTAAAAGAAGGATTGTTTGAATAAAATACTATGAAGAAATTAGAATACAATTTTTTGCGTTCTGTGCTATAACAAGTTTATGGAAGCAATTAATTGAAGGCTAGTGTTGCACGGAGATATGGTAAATTGTACGCCGTATCTCCGCGTTTTATGGGGGAATTGGAGCTCTTGGGCACTTTTATAAGCTAATATGAGTATACTTTTTCCCGCGCTTTGTGATGCCTTTGCCACTTGTTTATATTTATAACAATCTCTACTACGGATAAATTGCAACCGGAATAGCAGTTTTGGAAAAAATTTCTCCAAAATTTCTCACGCAAATTTTTAGAGAGGGCATTATGTAAAAAAATCCCAGAAAAATTTTTGCCCCAAGCCATTTTTTGTAAATCAAAAAATTATTTTTGTAATGTTATAAACCACTGGTGGCGCATGGGCGCCTAAAACCTTCTTTTTGGCCGGTGAAAGCAAGCGGCTAAAAAGGTGGCTTGTGTTTACTCGCCAGTATTGAGGAATGGCTTATTGAAATAATTGCTATACGAAGGAATTGCAAAGGCCCACGCTGAATATGGTATAAAGGCAGGGCAGAATGCTATAAATTGGATTTCGTTCGAAAAAGGATACACCCCTTGCTAATCATAAGGGCTGTTTCTTGCTCGGGGCATATCCAACATGCGAAAGCATTTGTTGTATTTTCTGCCGCAATGTCCAAATTCAAAGTAGTGGAAAAGGCCTATGTTTTGCAGTATATCTTAACTATGTGTTTTTAATATATAGGTCGTCGTCTTATCTTCTATGATGCCGGGAAAGAATTATATTGTGTATTAAATGTCTTTGTATTCCCTCTAAAGACTAATTCCGTTTCTACGACTCTCTGTTTTTAATGTGCAATTATTGTTAAATATAATATAAAATATGCATTATTTATTAATATGAAAAATTGTTTATGGAGCTGTGAAAGATGAACCACCTTAAAAAAGCGATTTTAACAACAAATAAGACTATCTGTGCAAATATTGAAAGTTTTGGGGAAAATCAAAGAGGTTTGTTATCTTAAAATATTTTATCACAATTGCGCACTCTACTGGAACACATTAGTTTGTTTTTATATTCTTCAGAAACAGGGAAAGTGCTGTCGGATACTTATTCTGATATTTAAGTGGCTAAAAAATATATTAGTTCTCAAGGAAAATTTAAAATAATAAGGATTTTCCATCACTGGTTGCAACAAGTTGTTTCTCATTTTACTCCGGATAGCGAAGATGCAGAAAGACTAATGCTCAAATATTATGAATATTTGCTTAAAGTAAAACTTATGCTGAAAAAGTATGATATAGAAATTCTCCAAAATATTGGAAAATTCCCCTTACAAACCGATGCATCTTTTCAGGAGTATTATGGAAAAATTGCTGAAAAATTAGAAGAAGATATAAAGGATATGAATGACTTAGATAATGAACGATATTATATTCAAAAAATAAAACCATTCTTTATTAAACAGAAGATTTTTTTTGAAATTACATTCATTCCATGTAATGACCACGAGAATAAATTTAATCGGATTATTGGGTTTAGTCGTTTGAATATTGTGTCTAATTATGCGGTTAAATTTAAAATTCGTGATACATATATTGAAACCCTGAATCATAAAATGCCTATCAAAATCATTGAAAACTGGATGCCCGCAATTAGGGATTGCGAAATTAAACACTTAGGATCTTTTTTTGGAATGGAACATCTTGGCATTAATAAAAAAGAATATACCAAATATATGAACATTCTAAAAGAACACGAATGCAATCTGTTAGATATTGTTATGTCAGAAGAGTTTTTTGATTCTGTAGTTGAACAATGTTGTGAGGGCGTGGGCAACCCCAATATCTCAAAGGTTTTACAAAAATGTCGGGAAATTGTTGTTAATAATTCGGCTGGAAGTAATATTCTGAGATATTTGTTATATAATTTGAATAATCGTATTGTTAGAAAACAACGAGGTAATGCTCCCTGCCCTCTTTTATCTGGATTGAAGATTTCTTGGGGGGCTATTCCTTTTGAGCAGATTCCATTTAATACCTCTTTGCTTGATCACAATCCCTCATTTTATGATGTAATAAATGCCATAGATTGTTCTGATTTTCAGGAACAAATATTAGCTCATACCGTAAAGAACAACACAGAACAGAAAGATAAAATTTATACAAAAATAAAAGAAATCGAACCTTTGTATGCAAATTATGACATTCCGTCCTTGGCCGAAAGCTATAATAACAAACTCTATTATAAGCATCGCCCTAACAGAGAATTAATCATTTACAAAGGAAACATATTCATTTATGAATATGAATATGATGTATATTCAATTATCAAACACTTGCAAGAGTTCGCAGATTACCATATTCAAAACTATGCATCTTCTACCAAGCAGTGGCTTGATAATACAAAATATTCTATTGATTGCGAAGAAAAACGGGATTATTTGATAAGAATGTTTGAGCGGTCTAGTATTGCTCTGATTTATGGTCCTGCCGGAACTGGTAAATCTACATTGATTAATCATATTTCTCATCGTTTTGCAGAAAGTTCTAAGTTGTATCTGACACAAACAAATCCCGCAATGAATAATTTAATACGTAAAATTACTGCTCCAAATGTTAATTTTATGACTATTACAAAGTTTATCTTAAAACAAGAAAAACACAAATGCGATATTGTATTTATAGATGAAAGTAGTACTGTTAGCAATTCTGATATGTTAAAAGTTCTTGAAAAACTAGATTGCTCTTTATTAGTTTTAGTGGGAGATGTTTATCAAATAGATTCTATTCTTTTTGGCAATTGGTTTAATATTGCCAAGAGTCTAATGCCTGCTAATTCAATTATAGAGCTGACGAAACCTTATAGGACACAAAATAATAAATTGCTGGCATTATGGGAGATGGTGCGCAAGGTTCCTGAAGGAAATAATATATTAGAAATTATGACAAAAGAAGGTTATACATGCCGATTTGATGAAACATTATTTGTTCCTTCTTCCGATGATGAAATTATTTTATGCCTAAATTATGATGGATTATATGGAATCAATAATTTGAATAGATTATTACAAGAATTTAATCCCCAATCATCGTTCGTTTGGGAGGGGCAGCAATATAAAATTGGAGATCCGATTTTATTTAATAATAGCGAGAGGTTTGCTCCTCTAATCTACAATAATATGAAAGGAAAAATCGTTGGAATTAAGCCTGAAGGAAACAAAATATATTTTACTATTGAAATTAATAAATATATCGATGAAATACAAGCTCATTTTCATAATTTAAGCGTTATTGGGTATCCAAATAAAGAAAAAACCCAAGTGTTAATTTCTGTTAACAAATACAAAAACTATGATGAAGATAATGCCGATAATTTTTCGACAATAATTCCTTTTCAAGTTGCCTATGCAGTATCTATTCATAAAGCCCAGGGCTTAGAATATGACTCTGTTAAGTTAGTTATAACAGAATCTATGGGGGAAAGAATAACTCATGATATCTTTTACACGGCTATTACTCGGACACGAAATAAATTAAAGATATATTGGACCCCAGAGACTGAGCGTAAAATTCTGTCTAATCTAAAACCAAAAAGCGCTATAAGAGACCAAAGCATTTTGGTCGGTAAATTTCCAGATTTAAAGAAATAATAGTTCTATTTGAAATTTTCAGAGCGATAATCTTTTGCTATTGTTAAAGCGGCTAATGAAAAGAGGGGGTTTTTACTTGTCTAGAGTGGGTCTGTCGGCTTATTGGTGACTCCTTTGGTAAATCGCAAGACGGATTTGTCAAAAAGCCTCTATTTGTATTATGCCAATCCCCATTGCCAAAGTATTGCCAAAAAAGCTACAAAAAATCGCAAAAATGCACAAAAAATGACCCTTTTAGATTACTAGCCGGAAAAGCAGTAAAATCAGTATAAAATAAGAAATCCTCGTCGTAAAACGAGGATTCTAAATGGTGCCCAGTATAGGGATTGAACCTATGACCTTTCCCATGTCAAGGGAACGCGCTACCGCTGCGCCAACTGGGCTTAAATCTGTTTGACTACTTATTTATTATACAAAATAACCCGCCTTAAATAAAGAAAATCCTTTATTGTCTGTCGTAAATCGCACCGAAACGGCCGTTTTTACCACCCCGCCCGCCAAAATTTGCCCGGCTCGTTTTGCCTGCGTTTATTTCATGTCGGATAAAACGAACACAAAGAAACCCCCGGTATAGCCGGGGGCAAAAACACGACAATTAAAATAACGCCCTCTTGCTTGCGTAAGAAGGCGTTATCTATATTTGGTGTTCCAACTTTGAATTACAGTTCGTTTTGGGCGAGGACCTCTTTTAAGGTTTGGGCGGATTTTTGCAGGTCGGCCGTTTCCTGCGCGTTAATTTCCAGCGGAACGTGCGTTTCTACGCCGTTGCGGCCCACAATCGCAGGCATACTCAGCGCAATATCCGTAATGCCGTATTGGCCTTTCATCAGGGCGGAAATGGGCAGAATGGATTTCTCGTTGCGGACAATCGCTTCGCAAATGCGGCGCACCGCCATGGCAATCCCATAATAAGTGGCTTTTTTGCGTTTGATAATTTCGTACGCGCTGTTTTTTACTTCGTCGGCAATGCGTTTCATGGCTTCTTCGTGTTGGAAGTATCCGCGCATTTCGCAAAATTTGTTTAGTTTAATGCCGGACACGTTGGCACAGCTCCAGGCGGCAATTTCGCTATCGCCGTGTTCGCCGATGATAAACGCGTGTACACTGCGGCTGTCTACGTCCAAATGTTGGCCCAGGTTATATTTCAGGCGGGCGGTATCCAAAACGGTGCCGGAGCCGAACACGCGGTTAGCCGGCAGGCCGCTTAATTTAATGGCTACCGTGGTTAAAATATCCACCGGGTTGGCTACCACCAGTAAAATCCCTTTGAAATTAATTTTTTTAATTTCCGGCAGGATGGACTTAAAAATAGCAATATTCTTTTTGACGAGGTCCAACCGGGTTTCGCCGGGTTTTTGGTTGGCGCCTGCGGTAATTACAATCAGGCCGGCATCTTTCAGGTTTTCGTAATCTCCGGCGTAAATTTTCATCGGTTTGGCAAACGGCAGGCCGTGGCTGATGTCCAGCGCTTCGCCTTCGGCGCGGGCCTTGTCGGAATCTATCAGTACCATTTCGGTAAACATCCCGCTCTGCATTAAGCTAAACGCTGTGGACGAGCCCACAAAGCCGCAGCCGATAATGCCAATCTTACTAAAATTAATATAATTTGTTTCCATACTTTTCCTTCCCCCTTGGGGTGTTTGGCCCCTCTATACTATTATATAAAATCCGTTTGGGGCGGATTTAGCCGAAAACAGATTAGACCCTTACTTAAAACGCCAACTGGTGCCTAATGTGTTTTCTATAAATTCCAACAAGGCCCGGTGCAGAAAAATAGATTTGTGCGTGCGCACCAATAATTTTTTCGTCGGGTCTGCCCGGGTGGGCACTTCCAAAAATACTTGCGTGGTGCCTTTGGTCATATCCAAATAAGTGCTTAATTTTTGCAGTTGGTCTTTGGTGTATTTAGCCGGAAGCTCCACAATAAATTCTTTGGCGGCGGTGGCTAAAACGTCCGTCACACTGCCCACGCTTTGCAGGGTCAGTTCGCACCGGGCGCTTTCGTCGTCCACGTTAATCTTGCCGGAAAAATTCAAAATAGCATTGGGGCCTAATTTGTGCCCGAACTCCTCAAAAGTGCGCGCAAACGCATTGACGGGGAGCGAGCCGGTGCAATCTTCTATCACAAATTGGGCCCATTCCTTTTTTTGTTTATTTTGGCGCTTTTTGAACAGCGTAATAATGCCCAGTACATTTAAGTTGCCGGTGGCTTTGCCGTCTAAAATATCCCGGATAGGCGTGGCATGCAGTTGGGCCAAATGCTCTTGGTATTTGGCCATGGGGTGCCCGCTGAAATACAGGCCCAGCACTTCTTTTTCAAAGTTGAGCAGTTCGCTTTGGGTGAGTGGGTGAACGCGTTGTTTGGTTTGCGGTTGTTTGACGCTTAACATCGCGCCGAAGTCGTCCCCGAATAAGCTGGCTGTGTTGTTGGCTTGCTTTTCTTTAGCTACCAAATGGGCGGTATCTACGGCTTGGTCTATCCCGGCCAGCAAAATCGCGCGGGCTTCTTTGGGGTCTTTATCCGGCAGTAAACTATCCAGCGCGCCCGCTTTGGTTAAACTTTCAATGGTTTTTTTGTTGGCTTGGAAAATATCAATCCGGCTGCAAAGTTCGTCTAACGATTTATACGGCCCGTCTTTTTCCCGCTCCGCCACAATGGATTTACACCCCTCGGAACCGGCGCTTTTAATGGCTTCCAACGCAAAGCGGATACACTCTTTTCCGTCTTTGGTTTCCACGGAGAACTCCGGCTGGGAGGCGTTTACATCCGGCGGCAGAATTTCAAAACCCATTTTTTTGGATTCTTCCAAATAGGTGACGATTTTGTTTTCTTTATCGTCGGAGCCAATCGCGTTGTGGCCGATTTCGTTTGTCAGCGCGGCGCACATAAATTCTATGGGGTAGTTGGCCTTTAGGTAGGCCGTCTGGTACGAAACCAACCCGTATGCAAACGAGTGCGATTTGTTGAAACCGTATCCGGCAAAGGCTTTCATCTGCTCGTAAATATGGGAGGCAACTTTTTCGGAAATATTATTGGCTTTGCACCCTTCCACAAATTTCTTGCCGAATTTTTCCATAACGTCCAGTTTCTTTTTACCCATGGCTTTGCGCAGGGTGTCGGCCTCGCCGGGGGTAAACCCGCCCAGCGTTTTAGAAATTTGCATGATTTGTTCCTGGTACACCATACAGCCGTAAGTGTCTTTTAATACGGATTCCAAAAGCGGGGTTTCGTACTTGATTTGTTCCTGCCCGTTTTTGCGGCGCACGAACATATCCATCATGCCGGATTCCATCGGCCCGGGGCGGTACAAGGCCACCAAGGCGGAAACGTCGCTGAATTGGGAGGGCTGCAACTTTTTAATTAAGTCGCGCATGCCGCCGCTTTCTAACTGGAAAATACCCAGCGTTTTGCAACTGGAGAGCAGGTCATACGTTTTTTTGTCGTCCAGCGGGATTTCGTTAATATCAAATTTGGGGTCGTGGCGTTTGCGAATCATCTTTTCCGCATTATCAATAACGGTTAAGGTGCGCAGGCCCAAAAAGTCCATTTTTAATAAGCCTAAATTGGAACACGGTTCCCCTTCAAACTGGGTGGTAATGGAATCGCGCGCCCCGCGGGAAAGCGGCACATATTCGGACACCGCGTCTTTGGTAATCAGCACCCCGGCGGCGTGGATACCCGTATGGCGTTTGAGGCCCTCCAGCTTATGGGCCATATCAAACAGGCGTTTACTTTGGGGGTTGGTGTCAATTTCCTTTTTAAGCTCGTTGATTTCCAAGGCTTTATCCAAGGTCATTTTGGGGTCGTTGGGAATCATTTTGGCAATACGGTTGGCCTCGGCTACCGGTATGCTCATGGCGCGGGCGACGTCTTTTAAGGCCAGTTTGGCTTTCATGGTACCAAAGGTAATAATTTGGGAAACGCGGTCATGCCCGTATTTGCCGCGCACATAGTCAATCACGCGCCCGCGGCCCGCGTCCGACATATCAATATCCAAGTCCGGCATGCTTACGCGGTCCGGGTTCAAAAAGCGTTCAAACAGCAGTTTGTTTTTGATAGGGTCCACGCGCGTAATATCCATACTGTACGCCACCAAAGAACCGGCGCCGGAGCCGCGCCCCGGGCCTATGGGAATGTCGTTCGCGCGGGCCCAGTTGATAAAGTCCTGCACAATCAGGAAGTAGCAGTCAAACCCCATGGTAATAATTACATTAAATTCAAATTCCAACTGCTTCCAATAGTCGTCCGGCACGTTGCCGTGCATTTTTTTAACCAACCCTTTGCGGCAAATATCCTTAAAATATTCGGCGGAGTTGGGGAACTCTTTGGGAATTTCAAAATTTGGCAAAATAAAGCCGTGTTTGGGGAATTCCAAATTGCATTTTTCCGCAATTTCCAGCGTGTTGGCGCAGGCTTCGGGCGTGTGGGCAAACAGCGCGCACATTTCTTCCGGCGTTTTGAAATACAGCTCGTGCGACATTTGCAGGCGGTTCGGGTCGTTTAAGGTTTTGTTGGTGGCCACGCAAACGGCTACGTCGTGGGCTTCCCAATCTTCTTTTTTCTCGTAGTGGCAGTCGTTCGTGGCCACAACGGGTATGCCCGTCATTTTGGCAATATCTTTTAAGATGGGTAAAGATTCCACTTCTTCCTTAATGCCGTGGTCCATCAGCTCAATGTAATAATTGCCCTTGCCGAAAATATCCTCGTACTCTTTGGCCAGCGCGCAGCATTGTTCAAAAGTTTTGGTGCGGGTGTATTCGGATAAAAAGCCTTTTAAGCAGCCGGAGAGGCAGAGTAGCCCGCCCGCGTGTTTGGCTAAAATTTCTTTATCTATGCGGGGTTTGTGGTAAAAGCCGTCCACCCACGCCAGCGAATTGAGCTTCATTAAATTGAGGTAGCCCTCGTGGTTGCGGGCCAGCAGGGTTAAGTGGCCGCGGTATTCGTTGGGGTCTTTTTCGGTATATTTACCGTTGGTGATGTAAAACTCGCACCCGACAATCGGCTTTAGGCCAATAGAGCGCGCGGTGTCGTAAAAATCCAACGCGCCGTACATATTGCCGTGGTCAGTCAGGCCCATGGCTTTAATGCCCTGTTCCACTAAACTTTTTAGAAAGGGGGACGGTTTGTGGCTTTCCGAAATGCGCAACATTCCGTCTAAAAGGGAGTAATCGCTATGATTATGTAATTGGACAAATTCAGCCATGTAAACATCCTTTGGGTATTGCCGGCGCGGCGTGTGCGGGGCTTGAGCGGCCCCTGCCGGGCCAAAATTTTATAAGATTATCTATATGAAACATTATAGTAAATTAAAAGAAACAAAAATTTCCTCCAAAACCTTGTACGAGGGCATTTTGAATGTAAAGTTGGATGAGGTGCGCCTGATTAACGGAAAAACCTCCAACCGCCTGTATTTTGACCACCGCGGCGCCAGCGGCATTTTGCCGGTGGAAGACGGCAACGTGTATTTGGTGCAGCAATTCCGCTACCCGATTGGGCAAACCACCTGGGAAATCCCCGCCGGAAAACGGGAAGAAAACCAAACTTTTTTAATGTGCGCGGAAGCGGAACTGAAACAAGAAACCGGGCTGACGGCCCAACACTTGCAGGAAATTATGGTTTTCCACCCGTGTAATGCGTTTTCCAACGAGGTGCAACACCTGTATTTGGCTACCGGCCTGACCCGCGGGGAAGACCAGCCGGACGAAGACGAATTTTTGAATCTTAAAAAATTCCCGCTGGAAGAAGCCTACCAAATGATAGCCGACGGCCGCATTACCGATGCCAAAACTATCATTACTTTACAGTGGTATCAGTTGCACGCAAATAAATAGAAAAGGGCCTTAAAAGGCCCTTTTTTAGCGGAATTGTTTGGATTTGGTGCCGCCGTCATAACGGTATGCCAATTTGCGTTTTAACAGTTCTTGGGCCAGGTTTTGGCCGTTTACATCCACGTCACACAACAGGCGGAAGTATTTATCCCGCCCGCAGTTAGATAAATTAACCTCTCCGCGCGATAAAAAATCTTTCGTAAACGCTTTGGCTTTTTGCGCCAGGCGTTTTTCCCGCTCGGTTTTGCCTTTTATTTCCGGGCAGTCTATGCCGCGCACGCGCACCGGCACTTTTTCACAAAATACACTCATAGAACAATTTAAGTTTATTTTGAAGGTGTCCCCGTCGTACACGCGGGCTATTTGGGCGTTTTCAAACGTGTCGCCCTCCACTTGGCTGACGGGTTTGCCCGTTTGTTGGAAAACCGCCAGCGCGGCGGCAATAAGCGCCGTCACCCACCAGGGGGCTTTGGAAGAACGGCGGCTTGTTTTGCGTTTTCTTCTGGGAGCCATAATTAAGGAATCAGCACGTTTAAGGCCGCGGGCAAAATTTTAATTTCCAGTTGGTCCTGCGTTTTTTTGGGTTCGCCGTCCAAATGGTAAATAATTTCCCCCGGTTGGCGTAAAAGAACGTGTTTTACGCGGGTGGTGTCCGTCACGCCCAAATGGGTTGAATCATCCGTAAAAAAAGTAGGCGCGGCGGCCAGTAATTTTAATTTATGGACGTTTTTTATTACTACTTTTTCCAACCAGCCGTCCGTCAGGCTGGCCTGCGGCGCAATTTTGAAGTTGCTGCCGTATTGCGTGCCGTTGGCAAACGTCACGGAAAGCGGGCGGAGTGTTTCCCGGCGGCCGTCGTATTCCAACTGCATTTCTTGGGGTTGATAAGTAAACGCATCTTTGGCGCCTAACTTAAAATACGGCCACATGCCCCGTTTGCCGGTTTTGCCGTATTGCATAAAATCGTACGCAATTTGGGCCTCTATGCCCACCCCCGCTAAATTGAGGAACAGCTCCCCATTGGCTTGCCCCACATCACAACGCACCGTTTTGGCTTTTTGCAGGCAAAAAACGGCTTCTTGCAAGTGGAGCGGCATACGCAGTTCACGCGCGAAACCGTTGCCGCTTCCGCCGGGAATCACCCCCAACGCCGTGGGCGTGTTTACCAGGGCTTGGGCGGTTTCGTTAATGGTGCCGTCCCCGCCCACGGCCACTACGGCTTCGTACTGTTGGCTGACGGCTTTGGCGGCCAGTTCGGTGGCGTGGCGCGGGCCGGTTGTCAGGGCCCAGGCGGCCTGCGGAAAGTTTAATTTAATGCAGTTGACGGTATCTTGCGGGTCACGCCCTTTGCCGCTTTTGGGGTTAATAATAAATAAAATTTTCATAGTTTTTTAAGGGTTTTTAGGTCGTCTTTGTCGGTCAGGTCCAGTTGGCTTAACGCATCATAAATGCGCTCGGTCTTTAATAAATGGATGCCTAACTGGGCCACGCGCGCCCCTACGGAGGCAAAAAATAGCATTAAAACCGCAAACAAGGCGGTGTTCGCCAAGGTGTTTATGCCGTCTGCGGGCACAGTGACGGTGCCTTGCGGGGCCTGGACGGTAATATCACGCATATTTACAATATGGGGTACCGGGGATACCCGGACGAATGTTTTATACATTCCGTTCCCCGCAAAAAAGATTAAAAACAGCCCGGCGCATAATAATAAATAACCTAATATTTTGTGCATAAAATTCCTCTTAAAAAATTATAACAAATGGCGCAAACCGCCTGCGCACGCGGCGTTTTGCCCGTGCTTAAACGCGCCGCAGGGCAGAGCCGCCCCTGTATTTGATATACTTTAATTATACAGTTTATAGAGGTACTATCAGGTTATTATTATGAAAAGCACAGAAATCAGAGACGGTTATTTGAACTTTTTTCACTCCAAAGGGTTGCCTATAAAACCCTCCAGCTCGTTAATTCCCCACTCGGACCCGACGCTCCTTTTTACTTCGGCGGGTATGGTGCAGTTTAAGGCCAATTTTTTAGGGATAGATGACTCCCTCAAAAATGCGGCCTCTTGCCAAAAATGCGTGCGCACCACGGATATTGACAGTGTGGGTTTTACGGAACGCCACCTGACCTTTTTTGAAATGTTGGGCAATTTTTCCTTTGGGGATTATTTTAAGAAAGAAGCTATTGACTGGGCTTGGGAATATTTAACCAAAACGCTCCACATTCCGGCCGATAAACTTTATGTAAGCATTTACAAAGGCGGCATTGCCCCGCGCGACGAAGAAGCCTACAACCAATGGCTGAAATATGTACCCGCGGAACGCATTTTTGAATTGGGCGAAGCCGATAACTTTTGGACTATGGGCCCCACCGGCCCCTGCGGCCCCTGCACGGAAATTTATTATGATTTTGGCGATAAAGGCTGTAAAAATCCGCATTGTGATATTACTTGCGATTGCGGGCGCTTTGTGGAAATTTGGAACATTGTTTTTGAAAGCTACAACCGCCAGGAAGACGGCACTTTCAAACCCTTGCCGCATAACAACATTGATACCGGCATGGGGTTAGAGCGCCTTTGTATGGTCATGCAAAAGGTAAACAACATTTTTGAAACCGACCTATTCACCCCCATCATTAACCAAGCCAAACAGGATTTGCACTTAAAAGGCGAAACGAAAGAGGAAATTTCTTCCCTGCGTATTATTGCGGACCATGTGCGCAGTTCCAGCTTTTTAATTGCAGAGGGGATTTTGCCCTCTAACGAAGGCCGCGGCTATATTTTGCGCCGCTTAATCCGCCGCGCGGCGCGTTATGCGCGCTTAATGGGTGCCGATAAGCCGTATTTGTATACGTTGGCCCCCAAAGTGAAAGAAATTTTTAACGGTTTATACCCGGAAATTGATAAAAATATGCCGCACATCCAAGATGTGCTTAAAATGGAAGAAACCACGTTCTTAAAAACATTAGTGACCGGGGAAGAAAAACTTTCTGCCCTGTTGGCGGACGGTGCGGACACCCTGTCCGGCGAAGAAGCCTTCCACTTGCACGAAACGTATGGTTTCCCCTTGGAACTGACGAAAGAAATTGCCTCTGCCAAAGGCGTAAAAGTGGACGAAGCCGGCTACGAAAAAGCCAAGGCCGCCGCGCAGGCCAAAAGCCGCTCCTATGCCGACGAAATGACCAAAGACAAAGCCTACATGATGCAACATGTGGAAACCCACAACCCGGCTACGGTGTTTACCGGCTATGACACGCTGACGGACGACGGCACCGTGCTGATGCTGCTGAATGAAAAATTTGAACTGACGGACGAAGTTTCCGGCACCGGGTACGCCGTATTTGATAAAACCCCGTTCTATGCCGAATCCGGCGGACAGGTGGGCGATAAAGGCGCCGTTTTATCGGACGGAAAAGAAATTGCCCGCGTGGAAGACGTCCAAAAACCGATTAGCAAAGTGTTCTTGCATAAATTTTCCGGCACGCTTAAAAAAGGCCAAAAAGTACGCCTGTGTGTGGATGCCGCTTTGCGCAAACGCTGTATGGCTAACCATAGCGCCATTCACTTGGTAAACGCCGCGTTGCGCCAGGTGTTCGGCACCGGGGTTCACCAGAGCGGCTCCTTTGTTTCGCCGGAGCGTTTCCGCTTTGACTACACGCTTTCCCGCACGCCGAAAGCGGAAGAATTAAACCGCGCGTGGGAAATTGCCAACCGGGCGGTGGAAGCGGCCCTGCCGGTAAATTGCCAAGTGCGCCCGCTGGCGGATGCGGAAAAGTTAGGCGCCGTCACTCTGCTGGGGGAAACGTATGCGGACCCGGCCCGCTTTGTGCTGATGGGCGGCAGTTTTGCGCGTCCGCAAGATAAATACAGTTTGGAACTTTGCGCCGGAACGCACGTTAAAAACACGGCAGAAGTAATGACGGTGCTGGTGCTGAAAGAATCTTCCGTTTCCGCCGGGGTGCGCCGTATTGAAGGCGTGGCCGGTGCGGCGGCGCTAGACTATTTGAAAAACGTAAATCTTCAGGCCGAGACCCTGGCCGCCCGCTTGGAAGTACCGTCCAAAGATGTTTTTACCCGCGTAAATGCCATTATGGACGAGCTGAAAGAGGTTAAAAAGCGCTATATGCAATTCCGCGAGCGCACGTTGGCCGCCGGCGGTGTGGACGAAATGAGCTTTACGCTTAAAAACGGGGTCAACCTGGTGGTGCGCAAGGCGGACGGCGCGGAGCCGAAAGAGTTGCGCAATATCGCCGATACGATTGCCCAAAAATACCAAAAAGCCGTGGTGTTGGTCTCTTGCGATAAAGACGGCAAACGCGCCTTTGTGGTTAAAACGGTGGGCAAGTTTGAACATATTGACGCCGTGACGGTTGCCAAACAAATTGCGGCGGATTTGAACGGCCGCGCCGGCGGACGGGCAGACTTTGCCCAAGGCGGCGGCGAAGCCAAACGCCCCTGGCAGGAACTGGTGGCCGGCTTAAAAGACACGCTGTAAAACGCTATTCATAAATATCCCCCGCTTGTGGCGGGGGATATTTTTTATATAAAGGGAGAAAAGTGGCGGCAAAGCAGTTTGCCTGCTTTCCTACAAAATTAAAACCCCGCTTGCGCGGGTTTAATTAGGAATAGGATTCGCCTTCCGGTAAAATTCCTGACGGAATTTTCCTGCAGGCGCAGGAGTGCGCTTTCGCACCGGGCTCGCGGTTTTTGCCTTTCGGGGCGGTTGCCCCTCAAAGAAAAACAACGCTCCGCCTTTCTCATCCTAGCGCAGGCAAAGCAGTTTGCCTGCTTTCCTACAAAATTAAAACCCCGCTTGCGCGGGGTCTTAAATTTTGGTAGGAATAGGATTCGAACCTATGTAGGGCGTAGCCCGACGGTTTTACAGACCGTTGCTTTTGACCGCTCAGCCATCCTACCGAACAAATTATTACTTTACTTAAACAACTAGGTAAATATATTATAGCAAAAAAAATTAAAAGTGTCTGCTTTGGTTTGATATTTTTTCTTCCTAGAGGGGATTAGCCTATAAATGCGGTTTATCCCCGCGCCGGAAATTGCTAAAATAGGGGTATGCAAAATCCGGCAACTACCCCACTTATGAAGCAATATACCGAGATTAAACAAAAAAATCCGGGCGTTATTCTGTTTTTCCGCCTGGGGGATTTTTATGAAATGTTCGGTGATGAAGCGCGCGAAGTAAGCGCTTTACTGGGCCTTACGCTTACGGCCCGCCACGGCGTGCCCATGTGCGGTATTCCGTATCATGCGGCCAATAACTACATTGTGCGCTTATTAAAAGCCGGTAAAAAAATTGCCATTTGCGAGCAAGTGGGCACCCCCGGCGCCAATAATACCAAACTGTTTGAACGCAAAGTCATCCGCGTGATTACGCCGGGTACCGTAATGGAAGACACCCTGTTGGATGCCAACCAATCTAACTATTTGGTGTTTGTGCTGGTGCATAAACAAGGTTGGGCGCTAGCGTGTGTGGACGTTTCCACCGGCGAATTTTGGGTGACCCAAAACGACAAAGACCCCGCTTTAATGAACTTGGCCGCGGCCCTGGCCTCCATTAACCCGGCCGAAATTGCGGGGGATGCGGCTTCCTTAAAAGATTTACAGGCCAAAGTGGTTATTCCCAACGGTTTCGGGCTTACTACGCGCCCCGCGTTTGACGGGGATTATACGTTGCCGGAAAATTGGCCGGCCCTCGGCGCGTGGGAAGGCAAGCGCGCGGCCCTGGCGTGTGCGTTGCAAATTATGCGCTATGTCAATGTGACGGAGCCCAGTTTTAAGCAAACCTTAATTCCCACCTACCGGGAGCTGAAAGATAATTTAATTATAGACGAAAACGCCGTCACCGCGCTAGAGCTGGTCAAAAGCCAAGAGGGCTCCCGCAAAGGCAGTTTATGGGATTTGTTGGACCGCACCCAAACTTCCGGCGGCAGCCGCACCTTAAAAGAATGGATTTTACACCCGCTGATGGACGTGGCGGATATTACCCGCCGCCAAAACTGCGTGGAAGGCTTTGTAAAAGGGCAGGAAGCCTGCGCGGGCTTGCTGTCTATCCTTAAAAATATATCCGACGTAGAGCGCATAGCCACCCGCACGGCCACCGGCACGGCTTCCCCGCGGGATTTATCCGGCTTGCGCCGCTCTTTACTAAACGCGGAGCCGCTTAAAAACTGGTTTGAAAGATTCCCGGCCGTGGCCCCGCATTTAACGCACCGTTTTGAAACTTTATATACGGATTTGGAAGCCATGTCCCGCCTGTTATACAGCGCCATTAACGAGGACCCGCCCCTGCGCATTTCCGACGGAAACATCATCCGCGAGGGCTACAATGCGGAGCTGGACGAACTGCGCTCCCTGCGCCACAACGGCGGCAAAACCATGGAAGAAATCTGCGCCCGCGAACGCGAAAAAACAGGCATTTCGTCCATGAAAGTCGGCTTTAATTCCGTTTTCGGTTATTATTTTGAAGTGACCAAAATACACATTTCCAAAGTGCCGTATAATTATGTGCGCAAGCAAACCTTAACCAATGCGGAACGCTACATTACCGAAGAATTAAAAGCCTTGGAAAATAAAATTTTGAACGCAGAGCAAAAAATCCTGCGTTTGGAATCGGCCCTGTTTGACGAAGTGCGCAAAACCTTGGCTCTCAAGACGGACGCGCTCAAACAATTTGCCCGCCTGGTGGCGGAACTGGATGTTTACCTTTCTTTGGCGCAAAGCGCTATTGCGCATAATTATGTCCGTCCGGTGGTGGATACGTCTTCCCGCCTGTTTTATAAGGGGGGCCGTCACCCCATGGTGGAAAACCTTTTACCGCCCGGCAGTTTTGTGCCGAACGATTTGGAGGCGGATTCCACCCAAACCCAAATTATGCTCATTACCGGCCCCAATATGGGCGGTAAGAGCGTGTTTCTCAAACAAACCGCCATTTTGGTTATTTTGGCCCAAATGGGGGCGTTTGTGCCGGCGCAGGAAGCTACCGTGGGAATTGTGGACCGGATTATGACCCGCATTGGCGCGCATGATGCGCTTTCCCGCGGCAATTCTACCTTTATGGTGGAAATGAACGAAACGGCGCACATTTTGGCTTCCATGACGCCGCGCAGTTTAATTTTATTGGACGAAGTCGGCCGCGGAACGTCCACTTTTGACGGTATTTCTATTGCGTGGGCCATTGTGGAATATTTATATAAGCCGAGCGGCGGCCCCAAAGTGCTGTTTGCCACGCATTATTTTGAACTGACCGATTTAGCCAATAAATACCCGGCGGTTCAAAATTACCATGTGCAGGCCCAGGAGTATAAAGACGAATCCGGCCAAAGCAAACTGGCATTTTTGTACCGCATATTGCCCGGCGCGGCAGACCAATCGTACGGGATACATGTGGCTGAAATTGCGGGGTTGCCGGCGGCTTGCACGTTGCGGGCGCGTAAAGTGCTGAAAGATTTGGAAGCCAAAAAAGGCGGCACCAAAATTTCCGTTAAAGAAAAAGATATGGTCAAAGATTTGTTTTCTTCCCCCATTGTGGAAGAAATCAAAATGGCGGATACGGACCAACTGACCCCGTTGGCCGCTTTACAGTTAATTTGCGAATGGAAAAAGAGGATTAATGAGTAAAATTACCGTTTTAGACCCGTCCACCGCCAGTAAAATAGCCGCGGGGGAAGTAATAGAGCGCCCCGCCGGGGTGCTTAAAGAGCTGTTGGAAAACGCCGTAGATGCCGGCGCCACCGCCATTAATATAGATATTGAGGGCGCGGGCAAAGAACTCATCCGCATTAACGATAACGGCTGCGGTATGGACGAACAGGATTTGGAATTAAGCGTCCGCCGCCATGCCACCAGTAAAATCTGCTCGTTTGAAGATTTAGCCCATTTGCATACGTTCGGTTTCCGCGGGGAGGCGTTGTTTTCCGTGGCGGCGGTGTCGCGCATGAGTATTAGCAGTTGCACCGCGGGCGGGCAAGGGCACCGCTTGGAACTTTCCGGCGGAGAAATTATTTGCCGCGCCCCGGCCCCGGCTATGCCCGGTACCACGGTGGAAATACGCGATTTGTTTTTTAACACGCCCGCGCGGCGCAAATTCTTAAAAAGTGATTCGTACGAGCGCGCCTGCCTGTTAAAAGTAGCGGAAGAAAGCGCCTTGGCCAACTGCCGGGTGGGCTACCGGGTGCGTATCGGCGGGCGGGAAATATATAATTTGCCGGCCCAAACCGGCCCGCAGGAAGCGGCCGTCCGCGCCCGCGCGCGGGAAATTTTAGGCGGCCCGGTGACGGAAAGCCTGGTTTATAAAAAATTTGATGATTGCGGCTTGCAGTTGTTTTTAACCCCGCCGGATAAATTGGTGGCGGTGCGGGATTTCCAAATGATATTTATTAACCGCCGCCCAATAGAATCCAAAACCATTCAGCAGGCCATTTACAAGGCGTTGCAAAACGTCCGCCCCAAAGACCGCCACCCGGCGTTTTTGGTGTACCTGACGTTGGAGCCGGGGGAATTTGATGTAAACATTCATCCGCAAAAGCGGGAAGTGCGCTTTGTGGACGAAAATAAAATTTTCAGGCTGATTCTAAACAGCGCCGGGGAAACGGCCTTCGGTAATGCACGCCCGGTAGCGGCGGCCCCGGTCATTCCGGCGGTGGATTTATCGCTATCCGCCCGCCCGGCCGCCCAACAGCTTTTTCAGCCCAAATTGGCCCCGGCCACTCCGCCCGTTGCGCCGCAACCCCCGCAAGAGCCGCAGGCAACCCATGTGCAGGATATTTTCAAACCTGCCGGAACGCCACGTTTTATGGTGCGGGAAACCGAAGACCCCGTGGCCTATGAAGCCCGCCGCCCGGAGCCGGAGCCGCTCCCTGCGCCCGCAGGCCCGGCCTGGTATGTGGGGCCGTATCATTATTTGGGTCAGCTCCAGCGCAGTTATTTACTGTTTGAAAACCCGGAAGGCTTGGTGCTGATAGACCAACACGCCGCACAAGAGCGCGTTTTGTTTGAAAAATATATGGACGCTTTTGAAAAACGCGATATAAAAGTGCAGGAGTTAATGTTTCCGATTCAGGTGGACTTAACCCCCAGTAATGCCGAAAGCCTGATGAGCTGGGCCCCCTGGCTAAAAACGGCCGGGTTTGAGCTTACCCGCTTTTCCCCGCGCACGGTACAGGTTAAAACCATGCCTTATGTGGTGCGGTTTAAGGAAGACGATATGAAGCGGTTTGTGGAATCGTTAGCCGCCGTGGTGGGGGACCCGGCCAAATCTACCGAAACCCTCAAACGCAAAATGGTGGCTATGCTGGCCTGCAAAAAAGCGGTCAAGGCACATGATTCTATGACGGCGGCCGAGGCCGAAGCCCTGCTTGAAAATATGAAAAACTGCAAAGACGGTATGCACTGTCCGCACGGGCGCGCGTGTGTGGCCCAACTGCACATCCGCGAGATTGGCAAGCTGTTCGGCCGCTAAAGCCTGTTTTACCGCCCCGGAGCCGCCCGGGGCTTTTTTAGGCGGTGCTACTTTATTTTCTGCCTAAAAAAAGGTATCCTTTTATATATATTCCTATTGGAGGGACTATGTCTGATATTCCGGTTTTGGAACGTGTTTTATTTTCGCAGGAACAATTAACTAAAAGAGCAGAAGAATTAGGCCGCCAAATCTCGGCCGATTACCGCGGCAAACAACCGTTGTTTGTGGGCATTTTGCGCGGATGTATTCTGTTTTATGCCGATTTAATGAAAAATATTAGCGTAGATTGCAATATGGATTTTATGTGCCTGTCTTCTTATGCGGGCGGCACCGCCACCACCGGCCAGGTGCGCACCATGTTGGATTTGCGCGAAAGCATTAAAGGGCGCCATGTGGTAATTGTGGAAGACATTGTAGATACGGGCCTGACGTTGGATTATTTGTTGGGCAACTTGAAAAACCGCGGCGCGGCCAGCATAGAAATTTGCTGCTTACTGGATAAGCCTTGCAACCGCAGAGCGGAAGTACACCCCAAATATGTGGGTTTCACCGTTGGTGATGAATTTGTTATCGGCTATGGGCTAGATTATAACGAACTGTACCGCAACTTGCCGTATATCGGAGTATTTAAGAAACAATGAAGAACAAAAACGTGAGCAACCGCAGGATAGTGTCCGTCGGCCAAATTTTGGTATGGGTAGTTATTTTTGCCGCGGCGGTTTTCTTTTTTAATAACCCGGGTTCCAAACCGGCTGTGTTGGATTATTCCGACTTTAAGCAAAAAGTGTCCGTGGGCGAAGTGTCCGATTTGACCGTTGCCCCCGGCGTGATTAGCGGGTTATATAAAAACGATAAAGGCGAATTTGCCAAATTCAAAACCGTACGCATGGAAGACCCTAAACTGGTGGAAGAACTTTCCGCCGGGAAAATAAAATTTAAGGCGGAGCAGGACAACAGTTGGATAGGGAACATCCTGTTTAATCTCATGTGGATTGTGTTGCTCATCGGTTTTTGGTGGTTTGTGTTTATCCGCCCGCAACGCAGCGACGGCAAAAGCGCCATGAACTTTGCGCGCAGTAAAGCCAAAATGCAGGACCCGTCCAAGCAAACCGTCACGTTTAAGGATGTCGCCGGGTGCGAAGAAGCCAAAGAAGAATTGGAAGACGTTATCAAATTCTTAAAAAACCCTAAAAAATTCCAAAAATTAGGTGGCAAATTGCCCAAAGGCGTGCTTTTATATGGGGCTCCTGGTACGGGTAAAACCCTGCTGGCTAAAGCCGTGGCGGGGGAAGCGGGCGTGGCGTTCTTTTCCGCCTCTGCCTCCGAATTTGTGGAAATGTTTGTCGGCGTCGGCGCGGCGCGCGTGCGTGATTTGTTTGACCAAGCCAAAAAGAACTCCCCGGCTATTATTTTTATTGACGAATTGGATGCCGTGGGCCGCCGCCGCTTTGCCGGTATTGGCGGGGGACACGACGAACGCGAACAAACCCTCAACCAACTGTTAATTGAACTGGACGGTTTTGAAAGTAAACAAGGCATTATTTTAATGGCTTCCACCAACCGCCCGGACGTGTTGGACCCGGCGTTAATCCGCCCCGGCCGTTTTGACCGCCACATTTCCGTACCGGCGCCGGACTTAAAAGGGCGCGAAGAAATTTTGGCCGTTCACGCCAAAAAAGTAAAATTAGCGCCGGAAGTGGATTTGAAAACGGTAGCCAAAGGCACCCCCGGTTTTGTAGGGGCCGATTTAGCTAACGTCATTAACGAGGCCGCCATTTTGGCCGCCCGCGCCGATAAAGAGGCCGTAGACACGGCCGATTTGGACGAAGCCGTGGAGCGCGTAATTGCGGGCCCGCAAAAAAAGAGCCGCATTATCTCCCAAAAAGAACAGCACATTATTGCCGCGCACGAATGCGGGCATACCATTGTGGCGCGCTTAACCAACCATTCCGACCCGGTGCATAAAGTGACCATTATTCCCCGCGGGCAAGCGTTGGGCTACACGTTGCAACTGCCGTTGGAAGATAAATTTTTAACCAGCAAATCCGAAATTTTGGATAAGATTTGCATTTTACTGGCCGGCCGCGCCGCGGAACAAATTGTATTTGGGGAAATTACCTCCGGCGCCAGTGACGACCTGAACAAAGCCACCGCCTATGCGCGCAAAATGGTGGTGGAACTGGGCATGAGTGACAAAATCGGCCCGATTGCCTTGCCGAACGGAGATGACAGCGAAGTCTTCCTGGGGCGTGATTTATCCCGCCATAAAACGTATTCCGAGGAATTGGCGCGCAACATTGATGCGGAAATTGTGGATTTAATGAAATCTTCTTACGAACGCGCGCAGGAAATTATTTTAACCAACCGCGCCGCGTTTGATGTGTTGGTAAAAACCCTGCTTGAAAAAGAAGTGGTGGAAGCCAACGAAATTGATGCGATTTTGGGCTTGAAACCCGCCGCGCAGGAAACTCCCGCCCCCACGGACGCGGATAGCGCGCCCAAGCCCGCGCAAGACGCCGCGCAAGAACAACAACCGAAGGCGCCGAAAGCCGAACGGCCGGAGGCTAAACAGGCGGAATTGTTCTAGCAACAGCAACCTGCGCAAGCGGGGCAAGTACGCAGCGGACGCCGTTGTTTTCGCCTCCGCGCGAAGGACTTATATTCTATGGGAAAATACTTCGGAACAGACGGAATACGCGCCGTTGCGGGCACGTTTCCGTTGACGGACGAGTTTATTGAAAAATTGGGCTGGTGCGCTTTGGACGAGCTTAAAAAAAGCGCGCAAGCCCGCGGACTTAAAAACCAAGTAATTATCGCGCAAGATTCGCGCGCTTCCGGCCCGGCCATTTTGGCGGCCCTGCAAAAAGGGATTCGCGCCGCGGGCGTAAACGTGGTTAGTATCGGGGTGGCTCCCACTCCGGCCGTGGCCAACATTGTGCGCCAAACGGGCAGTTTGTGCGGTATTGTTATTTCCGCCAGCCATAACCCGGCGGAATTTAACGGCATTAAATTCTTTACCAATCACGGCTCCAAACTGCCGGAAACGATGGAAGCCGCCATTGAAACCCGCATAGACGGCTGCTCTGCCGTGCCTGCCCCCCGGGCGGACTATTGCGAAGATTTATCGTTGGTGGAACTCTATAAAAATTTCTTAAAATCCACGGTGGACGCCGCACTCCTCAAAGGTACCAAAATTGTGCTGGACTGCGCCAACGGGGCCAGCTCCCAAATTGCGGTAGATGTTTTCAGCGCGCTGGGGATGGAATTGACCGTCACCGGGGCCAAGCCGGACGGCACCAACATCAACCGGGGCGTGGGGGCCTTGCACACCCAATTTATGCAGGATTTAACCAAGCGCGAGGGCGCATTTGCCGGGTTCAGCTTTGACGGCGACGCCGACCGCGTGATTGCCTCCGACGAACAAGGCCGCCAATTAGACGGCGATAACATTATTGCCTCTTCCGCCTTGTGCCTCAAACAAGAAGGCCGCCTGCACGCAGGTAAAGCCGTACTAACCATTATGGCCAATTTGGGCTGTATTAATTACCTCAAAGAACACGGCGTGGACGTGGTGCTGACCAAGGTGGGGGACAAATATGTGTCCGAAGCCATGGAAAAAGAGGACTTGTCTATCGGCGGGGAAACTTCCGGCCATATTATTTTTAGGGAGTTTTCCAACACCGGGGACGGGTTGCTGTCCGCCTTGCAATTTTTACAATGTGTTAAAAAATCGGGCAAACCGATGAGCTGGTTTTTAGACCAGTGGAAAAAATATCCCAGCCTGTTGCGTGCCGTGCAGGTTAGCAGTAAGCCGGCATTGGAAACGCTGGACGGCTTTTTGCCCGGCGTGGCCGAGTTGGAAAAACAAATGAACGGCCGCGGCCGCGTGATTGTGCGTTATAGCGGTACGGAGCCGAAATTCCGCATTTTGGTAGAGGGGGAAGATTCCGCGTTAGTCAGCCATATTGCCGGCGAAGTGGAAAAACTCTACCGCGCTAAAACGGAGGTATTGGCATGAGTTTGGCTTTAGGGGTAAATATAGACCATATTGCAACACTGCGCCAGGCGCGCCGGGCCTCCTTCCCGGACCCGCTGGCGTTTGCCACGTTGGCGCTTGCGTGCGGGGCGGATTACATTGTAGCGCACCTGCGCCGGGACCGCCGCCATATTCAAGAAGAAGACTTGAAACGGCTATGTAAAAAATTTCGTAATAAAATTCACTTGGAATGTTCTTATACGCCCGAAATGCAAAAAGCGGCTTTAGCTTTGCGGCCGTATTCCGTATGTATTGTGCCGGAACTGCCGGGCGAAGTGACCACCACCGGCGGGTTGAAGTTTACGCCTGCCGTGCAAAAACGCGTGGGAGAAATGACCGCCGCCCTGCAAAAAAAGGGCGTTAAAGTCAGTTTGTTTGTAAGCCCGGTGGCGGAGGACATCCGCACGGCGGCTAAACTGGGGGCGGATATTGTGGAACTTTGCACGCGCGATTACAGCGAAGCCACCACCCAAAAACAAGCGCAAAAGCTCTTGCAGGATTTAGCCCTTTCTACGCTACTGGCTAAAGAATTGGGGCTGGAGGTTCACGCCGGGCACGGGTTGGATTATACCAATGTGCTGGCGGTGGCGGATATTGGCGGCATGGCCTGTATGAACATTGGTTTTGCCATTATTGCCCGCGCGTTGGAAGTGGGTTTACCTTCTGCCGTGGCAGAGATGAAAGAACTGCTTTAATCAGCACCGAGAGGATTTTTTATGTGTGGAATTATCGGCTACGTTGGCAAAAAAAACAGCGTGCCTTATATTATTGACGGATTAAAAAAACTGGAATACCGCGGGTATGATTCCGCCGGTATTTCCATTTTGCAAGACGGCCATTTAATTACCGTGCGCGCCGTGGGCAAAGTGGCAGAACTGGAAAAAGCCACCTTGCTGGCTAACCCCCAAGGGCAAAGCGGTATCGGCCACACCCGTTGGGCCACGCACGGCAAACCATGTGAAGAAAACTCCCACCCGCACCGGGATTGCTCCGGCGATTTGGTGGTAGTCCACAACGGGATTATTGAAAACTTTTTAACCTTGCGCGAAAAACTTTCCGCGCTGGGGCATAAATTCAAAAGTGAAACGGACACGGAAGTAATTGCCCACCTGATAGAAGAAAACCTAAAAACCGCCCCCGGGCAGACGAACCAGGAACGCCTTTTTAATGCCGTGCGCAAAACCAACGGGGAAATTTCCGGCGCGTATGCGTATGGGGTGTTGTGGGCCCAAACGCCCGATTTTCTAATCGGCGTGAAAAACCAAAGCCCGATGGTGGTGGGGCTAGGTAAAAACGAAAACTTTTTAGCTTCCGACGTGCCCGCTTTTCTAAAACATACCAACAAAGTTTTGTTTTTGGAAGACGGCGAAATGGTGACGCTGACCTCCAAAGGGGTCACGCTGTTTGGCAAAGACGGGCAGGAAAAACCGTTCAAACCTACTAAAATAACGTGGGACCAAAAAACGGCCGAAAAGGGCGGTTATGAGCATTTTATGCTCAAAGAAATTTATGACCAACCCCAAGCCATAGAGGACACCTTGCGCACCGCGCAGACGGATTTTGGCAAACTGGTGGGGCTCAAAATGGGCGACTTGCGCGCTTTGCAAAATGTGCATATTGTGGCGTGCGGTACGGCCTATCATGCCGGGTTGGTGGCTAAATATTATATAGAAAATTTTGCCGGTATTCCCGTGACGGTGGATTTAGCCAGTGAATACAAATACCGCACCGTGCCCCGCACCCCGCACACGCTGGCCGTGGCGGTCAGCCAATCCGGCGAAACCGCCGACACGATTGGCGCCGTGCGCAAAGCGCAGGAACTGGGCTTCAAAACCTTGGCTATTTGCAACGTGTTGGGCTCTACCATTACTCGCGTGTGTGACGGCACTTTTTATACGCATTGCGGGCCGGAAATCAGCGTGGCTTCCACCAAAGCGTTTACCAGCCAGTTGACTTCGCTGTATGTGTTGGCGCTCTTTTTGGGCAAAGCCAACGGCAACATCAGCGCCACAGTTTTTAATAAGCTGTATAAAGAGTTATTAACGCTTTCCAAATATATGGCGGAAACGGTTAAAATTGAATATGACGTGCGCCATATCACCAAAAAAGTATACAAAGCCCCGCACTTTTTATTTTTGGGGCGGAATGTAAACTTCCCGATAGCGTTGGAAGGGGCCTTAAAATTAAAAGAAGTTTCCTACCGCAGTGCGGAAGGTTTTGCCGCGGGGGAAATTAAACACGGGCCGATTTCCATTATTGAAAAGGGCACCCCCACCATTGTACTGATGCCGCCGGACGAGCTGTTTGAAAAAATGCTTTCCGCCTGCCAGGAATGCCGGGCGCGGGGCGCGTTTGTAATTGCCGTCACCACCCAAGAGGGCGCGCAAAAAGCCAAAGATTGCATAGATAAAGCCATTGTAGTACCTTATGCGGGCGAATTTTTACAGCCCATTTTGAATGTGGTGGCGTTGCAATTTTTTGCCTACTGGACGGCCAAACGGTTGGGGTGTGATATTGACCAACCCCGCAATTTAGCTAAAAGTGTGACGGTGGAATAATGAAAAAAATAACCCGTAAAGATATTAAAAAAAGTTTTCCCACCCGCCCGCTGACGGCCAACAAAGGCACGTTTGGGCGGGTGTTGGTGGTGGCCGGGTCCGCTTCCATGACGGGGGCCGCCGTTTTGTGCGCCAAAAGCGCCTTAATGGCCGGGGCCGGGCTGGTCACGTTAGCGTTGCCGGAAAGCCGCCAACAAATAGCCGCTTCTTCCGCGCCGGAAGTAATTACGGTGCCGTTGCCGGAAACGGACGGCTTAATCAATTTACACGCCTTGCCGGTGCTGGATGCTTATATTAAAACCAGGAAACCCTCTCTGGCGGTTATCGGCCCGGGGTTGGGGGCCTCTTCCGCCGCGGTGCCGTTTATGAAACAATGCGGTTTGCCGTTGGTGGCGGATGCGGATGCGCTCAACCGTCTGGCGGCCAGCGGGTTGGATGCGGTTTTCCCGCGCCGGGAGCCGGGCATTTTAACCCCGCACCCCGGGGAAATGGGCCGCTTGCTCAAAGAGCCGGTGGCTTTGGATGAGCCGGCCCGGCAGTATCAAGTGCAAACGCTGTTTGAACGCACCGGGGCCGTCAGCCTGATTAAAGGGTATGGTACCTTGGTGTACGCCGGAGAAGATACCTGGCAAAATACCACCGGCGGCCCGGCATTGGCAAAAGCGGGCTCCGGGGACGTGCTATGCGGGCTGATTGCCGGGTTTTGGGCACAGCTGGGTATGGCGAACGGGTTTGACACGCAAAGTGCTTTTCAGGCGGTTTTGTGCGGAGTCTATTTGCATGGGCTTTGCGGAGATTTGGCCGCAAAAGATTTAACGGATACTTGCGTATTGGCCGGGGATTTACTGCGTTATCTTCCGGCGGCAATTAAAAAAACAGTTCAATAAGGCTTTTTATGGCTTGGTGGCAATGGATATTGGCAGTGCTTGCGGGGTTGGGTATCCTGGCGGTGGGGCTTATGGAATTATGCGCCTACATCGCCCGGAAAGTGTTGCACCCGGTTTCCAAGCGCAAACCCCTCTACCAGTGGCCGGACCAATATAAAATGCCGTACGAAGATGTTTCCTTTTTGACGGAAGACAAAGTACAGCTGAAAGGGTGGTTTATCCCGTGTGACAATTCCGAAAAAACCGTTATTTTAATGCACGGTTGGGGGATGAACCGCTCGGACATTTTGAAAAATACCTATTATCTGCATGATTTGGGGTTCAACTTGTTGTATTTTGATTTCCGCGCGTTGGGGGAAAGCGGCGGCAAAGTAAGCTCTATCGGCTACTTGGAAACGCGCGACGCGCAGGCCGCTATCCGCTTTTTGCAGGAAACCCGCCCGGAAAGCTGTAAAAAAATAGGGTTGTACGGGCTTTCTATGGGGGCCATGGTGGCCGTGAGCGAGGGCGCCCGCAACCCGGCCGTAAATTGCGTGGTGGCGGAAGCGTGCTATTATTCGTTCCGCCGGGTGGTGGCGCGTTGGGCGTGGGTGCATTACCGGGTTCCGCCTTTCCCCTTAATTCCCATGGTGTTGCACTATGTCCGCCGGTATCTGCGCGTAAACCCGGAGCGCTTCAGCCCCAAATACAACGTGGCTAAAATTGCCCCGCGCCCGGTGTTTATTATCCACGGGCGGTATGATAACATTGTCCCGCCGTTCCAAGCCAAATTGTTGTTTAAGCACGCCGGGGAGCCGAAGGAAATTTGGTTAGTGCCCGGAGCCAAACATAATAAATGTGCGGAATTGGGCGGGTTTGAATACAAACAGCGGCTCAGTAATTTTTTCCGCCGGTATTTATAAATTTTAAGCAGGCCGCCCCTCAGGGCGGCTTTCATCTGTACAGGAGTAAAACGTGAACACACAACTGGTTATTTTTGATTTAGACGGTACTTTATTAAATACAATCGCGGATTTAGCCGCTTCGGCCAATTATGCGTTGGAAAAACTGGGTTATCCGCGCCGCAGTGAAACCCAATGCCGCGCTTTTGTGGGCAACGGCGTGACGAAACTACTGGAGCGCGCCTTGCCGGATGGCGCCAAAACGCCCGAAAACGTGGCCCGGATGCGCGCCGTTTTTCAAGCGCATTACGACGCACATAATGCGGACGCCACCTTTGCCTACCCGGGCATGGCGGACGTGCTTGCCACGCTTGCCCAAAAAGGGATAAAACTGGCGGTGGCCTCCAACAAATACCAAAGCGCTACGGAAAAATTGGTGCGGTTGTATTTCCCGCAGATTGAGTTTTGCGCCGTTTTGGGCGCGCGGGAAAATGTGCCCGTCAAGCCGGACCCGCAAATCGTGCGCGACATTTTGCAAGCGGCCGGCGTAGCCAAAGAAAACGTGTTGTATGTGGGGGATAGTGATGTGGATATGCAGACCGCGCAAAATGCGCAAGTAAAGGCGTGCGCCGTCACTTGGGGGTTCCGCACGCGGGAACAGCTGTTGCCGTATGCGCCGGCGGCGTGGGCCGATAAAGCAACGGATATTTTGAACGCGCTGTAAGCAAAAACAGCAAAAATAATACAGGCGGGAATGGGGTTCCCGCCTTTTTTGTGGGGTTATAAACTTTTGCAAAGTTGCGCCAGGTATTTGGCGGCGTGGGCACGGCTTTGTTCCGGGGTGGGGGCAAAATCCGCCAGAACGGCTATTTGTTGGGGGGCCAGCGGATTATGGCGCAAGCAGGTTTCGTCCAAAACTCCGCAGATAAATAAAACGGGTTTTTGGTATTTTTTGGCCAATTTTAATACGGCCAGAGGCGCTTTTCCGCCGAAGGTTTGGCGGTCTAATTTGCCTTCTGCGGTAATAATCAAATCGGCGGTGCGGGCGTATTTTTCAAATCCCGCTTTCTTAAATAAATACTCCGCCCCCAGTAAAATGCGGGCATTAAAACAACCGTAAAGCCCCGCGCAAATGGCCCCCGCCGCGGCGGTGGACGGTGTGTGGGCAATATCCTTGCCGGTAGCCTTTTTTAATACGCGGGCATATACGCCCAGGGCTTTATCTAAAATTTTTACTTGTTCGGGCGTGGCCCCTTTTTGCGGGCCGAACACTTTGGCGGAACTGCGGGGGCCTAACAGCGGGTTGGTGACGTCCGCCACGGCGTATATTTTAATGCCGCGGAAATGTTGTTTGAGGGCGGACACGCGGACTTGGGCCAATTTTAATAAGGCTTGTGCGCCTAACGCAATCGGCGCGCCTTGTTTATCCAGCAGTTGGGCCCCGCACGCGGCGGCGGCTCCGGCTCCCCCGTCATTACACGCCACCCCGCCTAGCCCGACATAAATGGTTTTAGCCCCATGTTTGACGGCGTGCAGTAATACTTCGCCCACCCCATAAGAGGTGGCGTTCAGCGGGTCTAACTCTTGCGGCTTGGCGGAGCCTAACCCGCAGATGCGGGCAGTTTCCAAAATGGCGGTTTTGCCGTCCGGCAGAATTAAGTAAGCGGTTTTGGCCGGGCGGTTAAACGCGTTGCGGGCCGTTAAATGCCTAAGTTTGGCCGACGGATAAAGCGTTTTGAAAAAATCAATAAACCCGTCCCCGCCGTCGGACACCGGGAACGCGGCTACCCGGTGGCGCGGGGACAAGTTTTTCTGCAAAAGAAGCGCGGCCGAAGCCGCGCTTAAAGAGCCCTTAAAGGCATTGGGTAAAGCCAGTATTTTCATTGGAATTTCCAACTGACTTGGGCGGTAAACACCGTGTTGGAAGCGGCGGAGTCTTTCAGCTCGTTGGAGCGGGTGGAAAATTGCTGCCGTACTTCCGCCCCTAACATTAAATCGTCCACGCGGGTTTCCACGCCCAGGCCACCGCCGGCCGAAAAACCGTTGGATTTAATGCTGTCGCTTTTCATTTCTCCGCGGTAGTTGAGCGTAAGCATTTCGTACCCGGCGTTCCCGGTCAAATAAAATACCACGCGGCTTTTGGGGTTCAAATAATAATTGGCACTGACGCCCAAACTTATAAATTGCCCGCTCGTTTTAATTTTGGGGTCCGGGTACAGCGGCGCGCCGGTGGAGTCCGTCGCGGCCAGGGTGTCCGGGTCTAAATCGTCAAACGTGTTGTTGGCAATATTGGCAATAGACAAATTGGGCCCCAACCATAAATTGCTGTCCATCAGGCGCCATAAAAACTTGCCGGAAGCCACTACACTTGTGCCGCCTACATCTTTGGGCTCTTTTTCGGCGGAAAAGCCGGGCCGTTCGGACACGTTTAATTTTAAGTCTAACGGCATAGCCCCTAATTGAATGGCCAAATAAGTGCGGAAGTCTTTTTCTTTGGTTTGCGGTTTGTTTTCTTTTTTAGCGGCGGGCTTTTGGGCGGAAAGCGAGTCCTTGGCTTGGGCCGCGTATTGCTGTTGGGAAACCGCCCCCGTTTTAACCCCTTTCAAGAAGGCTTCTTCGTCCGTCAGCGGGCGCGGGGCCGCGGGCGCGGCGGAAACGGTGGACACCGCGCTTACGGCTTGGCCGTTGACTACGGTTGCTTTTTGGGTATCAAAAACTTTGTCAATGTCCGAATCAAACGCGAGCCCGCCTGCCGCCTGCACGGCCCCGGTTTGGGCCACTTGTTCTTGGCGGGCTTTTTCTTCCTGTGCGGTTTCTATTTTTTGTTCCACATAGGTTTGCTGGGTTTTGGGGGCTTGGTCGTAATCGTACACTTCAATATTGGCAATTTGCGGCATATCAATATTTACAATGCCGTCGTCCGTTTGTAATTTAAGGTTAAATTCGTCCAGGTCTACAATCACGCCCACCAGTTGCGTGCCGCCCTTTAATAAAATGCGGTGCTTATCGGGCAAAATTTGTTCAATTTCTTTTTGGTTAAGCGTGACCGTGCCGAAAGAGGTGGCTAAATTAAGGGTATATTGGGTTTGTTCCAAAATGGAACCGCTGATGATGGTGCCGTCTTTCATTTTGATACTTTCGGCTTGCAAAACGGCGGCGCCCAACAGGGTCAGCAGGCAAAGAATTAGGCTTCTTTTCATGTTGTAAAACTCTACTTAAATAAAAAACGCGGCGGAGCTTGGTGGCCCCGCCGCATAAGGTTTATTTGGATTCTTCTTCCACTACTTCTTCGGTGGTCACTTCGTGTTCCGCTTCGCAGGCGCACGGGGTGAGCGCTTGTTTCATAAAGCGCAAAACTTTAATCATTTTGGCAATCGTCAAGCTCATAATCGTACCCAGCAAAATGGGCGTGACGGTGTTCAAAATAAAGAACCATTTGTTCTGCCCGGCGTTTTCAAACACTCCGGCGGGAACCAACATCGCGCTGATTAAAAAGTACACGGCGGAAACCAGCGTTAAATAGAACAGGGCAATAAATACCCAATACAGGCTTTTCAAGCACAACCAGTTATGCGGCCACCATTTACCGCATTTGCAGCAATTAGACATATTTTCTCCTCCTAACAAGTTTATAAAGGCCGCCACACACACCCCCGGCGGAACCTTCTATACATATTGTATCAAATCAAGCGGCCCTGTAAAGGGCCGGAAACGGTTATTTTGCGCTTGCGCTCCGCCCGGCCTGGGCCAGCAATTCCTGCGCGTGAATATACGCGGCGGATTTAGGGTCCGCGTGGCCACCCAGCATGCGGGCAATTTCCGCCGTTAGAGCCGGGCCCGTAAGCGGGGTAATGGAAACTTCCGTAGAGTCCTTGCGGGCAGATTTGGCTACATGGAAGTTTTCATCCGCCTGCGCGGCTACTTGCGCCAAATGGGTGACGCATAATACTTGCCGCCCGGCAGAAACGCCTTTTAATTTTTCGCCCACCAAAACGGCGGTTTCCCCGCCAATGCCGGCATCTACTTCGTCAAACACCATAACGGGCACGGTGGAGGCCAGCACGGTTTTTAAGCCCAACATCACGCGGGAAATTTCCCCGCCGGAGGCTATGTTTTTAAGCGGGCGCAAGGCTTGGCCGGGGTTGGGGGAAAATAAAAATTCCACTTTATCCGCGCCGGTGGGGCCTAAATTTTCTTCGTCCATTTCCACGCAGGCGCGGAAACGCACCGCGTTAAAGCCGAGCGGGCGGATTTGCTCCGTCAAAAGTGCGGATAATTTTTCGGCCGCCTCTAAACGCTTATCGTGCAATTCCAGTGCTAATTTTAAGAGGACTTTGCGCTCTTTTTCCAATTCTTCCCGCAGGGCTTGTTCGGCTTCGTCACTATGCTCCAGCGCGTGCAGGCGGGCTTTTAAGTCCGCCGCCGTTTTTAATACATCTTGCAGGGTGGGGCCGTATTTGCCCTTGAGCCGTTTGAGTTTTTCGTGGCGGGCCAGCATATCGTCCAGTGTTTGGGGGTCTATGCTGATGTCGTCTTTATAAGTAGCCAACGTGTTGGCGGCGTCTTCCAACGCGGCTAATGCGGAATTTAAGTTTTGGGAAAGCTCCGCCAAGGAGTCGTCCAACTCCGCCATATCTTCCAAACAGCGGGCCGCTTTTCCGGCGCGCTCCGTGGCGGAGCCTTCGCCCTCGTATAAATCGTTATAAGCGGTTTCGGCCAGTTCCAACAGTTTGCCGGAGTGCTTCATTTTGGGCAGGGTTTGCTCCAACTGGTCGTCTTCTTCTTGCGTGGGGCGCACGTCTTCTATTTCTTTTAATTGGTACGCGCACATATCCCGCAGGCGGGCTTTTTCCTGTTCCGAAAGGGCGGCCTCGTTAAGGCGGGCTTGCACGGCCTGCATTTTATCGTAAGAGGCACGCACTTTTTGCACCAGGGCATCCTGTTTGGCAAATTTATCTAACAGGGCCAAATGTACGGAGGAATGGAGTAAACTTTGGTGTTCGTGCTGGCCGTGGAAATCCACCAGGTGCCGCCCCAGTTGCGCCAAGGCGGATACCGTGGCCGGCTTGCCGTTGATGAACGCTTTGCCCTTGCCTTTGCGGTCCAGTTCCCGGCTGAGGGTAAAATCGGGCGCGGTAAAGTGGTGGGCGGCGCGCACTTCCTGCGGCAACATATCGGTTGAAAAAACGGCGCTAACGCTCATCTTTTGTGCGCCGTCTTTAATGGTGTCGGCATCCCCGCGTGCGCCCAATACAAAACCCAGTGCTTCAATCACAATGGATTTGCCGGCGCCGGTTTCGCCCGAAAAAACATTTAACCCCGGGCCGAACGAAAGCTCCAACCGGGAAATAATGGCAAAGTTTTGTATGGAAAGTTTTGTTAGCATATACAGTTGCCCCACTTTAATTTTTTGCTTAAAACGGTAAAAAAATCACGCCCCGGCAAAGTAATCAGCCGGGCCCGCGTTTTACTGCGGGATAAAATTACTTTATCCCCTTTGGAGAGCGGAAAATTGGTTTGGCCGTCTAAACTGACGGTGGCTTGTTCCCCGGGGTATTTGAAAACCGGCTCAAAGGTCAGCTGTCCGTCCGCCGGTAAAATAAGCGGGCGTTGGCCTAGTGAGTGCGGGCAAATGGGCGTAAGCAAAAACACGTCTACTTCCGGGGCCACAATCGGCCCGCCCGCCGCCAAAGAATACGCCGTGGAGCCCGTGGGCGTGGAAACAATCAGGCCGTCCCCGTAATACGGCTGAAGCAAGCGGCCGTTCAAGCGGGCCTGCAAGCTAAAAGCGCGGGCCTGTGCGCAACGCAGGACACAATCGTTAAAAGCCAGGGCCGTTTCTTCCGTACCGTCCGCGCGCACAATAACGGCTTGCAACATAAAGCGTTCGTTCAAAATTCCTTCCCCGTTTAATACGCGGGGGAAAGCGGTCTCGGCGTCTGCTTTTTCACAGCCGGACAAAAAGCCCAGCGTGCCGCAGTTAATGCTGAAAACCGGCAAGTTTAAGGCGGCCGCTTGGCGTGCCGCGTGCAAGGTGGTGCCGTCCCCGCCCAAACAGACCACCAAATCCGTTCCGGCCGTTTGCGGGAGTTGGGTTAAATCGGTAATTAGCCGGGCTTGTGCGCCCAGGGCGGTGGCCTGCGCCAATAACTTTTGGGAAGTTTCGTGCGCGCCGGGCTTAAAAGCATTATAAAAAATGACGGGGCGGGTAAATTTCATGGTTCTTCTATTTTAGCAAATATTGCTCCCGCCGCAGTGGGGGCCTAACCCTTTTTCCTGCGGGCATACTACCAATCGGGCGGGTTCAAAATGATATAATATAAATAAGAAAAAAGAGAGGTTTTATATGTGGGATTATACCGATAAAGTAATGGACCATTTTAAGAATCCGCGCAACGTGGGTTCTATTCCCAATGCAGACGGCACCGGGCAAGTAGGCAGCCTGGTGTGCGGGGATGCACTCAAATTAACCATTAAAGTAAATAAACAGACCGACGTAATTGAAGATGCCAAATTTGAAACCTTCGGCTGTGCCAGCGCAATTGCATCTTCTTCTATGTTGACGGAACTGGTAAAAGGCAAAACAATTGCCGAAGCCTCCAAAATTACCAACCAGGATATTGCCGATGCGCTGGGCACGCTCCCGGCCGAAAAAATGCACTGCTCGGTCATGGGCATGGAAGCCTTGGAAGCGGCCGTAAAAAGCTACCGCCAAGGGGGTGCGCCCGTCACGTTTGAACAACAGGAAGAAAAAATTGTTTGCCATTGTTTTAACGTGTCCGAAGAAACCATTATTAAAGCTATCCGCCAAAACCACTTAACCACGGTGGAAGACGTCACCCACTTTACCAAAGCGGGCGGCGGTTGCGGCCGTTGCAAAGGGGAAATCCAAAAGATTTTGGATAAAGTAAACGCGTGCCAAATTCCCGTGGCCGCGCCGGAAGAAAAAGAATTTGCCAAAATGACGTTGGTTGAAAAAATCCGCCGCATTGAAAAAGTGTTGGAAGAAGATGTACGCCCGAAATTAAATATGGACGGCGGCTCGGTAGAGTTGGTGGATTTAGCCGGTACGGTGGTAAAAGTGCGCCTGCTGGGAATGTGCAGCGGTTGCATGGGTGCGGCCGGTACGCTCAAACACTTGGTGGAAAAAGCCTTGCAGGAAAAAGTAGACCCGTCCTTAACGGTGGAGCAAAACTAGAGAAACTTTTATGAAAACCGTTTATTTGGATAACAACGCCACCACCCAATGCCTGCCGGAAGTTGTAAACGCCATGTTGCCGTATTTTAGCGAACGCTACGGCAACGCTTCCAGCATGCACACGTTCGGCGGCTCCAACCGCAAAGCGATTGATATTGCCCGCCAGCAAGTGGCCGATTTTATCGGTGCGGAATATGCCGACGAAATTATTTTTACCTCTTGCGCCACGGAAAGCGATAACACGGCTATTTTTTCCGCCGTGCGCACGCGGCCGGAAAAGAAACATTTGATTACTTCCGCCGTGGAACACCCGGCCATTATGACCCCTTATAAATACTTGGAAAGCCAGGGCTACCGGGTGGATTATATCGGCGTGGACGAACACGGCAATTTGGATATGGCCCGCTATAAACAAGTGTTGGATGACGACACCGCGCTTGTTTCGTTTATGTGGGCTAATAGCGAAACCGGCACCCTTTTCCCCATTGAAGAATGTGCGGCGCTAGCTAAAGCGCGCGGTGCTTTGTTCCATACGGATGCCGTACAGGTGGGGGGCAAAATTGCGCTGGATATAAAAAATACGGCGGTGGATATGCTTTCGCTGTCCGGGCATAAATTCCACGCGCCCAAAGGCATTGGCGTTTTGTATGTGCGCCGGGGCACCCGTTTTATGCCGTTTATGATGGGCGGTCACCAGGAAAAACACCGCCGCGCCGGAACGGAAAACGTCCCGCTGATTGTGGGGCTCGGCACCGCGGCCGTACTGGCCCAAACCCGGTTGAAAAACGGCACCATGCAGCGTGTGGCCGCATTGCGCGATAAGTTGGAAAAAGGCTTAACTGCGGCTATCCCGGATACTAAAATTAACGGCAATCCGGCCGCCCGCGTGCCCAATACCACCAATATCAGCTTCGGCTATATTGAGGGTGAATCTATTTTGATGTTTTTGAACGATTACGGCATTTGCGCTTCGTCGGGCTCGGCGTGTACGTCCGGCTCGTTGGAGCCGTCGCACGTTTTGCGGGCGATGGGCGTGCCGTTTCAGTTTGCGCACGGGTCTATCCGGTTTTCTCTTTCCGAGCAAACCACCGAAGAAGAAATAGACCTCGTGTTAAAAGTAATGCCCGGCATTGTGGAGCGGTTGCGTAAAATATCGCCGTTTAGCAAATTGGCCGCTTGATTTACAGGCCGCGGAATTGGTTTTCCGCGGCTTTTTTTGTAGGATAAATTATATTCTTCCCCTGGAGGTTGTGCATGAAAAAGACTTGGCTTTTTGCAGTATTGGCAGTGCTGTTTTTCCCGCTTGCGTTGCAGGCTAAAACAACGGTTATTTATCACACCAGCGATTCCCACGGCTTTTATTATGCCAAAGACGGCCGGGGCGGGTTTGCCGCGTTGGCCGGGCTTCTCAAACAGGAAAAACTCCCGTATATTTTGTTGGATTCCGGCGATTTTGCCAACGGTACCGTGGAAGCTAAAAACTCCAAAGGTATTAAAAGCGTACTGATGATGAACGCCTTGGGCTATGCCGCCAGTACCCTGGGCAACCACGAATTTGATTTTAAGGACCCGGGTGTGGAACCCATGCTCCGCGCAGCGCAATTCCCCATTTTGGCGGCCAACTTTGTGGACCGCAAAACCGGCAAACAGCCGGAGTATTTGAAGTCCTACCAGATTTTTAATGTGGACGGCGTAAAATATGCGGTGATTGGTTTGGGGCACGAATATCCCACCAATGAAACGCAAAAATTTAAGATTTTGAAATCCTCCAAAGTGTTGGATAAAGTGTTGGCGGAAGTGGAAGCCCAAAACCCGGATGTGATTGTATTGGTGGACCATAACTCTATTGCCGACGACAAACACGGCCGCGAATCCACCTTGTTAAAAATGGTGACCAAACACAACGGCAAAATTAATGTGGTATTGGGCGGGCACGCGCATAAAATTATCCAAAATGCGGTGCATAACGGCACGCTGTTTGTAGAAAGCGGTTGCTATTTGAAAAATGTAAGCCGCATTACCGTAGAAACGGACGACAAGACCGGCAAGTTTGTGTCGGCTACTTCCCAAATCATTCCGTTATATACCCAAAAAACGGGCGAATATGCCCCGGTGGCCGCGCTTGCGAACGCCTTGATGGAGCCGGGCATGGATAAAGTGTTGGGCTCGGCTAGCGTAAAACTCAGCCGGAATCCGGTAAAAGGCAACCAGGGGGACAGCCCGCTCAATAACTGGGTGGCGGACGTCTGCCGTGCGTATAGCGGCGCGGATGTCTTCATCCACAACAACGGCGGTACCCGCGTAGATTTGGAACAAGGCACCATTACCAAACGGGATTTGGTCAATATGCACCCGTTCGGCAATAAAATTTCCCAAGTAAAAGTAAGCGGTAAATTTTTGGAAAAATTTGTAAAATACGGCCTGGCCCCGCGGAATTTGTTTTCTTATTCCGGCTTGCAGATTGAATACAAACTGCGCAAAGGCAAAGTGCAAGACCTTAAAATTTGGGTCAACGGCCAGGCGTTGGATAAAAACAAAACTTATGTAGTGGCTACCAATACTTATATTGCCGAGGGCGGCAGCGAGGGGTGGCCTTTCAAGCAAATCCCGGCCGCGGATAAAAAGCAGGTAGGGGATTTGTCCATTCAGGAAATTATGAAAAAAGCCATAGAAACCACCAGTCCGCTGGGCGCGGTGGAAACAGGGCGCATTATCATTAAATAACTATGAAAAAACGGCTTTTGGTTTTTGCGTTGTTGGGGCTCGCCTGCCTGTGCGGTTGCCAAAAAGAGGTTAAAACATTGGACGTATTTTATACGTCGGATGTGCAAGGCTTTTTTTGGACCCGCCCGGAGCCGCGTTTCGGCAACCGGGAAGTGGGCGGCTATGCGGTACTTAAAAATTTCCTGGCAGCGCAAAAACAGCCGTATATTTTATTAGACGGCGGCAACTGGTTCAGCCAAACGCCGGAGGGGTTGCTTTCCAAGGGCGGTTTTTTGCCGCAGTTGGCGGGCTCCGTGCCGTATACGGCGGCCTCTATTGCGGATAAAGATTTGGTGTTCGGCTGGCCGTCTTTGCGGCAGATTTTACAGCAAATGCCGTATCCGTATGTGATTTCCAACTTAACGATTGACGGCAAAAACCCGTGGCCTACGCACGATTATTTAATCCGGGAAGTCAACGGTGTTAAAATCGGCCTGTTTGCTTTACTGGACCCGAAACCGGTTAATTCCACCCACCGTTTAACGGGTATGCGCGCCACGGACCCGGTGGCCACCGCTAAAGAAATGAGCGAACGCCTGAAAGAAAAAGGCGTACAGATTGTTATTTTGCTCAGCTCCGTGGGCTCGCCGGAAAAAGAAGGTATCAGCGATTCTACCATTGCGGAAGAAGCCCCGAATATAGACCTGATTTTAAGCTCCAATATGGACCGCGAAAACGCCGAAACGGACAAAATCAATAAAACATTGATTGTGTACCCCGGCTCCAAGCTGGATTCCCTGGCCCGGGTGCGCTTGACTTTTGATAAGAACAACCAACTGACGGATATTGCCTTTACGGACGTACTTTTAACCCGGGATGACTACGGCGAAGACAGCGAAATTGCCGCCGCCACCGCCGCTTTGCGGCGGGAAACCCAACGCAAAATGAATGCCCGTGTGACGACGGCCGAAACTGCCGTGCGCGGCGCGTGGGGCCGGGAATCGGCCCTGGGGAATTTATTAACGGATTGTTTGCATAAATGGTCCCGCTTAGACGGCGCCGTGCTAAATTCGGATTCTATCCGCCAAAGCCTGCCTGCCGGGCGCGTGACGGAATATGACGTCTATAAAATGTATCCGTACAGTGACGCCGTCACTTTTGTCACGCTCAAAGGGCGTGCTTTGCAACGCGCGTTGGAAGCCTCCCTGGCGGTAAAAGATAACTTCCCGCAAATTTCCGGTATGAGTGTGGCATACACCGTTAAACCGGGGGAAAAACCCCGTATTAAACGCATTGTGTTTGACGGCGGCCGCGTACTCCGCCCGCAGGAAACGTACCGTATCGCCATGACGGACCATGTGATGGCGGGCGGTTTCGGGCATGACGAATTTATTAACGCGCTGGAATTTAAGAACACCTTTGTAGAGGCCCGCCAAATTATGCGTACCTGCCTGTTAAAATACAAACAGTTGGAAGCCCCCCAAACGGGCCGTTGGAAAAAAGTACAATGAGCGCCCTAATTCATCCTTTGCAAATCGGCAGTGTGGCCTGCGCCAATAATTTGGTGCTGGCCCCCATGGCCGGCATTACGGATTCTCCGTTCCGCGTGCTTTGTTTGCGCGGCGGGGCGGGGCTTGTGTGTGCGGAGATGGTTTCCGCCCATGCGTTGCATTACGGCAACCCGCGCAGTGGGCGGATGTTGCAAGTCAACGCCAAGGAACACCCGGTTTCTATGCAAATTTTCGGCTCGGACGAAGAAACCATCGCCCAGGCGGCCCGCAACGCGCAAGAGGCCGGGGCGGATATCGTGGACTTAAACGCCGGGTGCCCGGTTAAAAAAATTAATAAAGCCGGGGCCGGGTGCGTGCTGATGAAAGAGCCCGACAAATTGGCCCGCTTGATAGAGGCCGCCGTAAAAAGCGTAAAAATACCCGTCACCTTAAAAACACGCATTGCCTTAAACCATAAAGAATTTTTAGGGGCCCGCTTGGCCCAATTAGCCGAAAGCGCCGGGGCGGCGGCCGTCACCATGCACGCGCGTGCGGCGGTGGATGTGCATAGCGGCGCGCCGGACGTGGAGGCGTTGGCCCGCGTGTGTGCGGCGGTAAAAATCCCGGTCATCGGCAACGGCGGCGTATTAACCGCGCAAGATGCGGTAAAATTTTTGCAGGCCGGTTGCGCCGGGGTGATGATTGGGCGCGGCGCGGTGGGCAACCCGCTTATTTTTGGGGATATTATTGCGGAGCTGACCGGGCAGGCCCCGGCGGCCCATACGCCCAAAGAGCGCCTGAAAACGTACCAGGCCCTGATAGAAGAAAATGTATCTTTTTACGGGGAGCGAATCGGTATCAACCGCAGCCGCAAAACCGCCGGATATTGGATAAAAGATTTCCCCAACGCGGCCGAGGTGCGCGGGCAATTTGTGCGCATAGATACCCTGGCCGGGGTGCGGGAACTTTTCGCCCGCGTGTTGGAAACGCTGTAAATATCTGCTGTAAATTGCAAAAAACACGCCAGATTTTGCTATAATATATAGGAAACCACGAGTCATTAAAGACAGCGGCCACCACTCCGCTGCGCATTAATTACAAAAGGTAGAATAAACATGACAAAAACTTTTTTGCCTTCCGTCAAGGAAGTTGAAACCTCCCGCAAATGGCACCATATTGATGCCAGCGGCCAGACCTTAGGCAGATTGGCTACTCAAATTGCCGTCTTGCTGATGGGTAAACACAAAAGAACCTACACTCCTAATATGGATTGCGGTGACTTTGTTGTAGTGACCAATGCGGCTAAAGTGACTTTTACCGGCAACAAGCTGGAACAAAAAGTATACTTTTCCCACTCCGGTTATGCTAAAGGCGGTAAAGAAACCCCGCTCAAAAGACAGATGGAAAAAGACCCCACCCGCGTTATTGAATTGGCGGTAAAGAGAATGTTGGACGTCAACAGACTCCGCGCCCCCAGAATGAAACGCCTTAGACTGTTCGCCGGCGAAGAACATGCGTTTGCGCATCGCTTTGGCAAATAAGAGGGAAATGATTTATGAACAATACGAAAGAGCTTAAAACCGGAAGAAGAAAAACCTCCGTCGCCCAGGTTGAATTGTTAAAAGGCAAGGGCGATATTACCATTAACGCCAAATCTTTGGAAGAATACTTCGGCGGTTGCGAACGCTATAAAGCGACTGTAAAAGCCCCGCTGGTGTTGACCAATTTGGATAAAGAATATGATGTAAAAGCTAAAGTAGTAGGCGGTGGGGTATCCTCCCAAGCCGGCGCCGTGCGCCACGCGATTGCCCGCTCTTTGGCTAACATTAGCGAAGACGTTAAAAAGGCCGTCAAAAAGGCTGGCTTCCTTACGCGCGACCCGCGTATGGTGGAAAGAAAGAAACCTGGTCAGCCGGGTGCCCGCAAACGCTTCCAATTCTCTAAACGTTAATTGGGGAAAGGATTTGCGACAAGGGGAAGGGTTTTTATCCTTCCCCTCTTTTTTATGTTTACGGCATTTGGTAGGATTTGGATATAAACGCACAAGGGGAAAAATAACATTTTTCCCCTTGTTTGCGTTTGATGGGCCACATTTTTCCACATTTGGCCGTCTGGTCGGTCCCTTTGGGCTTATGTGGCATTCAGCCACACCGCGCCCCTACTAAGGCCCGTCCATACGGCGCAAATTTGAAAAAACAGCCTGCAAACACTCTTTCTTGTACTAGCGCGCAACGGCAACGCTAAGGAAGAACGGACACGGCGTGCGGCTGGTGGTAAGCTAGGATTTCAATGCGCGGGGAACAAAATAACATTTTGTTCCCCGTTC
>ENA-ORTS01000062-ORTS01000062.1-human-gut-metagenome-genome-assembly--contig:-NODE-62-length-96813-cov-3.133488_pt1 | contig 96813 bp, 133 predicted proteins | sample MGYA00241911_ERZ509186 | MGnify/ENA primary metagenome ERZ509186 (study PRJEB26280, sample SAMEA2338852) | human gut metagenome | biome: human gut; feature: human-associated habitat; material: faeces...
AGAGATTCTATGTCTACACAGGTTTGCAGACAACTGAAAAGTTTTCCGGGTTGATATTCCCGAAGTCGGACCGAAACGCAAAGGCGAAGACCGCAAGGCTTGCGAATCTCTATGCGGACGTGGAGGATTACATTTTAAACCACAAGGATGAGACGGCAGATGAGCTAAAATGTCATGTAACGGAAATCGTCAAGGGCGCAAAGAAGACGGATCAAGGTTCGTTTGTTGGGTATATACTTAAAGTTGCAGAAACGAAGGGTAAATACAACACGAGAAGAAACTACGAGCGAGTGGCGAGAACTATTGAGGCTTACGACAAGAACTGTAACTTTAACACTATTGACAAGAAGTGGGTACTTTCTTATATCGACCACGAGAAGAGTAAGGGAAGGTCTGTGAATGGAATATCTACCGACATTCAGATTATGAAGTTCGCCTTCAACAAGGCAATAGACGACGAACTGACGGACAAGTATCCGTTCCGTGGTATCACGCTGAGAAAGGAGCAGACCAAAAAGCGCTGCCTGACCCTTGAACAGCTGCGTGCGATAAGGGATTTCAGGCTGACCGGGAAGAAGGCCATGTACAGAGATTGCTTCATGCTGTGTTTCTACCTCATCGGTATTAACATAAGCGACCTGCTGTTCCTTCCAAAGACGGCTTTAAAGAATGGCCGTATAAGCTACAAGCGCAACAAGACAGGAAAGTTGTACGACATCAAGGTTGAGCCTGAGGCAATGGAGATAATAAACCGGCATAAGAGCAGGAAGAAGGACTATCTTCTCAGTTTCCTGGAGGAGGCGGGAACGACTCTTACAAACACCTTCGCCAACAACATGACAAGACACCTTCGTACAATAGGAGAAAAGGAGCGACACAGCTATTATGTCACAATACACCCTGTCGAGAAGGATATAACAAGCTACTGGAGCAGACACACCTGGGCAACGATCGCAAGCGAGATGGATATTCCAATGGAGGTTATAGGCCGTTCTCTGGGTCATTCGCTTTGGGACAATGCGATAACTTCGACGTACATCAAATATGACACAAGGAAGGTGGATGAGGCCAACAGAAAAGTCATCGACTATCTGAACGGTTAACATAGAAAATCCCCACGTCATTCGTAAAATGGCGTGGGGATGCTGTAATCTACTTGGTTGTCATCATCATCTGAGGAACGTTTCCGTAAACTGGGAGACGTCCATCCCATTTCTCAATCCACATCTTTTTCAAGATAGCAGGAGTAAGAGAGGCTGTCTTGAGTTCGTTGGCCTCGCGTTCTGCACGTGCCTGTACGAGCATCTTTTCTGCCTCTGCCTTCTTCACAGCTACCTCGTTGAGTGCTCGCTGAGCTTCCTGAATAGCCTTATTCTTTTGATTAACAGCCTCAACAATAGATGTCGGATATTTCAAGCCGGAAGTCAACTGCTCCAGATGAAAATGCTCCTTAGCAAGAGCCTTACTAAGCTGCGTCTCGATGGCACGTTCGACTAAATCTCTATTACTGACAATCTGGTCGGTTGTGTACTTGTTGAGCTGGATACGGAAGGCATCTTTCACATAGTTGAATAAAGTTCCGTTCACAATATCCTTCAGTTCCTTGCGGTACTTCTTGAATACTCTCGGAGCATTACCGTCAACCATCTTAAGTGACACGGTAGGATCTACGGTAAATTCAGAGCCATCCTTGGCGTTGATGGTGAACGCAGGGTAGTCGATGGTCTGAACGAACGTTGGGTACTCATAGACCTCCTCAGTGAATGGATTGTACCACACGCGGCCAGTAACGAGGCTAACGTCATCAACACCCTTATCGGTGCCATAGAGGTTCACCAGGATACCCTCAGAACCTGCGTCAATGCGCTCGCTGCAAGAAGTTAAACACAGCGCTGAAAGAATCAGCGACAACATGAACACGAATTTAATCTTTTTCATCTTTTCTATTTTTGAATGTTAAACAATCTGTTGCGATGGAAACGAGAAGCCATATCAGGAGGATGGCTACGCTTAAGATGTTCGTCGTTGTGTCTGCCTTGCTCACTCCCCTGAGCCCGACATCTACGACCATGAGGGTTATTACAACCCACGCCACGAATGCGGCGATTTTCCATTTAATTTTCTTCATTGCATCTATTTTTTATTTATGTATATAACACCTCTATACCCATAAGAATAAATGGGATAACCCAGCGAGCCGAACCTTATTTTTTATCAACTATAATATAAATAATATACCATAGTAGTTCGTACTCCTTGTAAAGCCAGCATAAGTCTTCTGATACCCACAGAGCTTTGCTCGTTATGGTTGGCTTTCTCATTTCTGATATGGGCACCCGTCGTGAGGTGACACGTTGCGGGATTTACACAACCATAATGTAACTTACCTGACAGAGCAGTTTTATATATCGGTCGATAACTCCGAAGAGGACTGCACGGATTGAACCTCGTATGTCTTTTTTGCTTGAAACTTTGAGATAGGGATAAAATGAAACCCTATCCGCCGTCTGGGTCACGCTCCAAACTTTGGATAGGGTATATCGTTGTAGTTGAGCTAGTCAACTTCTGATAATCTTATTTATTTGCTAGCGCGTGACTTCTAACAAGCACTGCAAAGGTATGCAATAGATTTTTTATCGCCAAATTTGGCACTTTTTGCATTAACAAGGTTTAGGTATAGATAAGTTTCGTATTTGATATTTAGGTATATTTACGGGGCTTTTCGGAAAAGTAAGATTTTAACATTTTTAGATTTTTTTAATGAAAAAACCTCGCTCGACAGCTTGTGCCAAGCGAGGTTAAGTAGAAAATCGTGAGCTATTTTAGTCTTATATACTGATATCTTCCCCTCGATTTTAGGCAAAAATAAAGCCACCCACCGTGAAGTGGATGGTAGAATTGTTAAATTCAAAAATTCTCTTCGATAAACTCGAATGGTCCATAGTCAATGCCTGTTGTATATGTGCCATTACCGTCGCTTCGAGTCGATATTTTCATATAGGGCTTGGTTGAATCTGTGGGTGATGTCCCTACGTAATAGTCTTTAAACTTCGTCTCTGGATCTATTTTTGCCTCAACATTGTATTTCTCACCAACTTTCGATGCAATATTATCCCTAAAGTCCTTTGCCTCTTTAGCATTATTAAAATTAGCAATCATCCAGCATTTATTGAATACATTGTGCGATGTGGTGCTCTCGAAGAAGAACCATGCCCTATCGAACCAAAATCCAGAATATCGAAGACCGGCAAAAATTATGATTCTGTTATCCGTATCCTCGAAAGCGGGTTCACCAAATCTATAAGTCAGCTTCGGTACTGCTTCTTCGTATGACGTCTTCCCAAACTCTATGTCTGCAACTGTATTCTGCGAGAAACAGAAGCCACACGACATGATGAAAGCAAGTGCAAATAAAATCTTCTTCATAATTTATAAAGTTTGTTAATATTTTAAGCAAATATTATATTACATCTCGGCTTGATCTTTGAGTGCTTCTTCGAGAGTCCAATCACTCTTGAGGTAATGCGCCTCGCCTAAGCCCGTGCAGAAATCAATATGGTAATACTCACTATCCTCGGTAATATTAACGTGATAGTTTTCGTAATCCATGGAGTATGACTTCACGTATTCCTTAAAGTATCCAGTGAAGAACGCTACTGCTGTAGCCTCGTCTTCGTTGAGGTCTTCGCAAGCAGGATCGTCGTATATAAGAACGTCATCTCTCATCAATCTCCAGGACCCACCTATGCTCTGTTCAAGCGAATATCCGTTCTCTTCTAATATAGAAATCGGCTTTACCCACATTCTGCAAGACTGCTCGGGATAGAGTATTAACTCTGGTATATGCTTTGGCACTATCCAGGCGAAATCTCGGCTCATATCTATAGTTCCATTAAATAAACCTGTAATTCGCTTTTCTCCTTCGCTCGTTAGATGTCCAAATCTGCTAATAAACTTCTTAGCTTCTTCTACATTGTTGCACACCGCGTTATCTTTTCCTAATTGCAAAACAAACTTCTTCATATTAAATCCGCTTGGCCGTGTTGCGATAGGGCTAAATAGGTTAGTTGATTTCAATCTCGCTATTGAAGTAGCTGTCTTCTCCAACCGCAAAAGGCAACTGAACGTTGTTAATTCGGACTTCGTAGTCTGAATATACTCGTTCTTTCTTTCCGTCTTCGTAGAGAACATCACCAATCAATACTCCATTTGGAGTAGATGGCTTTACTATCTGTGCAGGAACTTTGATGTATTGAGCAACATCAGATAATCTTACTTCGTTGTACTTTGATGTCTTAATCTTCATAATTTCTTCGCTTAACCGTGATGCGTAGGGCTTAATTGGTTAGTCAACGAGCTCAAACCCGTTGATGTTAATATATTCGTCGCTATCTTCGTGTTCTTCGTTCCACTCTTCGATTTCATCTTTCGTGACCGAAGTGCGTCCGATTAACTTTGCTGCATATTTCAATGCCTCGTTCTCTGTTCTAAACTCTTCTCTGTGATATTCTCCATCTACACATGAAGTCAATACAGAGAGACAGTTGAAGTATTTTCCTTCTGCGTCGTTTGTAGCATAGACCTCACACCCTTCCTCTTCCACTATAAAGTACACTTTCATACCGTCATAGTGTTTTTCGAGGAGTTTATTGAAGTCCGTTGCTCCCCATGCCTCCTCTGCTTCGATGCTCAGGAGGCCATCTGACAGCTCGATGTCCTGGATGAATCCACGAATGTAGCTGTCACCAATTTCCTCGCCAAGAGCCAGGATGATGTTTCCTTCCCAGTTCTCAGACGCTCCTTCCTCCATTACAGGACGCTCTTTGTTCATAAACGCCTTGCAAAGGTTGTTTAACTCCTGAAGGTCCTTCTGGTTGCCTTCAATGCGATAGCTTGTTGATGCCCAATTTGCCATAATTCTTAATTTTTAAAAAGTTAATAATAGTAGAAGTTAAAGCTCCCTGTTTGGCTAATCTGGGTTGTTTTTCTTAATCCTCTCCTACCCTCACGGGCAAGAGAGGAAGAAACTTTTTTGTCTAATTTACCCGTATGGCCGATAGCGCAGCCTCATTCCCGCTTTGTGGAAAATATCTTTGTCAGGGAGTATTTTTCTACTCCCCGGTTTTAGCTAATCGTCATGCTTGCCTCCCTTGATAACCTCGAACACTCGATGCTCTCTGTCTTCGGAAAGTCTATTGCCTTCTTCGTCGCATATATGGCCATCTTCGTTGACCCAATGTTTAGCATTAAGCATATCGTCTATGGCTTTAAGGGTAAAAAGGCACTCTTTCGCTTCCTGTATGACGTTTATTCCATTCTCCTCTGCTTTCTCAAAGTGCTCAATAAAACCGCCATCAAGGTCATCGATAACCCCATCTGTGTAGTCGCTCATTTCATCAAAGTAGCTCATATTTAGGTCTTTCAGCTCTTTGATCATCTGTCCGTTCGTTCCAATCTCGCCCAACATAGGCTTTTGAAGAGTTTGTATGAAAAGTTTATGATACTTCTCTTTGCACTCCTTGGCCCACTTTTCGAGCGTTTCCTTTTCTACTCCTTCTAACATAATTCTAAATTATTTGTGGTTATTATCTCTGAACTGCTCGATGCCAAGAAGGATTTTCAGGGCTGTAAGCATTGTAAGATACTTACCTCCTGTACCAATACCCCTCTTTTCGAGCTCGTCCATTATTAAACTTCTCGCAATGCCGATCTGTCTGCTCTTTGATTCGATAGCATTCTTTAGCTCTCTGTTTTCTTTGATACATCTGTACGCTTCGTCAACATCGCCGAACTCAGAAAAAGCCAAAAGCCTTTTCCTCATTTTGTTTGCTTCTTTTAAGAGATTCCAGCCACGCAAATTAGCCAACTTCTCTTTGTATTCTTCTCCGTAATCCATATTTGTAAAGTTTTAGTTAATAGCGAGAGGGAGGTTCTACCCTCCTCTCTGTTTAGCATTCATCGACTACGCTATTGTAATCATCGTCGTAAATACCGAAAACGCGCAAGGTTCTTGTGTCGATATTGGTCTTTCCCACAATGTAACGCTGCGTCATTTCGATATTTGGCTTACCTCCGTTGGCGTGCCCCATCATGATTGCAATCTGCTCGACAGGCACTCCTTTTTTTGACAGGTTTGTCGCAAACGAGCGTCTACCCGTGTGCGAAGACACGAACTTGAACTTTGGTCCAGATTCGTACTTACCGCATTTGAATACCTTGACACGAGTATCGATTCCGCAGTTGCTACATATTTCCCGCAGAACCTTGTTGAAATAAACGTCAACAACTCCGCCAACAGGCTCGTCCGCTGTTCCACATACAAGGAATGGTCGTAGCTTCTTGTGAAGAGGAACTCTCACCTCCGCTTTTGTTTTCTGCGCAACATATACGATATATTTCCCTGTATCATCAATATTCTCGGGCGTGATGTTGTGGCAATCGCTCAGGCGGGCACCGCATAAACACTCAAGTATGAACATTCGCTTAACGTACCGCTCAACAGATCCGTGAGGGATATAGTCGATAAGGCTCTGTATCTCGTTATCATCAAGATATACAGCCTGAACGGGAACTCGTTTAACCCTAAGTATGGAGTCGAACTTGCTGCTCCGTATGCCCTTCTCGTCGTTCTCCCTTATGACAGCTTTTATTGTAGCGCATATCGTTCTTGAAGAGTTAGGAGCATAAAGTTCCTGTATTTTTTCGGTCAAGTCACGAAGATTGTCGTCAGTAACATCGGACCACAGTGGCTTGTGCCCAACAAGATCGGAAAATGTGCGTACAACATTGATATACTTAGGGTGTTTCCAGATATATGCGCCATAAAAGGTATCATGCCGCCACGAAGAACCGTGATAGTCTGAGAACCACCCCTGTTTTATCGCATACTTGTACTTCTGCTGCTGTTCGTAGGTGAGAAGCCTCTCCCAGTCTCTTGTTTTTAAATGAATCTCTTTCATAATTCTAAAATGTTTTGGTTTGATAGTTAGCAAAGGTAGGTATATTTTTTAGTATAAACCAAACCTTTGCCGTTTTTAACGCTAATTTAACCTTTAGAAGCAACCTGCTTCTCGATTGACACGAGTTCTATCGTATCATCATTCCAGTTGTTCCATACCGACGCATAGTCACATGCCTTATCTTCTGCATCTTTTTCTGATTCTGCAAGAAATATATAAGGCTCATCCATGTCGGCAGTAGCCCCATCTTCATAGAGGAATCTGTACTTTGCTACATAAGTGCTGACGTAGCCGCCCAATTCGTTATTCAGCCCAGTCGTAATATCAGCGAGGAGCTCAATCGACACACAATCATCAAAAGCTCTTACCTTGTGAGACTCTTTGTAACAGCCAGCACCGACACTTATGGTGAAAACCGGAATGTCAGTATCACTACTGCCTACCTCTACGACATCTACATAACTGCTATTGTTGATAACTACAGGCCAGCCAAGCTCTTTCTTCTGTACGTTGTACTCCCTCATGATCTCACGAATGGTGCATGCAAGCTCAATCTTTACAGTTGAACATAACCCGACAATCTCTTTCTTTAACTCTTTTCTATCCATAATCTTAATATTTTGGTTTGTAGAAACCGCTACATTACGTAACGGTTTTGTTTGGCTACAACAGCTCTGATACCTCCTCTCTCAATTTCTCGACTCTCTCTGCCCAATACACTAACCCGTGCATGTCCGCACTTCCTGTAGCGTTGTCAAGGCAAAACTGGCAGTTATGCTTTGCTTCCATCAATTCCTTGAATTTTTCGATTTTTTCTTCCATAATTTCTATTTTTATTGGTTAATAATAGCAGCGTGAAACAATGATATTCCACGCCTTGTTTGGCTCTACGATATTTAGCGCTGGAATACCCACTACCTTCAGGTGTGGGATGAAAGTGCATATTTTTCTGAATTTATTTGCAAAGTTGAAGAAAAAGTTGTATATTTGTAAGCATAAAACGTTTGCTTATGATTTCATACAAATACAAACTCTATCGCACCGATAAGACGAAGCACCTGGATAAGATGCTCCGCGAGGCTGCTTTTGTGTGGAATCATGCACTCGCGCTACAGAAACGCTACTACCGCATGTACGGCAAATATATCGGCATAAACAGAATGCGTAAGCATTTCGCAAAGCGCATCAACCGAAACCTATTGCACTCGCAGACGGTGCAGGAGATTCTTGACCGTCTCGATGACGCATATCTGCGTTTCTTTAAGCATCTGGCAGCACGACCTCCAAAGTTTAGACGGGCGAAGGATTTCTCCTCTTTTGTATTCCGACAAGGAGGTTATTTCATCAACGGGAACGTGCTGACGATAAATAGAATAAGCAAGCGGTATAAGTTCTCGTTGAGCAGACCATACGACGGCAAGATTAAGACCCTCACCGTCAAGCGCAGTCCACTGGGAGAGTATTTCATCATCATGGTGCTTGATAAAGCCCCTGTCAGCCTCGGAAAGACACACAATGGTGCATCCGTAGGCATTGACTTTGGCCTAAAGACCTACATGACGATGAGCGACGGAACCACGGTTGAAAACCCGCAGTTTCTAAAGAGCGGACTGCGCCAGTTGCAGCGTAAGTCGCGGAACCTCTTGAAGTGTGTGCCAGGTTCCCATAACCGGGAACGGAAACGTCAGGATCTCGACAGAAACCACGAGAAGGTTGTCAACCAGCGCAACGCCTTCCAGTGGCGGCTCGCCCATCAGTTATGCCGGCAGTACGACCGTATCTTCATCGAAGACCTCCAGCTCACCGGCATGACAGCCTTGTGGGGCAGGAAGATGAGCGACCTGGCACACGGTGCTTTCGTCACCAAGTTGGAGTACGTGGCTTCCAAGTATGGTGTCACAGTTCATAAGATTGACCGATTCTACCCGTCATCAAAGACGTGTACGTGCGGCCATGTAAACAAGCAGCTTCAGTTGAAGGATAGGCAATGGACTTGCCATGAGTGTGGCGCAGTCCATAGCCGTGACCTTCTCGCTGCCCAGAATATTCTTCGGCAGGGCATTGCCGAATTGGAGAGCACAAGTAAGACACCTTCCGCAAGGAGGGCGCGTGTGCGCCTGCATCCAAGAATCTCATCCCTTCAGGGGTGAGAGTATGTCAAACCGGCAGAGACACGATGTATTCCTTTTTCTTCTTTCGTGTTCTGCTCTTGACATCAAAGTGACAGTAATCTCTCAGCCAGATTACAGCATCCCTTATCACAGGTTCGTCAACTATAAGAATCGGACGGATCATTCCACTCTTGTTCATGGACTGATAATCAACGAAGTCAAAATCATCGTCAGGATCCTCGCATTTTCTCTTCCATATACTCTCATCGAGATAGTCTTCAATGAAATCTCCCTCTGGCGGGTTCTCCATCTCTATGAATCTCTTCGGAGTAAGAAGAATTGTATCCTTCGCCTCATGAGTCATAAAGAAGTCCTCAACAATCTTGTTAAGTTCTCCCGTTTTCAGTTTTTTCTGTACGATACCCTTCTTCTTCATGATACTGGAAGCGTCGAGTATTACTGTTGCTTTTCTTACTGTTGCCATAATTCACAATTTTTTAAATGGTTAGACAATGGAAGGCTGTAGTTATATAACTCGCAGCCCAGTTTTGGCTTAATCCTTTCCAAAGTAAAAGATTCTGATAAACCTATAAAGTTGCTTCTTGTCACAAAGGTGGTAAAGGTCTTCTATAATGTATTTCTTACATTCCTTCGTGCCTTCTCTAAATGTATTCTGTATTACAGCGGCGGGCATACAATCGCAATTAAGCCAGCAGATGAACATTTCTCCCAAGCTCTCGTAGCGATCGTCCTGGTTATAGAATTTCATTTGCTGTTCATAAGTTTTATTCTTCCTCATATTTTTTTGTTTGTTGGTTAATAATGCGCCTCCTCAACTTTGTGACGAGGCTTTAGGCTTAGTCTGTGAAATGAAACTGGAACTCGACGACACCTCGTGTAACTATGTAAGTGCATACGAGTCCATCGACGAAGTTGAAATTGAACAGACTTACGTATTCAAACTTCCTCACCTCATCCAAACACTGGACATTGATAGAGTTGACAACCTGAAGAGCCCATGCATCAACCTCCTCTTCTGGACAGTTGTTTGGAATAAGAGTGACGGTAAGGCAGTTGTCGTAAACAGAGGTAAAAGTAGGAAGGCTGTAGATAAAACCAACGGCCTTGTGGTTTTCCTGTACGTATCTGCTGCCATCGAACAACAGGTCAAGAATTCTGTCCTCTATAACGTTCGTCTGATCAACAGGCGCAGGACGCAGACCTTTGATAACATCGCATCCGTCTTTAATTGTATTCATATCTTTGTTTTTTGGTTAATAATTGTGGTTTCTGTGCTTATCGGGCACAGAGAACCGATTACAGGCTTTTCAGATAGGTACACTCAACGGAACACTCAGAGTTCTTCTCGTCCATAAATGCTCTTCCGTCACTCCAGGCTTCGTATGCCTTTACTTGTGCCTGCTCTACACTGTCCGCATCCACCTCGACCCATCCCTTCGTTGTCTCGCTGATACCTACAAAATACTTGCTCATAATTCTAAAAGTTTAATGGTTAATGAATTGCAGTCGGCTGCTGCTTAATGAGCAACCGACCTTTTGGCTTTAAACTCGCGCATTCTCTGACGTGGTGTCTTACTTTAGCTTCGTGATCCGGAGAGCTTTATGCTCGCCTTCAGATGCCGGCTGATTCTGCCGGACTCGGAAGGCGATACAAGAAGCTCTTGTAAATCGTAGTGTCAGACCGACGCGCGAAGGTGACAGACCTTAGGTGTTGTTACTTAGACTCCTTGCAGGCCTTGTTGACCGCCTTTCTGAAAGCGGACTCCTCTGCCCAAACGCACAGCTTTCCGTCGATAGAAATGTTGGATTCTGCGATGAGCTGCTTGAGCACACCAAGCATTCTCCATCCCTCCTCATCTGCGCCATACTTGGCGGCATCGGCATCTATCTTGCGGAGAGATGCCGCTTCGGACTTGCCTGTAAAGCGAGCCTCGCTGAACATAATGAGGTTACGCATTGCGAAGTAAGAACCCGCACCCTTATAGGCGCTGATGAACGTGTCGGACTGCTTGGTTTCCCATGCGAGATGCTTGCGAATCTTGTTGAACTTCTTAACGAGGTTGTAGAGTTCTCGTCTGTTCATTGTGTCAAATCCGTCGCGAGCAATTTTGTACAGAGGAACATACACTTTTTTCATCAAGTCTGCAACAAAGATGTTCTTGTTGTTCAGACGAACATAAGGAACACCCTTGCATCTGTGCTTGTACTCTTTTGTGTTGCATCCGTTCTTGTCCTTGCGGAAGATAAGATTATCGTTAACGTACGCCTTAAGTTTCTCAATATAGTCGTCCACCATACCTGAGAATGTGCATTCGTTGAAGAAAATCTCTCGCTTCGAAAGGTTCTCTGTGTCACCGTGCTCCTGCATCTTGGCCTGAGCGTAAAACTCGTTTTCCAGCATACGCCACTGATACTCGTAGCCCTTGCGCTGTAAAAGCTCGTTGAAAGACATCTTGTCGGACTTCATGTCACGGAGCATACCGAAAATCTGAGCGGTTACCCAACGACGGAACAACTTCCAGTTGTTGACATATCCACCCTCGACAATCTTCTTGCCTACAGCATCAACGACAACATCTGACAGGTCGACAGGAATAGCCTTACCATCCTCGATCTTGACAAGCTGGTCAGCACCAAGAGTGTAGTAGTTACTTACATCAACGCCGGCACTCTTCAATGCTTCCATTCGCATCTGCGCCTTGGTCTTCTTGCCAGTAGCTTCTACGCTGTTAGTTACGATGTTCAAGTTCTCGCCAGTGATTGTTACAATCTGTTTCATAATTCTAATTTTGTTAATGGTTATTAAAATGTTAATTAAATCTTGTGGATGAGGCTTACGCCCCACCCTTGTTTGGCTCAATCCAGTCTCTGAGAATGATCAGGTCGTTGTCGTCTTTAGAACGCCAGAACCACGTTCCCCATGAAGGATTCCATGTGAGGCGTCCAAGAATTATGCAGAACAGGACATACACCTCCAGTCTGCATCTCGCCACCTCACGTCGCTCTCCGTACATCAGATCTTCGTCTGAGAGCTCTTTCTCAGGCAAAGCCTTGAAGTAGTAGTGTCGATGTGATTCAGAACGCTCTGACGGCACAGAATGCTTGTATTCCTGATATAGCTGCTCTATCTTGCTCATTATTTCTTCCTCCGTAGAAGGAAATGTGCCAAGCCAGCCATTATACTGCATATCATTCACGATAATCTTACCATTCACTCTACAAGTTCTCTTCTGAAAGTTGACGGTGAACTTTGCACCGTCCCTAACCTCGTTGATAATTAGTTCGTATATCATAATTCTAAAATATTGGTTAATAGCAGTACGCTCAAAGGATACGTTGTGTTTCTGTATGCGCTCGATGTAAACAGTCGAGTGAATCCTGAGTCGTCCAGGTAATAACTGGACGGACTCAGGAAGATACGGACTGTTTGTCTAAATCTTTCCTTCTTGCGTACTATTCGGCTCACAATAACCTATTCCGACTCAATTTTATATGCTGCATGACTTTAAGCATTCGATTAGCTACATAACTTCGCAAGAAGTCGCCCTCATGGAGCGTAAGCTCCACCTCTGCGAGTTCTCGACGAAGGGATGTAGGATGAATTGTCAAACCTTGTCGGACACCGCTGCAATGCGAATGACTTATCTCATGTATTATGTTGCATGAATATAGTTTTATGATGATACCAGCGTCATAATGATGCAGGCGCCGCAATATTGTGCGGCGCCAGAATCAAATTGAACGCGGGTGTGTAAACCTCATACTCTTGATAAGTCGTGATGCAATTCACTTTTGGTTGTTTGTAGGTACACTTAAAGGCTCGTTGCCATAGCTGTATGATTTTGATATAACCCCGTGAGAGAGGAGATCACTTACCTGGGTATAACCCAGTGTCAGTGATCTGCTTTTATCACGTGGTATTAAATCGTACCGCCTCCTTGTGTACCTCGTTTGGCAATAACGTTGTCTTCGACATGGGAATTTTGTACGGCAATGTAATGTTCTGATAAAGGAGTCTTGATGACACGCGTTGACGGCTTGATATTGGCAGGAAACGCGTGATGGATTAAGACTTCGCTTAAACTTATTCCCCAACCGAAGACAACCCTCGTACTCGGGTAATTCCCTGACCGATGGCTCGGCACAATACTTTATGTTTCTGATTTGACACAGGATTCGCCAGAATTCAGGATCCTGGTCACCGCTCATAGTTATGACGGTTACCAGGATCCAGAACTCTGGTTAAGAGACCTGTTGCATAAACTTCTGCCATTCATCAGGGAGTGGTGGTGTGCGCCACCTGTGGGAGTCATACGGACTGGCACATTTCTGTACTTCTGCGATTAGGCACGCCTTGTGTATCTTCAGTATGGTCCCTTTGGTCTCAAGTATCACTTGAGCGAAAGAGGCCCATACTGAAGGTAATCATAGAGGCGTGACATAAATAATCCGTCCTTCTCCCACGTCCGTGTGCTCGGTTACAGAGTCTGCCGGTCAGAAGATACTGCGCATAGCTTTATCAGTTCGATAGTATCCTGGTCGAGAGCTACGAGACCGGATAGTTAAATCGCTCTTCATTCCGGCAAAACCTTTGCGCTTGGTGCTACATCTACAGAGTATTCACCAATGTGTTGTACGCTGCCCTGCTCGTCCGCAAGGCATTCTGGGCACAGCCGATTGATAGATACCCCTTGATTTCGCTCTCTGTCTTACTCCTATTGGCTTTCACGTTCCTGCCACGACCTCGGTCTATACAACCTACAGCCTGAGTCTTCACGTATCCAAGACCACCAACTTTGCTCTTGCCCGTCTTGACCGCACGTATGCAGTCAATGACGAAGGTATTGAGCTTGTTGATGTCCTCTTTCACGTTAATGACTGGAAGAACCTGAGTAGCCCAGGAATAATCGCAGTACCCCTTGTAGAGATACCTGTTTACGGCATTGATGGCTTTCGTCATCGTGGTGTCACGTTTCTTTATCGTCCTCTTCTCAATCTCCTTCTGAAAGGTCTTGATGCGAGTAGACGACAGAGAGATGTTGTGACCCTTGATGGAATATCCGAGGAACTTGAACCAATGATTTGCGTCAAGATACTCAACCTTTTTAGGGTTAAGAGTCATCTGCATCATCTCCAGCTCGCTCTTCATGATATCCATGGCTTTCTCGTAGTCTTCACCGACAAACAGCGTATCATCTGAATAGCGGACGTAATATCCGTTAAGCTTAGACAGCTTGTCGTCAAGATGATAGAGGATGACGTCAGCCAACCATGCCGCAACAGAGCATCCCTGCTTGAGGGACTGATACTTCTCGCAGAGGTTGTTGTCCTCATCGAAATAGATATCTGTGTGATAGTAGTCACGAATGACATCTATCAGCGCAGATTTTCCGCACTTCTCCTCTACTTTATCAAACGCCCAGTCGATGAACCGAATAGGTACGCTGTCGAAGTATTTGGAGAAGTCACCTTTCCATCCGATGATTTTCCCGTCTGCCAAGTATATTATCCGAGACACATCTTGCACCACACGACCACAGCCGATACCTTTCTGGTACGACGTACAGCGTGGATGCACCATCTCTGGCATCAACTCGAACAAGAGGTCGTTTGCTATGCTCAAAAGGATTCTATCTACAGGCTCATTCACATAGACAGTACGGAAATCTCCGTTGTCTTTCGGAATTTTGGCTGTATGTGGCGGCATTATCTTGTAATTGCCACTCTTAATCCTCTCATACATAATAAGACGAGCCTCTGGTGTTGTGAGCTGATACAGGGTTGCTTTGTTCATGTCCTTGTCAATGCCTTTGCTGATAGCGTTCTGCCACCGCTCAGGCTCGAAGAACATACTTAGGATTTTGTCTTCATTCATAATTCTTAATGTTTTGGTTTGTAGTGCCGTCTTCAGACGGCTTTTAGGCTGTTAACCCAAGATATTCTGATAGGGTATCTGCCATAAGCTTGGTTACGCAGTCATTATCTATGTCGCTGACGTATTTGTTTACGTCACACCCATAGAGTTCTTCCCCTTCTTCGACTGCTTGCAATGCCTGTCTTGGGATGTCTCCTATAACGAAATCCAAATCAGCCTTTGTCTCGCAATCATCAATGATACCATCTGGAATGTTGAGAAGCACGTTGTCTTTCTCATCAACGAGATGCCATTCATAGTATCCTGGAATAAATCTTACGTTGTTCATAATTCTTATGTTTTGGTTATTGTGCGCAGTCCTTAGCTGCGCTTTTTAGGCTAAAAAGTTTTCGTCATTTCTACAAGCCTCTGCTCTAACAGACAGTGGTTGCAAGAATTAACAAAGAATTGATACGCTTCTTCAAAAGTTGGAATATTCTCTTCCTTGAAAAAACGAATAAGAACGCCGTTTCTGTATTGGTAAGCCCACACACATAGGTCTGCGTTTATCCCAATAGTGTACGATGTGCCAAGCTCCTTGCAGCGGAAATGAAGCACATATTCCTTATTTGCTCTATTCTTTAATCGAGAGGCTGTCATATTCTTAATCGGACGCCTGTTGTAATCATTGTCTCTTAAAATCTTCATATCTATAATGTTTTGGTTATTGGTAGGGAGATTGCTCTCCCCGTTTGGCTACTTTATCTCTTTGTAATAACACTCAACCTTGTACCCGTTCTTGACGAGATACGGAAGAAGCTGTCTCGCTGATTTGTACCAGAGATTCAACTCAATCTTGACAACATCGTCGTCTATCAACTTCTTACGATTACTGATAATTTTACTGACGTGTTTCTTGTCGGCAAAGAAATCATACAACGAGTACATCTCCTTCCCGCCGTCTGTATATTCATATACAAATACAGCAAGAGCATTTCCGGAGTAAATGTTGATGTAATACTTCTTCATCTTGCGTCTGATGGTGAGTTTGCCCATCTTGTCTTTCCAATTCCATTGTAATGCTATAATTCTTTTGTTATTTGGTTAATGGAAGAGGAGCGTGCAAGCTCCCCTTTGTTAGGCTGCATCTTTCGGCAGTAAGCCGTGTTCTTTGATAGCCTCTTCGATGAGGTCATCAGCATCTTCGTAGTAACACCCCCAGCATGAATCAATCTGCTCCCAGTCATAGGATTCAGAGGTATCTCCGTCGTCGTACAATTTAGTGTACGGACGTTTCTTTTCAAGGACAAACCCCTTGACATCTCCCCACATCCAAAGGCCTATGCACTTAATCTCTTTCTCGAATAAGTCCAAGGCTCGCTTTCTCCAGTTTTTGGTATTCGTTTCTACCATCTCCTTGAAGCGCTCCTTGTCGCAGTAGGCATATCCGCTGGCATAATCTCCCTGACAATATCCACTGGAAGACCACTCGTAGAATGCAATATCCTTGCAACTCCGTAATAGAGACGCAAAATCATCCTCTTCGAGGATATCACAAAGCTCCTTTCTATCGTCGAATCTCTTCAAGTCGCTCGGGCAGAACTCTTTGTGGTTGTACCACTTTCCGTCGTACAGATTCTCAAGATACCACATGTGCTCGCTCTTGTCGTAGCGCATACGGAAGCTATCGACATTTTCGCTATTGATGTAGTCGATAATCTTCTTTTGTGATACGTACTTACAGACGAGCCGTTTTAAAGCATCCTCTGCATTCTCAGCGCCAACTTCGCTGCTGCAATTACGAGAAAGTTTTCTGTTGTATCCGTAGTTTTGATAATCCCAGAAGTAAACTCCTGCCAAATCCCAGTCGGTACAAGGGCATCCGGCATCCTCATCCTGGTAAATGGTGATTCTGTAATCACCGATTTCCTTCTTTGCAATTTCGTAGCTCATAATTCTGATTTTATTGGTTCATAATTGTTCCACACATTATTGTGTGGATTTTAGCTGATTAAACTCTCATTGAGCGTGTACGCTTCAATGTCGTACTCGTGATCGGTTCCATTGGTACACTGGGATTGGTGGTGATAACCACGCAAACCCTCAACCTGCTTTTTTGTTGCTCCGTCGTCCTTGGCTACCTTACAGCATCTTCTGATGCTACCTGCTACAACAAGTAATTCGCGGCTTGCGTATGTATTCCAGTTGTCTGTGCGATAGAGCGCATAAACTTTCTTTGCCATAATTTACTTTTTAATAGTCACACAAAATAGTATCTCCATCGTATCTTACGAAGTAGGGACATCTCTGGCAAGCGGTAATCATACCGACTGCCAACAGCTTTTTAAAATTAGGGTTTGGGCACTTTTCGCCCATGCCAGCTCTCGTAATCTCAATTTTCTTCATATTTCAATCTTTTTGGTTAATAGAAATCCTCCACCCGTAAAGAGTGAGGATTGGTTTGGCTACGGCAGCTGGCTAGCCTTTGCCGCATTCTCGTTGTTGGTAGTCGTTGAGACTCCCTTCCACATCGTTCCAAAATGATCTACGCAAAGAATCCACAAGTCAAGCTTGTCTGAGTAAGAGAAGATAAGATCAGGGAAATTCTTCTGCATCCATTCCTTATCCTCTTCGCTCATGTTAGTGAGGAACCACTGGAATATCTCGATTCCGTCCCTGCCGTCTTCGTCTTCATTTGTCCACTCTGGATACTCGATGTTTTCAATCACTGATTCGTCATTCTCTACAATCTCGTTACAGAGGATGAACGCACTTTTTAGCCAGTGTACGGCTGTGTAGTAATCCGTTATCATAATTCTAATATTTGGTTAATAGAAATCCCCACCCGTGGGAGTGAGGATTGGTTGGCTAACCGAACATAAGATGTGTAATGATATCCTGTATAACAGGTTGGTAGCCGTACTCAAAAATCTGCTGGACGGCAATCTGTCTTGCCTCCATGTTGAGTTCCTTGTAGTCCTCTACCATACCTTTCTTGTTTCCGCAGTTGTAATGATATAACATTACATCTCTAACGAAATCCTCGCAGTTGTAATACTTACACTGCTGCTCCAGTGTCTTGCCTTTTCTTGCCATAATTCAAATAATTTATTTGGTTAAACAATAGAAGGCACACTCAAACATGGGCGCACCTTTTTTAGGCAAATACTACTCATCTTCATTGTCTTCTTCGTCAAGACAATAATAGCTGTCAAGCTCATCTGTGCTGGAGTAGCCTTCTTCTGTATACACTGCTCGTAACTGCGTAGCCCTGTCTTGGCATAAATAATGTCAGTCATCGTGTTCTCGCTCAATCCATTTATATCCGTGACCAGTCTAACTTCCTCATCTGTGGCGATATTGTTATCAACAATGAAATCCCACAGCATAGCCTCAATACTTTCCATATCCTTTGAATAATTTAGTTAATAATTGCTCCTACGTGTCTCCACGCAGGATTTTTGGCTTAACGCTCCTCTACTTTCACGCTCACGGCATAAGGCAAGTCTTCTCTGTCAACCTCCTGCCATTCGTACTCAACGATAGTGCTCATGTATCTGTTCTCCATCTTATAGATGGCTCTATCTATAGTTCTCTTACTGATGGTGCATCTCGTTTTCTCGACCTTGAACTTCACGTGAGCCTTGTATCCGTCATTAGTGAACTCAACGAGTCCTTCTCTTTTCGCAACTGCCACACATCCGTGGAATGCGTTGATGAATACATACTTTTCTCCATCAAAATACACATCAATACGTGTATGATACTCTTGTGTCTTTAAATATTCCATAATTCTTTCGTTAATTGGTTATTATGTAGGTAGAACAATAGCTCTACCCTGTTTAGCGACACATCATCTCACGAAGTATCTTATTCGCTCTCTTCTCGCTCTGAGATACACGCCTGTTATAAACTTCTCTGCTTAATTTACGTCTCTTGCAGTCTGCTGCAATAACTTGCTCGTGAGACTCTACAAGTGCCTGTAGAAAATTAACATCTGCTTGTGTCATAATTCTAATGTATTTGGTTAATAATAGAAGCAGGACACAGGACGTGCCCCGCAGTTTTGACTACTTGTAACCGCACGCAATATTATGAGGGCAGCAATGTTCTTTGCCGTCCATCAATCCGTGAAAGCAGCATCCTACACATCTCTCTGTGACTATATCCCACTCTCGCTCTATTCCGTGTCTGTCAGTTACTCTTACTGTTTCCATAATTCTAATATGTTTTGGTTAATAGCAGGCAGCACAATTATCGTACTGCCAAGTTCTGGCTAATTACGCGGATAAATTCTTGTTCCGTCCGAATACGTGTTGTTGATACAGCCGTAAACCTCCATGGGACAACCTTTTATTTTTCTCTCTTCTGCATCATGGATAGCCGCAATCTTCGCAGAAACACAATCTCCGTCAAATCCCAATCCTACAGGATACTGGCACAGGATAGCACCATCGAACGGATCAACGAGTACATACCCCGTCAGTCTTCTCTTCTGTTTCATAATTCTAACATTTTTTGGTTTGTAGTATGCGTGACAACCGCCACGCACATTTTTAGCTCATGCACAAAATGGCTATCTCGTTGAAACTCTTTGAGATAGACTCACGGCTACGATAATCCCTGTAGCCCTTTGCGTTGTTGCTGTACCACTGACGTGCTGCAATCTTGATCTTTTCCATCTCGTGCATAAGGGCACGCTCGAAATTCTTCTGTGATTTTCTGTCTTGCATAATTCTAAATTAAATTGGTTTTACATAGTATGCCCAGGAAAATGCCTGAGCACATTTTTGACTTTAGTCGCTCACGTTGTAGAATAACAGTTTCTTGTTATTCCCGCACTCCATAGAGAAGTCAGGAGGCATGACGCCAGAGAATGGAAATGTGTCGTTTCCATTCTCGTACACCGTGATGTAGATGCCTGGTTCCAACACCTTGTTACCATCCGTTCCGAAGAACTCGTCCGTGTTGGTATCCTCAAGGAACATGTTAATCTGCCAGTTCTCAACTGACTCAATCTGAATTTTGTCCAACAATAAAAATGTTTTAAGTCTCATAATCCTAAATTTTACTGGTTATTAATTATCGTACTGCCTGAATTTCTCCAAGCAGAATTTAGCCGAATGTTTCCAAGCAGAATTTTCGTACTTTCCAACTCTCTCACACCTCAGGGAACATGAGATTTTCCAAGCGGAGCGTAGCACGCCAAAGCTCGCGGAAATACCACTTGCCAATTATCGTACTGCTCCAGAACTTACCAAGCAGAACACCCCAAATAATTCCAAGCAGAATTACAGGAATATTCGTACTTGCCAAACACAACAGCGCAGGAAGCGCCTGAAAAAATCCAAGCAGAATTATCGTACTTGAATAAATAATCTGTCTTGCTGTCATAATTCTAAAATTTGTTAGTGATTGTTCCGTAGCACACGCACGACAATTATCGTACTGGCTACGGATTTTTAGGCTCAAGCCACGCAGAATAATGTAAGCACACCATTCTTCAGTGACCCGAATTCAACATGACTCAAAATCTCCTGAGCATCCGCAATGACACTCTCGACCTCTCGCATGGAAAGGCACTTTATTCTCATTGTACTCATAACTCTAAAATTTTATGGTTATTGTTCCCTACAAGCGTAGGGAGATTAGGCTACAGAATTTCACTCAGTGGAAAATGCTTCTCCAGAACAACACCCAGCATTATAGTTAGAACGCTGCAAGCAGGAAGGATAAACCACATGTACTCATCGCAAAATTCCTTGATTCTCTTTTTCATAATTCTAATAATTTAAATGGTTCGTATAATAGGAGCCACGCACGGATCTCTCCATGCGCAGCCATTGCCAGGATGATACACTTTCATTGTGCACGCTTGTCACCCACGACACCGTATCGTGTCGCTTCGTCACCCTCTGAGGACTTGTCGGCATCTCGAAAGACACCAGCGGATAACCCCTCAGCGTTCTCCGCACGTTTTCATGGGAATAATTCCCACACGTCCGCTACTTGTGTAGCGATATAGCTATACGTACAACTACTTACGTATCGTAGACCTTTTGGATATACCTCACGTGAGATAAACGATAACTACTCACGATTACAGATTTGTACCACCCGCGCCCTGTAATGAATGTGCGCAGCACTTTAGGAACTCGTCCACGTGTGCCAGACGATAGAAGATGAATTATGATTTTGTTTGTTTACGCCGCCTTCTGCCGCCCTGAGACTTCGTTCTTGCTTCCGCTCGCTCCTGCTCTCCGTCGGTTGTCGTGACCGAACCCCATCAAAGGGAGGAGAGTGGTTAGCTCGCTTGGGTCGTTGCGATAACGCCCTGTGCCGACCGCCCTGTCTCAGCGTTGTTTTAGACTGACGGGGTTTCTCGCCCGCCGCTCTCGCTGTGATGTAGCCCGCTCGCTACTTCAGGAGAACGTTTCCGTCTTGGATTTTTGGCAATTAGTCCCCTGAGGGAGAAATTCTTCTCTCTCTGAGTAAGCCCACACACCACGACAAGGTTTACCAAAAAGTGCGGGAAAAATAAGGGCATGACAGCCCGCGCCAAATCTCTGGACTTGGTGTATAATATCCCACGGTGGCTTATTGTGTCCACCGTGGGGAAAGATAGTGGGTGTAAAGATAGGGCTTTCGCCCTACCTTGTTACTTCTCGCCTCTTAAGGCTGCAAGTTGTGCCTGTAATTCTGCGATACGTTCCGTGAGGTCTTCTTCACTTGCTTTCTGCTTGCGTGCAACCTTTGAACCGCTTGCGAATGAGGTGTGCAAGGCTGCGAGTTTTGAACCCAAACGTTGCACGGAATCTATGATGCTTGTTTGCTCGTCTTTGCCGTTGTCGTTGAACCACTGGAAGAAGCGGGGCACGTTGTGCGTGTGGCTGAACTCACTAACTGATGCACGTACGCACTCTGTTTGCAGGTTGCAATAGCTTTCATCACCCAACACGTAAGCGGTTGCCAACTTGTTGTACTTGCTGCGTGCTTCTTCCAACGCCTTACGTGCTGCAACAACTTCTTTGTTTGTGCACTCTGATAGTAACGCCTTTCTGTAGTCGTTCAATACCTCAAGACTCGCTACAATTGTAGCGTTTTCTTTACACTCTGAAACGTACGAAGATACGTTTGACTTATTGTTTGTCATGTTGTTTTGGTTACACCCCACACAAGAGCGGTGTCCACTGCTTTAAGTGAAAAAAATACGTGTTAAGTACTTCGTAGTACCCATCAAAGCAACTCTTTGCTTTGCTTTCGCAATGCAAAGATACGGCTAAAAATTGATATAAAAAATACCCTTTTTTTATCAATTTATAAGCCCGTAACTACTTGATAATCAATCATATACAATTTTACATACGTTAAAAATAGTGTGCAATTCCTGAATATATATAGAAAAAGGTTAAAATGTAACGTTTACGTAACTTTTTATTGTAATGCCTATATAGCAAAATGAATACTTAAGCAAATAGGGCTTTAAAATTGTAAGCAAAACAAGAAACAAAATGAATATTTAACCAAAACGACGAAAAAATCTTTACATACGTAACACAAAGTGTTGATATATAGCGAGTTATGAAAGTTTAAAATCTTTACACGTGTTATCCTTACACTTATTAAAACGCTGTATAACAACGAGTTACAAGGTTACAAATTGAAAGTAAAAATTTCTTTTATTTGACAATATTTATGCAGAAAACGAAGTGTGCAATCAATTGGAAAATGTAAACATTTAAGAAATCAAGTACTTTGTAATATGTTTTGATGTTCCACGGCGTATATTTATACAAAAGGCGATGAATGATTATGCAGGCGTAAGTGATTGCGTATTAGGGAGTTACAAGAGCAATGCCGCGAATTAACAAAAATTAACATTTGTGAAACAAAAATGCGAAATTCAGTTTGGTTTATATTGAGTAAACCAAATGAATATGTAATGATATTTTACTAAAGCACCCCCACCCCCCCTATGGGAGCGCAGCCCTGGGGCGTAGTCACCTCACACAAAAATTTTTTTCTTTTTTTTAACTCAATCTGTCAAGTTTGTTTACTTTTATTCAGTATTGCATATTTATTCAAACACCTTTGTTTGTGTCTTGTCAAGATAGTTTACTTTATGGTCTTACCCTTGTTATTGGAAGTGCGAAATGTATATTTATCCTCCACCTTTTGAACGTTAATAATGTATAAATATACCGCATAAACAATGTATTTTAGCATAATTATGTAGTTATTTCTTATTTTTGCATTATTCCTATTATTATATAGGGCATATAGGTGAGGGCCACTTGTGGTGCGTAATCCACCGAAGTTCCTTTGTTTACAGGGGTTCTTTCATGTTAAAATAACGCAGAAACTAAAAAATTATTATACACAGATGGAAAATGGTTTAGCTATAGACACTTTACACACGCAGCTACTGGACCTGACGAGGCAAAGCGAGTTTGGTTTTGACGCATTGCGTTCTACCTCTTGGGGCAGGGTGAATTCGGATACTTACAATATCCTGAAGTCTCAGTTCGTGAGGTCTATGCGTCAGCTTGCCAAGAAGGCTCCTGTAAAGTATTACAAGGGCAGCTATTACATCTTCAATGGCAAGATATACGAGTCAGTCCCAAGGATTGTCCTGGAGCAGACCTACCAGCTGTTGCTCCTTGACCTCGCCATAAGTCCGATGATTGGTGTCAGCACTGTAATGAACAAATCTTTCATTGACGTCATAGAGTGCTACAACATTCTTCATCCGTCCTTTGACATCGTGGCTTTCAGCAATGGTGTTGTGGATTTCGGTAGAGGCTTGCAGAATCCTGCCGTTATGCCGTTTTCTCCTGACTATCATGTGACCTACTATCATCCTTACGACTTCAATCCGAAGGCCAAGTGTGACAGGTGGATGAACTTTATCCATGAGGTGCTCCCTGACAGGACATCGAGGATGATACTACAGATGTTCCTTGGCTTAGGCTTGATACAGCGCGGAACTGCCTATAACCCGTATGAGGGAAAGGAGTCGTCGAAGATAGAGCTGTGTCTGCTTCTTATAGGTACGGGAGCTAACGGAAAGAGCGTTATCTTCGATGTGGCTTGTAACCTCTTTGGCAAGGACAGGATAAGCAAGATGGACTATGCCGACCTTACCGCAGAGGGCGATGAAGGAATGAGGGGCAGATATCCGATAAGGAACGCCATCTTCAACTGGTCGTCGGACTCTGATCCGCGGAAGTTCGGAAGAAAGAACACCGGTATGTTCAAGAGGCTCGTCAGCGGAGAGCCTGTCCCTATGCGAGAGCTTGGCAGGAATGTTCTTGAGGCCAACAATATCCCGTACCTCATCTTTAACCTCAATGAGCTTCCGTTCCCGGAGGATGCGTCGCTTGGCTTTATCAGACGTTTACAGTATGTCAGCTTTGACGTTACCGTACCAAAGGAGCGACAGGACCCGGAGCTTTCGAGTAAGATAATAAGGAGGGAGCTTAGTGGAGTGTTCAACTGGGTCATGCGTGGGGCGCAGGAGTTGAGGAAGCGTAAGTACCGTTTCCCCGCCGCCGAAGGAAGTACCAAACAGCTTCTCCTGTCCCTTCTTGGCTCTCAGCCAATATACGCCTGGATACGCGCTTACGGTATAAGGAGTGATGCTCAGGCAAAAGGCGAAGTGTCCAATCTCTTCAATTCCACCATGCTTTATGAGTGCATGCGCAGGTTTTGCGCCATCAACGACGTTGACGAGAAGGATATTCCGTCAATGAACAAGTTTGGTAGGGACATGTGGGCCAAGTACGGTTTCTTCAAGAAGCGCACGAAGGAGGGCAATGCCTATCAGATGTTTGGTGTCACGGAGGCGGACCTGAAGCAGGACATCCTCATCAATGAGGTTTGTAAGGGCGAGGAGGACAACGATGAACCCGAGAGCTTTATCAAAGGCGACGATTAAATATCTATATGAATATGATAGAAAAGGAATATGTCAAGGAGGTTATCTCCCGTATCACGAATCTTAAGGCAGAGAAGAATATTGTTCCCGCCGCCGCTTCGATGCAGGAGATTATGATTGTTATCCGCGAGGATGCCCTGGAGCGCATGAGGACCATGTGTAACGAGAGGGATATTGCGGTGAACAGGACGTTGAATAGTGTTTCATTCAAGTGCCTATGAGAAGACATCACAATCCGAACAAGGTTCCTCCGTTCAAGCCAAACCCCGAGCATTGGACCAGGAAGGTTCATTCCTGGAAGGAGAAGTTCGCCTATGAGACGGAGGATGATGCTTGGGAGTTTCTGAATCAGAATCCGAGGTTAAAGGCACTTGGTTGGCATCCTTACTTGTGCAAGGTTTGTTCAAAGTGGCATATTGGTAAATCACATAAACAATAAGCTTATGAAAGGTAGATACTCTTGGAAATATGAAAAAAGAATCAGGTCTATGTGTGACATGATTGAGGAAGGTCTTTTATTCTTTCTTATTGACGAGGTTATATCGGTAGATTCCGGATGCTTTCTTCATGAATTTAAGAATATATGGTGGAAGACATTGGATGATACTCCAACGCCGTTTTTGGTAGAGATAAATGATCAGGATGCGATACTGAGACCATTCAATACCCAGATAAGTAAATCGGAAGGCTTTCGGGATGATGGAGCTATCGTTATTCCTGCAAGAGATTTCCTTTTTAAAACTAACTTAGCTTGTGGTAATATTTTAAAACATAAATAGTTTAGATATGGAGATTAGAGTTAATGTTTTAGGAAAGGTCGCTTTCAAAGCAACTGGAAGTAAGTCGGATATTGAAAAAGCCGAACTATATCCATTCGGAGAGGGTATTTACGCAGTAATGGATGGAGACAATTTTGTGTGTCTAAGAGTTGTGGCCGACAAAAGATACAGCGAGGAAAAAGGTGATTATTATGCGCGCGTAGAAGATAACTGGGCACATCCAAAAGTCGTCAGCTGCGTTGATATTATAGAGCACGAAGAAAGGTTGAAGGATTATATAGACAAGCGTTTCGATCGTCTTGATGCTATTGTTGAAAAAGCCAACGATGGTATCAGTAGTGTAAGTGATGAACTTAATGGCTTTATAAGTAATTCTCAGGATGATTTTTGCTCTATTGAGAAATCTCTTGAAAGAATAGAGAAAGATGGTGTTGGTAGCGGAAATGGTATCAGCGAAAAGACGTTATTGTCTGCTATCGAGATTGTATCAAAACAGAAATAGTTGAGATATGAAGAAGAAGGGATATTACGAATACAGTAACGGTATTTATCCAAGGAAGCTATGGGTTCATATTGGTAGGGACCTAAACGAAGTGATAGACTCCTGCTTTGATGGGTGTGATTATTCAGATGTGGATTACTGCGGTGCCACTTATGATGCAGCGACAAGGAAGGATGATGACTCGTATGGTGTTCTTGTTTCCTTTAAATGCCTGAAGGATATGACTATGAACGTCTGCTGCCACGAGGCTTCTCACGCCTGTGATGCTATTGAGAATGCTATCGATATGAAGCACGGAGGCGAGTCTTCAGCTTACTTGATAGGCTCTGGATTGCGTCTTGCATCAACAAGGCTCGTTTGGGCATTGGCGATTTCGTTGAACTAAAAGATAAGGAGAAATAGCTTATGAAACCGATTATAGTAATTGAGATTCCTTTGGGAATGAGCATTGATAGAGAAATCACAGAGCCTTATGGATATGATTTATTCTACGGAGACGAAAATATCGAAGCTCAGTGGGAGAAGCTAGAAGAACTTCGTGAAACAGGTGGCGTTATTGTTGTTCAACCAAGTCATACTAGTGCGGTTCGCGAGATCCTTGATCCTTACATTGGCGAGGATGGATTTATCAAGGAATGTGGTTTGCGAAAGGTTCACACAGAAGAACATGGTGATTTCTGTATTATCCTTTATCACAACCCATCAGAGGTTATGGCTCTTAGAGCATTTTATTTGAATAGTAAAAAGAAATAGCTTATGATTAAGAAAGAAGATATTAAGGTTGGGCTGCGATTTTACATCACACGAAATGATTGCTTAAAATGCAATTTTGACCCGATAGGTATTCAGGACGGCAACACCCCTATTCTGTTCAATGCCGAGAGAAAGGATGCTGATGTTTATATATGTACATCTGTTAGCACAGATTACAAGTATTTCGCTCATTTTCGCGAGGAAGATATTATGATGTTTGGTACAAAGTTCGATATAGTAGCACCAGTTGCCGATAATCATAAAATAGATATAAATTCCGACATTGAAATGCATGGAAATATTCTCAATAACTTGCATGATACATACATCAAGAAAAATCGTGATTATGGGAATGCTTTTTCCGAAATGTATGATGAGCTTGGTATCAACTACGGCTACGGAAAGATACGAGAGAAGGTGAATCGCATCAAGACGTTGAAGGACAATGAGGCGCAAGTTGCTAACGAGCCGTTGGAAGATGCTCTATTGGATTGCGCTAACTATTGTATCTTGACATTGATGGAATATCAAAAACGTAAGGAGCATGTAACAGACTGATTACACTTGTAAGGATTGCTTCTTCTTCAAGAATGGAGCTTGTAACCACCCTAATGAGATTAGGTTTACTTCTGAGGAGAATCCATCTTGCACAGATTTCGAGTATAAGGAAATAAAAGTTGAACTTTAAAATATTGTTATCATGGCATTACCATTTGGAAAGACTATCAAGACAAGACACTTCACGGTACTGAAGTTCAGCAAGAGCTTGTCGAAGAAAGAAGTTGCTTCACTCAGAAAGGATATTCCTGCTGAAATCAAGAAGCATTTACAGAGGGGCTCGTTGCCTTTCATCAAGATTGCAGACATTGCCGGCACATGGGGTGTTGAATACTCTATCGGCACATCCATGTATGCTGCACTCGATGAATGTGTTCCTGTGGCTGTAGGAGACCATTACGAGTTCTCCAAGAACGATGGAAACATCATCGAGGCATTTGCCCAGCTTATGTTTGCGGATACATCGTTGCCTGGCGATGCAGAATACACGGCAGGTAAGTTGAAACTCCGTGACGAATACATTGCTCGTGAGGCTGCAAGAAGAAACGCTGCTGCCGACAAGGGTAAGAGTGACGAACAACTCAGCAAGGAAAGTGATGAGGCCGTCCAGGAGGTCATTGATCGCGACAAGCACGCTGACACTCTCCGTGATATGGCAGAACAGATCAAGAAGGAAGGAGGTCAGCATGAGTGATAAATTGATTGAGATAGTCGAGGACCACAATTCCCTGGTACAGGCACTCCAATTCATTTTGGAGGCCGCAGAGACAAAGAAACTGCCTCCATACGGCCTTCTTCCTACATTTAACGACTCTTTTCTTGATGATCGGCTTAGGATAGCCCTTGAGCTTATCACAGGAGAGAAATATTCGTGATATATCGTATATTTTCTTCTACTACATTAATATAAAAGTAAGGGGTGGCATCTGAGAAGATATCACCCCTTTTTAACCAAAAAATTTTAGAATTACGAACAGCAGAAAGAATCTGCGAACATAATCTGTTTGCAAAGGTACTTGGTTTTGTTGAATTTATGGTATATCAAAGTTGCTTTAACACGAATTTAACTATTTACCACCCTTACAGAGTCCGTTCTTAAACAACAAGCAGTCATCCTTGCCGGTTGGATAATTTATTGGGAGGTAAAAATGTACGGTCGAATCCTCAGTTTGAAGCTCGTCCTGTTTAATTCTTGCGTACTCTGCTATAAGTCGTGTTTGTTCTGTCCACTCCTTTGTACCCTCTTTCATCCTTCGTCTTGCAATTACGAGGTCTGTAAGAATTTGCTCCTTGGAAGTAGCTTTTGCCAACTCTTCAGGAGAAAGCTCATCGGCGCTCTCGTTCTTCGCTTTATTGCCCTGCACCTCTGCGATTCTTGTCTGAACAGATTCCAGAGATTCAAGTTTATTCATTTCTCGCTCTAATGTGTCTTTGGGCCAGTTGAACCCTTCCCCTTGAAAGGCAATAGCCCAACTGTCACGGATTGACATGCCGGAGCCACGGAGACTGGCGTAGATGTAATAGCGAGGGTCTTTCATCTTGAGAGCCTTTACCTTTTTGTAAATATCGACGGATAACGTGTATCCTTTTGTTTCTTCAATCATAATCTTATTTCTTTTTATTATCCTTGAATGCAAATACTGTGTAACAACAACAGGAAACGTGGAACGGTGGATATGGGTCTTTGAAAGAATGGATGCCTGCATCGGCTTCGCTTTGACAAACGTCGCAAGGATAACTACTTCCTCTCTTGACGTAGAACCCGATAGCCCCACTCTCCTGCCCGTATTCCTGCTCTGCCTGTCCCCACGCCAAAGCAATCACCTGAGAAGCGTTTCTTACGATATTCTGATAGGCATTTCTGTAATAGCCTTTTCCGTAAGAAGGAACATCGATGTTGATATCCTTTCTCTTCGCTTTGGTGATGACTGATGTGTGGTATGGGTCCTTGTAGCCGGTTCGGATGGAAGACAGGAGCTGCTGGTCTGAATATCCCATCAAGGTTCCTGCCTTGATCATCCTTACAATATCTTCAGCAAAGTTTCCAAGATAGACGGCGTTCCTTTCGGATGTCGTCTTTCCGTAGATGTCGCTGACGAGAAACGATTCTATATTCTCGCTGTCAATCCCGAGAATCTTGCATGAAGCCTTAGAATAAGCAGAGATGTAACTGTTGATGCTCTCCTCTGCCTCAGCGGTAATACTCTTGGCATAAGAGAGCAAGGCTGACTCGTTTGTGAGCCTGCCCGCACCTCTGTATCGCTTGCTTGCGGTAATTACCTTCTGTGTCGATTTCCAGAGGATATCTGCAATGTGGTCCTCGCAGTTTCTGATTGCCTGCAAACGCTTTCTGCTGTAATCGACAGACCGTTTTAACTCATCCATAGACTATTAGTGGGTTTTGTCGTAGTGCTTCCAGTTATTCTTGTCGTCCACGTCATTGTTGCGATTTTTGTCCCATTTCTTGCCACTGCGATTTGGCCTCCCTGCCTTGCGGCCACCGCCGGTGTTTATGTCGTTACCACCCTGCTGTTTATTGATTCTTGCTGTAGCTTCCTCCTCCTCGATGGCATTCTCTGTCTCGTTGTCCGCACGCTGAATATCCATAAGGAGGTCTTGCTGGTCCTCTTCCTTCTTCTCACGTAAGATGCGCTCCCACTCGGCATTCTTTGGGAAGTCAGGACAACGCTCCGATGCAGTCTGCTTCGAGAGGAATCCATTCTGAACGGCAGTTGCAAGATTTGTAAGAAGCTCAGTTTTATTCTGGTGCGTATAAGGCTCAATCCATGCGTTAATATCGAGGCCAACAATAGAAGCCGTCGCATTATTTTCGTGTCCGATTCCGAACTTGGCAATTTCAACCAGCTTGTCAAGGAATGGCTGCAACTTCTGAGAATCATTCATGGCAACCTCTAATGCAGGAGAATAGAGGAGTTTGATGGCTACACCTGGGAGGTCGCCGGACTTCAGCTCAGGTGGCTTCACGGTGAACGACAGTTCGTAGATGAGGTCGTACGACTTGTTGAGCTGAGTCGCAAAAGCATCTGACGCGTCGGTTCCATTGAGGAATCCGGCATCGTTATCCTTGCTGTTCATAGCGATAACCTTTGCTGCTCCAGTCATATCGTCGCCTGAAATGGTAATCTCATCACCATCACCCTTTACGTAGAATACCGGGAAGGCGTATGCCTTGTTGTTCTCGCAAAGATACGAGAATGCCTCCTCGTAATCTTCGATGTTCTTCTGAACATTGGACCAGCAAGGTCCCTCGTCATTTCGGATATATGCAACCGGTATTGAATTGAAGTGATGTTCTTTCTTTTCAACAAGAGCATATCCGTTCATTCCGAACAGCCCCTTAATGAGATTCACAGCTTTCTCTGTTACACTCTTTTTGCCGACATCATTTCTAAACCTATAATAATAGGTATCGTCCCAGACCTCAACCCACTCAATCTGAGCGTTTCCGTCTTCATCCAAGTCGTAATACTTGCGAGCAAATACAGATAGTTCGCCGGTGATCGAGTCATAATGCGGATAGAGGTAGTCTCCATTCTTGAATGACAGAACCTTAACTCCAAACTTTCCTTTGTCGATATAGCCGACTGCTGCGGTTTCTGCAACAGTCATGTATGAGCTTACTGCTTCGAAGAACGCAATCTCCATGTTGTGCATAAGCCAACCCTTCTTAAAGATGTTAAGATTCTTCTGGGATTCCTCTTCCTTATCAAGTTCATCTGTGCTGTCTGCAAGCTCAAACTGAATGTCATTTCCTGTCAAGTGTAGGGTGTGCTTCGTTGCGATAACCTGCTGGAAGGCAAATGCACATCTGGTGATTGGCTGTATGTAGTAGCGGTTTCCTGTAGTAGGATCTTTCGGGTCCCACTCAGGATTCTCCTTAATAATGTCCGGATAAGCGGTTTTGTCCCAGATTCTATGTCCGCTTGTGAAGTACTCACGAAGGAAGTCGGACTGGGTTTTTACTCTCCATACGCAAGGATCGTAAGGCATGTTCTGCATACTCCTATCACCAACCTTGTCGGAGAAAGTGCCATGACTCATGTATCCGTCAGGCTTAAGCTCGTAGAATGGTTTCTTTACGAGTATTTCTCTAAAATTTAAATTCTCCATAATCCGTTTATCTTTTTATGTTTCTTTTTTGTTAAACTGAATATCATTACGTAGAACCAAGACTCAAAGAAGTCAGGCGAGTGACCGACATACTTCTTGGCCTTCTTTTTAGGCATAAGTTTGAATCCCTTATCATCTCCGTCCTCGTCACGTCGGAGCATCTTGCGTTCCTTCTGAAGAATCTGTCTGAGAGGAACCTTATCGAATCCGTTTCCTGAATACTTTTTTTCAAGCAGTGATGAGTCGATGGAAATCTGTTTATCCTTAATCATCTTGTAGAATAGCCATGCGCACTGGGATTTCAAGTCCTTGTAGAGGTATTTGATACCTTCCTCTTCTTTGTGGTTTTTAGCAATAGGGGCTGCCTGGTTATTGAACGGAACGGCATCCTTGAAGAATCCCTTGAAGTACTGGCCGATGCCCTGTAAATCGTAAGTGAAGTTGCATTCCTCGACTCCCCACTCTCTCAGCTTAGCCTCAACTACCGACACAAGAGTCTTAGAGTCCAGCCTCATCACAACCAAGTCTTTACAATGCCATCCTTCCCAAAGCCACATCACGAAGTTATCGCCGCCTGTGAATGCGATATCGGCAGAGGCTCTGCGTTTTCCGTCTCCTGTCTGTTCGGCGTTATCGAATATTTCCTCAAGGTCTTCCATCTTGATCATGTCATCGCCGGCAGCTTTCCAGTTCCAGTTTGCTTCCAGGTCTCGCATACGCTGTTCCTCATCCTGCTGGGCAAGGTTGGCGAGATATGAAACATCGGTAGAGATAAGCTTGATGTTCTCTGATACGTCGGCACGGATAAATGTCGCCGACTTGATGAACATTTCGAGCTTTGTGTATCCGAGCTCATCATAGCTGTCCTTCCAGAGGCTATCGATAATGCCCTTGCACTGCTCGTATACCTCTTCTCTCGTGTTACCCCAGTAGATTGAGTCCGGAGTATCACCATCCATGAAGCAGTATCGTATAACTCCGTCCCGTTCCGGTATGATGTAGCCGTTCTCGTCAACCCACCAGTCAATGAACTTTCTCACCCAAGATTCCGGATCCGGGTTACAAGTAATCCAGAAGCGGTTTCGGATATGCGCTGCGTTTCGGTTGTTGGTCAAGAGATACTTGAACTTCTTGTATGGGCATTGCGTACCCTCATCGATGCAGACGTAGGCATACTGGCGTCCCTGGAATCGTGTCTTGAAGTCTTGATAGGCTCCAGCATAGTAAGAGAATTTGAGCCATCCTCCGTTATCGAAGTTCCAGGTCATGTCGTTCTGAGACTTATTGTAAGTTCCGAATTGGGAGAACAATTTGTAAGAGTCGGTTACCAATGACTGTAAGTCGTCTTTTTCGTTACGAAGAATTGTTGCATGGAAGTCTGGGTTCTTGATATCCTTCAGGACTTCCATAAGGGATGAGAAGGACTTGGAATTGTGAGTGACTATGAAGTCTTCCACCATAAACAGAGAGTTTGTATTGTTCACTGCAATACAGCAGCACTCCTTCTCTCCTACATATTCAAAATCAACAATCCTTCTTCCAAGTTCGCTTACGCCGCCATTGTACTCGGTACAAAGCGCCTTCTTACGTGGAAGACGGAATAAGCGTTCTGACTGATTAATTCTGATGTAAATATCATAATAATCGCTTGCCTCAATACGCTCTCCATTCTTGGTATAGTGGTTCTCGTACTTATTTATAGTGGCAAGGCCTCCAAGGCTGTTTACTAAAAACTTAACGTCTTTAGCAAGCTGCTCACTGACTGTCGCAAACGTACAATGTCCACGCTTATCTACAGTACCATCGGTATCCATAAGTCCTTGAAGGATAGCCCACCTTGTCTCTATAGAGCCAAACTTATAGAAATCGGGAACAGACTTATTGAAAGCGTCGCAGCCGTAGAGCTTTAAACCCTCAAGATCATTACGTAATCTCTCATCCTTGATTCTGTAATCACAAGCTATACTGCCTTGTTTTTGTGCATAGTTAGTCATATCGATGCCAGCACTCTCAAACTCTCTCACGATATCTTCGTCTGCGCTACAGAGCATAGCATCATAACTTCCATTCTTTATATTTGAGGTTATACATCCATCTCCAAGTATGGCGCCAATAACATAAGGTGAGCTCGTTGGTTTGTAATGACGATTTCCCCAAGGGCGAGTAAACTTTACAGGCTCACACAAAGGTATGAGTAACTTGCTATTTTTAATCTCGCCAGTCTTCAGCTTTGCGAGGTGGTCAACGACCATCTGGGTGGTCCATACCCTATAATCGTCATTGATAGATAACCCGTTAATGATTCTCTTCTTACTTCTATAGCAAGTCTTACGTACATTCCAGAGGTGGTCGTATGATGCAATAACTTCAGACCCATCGACAAACTTTAGTTTGTAAGTAGGAAGTTTGCCGTGGTCTTTGCGATATACGACACGCTGCATTCCACCATCAGTTCCACTGATGATGTCACCTGCCTTTAAATCCCCGATACGCCTATAGCCAAATGGAGTAACAACCTTTGTATCGACAATAAGTGGGCCACCTCGCGAGCCGCCAACTATCTTAATATCAGCGTCGATAGACAGCATACGTTCCTGACCGCCACGCTGAGCAATAATCTTCAGCTTGTCGGGATGCTTCTTGTCGGTATCTCTTAACGATTGGATATACTCTTGAGTATAAATAGGCTCTCCGTTATCCAAATTTAATCCTGAAAGTACTTCTTTCTGCATAAAAATACAATTAATATTGCAAAAATATAAATTTTTCTTGGATAATTGCATACTTATTCATATATTTGCAAAATAAAAGGTATATTTATACGTTTTAGAGTGGAAGAACCACTTTTAGAATAAATTTTTTAATCAAAAAAACAACATGACAAGAGAAGAACTCTTAGCATTGGTCAACAAGGAGCTCGGTAGTACCAAGTTGACAATTAGCGAGAAAACCATCAATGAAGAACTTGATGACGTACTCGAAGATTTTGGTGAAGACGAAGCTGCAAACGCCAAGTTGGTAACCAAGGTTACAAATCGCTTGAAACGCATGGACGGCAATCTCCATTCTGACGTTTCTCAGCAAGTTAAGGAATATAAGAAGAAGGCGAGGGAACGCCAAAAGGCAAAGGAATCTGAGTCTGAGGAGGAAGAGCCTGAAAATAACAATATTCCTAACGAAGAGGATATGCCTGAGTGGGCAAAAAAGCTCATCGGTGAAGTCAAGAAGGAGCGTGAGGCGCGAAAGCAAAAGGAAGCAGCTGACGCAAAGAAGGCGTTGGTGAACTCCATTAAGGAAGGTCTTAAGGCTAAGTTTGAGAAAGCCAACATTCCTTTGAATTCGTTTTTCGTTAAGACAGCTTTGGATAAGCTTGAGATTCCAGATGGTGAAGTTGACATCAAGGATCTTGTCGGTAAGGCAGAGGTTCTTTACAATGCTGACCTCAAGGAAGCGGGTATCAATCCAAAAACAAAGCCTCGAAGCGGAGGTGGCGGAGCCGGAGGAACCGGAACCGTAGACGAACACGAGTTCGATGATGTTGCAGCTATCAGATCTCGACACAAGCCAAAGGACGAATAACAATTAGTATTCAGGATAACAAATTTATTTATTGATTATGGGAACAGTTTCTCCTTATTACAGTGAAAGGATGAATGGTAGCGGCTTCTTGCCAGGTCGTTCCCTCATCCAGGCTCGTGGCGAAATCGGCGGTATCCGCTATGTATTCGTCAAGTTGATTGGCGCCGCAAAGGATGCTTTCCGTACTCCTACAACTGGTGGTAAGTTGCTCAACCCTTTCAAGGGTCCTGCAAAGATTTACGCCGGTGACTTCCTGGAGTATGATCCTGGCATCTATGGCAACGCAGGCGCAACAGTTAAGATTCTTAAGTCTTACCAGTGCGCAAAGAAGACCGGTGCTACTGACACAACACTCCTTATTGTACGTGATGGCTACAAGCACATTCCGTTCATTGGAGATAACATCATGGTAGCCCCTGATGCTCTCGATGGAACAGGTACAGCCGTTACAGTTACTGGTGTCGAGAAGACAACCGAGGCTGGCGCAGACGTATGGAAGCTTACTTTGTCAGCAACACTCGGTGTTGTAGCGAAGGATGCGATACTCGTAGAAGCAGCAGCTGTCGGCGAGGCACAGAAGCCTATGGTAACCAACCCTAACGGTTATGCTCAGTGCGACTACGACTTCCTGTTCACTCCTGGTGACGATTTCGAGGATGGTTCTCGCTACTTGCTTACTCCATTCCTTGCTAACGACGACACCGTTATGTACATCGACAGGATGTCTCCAATCCCTCCTGCAATCAAGGCTCTCAACAAGAGTCGCGTTAACGGATGGTTCCATCTCTAATTATTAACCTTAAAGATTGATTCAGGATTATGGCAAAATTTGATTTTAATAATTCGCGACTTGCCAAGTTCTTCGGTTCTCAGGAGAATACGGCATATTTGCAGAGTTTCCTTGACAAAAAGGAAATCTTCTTTACTAACTACGGCTGGTACAAGACACAGGGACATAACGCTTCGTTCCTAACATCTACCGACAACTATGGCTTGGCAACATTCAACGTCAAGGCACGCAAGTTGAAGGCAGCTCCTATGGCTGACCTCCGTGCTCCTCTCGGTGATTCTAACCAGATGGACAAGAACGGACACAAGTGGTACACCGCTTCTATTCCGGACTTCATCACTCCTGGTTACGTTGAGACCGCAGTTGAGCGCTATGCACGCATCAAGCAGTTCGAGGAGTTCGGTAATGATGCCGATATCTTGGCAGACTGGTGCGATGAGGTTCAGACCCGTATTGACTCTGTTGATGCGACAATGAACTTTATGACCGCTCAGTTGATGTCTACCGGTAAGATTGACTACTCAGGCATTGGCCGTGGTATCTCTACCCCATTGCACAGGGCTATCGACCCTATCGAGTATGGCGATAACTTCATCAATGGTGGTGCAAAGAAGTGGGCAGACCCTACTGCTACCATCCTTACCTACATGAAGGAGAAGGAAGCCAATTATCGTGAGACCCGCGGTGGTTTCGATGGTGCTTTGATCTGGCAGATGACTCGCAATACATTCTATAATGTATTCTTGAAGAACGCAGAGGTTCGCGAACTCGTTACCAATTACCGTCAGCTGAACTACATTGCCTCTACCAAGGCAATGCCTATCAGCAAAGAGCAGTTCATCAAGGCATTCGTTGACTTCGAGGGAGTATCTCCTATCGAGATTGTGACCGAGAAGGAACGCAACCTTACTCATACAACCGATGAGTACAAGCAGGGTTGGGCAGACAACATCGTCGTTCTCCGTCCTGCCGGTGATGCCTGTGAGTTCGAGCGTACAGACAGCCTCGACAAAAAGCTGATTGAGTATGCGGGCAACAAGGCAATTTCTACCTTGTTCGGTACAACCAATGATGGTCTCGGTCTGTTGATGAACTCAACGGTTCCTAACGGTAAGTACATGGAGTGGCACACAGACATCATGTTTTCTGCTTGCCCAGCTCTCATCGACTTCCCAGACCATTGCATTATGGACATTACCAAGACTGATTAATTTCGGTCTTGGAACTATTAACGTAATTAGATTGTATGGTTATGGAATCAGAGATGGAAGTTTACACTGCATACGACTACCTTATCAACAGGGTGAAGTTTGAGGTGCCAGAGAAGACCATGTTGGGAATCATGCTTACCCGCAGCATACAGCCGGAGTCGCTGATGTGTGACTGTGATGCTGACGTGCTGAGTTTAGCATACGCCGATACATTGAAGTGGTTCTGTCTTGGCCCAAGCAAGGTGAACAACACCTCTGATTCCGACAATGGTTGGACGCACTCTGGAGGAGGATATGAGATTTCGGGCGAGGATATCAGCGCAATGAAGGCGGAGGCTAATGCTATCTACCAAAAGCTTGAGCCCGACTCGATGCTCAAGAAAAAATCCACATTCCGGTTGACCTCTCACGGAGTAAAGAGGGCGAATTATTCTCCTTGTGGAGAACCTCTCCCTCACATCATCAAATAAGGCGTATGGAAAAGGAAAACATCAGAAACCCAAGATACCCTCACATCATTAAGATCGTGAGGAAGGTCGTCGGAAAAGCCGACCCTGATGACCCATTCGCCGATGATGACGCTCTCGTCGGAGAGGACAAGGAAATCATTCTCTATAACGGTGAAGGCCGCAGTTATACGGACACTACCACTGTAGGCGATAAATATGTAGACCAGAACAAGAGGAAAGCATCGATTCCTGTCAGATATGACGAATGGGGTGCGGGCAGATGTCCTCTTGACGGAGACACAATTTATTCCACTGTCGGCAAAAACACCGAGGTAGGTATGGTCAAGGACTGCGAACCGGACAATAACAGGACTGTGGTTTACTGGGAATATATAAGAGTTTAGGCTATGGGAAGTTTGGCAGATCAGTTCGTGGAAATAGAAAAGAAAATCCGTCAGATGGCTGTACAGAAGATGCAGCAGAAGATGGACCACGCAGCAGAAATGACAATGAAGGCGGCAGATGAGTCACGTGACTATAATGACGTTACAGGTAACCTGTATAAATCAACCGCTATAGGCACATATTACAAAGGCTCCTTGCAGTCGATACACTACGCCCCAGGCCCTGAGCCAACACGCCCCACCCTTGCAGAAGGAGAGAGATACAATCTTGACAGGTACTATCGCAGTTCGTTTTCGTTCAAAGATAGCGGACGTAGGCCTTATAAGGGTGAATATGGAGAAGGTGGACAGAACGGCCCTGCAACGGCAGAAGATGAACTCTTGTACAACGAGCATGGCAAAGGAAAGTATGATTCCACTTGGCAAATGTTGCTTGTTGCCGGAGTTGATTATGCAAGATTCGTTGAGGCAAAGAAGGGTCACGATGTTATCACGTCGCTCAGAGATTATTTAGTCAGATACTTTATTAAGAAGGTGTGATTATGATAAGTATTAAGACATTATACTTCGATGTGGGCAACGCCATGAAAGGTGTGTGTGACAAGGTGTTCCCACGCAACCGCCCAAAGGCTGTTGACAAGAAGATAAACAGTTATATCGTTGTCTTCTTTCCATCTTCTATATACAACAACGAGATGAACTCTGACGGTGCGTATAACGACTACTCTACCACTCTACAGATAGAAGTGTACGTGAAGGATAAGGTCTCAGCTGACAATCCCAACGCACTTGATGTATCCAAAGTAGACGATAAAGTAAAATCTGTTATGAACAGATTTCCAATCTCCACCAAAAACATCATCGTAACAAATCCGATGATAACCATGCAAACAGACGACGGAGACGGATACTCTGTCACCATCATACAAGGACGATTGAGAACAAAATAAGTATTCAGGTATAACAATTTAAAATATTTTAGATTATGGCAATGACAACTATTGACAAGATGAAGGACATTTTCAATGGTCCTAAGACTTTGCTCTACTCAAAGGCTATCACAGACTTGAGCAAGGCTTCAGTTGACATCACACCAGAGATTGAGCTTCCTGTGGAGGTTGACTCTCTTAAGGCAACCATGGAGGATCCGACCATCAATCACTACAAGGTTATCGGCCTTGCCGGTGACTGGGCAACTACCGCAGAACTCGGTGACTTCAACGTAGAGTTCGTTGTTCCTTCCAAGGCAAAGGACTTGTTGAAAATCATGTTCGGTGAGGATGCAATCACCGAGTTGACCAAGGTTACCTTGAAGGGTACTGGTGACGCGACACTCGATGCTACTACCGGTTTTGCCGGCGTTTCAGTTGAGCCAAAGAAGTTCAAGATCAAGGGTACTATCGTCATCGTTGACGACGAGAAGGAGAACCTTATGATTGTGACAAACATTGCCCTCTACGCAACGTTGCAGTGGGATGACACAGGTTCAAAGCCAGTTGCATTCAAGTTCGCCGGTTCTATCGAGGGTGCAGGCATGCGCAGTATTGCTTGGCTTACTAAGGCTCCAGTTCCTGGTATTGGCGGCTAATTAAAGAGAAGTCTATAGGTAATTAGATTCAGGATAACAACCGTTGGGCGGCAGGCTTATGATAACAGCCGTGCCGCCCTTCTTCGTTAAAAAAATCATACAATCATGGCAGAAGAAAAGAAAATTGAGCAGCCTTCGGTGGACTTGCAGGAGATGCTTGACAGCGTTATCGGTGACACACCTACGGAGGTAGTGTTCCGCGGTAAGAAACACCGTATAGGATGGCTCAGAAAGGGAACAATGAGAAGATGCACCCATATCAAGATAAAGGAGAAGAACGAATGGAAGCGCAACGTCAAGATTTGTGTCTGCATCCTCCTCAACAACATCTGGAAGATACGAGCCTTCTACTGGCTTTACTGGCGTTGGCTCTACTACATCAAGGACGTAGACGTGGTAGAGGTACTGAAAGTTCTCGATGTTTCTAAAAAAAAAATTCCATCGAACGCATTCTCGCTGACTACCATATTAGCGACAGGGATGACGGACGTGATGATGACGATGACGAGGAGCGAAGTAAAAGCTATCCAAGCAGAACAAGCTGGGGAGCAGCCTTCTCGTTAGCGGAGAAGTTCGGTTTTCTCTTCCATCGTAAGTACTTCATCGCAGCCTACGACTACTGGTGGGGCTATTCATCGGCGCAGATTGACCTCATGGTGGCAGATCAGCCTCTTGTCGTCTATCCAAAGACCAAGAAGGAAAGCGGACCGAAGAAGCACACGTTAAAGGAGATGGATGACCTCTACGACAGGTGGATGGAGAAAAGGAAGAATAAGGGATGCCTCGTTGGTAGGAATATAAATCTTACTGATTACTTAAACAATGAACTCTAACTTAAAAATATTCAGGATATGGCAGGTGGAAATTTAGGTGACTTGTGGTTTCAGCTTGGTGTGAAGGATAATACATCTAAGGAACTTCAAAAAATCATCGACAAGCTTAAGACAGGAGACGACGCTGCAAACTCACTTCTTCGTGCTCTCCAGGGATTCGGAACCAAGAAGTCCGGGTTCAAGGAGCAGGCAGAAAAAGCCAAAGAGTTTGCCGATGTTCTCAATGAGATAAATAGAAGGATTTCCAAACTCAAAAAAAACGACAAGAGCGACGAAGCTAAAGATTTGCAGATGGCGGTTAAAAACGCCCTCTCCTATCTCGATATGCTACAGAGAATCAACATAGAACGCAGTAAGATTTCGGAGTTGCGTTCACTTAATCCAAATGTTGATACCTCGAAGCTTAAGGAAGCAGAGTTGATGCTTGAGAATGTCAATAATCAGCTTTATAGATTACAGAATAAAGCACAGGGCGGCGGAGGTGGCGGCGTAGACTATGCAAACGTTTTGCAAGACTACGCTAAGGTTCTCCAAATGACGTTCCGTGATGTAAAGCAGATTACCGATCAATTCAAAAAAGAAAACCCTTTATCTGCATTTTCGGGCGGAGCAGCAAAGGTCGAGGCTGATATATCAAGAGTAACTGAAAAGCTTGCCAAAATGCGAGACCTCATGGCAGAGGGTTCGTTAAAGGGTTATAATACCAACATGCTTGGTGGAAGTATCACTGAGCTTGACAAGATTCTTGCCCGATTGCAGTCTGCATCTGGTAACAAATCAATCCTCACTGATGCGGCTCAGATGAAGAATCTTCTTTCAGATGTTGCTGTAGAAATGACAAAAGCAACCGCTGCGACCCAGGCATACGGGCGAGAAAAAGGAAAGGCCATCGCAGTAGAGAGAGAGTTTGCGGCGGCAGCTAAGTTGAGTGCAAAAGACAATGATGCGGAATTAAAGGCTCAATCTGATTATATAAAGAGGTATATGGCTCTCGTTGAGAAGAAGCGTGAGATTGCAGAGAAGGCAGGCATATCTCCGTTCTTCAAGAACGATCAGGGTCTGAAGAATATCAAGGCAGAGATAGATACATTGCTTGAGAGGCTTGGAAAGGTTAGAGGAGATATTACTCTTTATCAGAATGCAATCGGAACCGGTACGAAGGAAGGTGTCTCCTTCGGACAGCAGGGCTTGAAGGAAGCCAATGCTGAAGCGGAGAAACTGATGGGTACAATAACAGCTCTTCAGAACGTTTACGATACTCTCCGTGTCAGCCAGGCAAATGTCAAAGACTTGATAGGTCAGACTCCTCAGAAGCAGAGACAGGACGATATTCAGAAAAGAATGTCTGAATATTACTCTAATCTCGAAAAGTCTTCAGCGAAGCAGGAAGCTCAGGCCGTAAGAGACGCTGTCAAGGCGAAGCGTGAAGATATTGCGGCCGAGAAACAGCGTCAGGCGGAGATTAAGAATGCAGAGCGCCGATATGATTCTCTCGGCAATAAAGTCCGCCAGCTTCGTTCAGAATACAGCAGAGGCATCTCTATCGGTGCAGATGTAAGCAAGGCAGAAGGCGAGATTAACAGACTCCTTGCTTTAATGAGAACCCTTAGAGATATCAGGGGAGAACTCTATTCGGGGAACTGGAAGAACAGCCTCGGTACGCTTGGCAGTATGGGAAGCGGTCACGATACCACATTAGCTTCGAGGGTTCTTCAAGACCAGAGGGCAGTAAACCAAGAGGTTCAAAGAGGCGTTGAGCTTGAACGGAAGCGTCAGCAGGAGATTGCTCAGACGGCTGCAAGAGTTCAGTCTGATTTGGTCCGCGGCTTCGAGAGAGCCAACAGTCATGCAGGAAAGCTGAATTCAACCGTACAGGATTTGAAGTCACTTTTCTTGCAGGGAGGTCTTGTGTTCGGCGCACAGCAGTTTGCTATGAGCATCATTACCACTGGTGGTGAGATGGAGAAGCAGCATATTGCTCTCCAATCCATCCTTGGTGATATGCAGAATGCGAACACTATGTTTAACCAGATTAAGGAACTCGCTCTTAATTCGCCATTTACGTTCTCTGAGTTGAACAGAGATGTTAAGCAGTTGGCTGCGTATGGTGTAGAGTACGACCAGCTCTATGACACAACCAAGAGGCTTGCGGATATGTCTTCCGGCCTTGGTGTTAGTTTTGACCGTATCGCATTGGCGTTTGGACAGGTCCAGGCTCGCGGTTGGCTCGACGGTAAGGAGCTTCGCCAGATTGCTTATGCAGGTATTCCTCTGCTTGAAAAGTTGTCTGAGTTCTACTCTAAGCAGGAAGGTCGAAATGTCTCAACATCAGAGATTAAAACTCGTATCTCAAACAGAGAGGTAAGCTTCGATGATGTGAAGTCTATCTTCTGGCAGATGACAGATGCAGGCGGTCAGTTCTATAACATGCAGCAGGTTCTGAGTGAGACTTTGCTCGGTCGCTACAACAAGCTGAAAGATGCCTGGGAGATTATGCTTGCCGAGTTTGCGAGTGGTGATTCGCTCGTTGGTAAGTTCTTCAAGACCGCCATTGATGGTGCAACCGCTTTGGTTCAGTCCCTGCACACTCTTGCGATGCCTATAGGCGCAATATTCGCCGGCTACGCATTCAAGAAGATGGCGGCAGGCAATACGGCTTCCAGCTTTCTTTCGAATAAGGCAAATCTCGCATCTAATATCCAGAATAAGGTGTTGCAGGGACAGGCTCTAACACAGATAGAGCAAAGGATTCTCGCAACAAAGAATCAGATTACAGGTGCAGATTTGAGAGCGTTGGCTAATGCAAGAGCATTAACTACAGAGAAGCTCAATCAGTTGAGATTGTCAGGCAAAATCACGGCAGAGCAGTATAATATTTACAGAGGTATTGTGCTGAGACAGACCGGCGAGAAGACTGTTAGGATGGAATTGCTGCGTGCATTGGCGACAATGCGCTCTATGTCTCTTACTACCACTTTTTCTTCTTTAAAGAATGTGTGGACAGGATTCCAGACGTCGGCTTTGGCTGCATTTAGAGTTATAGGTACAGGAGTTAAGACTCTTGCTGCTGGAATCTGGTCGGCTATAGGAGGTTTACCTGGTCTTATCGTTACTGCTGTTACTTTTGGCATCACATACGCTATCAGTGAATATCAGGAGCTCAGTCAAAAGATTAAGCAGACACAAGACGAAATATCCGACAAAAACAAGCAGATAAGAGATTTTCTCCGTGATAACAACGTGAATATCGCAATATCTGGTGGCGACACAAAGGAGATTGACAATATGATTGATAGCTACAAGGAAAAGTTGAAAGAGCTTGCTCCTTATAGTTACAAGAACATGTTGATGACGGCGAACGAGGAGAACGATCACAAGAAGAGGCTGCAATATCTCGAACAAGAAATAAAACTTCTCAAGGAGGCAAATGACATTGCGAGCGCAAAGCTCAACAATAGAGGCTATTATTCGGATTTGAGTGATGCAACGGAAGATGTTGTTGATGCCTTCAAGAAGAGAGAAGAGCTGCGTGTCGCAGCTATGTCCTCCGACGACGATTCCGCTGGATATAAGTGGTTGTATGATCATGAAACTGCATACAGCAACTATATAGAATCACTGAAGAATGAGCTTGCGAAGAGGTTCGGCGATATCGGGAAAGATGAAAAAATGCGTGAGGCTGCCATGCAAGCAATGAGTGGTATATTCTCGTCAATGGGTATTCCAGAGGATAAGGCGGATATTATCAGAGCGTCTATCTTGCAGGCATTCGGATGTGGAGAAAAGAGTGCATGGTTACAGACAGAGGTATCTAATAGTATGATTGCTTTGATTGATAAGTCTTTCCCCATGATTGGCGAAAAGATAAAAGCAAGTATTCCACTTAACGACGCGGAGAAGGCGAAGGTGAAAGAGCTGATGAATGATGCCAAGAATGGTCTAGTTAAGCAATATCCGGAACTGGAACATACTCTTCAGAATATGCTTGCTGCATCCAACTTCCAGGCTGTCATCAGACTCGTTCTTGATGGTGGCGAAAAGCTGAATAACTTGCAGAGTGAGCTGGTTAAAAGAATTCCTGGCAAGTATAGCGGACTCATGATGAGCGATACATCAGGAAAGTATAAAGCGTTTGCGGAAAAGTGGGGCAAAGAGAATAGCTGGTATTCCGCCAGAAATTCAGCGCAGTCTGATATTGATAAAGCCAAGAACGAGTATCTTTCTGCTAAGGCTTCTAAAGCAAAAAATGCCGGTGAACTCTATACGGCTTGGCAGACGGTAAGGCAGGCCGCAAAAGATTTGCTTTATTACGACTATGAAGGAAGCGGAAAGAAGTCCAATAAGGTTCCGAAAGGAAGAAACAGGAATACCGGAAATCAGGAGGACAAAGAACTCGAAACTATAAGGAAGCGTGTCGAACTCTACAAGAAATTCTATTCAGAACTTGAAAAGTACAGAAAGATGTACGGAGAAGAAGGAGCCATGGCGCAGATAAGACACGACAAGGAGTTTAAGAACTCTGTTTTATCTTGGGGGCTTTCGGACCCTGGAACTTACGGAGTGTCGATAGAAGAGCTGATGAAACGTGTACGGACGTCAACGCAGAAGCGAAAGGAGTATAAAGAAAGTCAGCTTGCAGATATTCATGCCAAGAACAGGAGCATCGAGGAAGAGCGCATCAAGTCGACCAACAGTCAGTTGTCAAAACAGCTAAACATCCTCTCAAGCCAATACGAAACATACAAGAAGATATATGAGCTGACTGGCAACAGCGAAGGCTCATCGCTCCTCGCCTTCGGGCACGTGCAGTCTGGTACCTATCAAGACTATCTGAAGGAACAGATGAAATGGGCTATAGGCGACCATAACCAGAGGACTGGCCAGAATCTCAGCGCCGACGACGTGCTAAAGATGAGCGAGAGCGACTTCAAGAAACATGTCGGCGATGAGAGTGAAAACGCTTCTGTTATCTACAAGGAATGGACGGAAGAAACGAATCGTATCAAGAAGGAGACCATCGACCTGATGGCTAATTTGATAGAGAAGAACGCTACCATTGCCCAGCAGATTGAGGACGAGAACCGCAAATACGAAAGGCAGCTTGAACTCATCAAGGGAATAGAAGACCCACAGATGAGAGACAGAGCCAAGGCCGGTGCCACAAAGACACACAATGAGAATGTGGCGAAGCTTCAGTTTGAGCAGTTCAAACAAGAGTCAGACTGGGTTACCATCTTTGATGACCTTGACAGGGTGTCTTCCGCTACCATCAGCTCGATGATTACGAAAATAGACGATTTTTCGAGAACGACGGGATTGTCGGTAGAAGTAGTGAAGCAACTGAGGGATGCCCTCGACAAGCTAAGAAAAGAGGACATTGACAGAAACCCACTACCCTACATCTTCGGGGGCGTAAATCAAGGAAACGCTATAGGAGGATACTTGAAAGGTAACCTCGGTGCGCAGTACATGAATGGCAAAAAGTATGTGCCTACCGCAGAACAAGCCAAGAAGATGGGTATAGAATGGAGTGCTGCCGGGTATAGCAAAAATGAGCTTGCGAGCAAACAGAAAGGAAAGTATGCAGACTCATCGAATGCCATCAATTCTCTTGCAGGAAAGTTTAAGGCTTTGGAAGGTGTTCTTGATCCTGTAGTAAACCTTTTCAAGGCTATGGGTGAAGAGGATTCCATTCTTGGCCAGATAACTGGAGGCGCAAGCAATGCACTCAGTGCAGCGTCGCAGGTGTCTGATGGTCTGAATGCTTTGGGTCTTGGAAATCTTGGACCTTATGGAGCAGCTGTTGGTGCAGGGTTAAGCGTTGCAAGTTCTCTGATAGGTGCTTTTGGAGCAGATTACTCTGAGTACAACAAAGCCAAGCAGAAGTACGAAACGCTTTCTTCAATATGGGACTCGCTCATTCAGAAGAAGTCTGAGTACATGAATATTCACTGGGGTACAGAGGCTGCAAACGCCTCAAAGGAAGCCCAGGAGATGTTGGAGGCAGAAATAAAGCAGACGAAGGTTATCGCGCTGAAGAACTTCAACTCCGGCGCATCGGCAGGAAGTCACTCCATCAAGGTAAGAGACTGGGAGAAGCGTGGGTGGAAAGAAGCTGCCCCCGAAATATCCAAGAGATACGGCGTGAAGTTTGACAACATGACTGATATCTTGGATATAGACTACAAGGTGCTTCAGCAGATAAAGAAGGACTACGCGGAGCTTTGGGCCAACCTTGATGAGGACTCAAGGACCTATCTTGACAAACTGATAGAGTACGGCGAGAAGTCGGAGGATATGATAGAGTCGCTGACTGAGAAGCTTACCGGCAACAAGTATTCCGACCTCGTTTCCGCCTGGGGTGACGCAATGGCCACGATGTCGAACACATCGGATAACCTTGTGGACCATTTCGAGGAAAATCTAAGGAATGTTATCTTGAAATCCATGATAGAGAACCTTTATGGAGAGAAGATAAAAGCTCTGATAGAGAAGACCAAGAAGTATGGCGACCCTAATGGTGGTACGGAAAAGAAGCTTGACACAGCAACGGGGAAAGTAATGTCCGAGTACACCAGCACAGAGATGAACGAGATAGGCAAAGACCTCGCTGACGTGACAAAGCAGATAGAGGCATCAAGAGATTATCTCAAGCGGTACTACGGATGGAGCGACAACAGCAGTTCTTCTCTTACAAATTCTGTAAAAGGGATAACGGAAGAGACAGGAGACCTGATTGCCAGTTACCTCAATAGCATACGTCTTGATGTGTCAGTAATAAGAGAGGAGCAAGTGAAATGTATGTCGGAATCGAACGAGATAGCCAAGTCACAACTAACACAGTTGAACTTCATATCTGCCAACACCCTAAGAAACGCTGAAGCAGCAGAGCGAATAGAACGCGTATTCGAGGAGTATAGCAGTAATTTCAACATGGTTATCAACGGCGTTAAGTCTATCAAGGTAAGATAATGTAATGATTAAGGGCGTGATGAAGTATATTCGCGCCCTTAATTGCATAAATATACATTGATATTTCCATTTTATTTGTATAATTATACAATTAATTGTATATTTGCATCGTGATAATTGATTTTGAGTTATGAAAGATTATTTCAGAATTTATATGCAGAAGGAGGGTGATGGTGCCAAGGTAATGGACACTATAACCGATTTCGGTATGTACGTAAGCGAGAGTCCGTTCAAGCCATGCGACGCAGTGAAAGAACCCGTAAAGAGGAGCTGGTATGACGAGCACGGAGACGATGAATATATAGGCAAAGACGGCCTGTATATGGCAGCTTACGAAAATAAGGTAAAGTTTCTGTTTAAGGGAGAGGCTTATGGGGCGAACGAGAGATGTAGGAGCTTTGTGAATTATCTGCGAACAACAGGTATGATGAAGATGTACTGCGACTTCAATAAGATTGGCAGGCAGCACGTGAGACTGAAAAGCATAGACCCTGTGCTGTACAGAGACCCAGAGAACGAAGACTTATTGGTGATGAGTGTTACCTTTAAGTTTAATGACCCCGTGACAGACATTAAGCCAGTGATGGGTGCAGACGGAAACGTAACGAACTTAACCTGATACAGACATGAGCAGATGGAACATATATCATAAGGACGGAACAAAGCTTACGGACGTGAACGATGACGAGGTTGTCGTTCACGGATTGCAGTACTCGGACAAATGGATGGGAGACTGCTTCCTTACCATTGACTTCAAAAACAATGCTCCAATCAACTTTAAGATAGGCGACTACATCATATACAGAGGAGAGCGATTCGAATTGAACTACGAGCCAGGAAAAGACAAAAAATCAAGTCTAAACACATACGGAGAGGGCTTCGTGTATGACAGCGTAAAGTTCAATGCGTTGCAGGACGAGCTTGCCAGGGCTGAGTTTCTCGACGTGGTTCTGAACGACAACGAACTGCATTATACTGCCCTGCCGAAGTTTTCGTTCTACGTAGAGACACTTGACGACCTTCTCGACAGGATACAAGCCAACCTTGACGAACAGATCGGCAAGGGTGTGTGGAAAGTGTACTCACGCAACAAGAAAAGGTCTTTGCAGAGAGGCTGTTCGGATGCGGACTGGACGAATGTTTATGGAGGAGGAACACCTAAGAACGATATCGAATCCAAGTCTATCACCGTTGACGGAAAGACCTGTTGGGAAGCTTTGGCCTTAGTAAATAGCGAGTGGGACGTAAACTTCATCGTAAGAGGTCGGAATGTGTACGTTGGAACGGCAGGCGTGCTCGCAAAAAATATCTTCAAGTACGGGCTTGGAAAAGGTTTGAGTGAGTTGATCCAAAATGCAGACTCAGAACAGCAAATCGTGACAAGGCTAAGAGCTTACGGTTCAGAAAAGAACCTCCCATCTCACTACTACGCAGACCTTGGCACAAAGTACTTCTGTAACATCACTGAGGTGAACACTGCAACAAGTTATCTGTCAGTGTATATCGACATGGAGTACATTGACAATTATTTCACCATCCCAAGAGTTTTCGTACCTAATGACGGGACTGGTAAAGAACAGACATACGGATACGTCCTGAAGGTGACGTTTGACTTTCAGACGGTCATCACCTGTGTTGTGACAGCTTTGAGCAGCGGGCAGGCCGTAATGTTATACTCGGAAGTGAAGAACAACATGGAAGACAACGGAGACGAGCCGTCAAAAGAAAATCTTGACAGGTTTATCGCACAGGTAAACGCAGGAAACAGAAAAATATACATCGTAGACGGCCTTAATAAGAAGGCAGTGCCATCGTCAATGAAGGAGTATGCAAAGAATCTGCCGAACAACATGTCTATCAACAGGCTGATGTTGCCAGGATTCCCCCATGTGTCACTTAACGACTACTACAACTCGCTGAGTAAGGCTGATAAGGAATATGTAAACCCAACGGGCAAGGAACATATCTTTTCGACCAATCCACACAGACCCTATATTGACTCTGTGAACATACAGCAGATTGGACTGCGTTCCGCATCGCAATATTTTGATAACGATGACAAGACCAACGGTATCGTAGAGATATACCCTACAATCGAAGAAATGGTTGTAGGTGGCGTTCGTGTGGATGAGATTGACGAGGGCGTTGCACCCAATGACAACGGAAGGTTTGAAGACGGACAGACTGTAAATAATGTTGACATCTACCTGAATCCGTCTATCGACTTCGATATCAACGACCTGAAGGACAGTGATTTCTCTATCGCCATGAAGGATGGCATGTGTGGAGGAAGAACCTTTAAGGTGGCATCATCGGTAAAAGAGAAAGACAGATGGAGGCTAACCATACAGAGAGTAAAGGACGATGCCTTGGAGCTGTGGTTCCCATATAAAGACTATCCTATCAGAAAAGGAGATCACTTTGTGCTGACAGGTATCACCCTACCCGACTCTTATGTGAACGCAGCGTCACTAAAGCTTCTGAAATACGCCATTGCCTACATAGACAAGAACGACTACACAAGGTATGTGTACCAGCCCAAGGTGGACGAAGTGTTTATGGCCAGACAAAACGACCAAGCGGCTGAAGATAAAACCGGAACCATCAAGAGCCTTCACGACACGCTGAAGGCCGGCGACATCATGGAGTTTGACGATGACGACTTGCACATAGGAGGAAAGGTGACCATCGACCAGCTCGTCATAAGAGAAAACGAAGGAGGCATACCGACCTATGAGGTAACTCTGAGGAATGATGTAGAAGTCGGAACGATGGCTAAGATAAAGCAGCAGATTTCGTCTCTTGAGTCAGGAAACGGAAAGGTAAGTAGCGAGACATCGAAACAGATAACAGACTCGACTATCAATGAAGCTTCAAAACACTTTCTGTCGAAGCTAAAGGACGACACCGCACAAGGCGTGATTACCTTCATCAAAGGACTGGTGAGCGAGGCTTTGGTGAAGCTGAACGGAGGTGCTTACTTTGGTAAGGGAGGAGCGTTGATAGATGAGGCAGGACGGGCCATCTTAGAGTCGTTGCAGTCCATCGACTACGACAACGAAGCAGAGCAGGGATTTGCTATCAAGAAATCTTACGGAAAGTATCATGGATTTATTACGAACCTTACGATATGGGGTAAGGCTATCTTCCATGAGTTGGAAGTAAGAAAGCTGTCGTATGCTGGCGGCAACGTGTATCTTTCGGGCGCAGGAAGTAAGATAATGAAAGTGGTGCCTGTAATATGGGAAAGCGAGAGTAGCGAATGGCATGAAACTACTGTAGACATGTGTAAAGGCTGGCTCTGTTATCTTCTTGCTGACGACGGAACTACGGCTACACAGAACCTGTGGAGAGAGGGCGACCAAGTGAGGTGCAAGACTATCGGAACATTGGCCACTGGAACAACGAATGCAAGCAACAAGAGCTACTGGCGAACAATCCCTGAGCACGGCGTATCGAGTGTGAACGAGAAGATATATGACAGATATGGCAACGAGCTGTATGGAGGGCAGATGTTCTCGTGGATTGTAATCGGCAAGCATTCTTTGTCGTTAGACTCAATGACTGAGGAGTTTGCAACGGCAGAGATAGGTGGTATTCCTGAAGCAGGAGACTCTATTGTGCTTGACGGACACAGAGCTGTTTATGTTGGAGGACAATTTGTAGACGACGACAGCAGAAAAGGTGTGCTGATACTGGAGAGTACAGGAGAGAACACACCGAGGATTGTGGGCTTCAAGGGTGTGAACAGATACACACACAACGGAAAGGAAGTGTTCGTCATTTCACCTGACGGGTCGAGATTCTACAGCAATCTGTTTGAATGGGTATCTCCAAGCGGTGACACCATACACATGGTGAACTACAGAGGCGAGTGGAAGGCAGGAAACTATGCCTACTACGACCAAGTGAATCATAACAACGCCCTGTGGACCTGTATAAACGAGAACGGAACAAGTCAAGAACCTTCGGACGCAAGCAGTGATTGGCAGAAGGTGCTGTCGGGAGAGAAAGGTGACAAGGGCGAAAAGGGAGATAGAGGTGACGAAGGACCACAAGGGCCTAAAGGAGAAACAGGTGCGCAGGGCGAAACGGGCGCACAAGGACCGCAGGGCGAGAAAGGAGAACAAGGTACTCCTGGTGTGAACGGAAATGACGGAGTGAGCATACTTCTCGTACAGCCCATCGTGCTCGACACTAACGATGACGGCATCGTGTCGGACACCACGGCAGAAGGACGAGTAAAGGTGATGAGAGGTGGCGAGAATGTTACTAACGAGTGCTCGGACGTAAGGGTGAGCTATATGCAGAACTGTACGGCTGCGGCAAGCTTGGCTACGGGATACATAAAGGTGAAGCTCAACTCTGTGAACACTACCACTCTGGCGAGCGGAGACAAAGTGTCGGTGAGCGAGGGATTTATCACAATCGCATTCTCTCTCGGAGGGAAGAGCTACAGTACACAGGTTCCGTTCTCGGTGAACGTGTCGAAGTATATGGGTAGTGTAAAGGCTACGGCAAAGCAGTATCAGTCGCAATTTGAGAAATTGGAGAACGACCTCAAAGAAAGCAATCCTACCGTTCTCAAAGCCTACACATCTACTATCAAGCAGACAGCGAAAGAGATTACTCTCAGTGTGACTCAGAACCAGCAAGGACGACACAACCTACTACGAGATACGGCGCTGACAAGGAAGGGTGATATATATTATTCGGACGGCCTCTTCCAGCCTACGATAACACAGGGCGTGAACGGCCATAATGCCATCCGCTTCTCGGTGACGGGTGACGGAAAGCCTCAGTACAAAGGACTTTTCTGGGGACAGCACGTCAACGGCATCGCTGTGAAGAAGAATACCGACTACACTTTCTCGGCATGGATAAAGTGCGACACGAAGGACTTACAGGTTCGTTCAGAGGTTTTCAAGATGGCTGCGCTGAATGGCGATAGAAAGGAGAATATTCATCCGACAAGCGGAGACATGCAGTGGCCGACGAAGGAGAACGAGGTGAATCGGTGGAGGCAGGTGAACTACACTTTCAACTCGGGCAACGCAGAATTTATCGAGGTGAATATCTTTGTCTACAATGGCATAACTATGAACGGAATCTTTGGTTATACTGCCTCTGGTAACGGATGGATATGTATGCCGATGTTGGAGGAAGGAAGCGAGTATACAGGCTGGACTCCTGCGGGAACGGACTACGAATACCTTGGCGGCAATATGCTCGATGATACGAGGACGCTTGTTGCGAGCGGACAGTTGAGCAACCTTTATACGGCCAATGAGGTGGCACAGGACACCTACGAGGGTGCGTATGCCGTAGTTCACGGAAAGGCAGACAGCAGTAACAATAATATGTGTGACTTCCTGAGATTCAACGGAGAGAACGGAAGGATTCTTAACTTCGAGCTGAGGAAGAATTATGTATTCTCGTTCCTTGCGAAGGGAAGCGGAACTCTGAGAGCACACCTATACAAGGACAGCGTTCACGTGAACATCTATGCAGAGAACAGCCAAGGGAGCGTGAGAGAGAACGTGGCCGACGGAGCATCGAACTTCACACTGACGAGCGAATGGAAGCGATACTGGGTACACTGGCGTATAGACCCTTATACGGGTGATGGCGAAACTGTGTTGCCTCAGTCTGTCCTGCTGCGAGCTGTTGACGGCTGTGAGGCTTGGGTGGCTAAGCCGAAGTTGGAGGAAGGTGCGCAAATGACGGAGTACACAGAGAAAAAGACCGACCTCATAGATAAGTCGACAGCCAAGGCCGCAGGACTGGAAATCACGGCAGATGGTGTGGAGCTGTATGGCGACAAGGTGAAGGTGAAGAACAACGGCAAGACGGCCGCAATGTTCACCGACGGAAAGCTCAATGCCGACTTGATAGATGCAAATACTATCAATGTGCACCACGTGTGGGCTAAGGACGAAAATAACCAAAACACCCTTGCGCACTTTGGTAACTACGGAATTATTGAAGCAAAAGACGAGGAAGGTAGGTCGTGTCCATTGTGGGTAGGCTCTTCCACTGCATCAAGTTCGCCATTCCGTGTTAGTAAGGACGGGTATATGTATGCGGAAAAAGGCGCTTTTGGCATACGATACTACGAGGACGGAGAGAGCGGAGAGCAGAGGGCATACGGACGTTTTGAGATAACGGCAAACGGAATAGAGACGGGAGAAGTGTTCAAAGAAGACTCCATGTCGCTCACGGACACACGGTTTCATCTGATAAAGCAAAAAGGCAACAATGAAAAGTTGTCGAACGACGCTATATTTCTTGATTCTCATGGCGACACCCTTCCTGTGCCAGGTCTTGGTGTGTATCTTAAGGCAAAAGTGAGAGTAGACGCAACAGGCGTGCTGAATAGTGAGAGCAATGTCTGCTATTACGCTAATGCAAAAAATGGTTTGCAAAATTATGCCATATACGGAAGTGGAGATATATCTCTTGATGGCGGTGTGTACGCATATAAGGCGACAATGGTAAAAATAACTACCAAGAATGTGTTCCTTGATAACACAGGATTAATAAAAGCGACTACCTATAACGAACCGCAAACGATAGACTCGCTCACACTGCTGGTAAACGCACAGAGCGGACATGCACTAACACTGCCAACGTTATGGACGATAGAACAGATGCTATTTGGATCGTATGCTATGCGCAGTAAGTTCTGCGTAAGGCTGACTGTCATCATTGATATTGGCAGTGAAACGTTTTTTCTAAGAGGTCGCAGTACAATCGTAGATAACGCAGGTGTGGAACAATGGAATATTAACGAACTCCCTGTCATAACAAATAAGGATGGTAACTATACGGCCGATATCCTTATGAAGCAAGGAAATTCGCGCGAAATTATGCTAACCTACGACCCAAACAAGAAATATAAGGTTGGAGAGTTCGAACAGAATTATATTGCAAGATTTATTAATTAAAACATATAGCTATATGAAGAAAATTGTAAAAGGTAATGACTTCACGCTGAAGATACCAGTGATGAAGATGGTGGAGGGGCAAGCGGAGGCTTTCCCTCTGCCAGCCTGTACGGATATTGTGGTACAGGTGTGCAATCAGTTCAAGCGCATCCCTCTTGCGTATGAAATTGACGTAAAGGAGGATAATGTGCTCCTGGCGAGAGTAGAGGGTGACAAGATGAGCCTCGGTACGTATGCCATCGAGGTGAAGGGCAAGATATTCGGCAACGACTGGCGAAGCAACGAATACCCTCAGTTTGCTATCGTGGCCAACAATGCCGATGCTGACACTGAGTTTGGTGAGACTGATGAGGGCGACAACAGCGTAGAGATGGATACAGCTATGGTTATCCTGCCTCCTACTGTGGAGTTGTCAGACCTTATCAACAAGGCCAACGAGGCGATAACAAACGCTACTGCCACAAACGAGACTTTAGAGCGGGATGAGAACGAGCGAAAAAATGCAGAAACATTGAGAGTTGCTGCCGAAAACGATAGAGCTTTCAAAGAGGAGAAAAGAGTTACTGCTGAAGACCAGCGCAAGGAAGCTGAGGAAGCAAGGATGCAAGCTGAGCGCATAAGGGCGCAAGCTGAGGAAGCAAGGGTGCAAGCTGAGGACAGAAGAGAGCAAGATGAAAATAGACGTGCCATGAACGAAGGCGAACGTGTCGAAGCAGAGGAACAGAGGGCGACAACCTTCACGGAGCTTACGAAGAATGTAGACGCAGCTGTCAGTAAGGCAAACAGCGCAGCAGAGTCAGCAAACACCGCAACCGACAAGGCGGATAAGGCAGAGGCAAAACGCACTGAAACAGAAAGCGCACGTGCGCAAGCCGAAGAGTCTCGCAGCCATGAAGAGGGCATTCGCCAAGAGTCTGAGACCGAGCGCATACGTAGGGAAACGGCAAGGGACAAAGCGGAAACGGAACGAGTAAAGGCTGAAGCAGAACGAGTAACAGCAGATGCGGAGCGTGAGAAACGTGTGTCTGAAGCAATATCCAATGCGTCTGCTGCTGCCAAGACAGCCACTGATGCAGCGACAGCAGCGACGGATGCAGGAAAGAAGGCAACAACTGCGGCTACGGAAGCAGAGATGGTAAACGTAACCCTCGAAGACTCTGTAATCTCCGTGACAAACCGCAATGGTGAAACGAAGTCAGTAGATGTTATCAATACCGATGAGGAGGTGACTGTCACAATTGCTTCTTCTGTAGAGTCTATCAGTGTGGATGGCATTAAGGTTAATGTATTCCTCAATAACGGCAAGACTCCTCAGACGTATACTACCAACGCAGAGGGCAAGGCCACATTTACCATCGACCGAGGTAACTACTATCAGGTAGTGTTACCCGAATACGGCAATGCTCAGCCTATTGCTCCCGTTGGCTATACAGCCGTGCTGGGCAGTCGCAATATCAACGTGGAATATCTGCCTTACGATGAGGACAGTATGGAGAAGGTAATCATCACTGCTACGAAGTATGTTGAGAACGTGGGTACAGCATGGGAAGGTATTCCTGTTATTGTGACGGTTGACAAGAAGGCCACTACCTATCAGACAGATGAAAAAGGTCAGGTTACAGTGTTCATTCCATACAAGAAGGAGTACACAGTTGTCATTAACGACCAAGATGGCTACAATGTTAGCTTCAACAAGAACTCGAGAACCTATACGGCAAATGTTCCTCAAAGGCTTATCGATTACAGGTTCTATCAGTTTAAGGCTGGTATCTTTGTCGTTGATGCGAATAAAAACGAATATTACATCGAGGACTGGGTGGCAGCAGGAAGAAACGCTGATGATGCAGTGGCTATCAAGGTGGCAGACGCTTCGCTTTCTATCAATCATGGTACTTTCTGTATTCGTACAAGCGATATTAAGAATGTGTCAAAACTGATAAGTACATCGTGGTGTACGCAGAACTTGCAGTTCAATTCTATTGCTCTAAATGGTAATAACGTGAAGGATGCAAATTACTACAACGGAGAGTCTTCATCATACCTTATCAGGCAGGAGGCTCAGGAGCGGAGCTTGTCTGTGCCAGCATTTGATTATGCCTATGGTCAGATATTCAACCTTGGCGGTGAGGATTTGCGAGGATTTGTCATGTCGGTTGGCCAGGAATACGTACACGTAGCCAATATCGGTATCATCAAACAGGTATTGGAAACCCTGTATGGTGAGACGGTTGCGACAGACTACTACAACTTCGTAATGAAAAAATACAGGTGGGCTTCTACGCAGTACGGTGCTTTGAACGCTTGGTACTTCAGTAGTAGTGCGAACAGCAACTACGGCAAGTTGCTCAGCTTCGTGGTTTTGCCAGTTTTCGCTTGTTAACCTCTTTATCTCTTCATCTCTTTAAATCTCTTTTCAAAATGGCACTTACAGAGAATTTGTTTATATACAAAGATACGCTCGTCTTGTGCAAGATACTTCTCAAGTACAGCAAGACCGTCAGCAAGATTGTGAGATACAGCACCTATAATGAGGCTGTCAGCAAGGCTTGCGCAGCCCTCGATATGATACGCAGAATCAACGAGAGCTGGACGGAAAGAGATGAGCGTATTCATGAATATATATTGCTCATGTCGGAAGTCAACTCAAGGATCAACCTCCTCACGGATGCTGAGTTTCTGAACAAGAAACAGGCAACCAACCTCAATCATTTAGCGGAGAAGGTACTGAGAGAGGCGTATGGCTGGCAGAAGGCAGAGCAAAAGCGCAAAGGTGAGAGTCGTGAAGCTGTAGGCAACACGAGGGTGCCGTCACTAAAGTGACAAGGGGTATTAACACGCAACTCTGAAAAGAGAAGTGTTCAGACCGTAAAAACGGAGAAAATATCGAGATACGCAGAGCAATGCTACGAACGCTTGGTGCTTCAGTAGTAGTGCGAACAACTTCAGCAAGTCGAACAGCAACGTGGTTTTGCCAGTTTTCGATTATCTGGTAGTGACGATTATCTCTGTATTTGCCATTAAAAAAATGAAATTTGAGAAAGAGTATGTTACGATAGAAGAGGTGTATGTCGCCTATTACGACTGCTGTAAGCATAAAGGCTCGACCGATGGTTGCATCGAATACCAGATGAACTATATTGCGAATAATTATCAACTATATACCGAACTCAACTCGATGATATACGAGATAAGCAAGAGCAAGACTTTCTGTGTAACGAGACCAAAGCTCAGGGAAGTGTTCTGTGCTGCATTCCGAGACAGAATAGTACACCATCTGCTTGCAATTAAATTTGCAGACATACTCGAAAGCGAAATGACAGACAAGGCGTATGCCTGCCGTGTGGGTAAGGGAACTGATTACGGTATCACTGATGTAAAGAAGGAAATAAAGCGAGTGAGCGATAACTATGCCACGGAAGCGTGGGTGCTGAAATGCGACCTACAGGGTTTCTTTATGAGTATAAACCGCTCGCTCCTTTACAACCTTCTTGAAAAGGTTATCAGGGAAAAGTATCATGAAAGTGATATAGAATGGTGGCTATGGCTATGGAAGAAGGTTGTCTTACACGACCCAACAAAGAACTGCGTAAAGGTAGGCGATTTGAGCTAGTGGAACAAACTGCCGAAGAATAAATCATTATTCACTTGCGGAGAAGGTATTGGCCTGCCTATCGGAAACCTGCCATCACTGCTCCTTGCAAACCTCCTGCTTTCTCAATTCGATAAGTTGATGATAGAGCGAGTAGGTAAAGATGGTGGGTATGGCAGATATGTAGATGATTTCGTAGTTATCAGTAGAGATAGAAATCTACTTCTGAATATCCTACAAGAATCAAGGGATTATCTGCTAAAAGAACTTGGTCTTACACTGCATCCACGAAAGGTTAGCCTACAGAGGACATCGAGCGGAGTGAGGTTTACAGGCGCAATAATTCGCCCAGGCAGAATTCTCCCAAACTCACGGACCGTGGAACATCTATATGACGTGATAGATAAATTCGGAATGATGCCCGACCCTAAAGGTGAAGTGTTGCAGAGGTACGTAAACCGCATCAACAGCCTGATGGGTATTCTTGCACATTACGACTCCTTTAATATAAGGAGAAAGGCATGGGCGATGATGCCACATAAAGATAGAGTATTTTGCGTAAATATGAAGAAAATTAGAATAAAGTATAACTATAAAAATTTTTAAAAAAAAGATTATGGAGAAAATTAATTTTATCAAGACCTTTATTCCGGAAGGCCAGTACAGGCAAAAGTATGAGTACGGAGACGTGGTGGTATACCACATCAATGCCGAGTTTAATAAAGAGATGAACGCTTATGAGTGCTACGAGTGTACTCTGCCGAAAGCTACGTTCGATGAAAGTAAAGTAAGGGCTGCATTTGCGCAATTCTCAGCTAAGATGGATGCCTTGAAACTCGAAGAAGCTAAGACAGAAAAGATAACAGAGATAACAGCCTACGACACATCGGACAAGGTGAACGGCTTTATGCTGAACGGACTGCTTGTTTGGCTTGACAAAGCGACTCGTGTTGGATTGATGAACTCCACTACTATCGCCAAGGCGGCAGGTCAGGAAACGACAACTCTGTGGCTTAAAGGCATCAAACTGGTGGTGGATTGCGACAAGGCCATCCAGTTGCTCTCTGTGCTCGAAATGTACGCCCTGGAGTGCTTCAATGTCACAGCAAGCCATAAGGCAGCGGTGGGCGAACTGAATACTATCGAAGATGTGAAGGCTTACGACTACAAGGCAGGCTACCCGAAGATGCTTGAGATGAGTGTGTAGGACCATATTGCCGATGTCTGCAAAATGATAGTAGTTTAACTAATTAAAATGAAAAGATTATGTATATACTAAGTGTTATTTCATTTCTCCTCTTGGGAGGGTTTCTGCTTCTCGCAGCAATGAGGTTTGGCGTTCCTGCGATGGTAAGCGATGTGTATTATCAGCTACAGAACTGTACTGGAAGTGAGGTAATTGGCGATAAGCGCAAACGAAACTACGGATGGGTGTTCACCGCTGTAATGGTGACGTGCGCAGTACTGATGATGGTGTGTATGCTCGACACAGGTAAGGGCATTCAGTGTCTTGCCTTTATAGGCTGCGGAGGACTGATGTTCGTGGGAGCTGCACCGAACTATCTCGATGCTGATGCCTACCCCATTCATAAAGGAGGGGCTATTGTAGCTGCGGCAGGGTGCGTTGGCTGGTGTATGTCGGTGTGCTGGGTTCCGACGGCTGTAATAGCTCTTATCTATCTGTTGCTCGTAAGCTGTTCGGACGATGAAGAAAGATATAAGCCTGTGTGGTATATGGCAGAGGTGGCAGGGTTCTTGGACGTGTTTTTGACCTACTGGGTAACAGATTGGTAGTAAAGCGCCGTCATTGGCAACAATATGATGGTTTAGCAAAGTTTAACGCTAACAATTTGGCATATTTCTTGCATTATTGCCACAGAAGTGTAACTTTGTAACCATCTTATTTTGAATCTTAAAACCGAAAATTATGAATAAAGAAGATGAAAGCGACCTATTACATTGGTTGCAAGACAAAGATGTCAGCGAGGTGATGAACTTGCTGATGAAACATGGTAACAGATATTCACGAAGAATTTTGAAGTTCTTTTGCTGGTTCTGCAAGTATGTTCCAGTTATACTTATGTGCTTCCATGCATACGGAATGTGGGATTTTTCGCAGCATCCACGAGACATGTTTATTCCTTATGCGGAGAATGCACCTTGCTATCTCTACATATATTTTATGGTGTACATTCTGCCTATGGTTCTTATACTGGCAAGCAGATTCTTTTTCTTATGTTGGAGATACCGCATTCCTTTCTTCTACTTTTTCGGCATCAATGCGGCTCATATCGTGGAATGGAGTTGGTATACTACTAAGGATATGGTAGATTCCTGCTTCACTGTCATGATAGTAACGGCAATGTTTTATATATATGGATTTGCGGATATGTTTATCAGCAAAACCAAGTTAGGACGAAAAATCTGTGCATAATATGGGAAAGATACTAAATTATAAGTTGCTCGGCACGGCTTTGAAGTCGCTGAGCGATGCTTGCTTCAAGGCAGACGAGCAGCAGCGAAATGGTGAGAAAATTACCGCTTGCGGAATGAGCGATGAGGACTTGGATAGACTGTGTGACATCATTCCAGATATGCTCAACCCGATGATGAGTACCGAGGAAGTCAAGGAGAAACTGCACGTTTCTGATGCTACGTTGAACAGGATGGTAGCGAGAGGCGACATTCCCAATGGTGAATGCAAGAAGCGAGGACATACGAGATATTTTAAGAAGTGGGATATTCTTCACTATATTAAGAGTAAGAGAGGTAAGTGATTGCCTCTCTTTTTTGTTTCCAATCCTTTCAAATCTTGCAAACATAGGAAAGGATTTTAATTCCCCCGATTCCGTGGGTTTTAAAAATATATATTAGCTCAAAATGATATTACCTACTATCACCTTAAAGCACTGATAATCAACCACTAAAAGAAAGTGTGATAGAGTTATATTTGTTCTTATTAATTCGCTGTACCTTTGCATCGTAACGTTACAATAGTGTTAGTTAATATTAAGGATTTCAAAAGATTGTATTATGGAAATGACAGATGCAAAGGTCGTAGAGAAGAAAATCTACGAAGAGGGAAAGAAGCACGATGATTATGCTTCTAAGGCAACAGGTAATGCTGGTCTTACCCTTGGTATCATCGGCACAGCACTCGGTGCTGGTGCTTGGTTGCTTGGCGGTAACAACCGCAGCGTGTTTGGTTCACTCGGTGGCAGCAATATGCCTGAGAACGTAAACATTAATGCTTATGGAGCTAACGCAAGTTCCAATCAGCCAACCGCCTTGCAGGTAATGGAGAAGGAATGCGATGATGAGGTGAAGTTGCTTACCTACATGTTCGGTATGAAGCTCGACACCGCTAACAAGTTCTACGCTATGCGCGAGACAGACATCGCTGAGAAGTTCTCTATGTATAAGGGAGCTAACGATGCTATCAACGCCGAGAACCGCCGTGCAATGCAGGCTGAGTTCGGTCTTTACAAGTCTCAGGTTGATGCAGACTTCGGTCTGTACAAGAATCAGAGAGACCAGTACGATGCGTTGCAAGCAAAGTATAGCGACCTCGACAAGAAGGTTGCCGTGATGGAGGCTCTTACTCCTTACAAGGAGAAGCTGATGATGGCTTACGTGAACGAGAAGACATGTAACTGTCTTCGTGGTCAGTTGGTACTCCCATCTACGCCAGTAATTTCGGGCTACGGCAGCTACGGCTGTAATTGCACCGCTCCCTCCACTCCCAGTACAGGAGCGTAACAGAGCAGCAAGGAAGTCTGTAAAAAGGACTAAAAAGAAATGAGTTGGTGAGGGGTGTTTGCCCTCGTTGGTGGATGCCCTCTCACCTCTCTAAAATATATCACCAACTTAAAGATATTGATTATGATGAATTTTGGAAACAGCCCTTTGCTTGATATGGGCACAAATCAGCAACAGCAGCCGCAGATGTTAGATGCAGAGTTGCAGAAGATGTATGAGGCCTTGCAACAGAAGCGAGCATCTATCAATATGCAAGCGCAGCAGTCTTCCACCCCACTTTGGGATGAAATCGACAAGATTGAGGACAATCTTACAGGGGCGCAAAGGCAGTACTTGATGCAAAACCAGGAGTACGTTAATAGCTTACAATATGTGTCAAAGTTAGTGCAAGATGAGGAGTTGCGTATCATACGCCCTCGTATTGAAAGCACTCAGCAAGGACAGGAGGCATTGAAGAAACACTTGTCCTTGATGCAACGACTGAGAAAAGAAGTAGCGCAGGCAGAGGAGCAGAAATCTGCCATGCTCAACGATTATATGACTAACCACAGCGACAAAACTTGGCAAGAATACCTCGTATGGTACAACAAAACAAAGAAAGGAGGAGTTAAGAAATGAACATAACGGAACTTAAAGAGAAGCTGCTTACATCGGTAGACCTGTGGGCAGACGCAAGAATTGACGATATGATAAAAGGAAACCCAATGTTGGCAATTCCTTCCGTCTACATGAAACGTGCGGCGCACAATATCATATCCATCAACAAGGAGAAGTTAGGTAAAACTATTGATAATGCAGCATTGTTTATCGGTGACGAGAATGGTGATATTAATGTAGATACCATCTTTGACGATGCCATGCAGATGCTAAAAACCATTGACAACTATAGCTTTGAGATTGGATTCATAAGCGGTAGGATTGATGGCGGAACTCTGTATATCGACCTACCCGACAACATCTTCACGACACTTCTTTTCGGGAGCAAGAAGAGTATTAGTTTTGGAGAGAGCGATTTTGCTGAATTAAAAAATTTATTAACTGAATAATACGGATATGGAAGAATTGATGAAAAACTTTGATGAGCTATATGGAATAATGGCTACGTCGGAAAATGTGAAGTATATGCACGTGTTTGGTGATACCATGCGCTGCATGATGAAGGATATGGCAGACAGGCATCCCGAACTGGCACAAGAGTATATCGAGAAACTATGTGCCATCAAGTGGAAGAACTACCTTACGAAAAAGGAAGCTTTGTCCATCATTCAGAAAATGGATCCAAAGGCTACTTGGGATATGCAAGTGTGGTCCGGAGAAATGAAAAAGCACAATCTACACACAGAAGACAGCCCTTGCTATAACGACTATGCCTTGTACGTGGCAATGAATCAAGTGGTGAGCGATCATGGAGAAACCGTAGCAAAGATTCTCGGCAAGGACAGTTTGAGCGACATTGATGATGATCATCTTTTGGTGTACGCATATAGCCTTGCTGTCGACTTGCTAAAAGACAAGGACGGCGTATATGATATCAGAGAGTATTTCATGAAATAAACATTAAAAAACAGATAATGAAAAAGGTTTTTGAGAAAGTCGTGTCGTGCGAAGACATGCAAGAGTTGAAGGCTTGCCTGCAAATCATGATAGAGAGTTGCGAGATAGGTATGAATAACAGCGCCATGCTTGAGATGATGAAGCAGATACAAGGAGAGGTGTCTGGTTGTAACTATGACGAAGAAATGGCCGATATGCACCTGTGTCTTATAGGTCAGCTGCACACAAAAGACGTAGCCAAGGACTATTGGCACGAAGTGAAAAACGACAAAATCAATATAGCAGACTGGTGTGTGCTATGGGGAGAGATGGTTAACAGAAATGACGAAAAGATAAGGAAGTGGTTCCCTAAAATAGGTACTATGGACTACGAGAGAAAAATCTTCGATGAGTGTATTTCGTTTCTCGCTAACGGAGAATTACCATTTTATGACCTAAAAGTTTGACTTTTTGATCGTTATCTGATTGAGTTTCGGGATTTTATTGCTATATTTGCAGAAAAGACCGAAACTTATATTTTTTTTATTACAAATTATTCAGGATAACGATTATGATAGGTTTGTTAGATTCTTCCCAAATCCGGCAGATAGCGGTGACAATATTCTCTGCTATACTCGCCTTTGCAACGCCGACTGAAGGTTTTGTGTTGGCGCTGGTAATCGCTTTCGGCTTTAATATCTTCTGCGGAATGAGGGCCGATGGTGTAAGTGTTGTGCGGTGTAAGAACTTTTCTGCATCGAAGTTCGTAAACGCCATTTTGGAAATGTTGCTATACCTGACCATTGATTACGTCATATACGGCATCATGGTCGGTTGTAATGACGGAAGCAAGGCTTTGTTTGTAATCAAGATGCTCACGTATATATTCTGCTATGTATATATATGCAACGCGTTTAAAAATCTCATTAAGGCATATCCTAAGAATATCTCATTCAGGGTTATTTATTACATTCTGAGGTTTGAGTTCGCAAAGGCATTGCCGAGCTATTGGAAGCCGATATTGGAGAGATTGAGCCAGGAGTTTGATAAAAAAGAGGAGGAAAACGAGAATGGAAGTACTAATTGATAGGGCCTGGAAAAAGGACGACTATACTATCAGTCGTCTATACGTGAATGGCAAACTGTTCGGATGCAACACTCTTGAGGATACAGACAGAGGGCTGAATCAAGAAATGGACTTGAACGAAATCAAGAATGAAAAGGTGTATGGGCAGACTGCAATACCAAGCGGCAGCTATGAATGTGTATATACCTACTCTAACCGGTTCAAGAAGATGTTGCCATTGCTTCTGAACGTCAAAGGATTTGGCGGAATACGCATACATAGCGGTAACTCCGCAAAAGACACAGAGGGGTGTATCCTTATCGGTAAAAACGATAAGAAAGGATGGATTAGCGATTCTCGATTCTGGACCAACAAGCTCATTCAGACCATGAAGACAGCTTGGGATAAAAATGAAAAAGTAACGATTGTAATCCAGTAGCTTATGAAACTGATTGATAAAATAACAAGGGCATTGGTCATCATTGCGGTAGCGATGTTGGTTCTATCAATGTTCTGTAGATGTAAGGCTAAAGAACGCGTGATAGAAAAACAGACATACATCTCTGATAAACGTAACGAGGCTAAGTGGGATTCGCTCTTTAACGCAAGGCTTATTAAGGAACTGGAATCTTATAAAGCATCGCATAATGAATCCGTTAAATCCACCACAAAAGAGAAGACGCATATAAGGGACAGCACGGCTTCGAAGTACGATGTGAACGGAAACAAGGTCGGCGAAGACAGATTTCACTACGAATATCACGAGCTATCACAGGAAGATGTACAGATACTGAGAGATAGTATTTCGAGCCTTAAAGAATACAAGGATAGTACGACGATGTATCATAGCAAGTGTGACTCCTTAATCTCAGTGATAAGTAAAATATCGAAAGATAAAGTATATGTCGAGAAACAACTATCAAAGACAGACAGAGTTTTCTTGAATATAGGTAAGATTGCATCAGCTTGTCTTTTTATAGGCGTTCTCGCGTTTTTAGGTTGGATTTACTGGAAATTAAAGCTACATTAAACGTTCTTAGTTTTTTCTGATGTTTTTATTGGTTATTAGTTGATTTACAAACAAAAAGGGGTGACCACACGTGATGTGTAGCCACCCCTTGAACATATAACATGATCAGCGCAGAAGTTATTCGTCAGCCTGGATAAAAGAGATTCCATACTTTTCAGTATAGTAATTCTCGTTTTTCACACGTCTTGTTTGCGAATCGTAAAATAATACAGTTTTGTCAACAGTTTCATAGAAATAACAATACTTTTGCCTAAGATGATATATTGCATTTTGTATGCGCTTTGGAGTGATACGAACTTTATATTTTGTATTTTGTTTTAGACCACTTCTTACACGCCATGATTCCATCTTTCTTGTATGAGTAATCTTCTTGCTCAATTTAGAATAGTCGTATGATTTTCTACCAGAAGACCTCCGTTGTCTTACGTATTCATCTATTCTTTTCTGTGTTTCTTCGGTGTGCCTAAGATGATTCCTTGCAGCACACCGAATTATAGTAGTCTTAGCAAATCCTGTAATCTCTGCTATTTCCCTTGAAGACATCGTTGGATATAACTCAATTACTTTCTCTGTAAGACCTTTTACTTTAGAGTGCCATACCATAAACTAACGGTTATCACCGCTACCATGCAACTTTCCTCTTAACTGGCGAGAGTGAAGTTTGTCGTAGTTCATTTTTCCTATATCACTAAGTTTGAATCCAATATCGTGAGAAAGTGTTGCGCAATACCATAGTACATCACCAATCTCTTTGGCAATTTCTAACTTTTTTTCTTCTGTAAAAACAGAATCGTTATCACGCAACACTTTCTTAACCTTATCGGAAACTTCACCAGCTTCACCTGTCAATCCCAATGTAGGATAAATGATCGGGTTGGGATAAATAGCAGTCTCTAGAGCTAACTGCTGATACTCGTCTAATGTTAAATTATTATTTTCCATTTTAATATTTAAAGTTTAAAATTCATGTTTCTTGCAAACCTTACCACAAGATGTTTCGCAATCTTTTTTGAAGCACCATCCATTGCCTAAGATGTCTTCGCATCCCATCCAAAGGCAGTTGCCGCAACATTTTTCTTCTTTTTCCATATTACCGATGTTTTATCACTTCCAAATACTTCAACTTTGCGAATTGGTATGAGTTATATATTCCACCAAGCGTTTTATTCACCTTAGGTGTGAAGGACTGAATGCAGCCTGTATAATCATCAAAACCTAAGATGATATACTTTTCTTCAATATACCCTGCCACGTATGCGCCAATGTCCTTACCTTTATAAAGAACAGGCTCTCCACAATGCGTATTAAAAAATTCTTTATTTGTCATACGCTACTTAAACTTAATTATAAAAAACTCAGTATCAAGCCACTTATCAGGGCATAAGCCTTTCTTCGGCTTACCGATGGTTATGCTCTCAATCTCCTTTTCAATTCCTGGGCTATCTTTGTGGTAGCCGTTGATGAAGAGGACGTGGGTGTAAGGGCGATAGAGCACCTCTCCGCAATATGTTTCTGCCGCCACATCATAAGCTACTTCGCAGTTAGTGGTCAAACGTTTAATCCAATAAGGTTTAATCTCCCGATACTCCTCTGTCTTTTCGCAAGCCACAATCTTATCAAACCATTGCTTACTGACGGTAAGTGTCAATATTTTCTTCTTCATCTTTTGCACCTCCTCCCAGTCTGTTGCAAGTATATCCTCTGAGAGCATTCTTTCTTCCTTGAATATATGATGCCCATAATGATAGAATATTCCTTCCTCGTCAATACCAAACGGATAAAGCCCATTTTCCCGCTTTACGAGCTTTCCTTTTCTCATACGCTTTAAAGCCTCCGAAAAGTCAAATATTTCCTTCTTCATTTCTTATTTCTTTTTAATTGATATTTAATATTAAACTCCCAAAGCAGAAAGGCTACATTAATTTCATAAGCACCACAATAAGGCTTCCATACGATTAAACTTGGAATGAAATAAAAGCACCAATCGTATTTGGTTATAAGATATTTGAGATTAAAACTTATCTTCTTCATATGCTATTTCTCTAACCTTTTCTTGAATGTCGCAAGTATATAGATTGAACCGCAACAAGGTATCGTAGATGCTGTTACCAATGCAGATGGTGGTATTAGGTTATATTGTACTAATTCCCAACCATCATAGCCGTATTGATTAAATTTATCAGATAGAACCTTGGCCATCTCATCAGCTTTCTTGATAACTATTGAAGTTACCATATACTCATACTTCTTCATTTCTCACCTTCCTTTCTGTCGAACTTAGAATCAATTTTCTCTAATATGCAGATGCCATCTTCATATATCATTTCAGACAATGGAACTTCGTTAATCTCATCACCATAGTCTTCAATTATCATGAAAGAACCATTTTTAAAGACTACTTCGTTTTCCATTGGATAATTCTTTAGTATGTCATGTTCCCATATTTCCTTACCATCCTCGTCTTTCATCCCTGTAAACTGACAGACGGTAGAAGGGCCAACCTGATAAGTGAGATTTCTGTTTAACTTGCTTTCTTCCTGACGATTCTCAATGATGTATGTATTACCATTCTCCTCGTAGAAATATCCTCTAACCCATTCTCCGTTGTCAAGACGTTTAGCCTTGAACTTTATATTTCTTTTCATACGCTATAATTCTTCTTTTTCAAATTCACTCTTTGGAATACGATAACAAACTGTTTTTCCATAAAAAGATTCTACGCCTTTTAAGGGCATTTCCTTTTCTAAAATATCATGTACCTTCGTGCCTTTTCTAACACTAATAGCTATATAATCATAGCTATTATTTAACATCAATAGCGAATTATTTGTCATGTACACCTTGCCATTCTTGGAAAGATTACTATGATTGATTGCGAGCTGGTAGTACAATCCACTAGCCTTATGTCTGATTCTGTAAGGTTTTGTCATAACTATATCTTTTTGAGTTTAATCTTTATTGCCTTTAAATTCCTTTCACCACCATCCCAGAAGCATGAACGTCTAAGATAGAAAGGTTGACCTTTAAGCCAAGGGAACTTATCATAAAAAGCCTTCCATTTAGCCTTTCCTGCCTTCAAAGAAGGAACCTCAATGCAGCTTCTAACATAACAGCTGCCAAAGACTAATGTATTATCACAAACGTTTTTATCCATAACTACTCTTCTTTAAGTTCTACTGGCTCATCGTTCCAGGATAATTCTCTTCCGATGAGCTTCTTAATGCTGCCTTTGGGAAGGTAACAGCAACCGGTATTTGCGTACCTCTGCCCATATAAATATACGACAGAGCAAATCCATAATGTATTACTTTCATTTCTGCAAGGTTTTTCTGCAAAAATATGTTCACAGCCACCTTTATCTACTGCTAACCAAGACATAACTATTCCTCCAATTTTAAATCAGTTCCACTATTACGACTTTCCTTTAAGAAGTTATTAACTTCTTCCTTATAGGAGTAACCGCAATCCTTCTGTAGAGCCTTTATCTTCTTGTAGCCAATACCTGCTTCACGGCAAAGTTCTGCTGCCAAGCTATAGTTTTCAACATAGCCAATAACGTTCTGAATGACCGACCACTGGCCTCGCTCGAAGTCAGTAATGCTGTCATTTTTAGGGACACCTAATGCCTTATTGCACAACCCGCATATTCTGACCATTTCTTTTTCAAGCTGCTCGAAAGAGTACTGCCTCCAGTGATATGTAAGGTAGCTTGCGATACCCAATACTTCTTTAACTTTATTATTCATAACTATTCCTCCATTTTCATACCAAATGGAGTTCCGTCGGCAAAGGTATATCCTCTCATAGTCCTTTCCGAATTGCAACCGATACCATTTATGAAAATGTTTTCTTCGCTAATAATAAGAGTAATTAAGCCAAGACTTCCGTCTTCCTTGCACTTAACCCACCCGAAAGGTTGATGCTTCAGCATCTCCTGCCAACACTCTTCTGCGTCCTTGAATGGGCGATACTTTGGCTCTGGTTTGATGCGATATTCAAGACTATTCACACACCAAATTTCATTCGTTTCGGTCCATTTGTTCGGAATGTCTACAACACCTTTTAGACGGTCTGGTTTTGTCCTACACTCAATTACCTTTCCTTCGGCATAAGCTTGCAGAATAGGATAAAATTCTTTAGCTTTATTTCTGTCCATGATCAATCCTTCAATTTCTTAATTAATAAATTACTTTTCTTATTAAATGGTTTATAACCACTACGGAGATACCAATATAGAACAAATCTATCAGATTCATATTTATTAAATTCCAATCCGATTGTCTTCACTCCATTTTGCTTAGCCTGTTGCTCTGCGAGTTGTAATAGGTGTTTTGCAACGCCACATCTTCTATGAGTACCATCAACAAAGAGTGCATATATTAGAGCATCAGCTTTTCCGAAAATACCGCTAACATAAAGCGGAATGGATATTTGGACTGAACCATGGCTCTCCTCATCGGTTATTAAAATTCTGATTTCATCCTTCCATGTCTGCTTTTGTATCATGATCAATCCTTCAACTCTTTAAGTGCTTGACAAAGTATTTCGTCTGCATCATCAAGCAAATTGCTATCTCCCGTATCATTATACTCGCTTATTGCACATTGTGCTGTGAATATTAAATCCTTAACTTTTTCTTTACTCATTGTTTATCCTCTTAGTAATTGATAATCTTCTGCGCCTTACGAACCTTAGCGAAAAACTTACGAACTTCTTGTGAAGTTGCTTCTCTCAAGTAGTCTTTCATCCAATTACCGATACCATTGGATTTCTGAATCATTCCATCAGAATCCTCACCAATTATCACGCCGTATCCATCAGCGTTAATAAAGCCATCATGGATAAACACTTTGCCATAACCATCAACTAATATAGTACCTGCTCTAAATTCACTTAATCTCATATTCTCTTTTTTTTACCCTCTCCCTTTTGCAGGAGAGGGTGGTTAGTTACTCAACTACAACTTCCCAGTCTTCCGCAAACACATCGGAAGATGATGGAACCCATGAGTCTGCTCTGCCATCAGGATTGATGATAAGCATCTGATTAGTGTAATCAATGTGAGGATTCTCACGTTTCATCAAGATGTCCTTGGCAATCTGTGGCAATGACTGCATCTTAGGAATAATGTCACCTGTAATGTGAGAAGGAACCTGCTTTACAACAAACAATCCCTTTCCATTCCAACCACTACGGCGGATAGCTCCACCTGCCTTCAAGAACTTGATGGCTGTACCGAAGTCAAATTGCTTTAACAATGGGTTATTATTCTCTGCGGCGTCAATTCTGTTCTCCAACAAGTCACAGTACATTTTCTGAGTCTTGTTCTGTGCATAAAGAAGAACTCTTGCAACAAGAGGAAGTTCGTTAAACTTTTCAGAGCGAATAAAGGTATCATCCTTATCAAACTTGTCAAGTTCACCTTCAAGCTCTACTTTCATTCTGTCTAAGAAAGTTTCACAAGGCTTATAGGCTTCCTCAAACACGCTCTTAGGAGACCAAGACTTATATCCGTTCTTGTACTCTACCAGGTAGCCATCTTCCTCAACGGTTGCTGGCTTAATTTTTCTACCAAGCACTTTCTGTGCCTCTGTCATAGTCATAGGCTCTGCCATAATGACCTTTGTACCAATAAACTTTTTCATAATTACTTTGTATTTATATCCCATAAGGGATGGTTAGTTACTCTACTTCTGCTGACTTCCAATCTGGATAGCCACCCAAGTCCTTTTCTTGTCCACAATTCATTTCAAGCCAGTCTTGCAGGCAATCTTTAACTACTTCTCTGTCCTCTGAATCATCATTAGATTCAATGACAACCGTAAACTTATGTTTCATATTACTTGTATTTATATCTCGTAAGAGATGATTAGCTAATCTACTATTCCGTATGCTTTAGGCAATTTTCTGATTACATCTCCACCATAAGCATTCTTTGTGAGTTCAACAAACTCTCTCACAGATGTCTTACCATCGAGAGACAAACCTTTGCTATTTACAAATGATTCTCTTCCCATACGGCAGCTTCCTGTAAGCACATGATGATAGGCAAACAAATCTTTGTTGTCATACTTAGTGTCGTAGGAAGGGAATTTTTTTACGAATGCCTCTATGCGTTCTTCTTCCGTACTATCATCATACAGTTTTTCGTGTAAAGACATAAATGCATCCCGCAATGTATCGCCATGAGCAAACTTATTATTCTCTTTAACGATATAACAAGGGATTGTTTGTAAGTCATTTTGCAAAATGAACCCTTGCGCTACGTTTGCTCGTACAGATGTGATTATAGTAGGTGTATTGTCAACAATATAAACTATAATGCCGCTTACCTCCTTAACGCCATCGCCAGAGCCAGAGCCATCGCCAGAGCCATAGCCATAGCCAGAGCCATAGCCAGAGCCATAGCCAGAGCCATCGCCAATATCTATAGCTAAGAATTTCTTGATCTTGTCTTCTAACGCTTCCATACTTTTACCTCCTCGATTGATTTTACAGCCTTGTCTGTGCAAGGAATAATCTCAATAGCATCAAGGATTGTGATACTATCTACGAACACGGTGAACTTGCAGTTGGATGGGTTTGATGTGCCATCCTTCGATAACTGAGATAATGACGCAGCACCATCCCAATACCAAATACGACGAGCATTCTTCAAGGTAACCTCGCTACCTTTTTGTGATACCAACTCTCCAAACTCAACTCCGCTTCTATTTCCACGGATGAGAACTTTCTTTCCAATGTTTGTATTCATTTCTGTTAAAGTTTAAATTAAATTTGTTACTATTTATATCCTTTTCGGAATGATTAATCAATTTTCTTGATACTATCTTTATCTCCATAATAAAGTATGAACTCTCTATTGGATCGAGTACCATCTTTCTTAGCAGGATTGACTCTTACCTCAATTCCTCCTGTGAAACGGCGGTTAATTTTTTCAGGAACAATACTTGTAATCCAGCATACATCACATCTTCTACAACTAACTTTGTCGCCTACCTTGTACGGAAGACTTTCGATGTAATCATTCACGCAAGAACAAATCTCATCGTTAGCATCATTGATGATGCTTTGTTGCTTTGCAACCTTTGCTTTTAATTCTTCTTTTGTCATATTATTAAAATTTATGCCTCAAAGGCGGTTAATAACTGCGTCTTATCTCAACTTTCCACTCCTTAGAAGAGAACTTCTTTTTGAGTTTTTTAATTAAACTCTCTATCTCTTGAAGAGATTCAAAGGCATTAACTAAATCCCCCACTTGATACCCATAGCCCCATCTGTCTGGTTGATTATCTTTCTCCTTTTGAGTGAGTGGCCTAACAAACTCCCCTTTGATGGTTTGATATTCGTTTGGAATTTCAATTCCTCCCAAATATCCACTTACCGAGCTGTTATCACACACATTGGCTACATTAATATACAATGTTGCGTAATAATGTATTGCGCCACCGCAAAGACCACGAAAAGAACGAATTTCGATATTCATGAGTCTTTTTTTGTCTTTAGTATAGCTACCCGTAGTTGTATATATTTCCCCATGGAGATTAAACTGAAATCCTTCTCCAATATTCTGAGGAATAACCCCGGTTATCTTAGATATATCAAATCCATTTTCTATTCGTAAATAGCTGTTTGTGTTCATACGCTTTACTTTTAAAGTTTATAAGAAATAATAAACAAAACTACTGATATTATTAAGAAAGTAAAAGATAGGCATATACCTACAATACTATCAGGGTGTATGATGATAGTTGCTATCAAGCTTACAAAGAATGCAGCAAAACACCAAAATCCAAAAGCTTGTAGCATACACTTTAAATTTTCATTCATACGCTTTACTCCTTAACTTCTTTAAAGATTACATTCTTGCCGTCTAAGCGGGTATAGCAGTAGTCTGGGCAAGCATACCCTTCCTTTGCGAAGAAGCAGCCTTGACAAGAAATACTTGTTGCTTCAACCACCTCCAAAATTATTCTTTCTCCAACTTTAAGCTCTTTCATTTTCTTCCTCTCTTTCTATTTAAAAGTTTCTGCCCATACTCCTTTGGAGAAGTCGTATTAATGACAACCTTTGGCATTAATTCTCTTGACAACCTTTGATAAAGGTAATAACCATCTTTATCACGATACATCATTGCTTGCCTCCTTTCCAATCATCAGTCGTACCAATCAATTTAGCTGTATCCTCATTGTAAGGAAGACAATAAGGATAACCACCCACACAACCAATAGTATTATATTCCCCATATGAATCAATATGACTGAAAATATTAGCAGTCCATATAGCATCATCATCAACTCTTGTTACCACTCTATCAAAGGGCTTTGGAGTCCATTTTGGCTTCAAATCAACAATAGCTTTCTTATCACTATCCCAAGCTTTGCCTACTTTAGCAAGAGTATCAAAGAGTTGTTGCTTCTCTTCATCTGTGGCATAGCGCATAGAATAGTCTTTTGGTTTTGTAAGATAAGAACCCTTTGTCATATTTAAAGAATTATCCTCAAACATTGTTACATAGCGATGAATATCTTTATCATCTTGACATTCGTATATAAGTATATAGTGATAATCGTTAGAATTATCAATTACACATAGTATATCCCCATCCTTGAACTCTGGCTGTTTTTCAATCTCTAAAGTCTCAAGGTTAAGCTTACCACATAATTTCCTTTCAATCTCTTTGGTATAATCATGTGCAATATTATCATCTAACTTCTCAAACTTAGCAGTTTCGGTATTTAACGCATCTTCATAACCATCCCTACTATTAGAATAACATCCATTGAACTTTGTGTAATCATCAGATGCCCATTCTTTGAAAATGCACTGAAATCCACATTCATTGGTAAGTAAATCCCCTTTCTTCCAGGCGAACTTAGACCAATCTCGCATTTCTTTTGAAGGAAGAAGAATCTGTAAACCATCAGGACATCCTCTTACAGTACCAAATTCGGAATAACCACGATGGCAAGTAGTATTATTATCGGTCTCATTTGTACACCAAACTACTGTTTCTGTATCTGTAGTACTGATTGTATCTAACTCTACATCTACATTATACAGCAAATCATATAACTTAGTTCCTTGCGGTTTATCTTTTAGGATTTCCGCTATGTTAATTTCTTTTTCCATAATCGTATTGTTTAGTTGTTGTAAATTGCATCCAAGATTTCTCGGAAGTTAGGGTTGTCGATGACAGCTTGGGCATCTTTTTCGCGTTTGAAATATACCGTATCGGCAGCAAAACAAGTACGATAATCTGTTATATAGCATTGGGCACGATTACTATATAGAATACAATATTTAGATTCTACACTATTCCAATTAGGTTTCCAGTTACCATTATAGAACTTAGCTATACACATAAGTCGATTAATAGCGAAGAGTCTATTTACGTTTTCGTCAGCAACGTCTATACCTGTCATGTTTTCGTTGAGTTTTAAAGAAGCCTTTATATCTTCATAACGCAATTCTTTCTTCTTGAACTTGATAACGCCAGCATCAAAGTTGCTATTCTGTAAGTCTATCTCCATCCCATCAGGGATATTTATAGTAAGTTGGTTATCTTTGATTTCCATATCTTTTTTGATTTCTTCAAATTTAACATTAGCGCCATCATTCCTCAAAAAGTCCATACAATTACCAATAATAGACTTTAAAGAAGAACAATTAATATGTATAAATGCGCAATTTCTACAATCGTCAAATTCTGCTACCTTATAAATCTTACCTTTGTACTCAAAGGTTTCTCCAATCTTTCTCTCCATAAGCTCGATAATTTATAGATGATAAGACTACTCGATGTTTTGCTTCCCCAATCAAAACAACCTGTTGCGTCGGGTTTTAAGAAACGTAGTTCAAGCTTCTTTAATGCGGCTCTGTGCTTCTTCTCAAGGTTGACGCAGTGTAACTTCTGAGCTAACTTAATTTGCTCGACAATACCCTTTCTGGCTACTCGATATTGCTTTTCTGACATCATAAGCTATCCTCCTCGTTAATCTTGTATACAAGGCCAACAACAGCATCAACAAGTTCGCGATTGGTCATAGGCTTAGAATCGGTATTACTTAGTTTTAATTCACTCATGATGCGATTAGACACCTTGTTTATATGTCCCATCTTTGACAGAGGAAAACGCTCAATATCAGAGACCTTATCAAGACGGAATCGCTCACGAAGGTATGCCCCGCTGATATACTCTGTAGAAGAACGATGTCGAGTGATTACCCACACGCCCTCTGGTAGAGAGTCATGCAAGAGCATACATGCGGGTTCGTACCTTCCATTTATCTTCTGATAAAATGTATCAGACGTGTCACATTCGGGAATCTTGTATTCCTCGTAGCGACCTTTATTATTCTTTGTATATAACTCTGGAATCTTTTTCATTTTGTTTTCTTTTTAAGGTTTGCTGTTCTTATTGCTTTGAGGTATTTAGGAGATTTTTTCAATCCAAGCTCTTTAGCTTTCTTGTTCACCTCATAAACGCTGCGGCCTACAATATGTGCGACTTCTTTTGTTGGAGAATCCGGGAACCCTATAGTAAGCGCCCTTATCTGAGCCTCATTCCAAGGTGTGCCGGTGTTGACGATCGGATTTTTCTTTTCAGACCCGTCTGGTGTTATATTAACGCCGTTAAGTTTGCAAGCCTTGGATAAGGCTTCGTCAGCACGATGGCAATCAAGAATTTTAAGACCTATAATCTCGAAGCCAAGATTAAACTTGTCTTTGCATTCCGAAAACACATTGTTGTCTACAGAAACAGGATAAAGAAGTTCCATCACGTTGCGTATCCTGGCATAAACACCCTTGACCGGCACAGTGAACCGGCTGCCAACGGTAAATGCTGTCATGCCGTAGTTCTTCTGCATAACAGACGAGAACTCATCCACAGACTTGCAAAGCATTCTTGATAAAATCTCGGCCATGAGAATGAGGGTGTAGAGTTTATGCTGCTTAATACCGAACTTCAAGAACTGGTTATCGAGAGCATAAAAGCATTTCTGTATATCGGGCCTAATATCCTCCTCGATAGCATCTGTGAGGTCGAGCCATATCTGCCGCATACCAATCTTGCCCATGTAGAACATAAAAGATTCAACAAGTTCGTCAGAACATCGTTTCGCCTCCGTAAGCCGCTTTTTTGCCTCCATGCGGAACAGTTTTTTGTCCTGTCGCGCATAGTTGTATACATCAGTAATCTGAGTCTGGACCACAGAGGCGAAACCTCCTATCATGGAGTAGAAAAGCATGTAAGCCTTGTTGACCTGTTCCTGTGAAGGTCTTTTCAGAGGGATACCTGCTATTAATGGTTTTGATCTGTTTGGTTTCCACTGCATATCAGACCTCCATTTCGACAAAGAACACCCCAAAAATTGTATGTTTGTTTTTTCTCATTTCTGCGTGATTAAATTACTTATCGTAAACAGCCTTGTAGCTGTCGAGTTGTTGAGATATATGCTCCATGTCCTTATCGTATCTGTCACGCTCGGCACGTGCCTTGGAGATAAGGATAAAGCTAACGATAAAGGAAATGATAACCGTTAGTGTTATGAAGAGCCAGGGAAGTCGGTATACTGCCTTATTGATTGCTCTTCCCAGGTTCCTGACGATAACCCAAGAATAAACTCCGATGAACACTATCGCCTGCTTTGTGGTAGCGTTCTCAATACGTTCTTTCTGTGTCATAATTCTAAAATTTACTTGGTTTGGTTGCACCGCAGCCATGTCTCTGCGAAGGCTCCTGCATCGAAAGCCTGCTCTACGGTGGCATCCGGGTGCGCGGACAGCCACTCTTTCTTAAGCTGGCTAAGTGTCTTCTTCGTCATCGCATTCATAATTATCACGCAATTTACTCGTGTAATAAAAAGCGTTCGGTGCAAAGCACTGTTCTTCAACACATTCTGCGCACACATTTGCTGCGCCGTAAAGAGGAGGGCAATGCTTACATCTTCTCCTCGTCCATTCACTGCATTTTCCTGGAGTTTCCATCTTTATTACGTTTTGATTCTTTTTGAAGTTTTTGTTTTAGTTCTTCAAGAGGAGATTCTTTCGGATCAACACCTTTCCTCAAACAATACTCTTCGTAGGATATAGCGTTCATCTTAGCCTTCTCCTCCTCTATCTTCTGCTTGTCGCGGTTTCTCTGTCCGTCAATTTCGGCTCTCTTTTCGTATACCTTGCACATATACTTTTCGAGAGCTATAAAAAGTCTCTGAGGGTTCACGGTCTTGCCGACATAGATTTCGCCATACTCGCCAACAGAGAACTCGTAGAAGAATCTGGTAAGCTCGCTTGGAGTAAGGTGATAGTATTCTTGTCTGATGCGCTGCGCCATAGCCTTGAACTGGTAAGAAGTAGTTGAGTCGATAGCTCCAACAACCATAAACAAATCAATGAGCATTACCTTAATCCAGAACTCGCTTGCACCATCTTTGAAGTATTTGTCAACTTCAACAAAGGACATACCGCCTCTATCGACAGAATCGTATATGGAAGTTATAGTGTCCGTGCGATTTTGCAGAGTAGGATATTTCTCAAGGAATAGCGCATATTGTTCACCATATTTTGATACCGCTTGACTATATTCAGTCGGCAAGGATTGAATTAATCTTGTTGAAAGTTCGTTGCTGTTGTTCATAGCTGTTTACACCATTGTTTTTAGGAGCGAACAACCCAGTGTAGTTGTTGCCCATAGAATACTCAACGATAACCTTTGCGTATTCAGGATTTCCGTTTGACAACTGTAGAAGTTTCTTTTTAAGAGCTTCTAACCCGCGCGGCTTGTAAGTCTGTCGTTTTTCTTTCTTGTATGCAAGCCATGCTTCGAGAGCTTCCTTGCAGGGATAATCATCACAGCAGGGCTGTTCGTCGCTCTGAAAGTCGGATAAATCTTTGCCTAACGAGAACGCAGCGCCCATGCAAAAGATTTTCTGCTTTTCCAAGTCATTCGGGAATAGCTCGCCAGACTTCTGTCGTATATTAATTGGTAACATCATAAGCTATTGTATGTAATTTTGTTGTCTTTCTATATCATGTTGAATATGAAGTAGTGCGATATACTCATCAGAATTAGGAAAATCAAATCCAGCTTCCTCTTTTGCCCACGATTTGAAATCAGAAATTGATTTGCTCATTTCGTCTTTCGTAAGGTCAGCAGAAGAACGGAGATACTTATAGCATTCTCCCGTGAATTTATCAATCCCTTCTCTGAGGAATATATCTTTATTTACTACCAACTTATAGAAATGCGTCTTAACTTCGTCCAGAGTGTAGCCGTATTGGAGGCCGAATGCAGATAGAAGTAAATGAAGGTAGGCGTTCTGTTTCAAAGAACGTCCACGTTTCTCTTTTAACTCTACCATAGCGCCTTTGTTCTCAAACTCGGCTACTTTTTTCCTAAACGTTTCAAGTTCAAACACATTTTTCAGGTTGAACCACATAAGCGTTGAATGCTCGTTTGATTAATTCTACACTAGAAGGGAAGGTCATCATCGTTCCCTCGTTGCTGTGCTTGTTGCTGTGCTGACTGCTGTTCAGGTGGAAACAGATTTTGCTGATTCATCGGGTTTGCTACGCCAGCAGCATTAGCAGAACTTGCCATAGCTTGTTGCGCTGCTTGTGCTCCAGCCTGAGCATTGCCGTTATAATTCACACCCTGCGCAGGATTTTGCTGCGCCACATTCTTAACATCCCAAGCACGGATCTGGTTAAAATATCTACCTTGATATTCATGCGCATCAATGTCAAAGCTAACATCGACAACCATGCCAACCTGAATGCCAAAATTTACAATTCTATCAGCTCCAAAAACATCAAAAGCCATCTTCTTAGGGTATTGCTCTTGTGTTTCTATTACATAAGTCTGACATTTCCACTCGCCTCTTGCCGAAATGCCGCTTCTTTCAGGCAAAACGGCAATAACCTTTCCTTGAATTTCCATTTATTTTTTATTTAAAGAATTTTGTAAAACCAAATCTGCCAACTCATCAAAGTAAGCAACATCCTTGATGGCAGAGTCCTGCTCTCCTGTGACCTTTGATGCTATTGAGCCTTTCTGCATAATCAAGCTATAGAGATAGCCGTCGATGGTATTTGCACCCATGAGAATCCACGATGTAACCGCATTCTTCTGTCCGTTACGATAGGCACGGCATTCGCACTGCGACAAATCTGCCATCGTCCACGGTAGCTCAACAAATACGACATTGGAAGATGCCGTAAGCGTTAGACCTACACCTGCCGCCTTAATGGAACAGATGATGATCCTCTTTTTCTTAGCCTGGAAAGAATCAATTGCCCACTGCTTCTGCTGTTGGCTATCAGAACCAGTCACTGTGCAAACCTCATCAGGGAACTCTTTCTTGATTTCACTAACGACTTCACGATGCTCAGCAAACACGATTATCTGTTCTTCGGTATCATGAAGGAACTCTATTGTTGCCTTCATCTTGCCTCGACCGGATATCGAGCGAAGGTTCATAAATCTAACAAGAGCCTTCATTCGTAACTTTTTTCTTGCCTCTTCTTCAGAACAGCTCTTGTATTCAAGAAGGAATGTAAGAAGATCTTTCTGACAGGTATCGTACTCTTCCTGCGTTTCAGGGTCGAGAGCAACACTGATGGTCGTTCTGGTCAGATCCGGCAAATCTTTGAGGACATCTTTCTTCTCTCTGCGGAAGTAGCACGTTTCGTGTATCTTCCGGTTAAGCTCTTCAAGATTCTCATTCTCACCATATCTGTTGTAGAACTCACAAAACCCTCCGAACTCATCGTTCAGGCGACCAAGGATTGCAAGCTGACAGGCCAGGTCTGTTGCGTGATTAACAACAGGCGTACCTGTGAGTTCATAGATGTATTCTTTGCCCTGACACAATCCCATGATGATTTTAGACTGCCTTGTGGACGGGTCCTTAACTCTTGCAGACTCGTCTATAATCACAGACTTTATAATCTTCAGTTCATCGCGAAACAGAAAATTATTGAGTCTTAGTGGTTTCGGTCCAAGATTTACGACGAAGTATTTCGCAAGCGACTCGTAGTTGCATATCACCACATCATAAAGGTTCATCTTCGTAAGATGATATCCGTATGTCGCATTGACAGAATCGGTAAGTATGAGAGGACGGAGGTTCGTAAACTTCTTTATCTCTCTCTCCCAATTCACTTTTAGTGCGGCTGGGCATACAACCAGGCATGGTGTTGCTTTAGCACGCTCAATGGCAACGATAGACTGAACCGTCTTGCCCGTTCCCATATCGTCCCCATTTATGCAACGCTTCATAGCGAGTTCCATGCGTACACCTTCTTCTTGATAATCGTATAATTTCGGTTTATCTGACATAATAAACAAGTTTATAATAAACACCACATGCGGAAAGCCCACTCAAGAGCTTTCTCTCTGCCACGTAAGTACAGCTCGTCGCCACGCTCTATCTTTTTGTAGAAAACCTTTTTCTTTGTCTTGGATACAGCAAAGATAAAGTCTTGATTTCCGTATCTTGGGTCAATGCTGTGCGTAAGGTCCATATACCACGCACGGCTTCTGTCCCAGTCAACGAAATCGATTTGGGTCTCAAACTGTTCCTGTGACGTAGCGGCCGTAGTCTTTAAGTCGCCTCCAAATTCACCAAGCCACCAGTCGAACTTACATCGTACAGGCAGTTCAAACTTGAAACCTTGGTATTCCATCTTCATGTGCGGATTGATGAATGTTTTCTGACCGACCGCATTTTTCAGAACAAAATCAAGAAATCTATCCTTTACTGCTTGTTTCTTTAAAACTGCAAGTCTGTCTAATCCCCATTTCCAATCCTTCTCTGTGTATTTCTCATCATCTACCGTCATAGCGTAATGATTACACTTTTCGGGTTCAGTAACGAGAGCATCAACAAGAGTTCCAAGGTGGAATGCCTTTCTCTTATCCTCTTCCTTTACGAAGTTGAGTTGCGGGTTCAGAGCGAACTTCAGCGCAGTGAGGTCTGAATTGGAGACCTCACCACGAGAATAATAAGGATCAAACGGTTGTTCCGCCATATTACTTAGCTGTTACTTCATCCTCATATTTGATATAAGGAGACATGATATACTCTTCTTCGCTGTTAGCACGTTTCTCGCAAGCCTTGCGCATGAACTCCAACTTAGAAGCGAGTTTATCTGGAGCCATCTGAGAACCCTCGATTGTCCACCACTGCTGGATGATATCGAGCCAAGCATTTTTATCGGTAACAATCAAACGTTTAGTAACCTTTACTTTTTGTTTGCTTGTGCTGACGGAAGTCTGTGCAAAAAGAGATTGAGCCTGTGCAGTTGCATGCTGTGCGGCATTCTCTGCATCGCGTTTCTCCTGCTCAGCCGCAAGCTTTCTCTGCTGCTCTTCTTTCGCAGCTTCGTCAGCCTTACGGATAGCTTCTTCCTTTGCCTTGCGTTCTGCCTCGGCAGCGGCAGCTTCCGCTTCCTTACGTTTGCGCTCTTCCTCAGCAGCCTTCAGCTCGGCTTCCTTGGCCTTGCGTTCAGCCTCGGCAGCTTTCAGTTCAGCCTCCTTGCGCTTGCGTTCCTCCTCGTCCTTGATACGCTGAATCTCCTCCTGCTTCTTGCGTTCTTCTTCGGCAGCCTTGCGAGCTTCCTCTTCTTTACGCTTACGCTCCTCTTCAGCCTTGCGAGCTTCCTCTTCTTTACGCTTACGCTCCTCTTCAGCCTTCTTGATTTCAAAAAGCTCTGAAACCTTGGAGTCAAACTTCATGAGAAGTTCATCACGTGTAGTATTGACCGTCTGCTTGTAAGATAGGAGGAGTGAGGCAGAAACCTCCTTGTAGGCGCCATTCATAATCTCCTTAGCATCATTTTCATCCACCTCGGAAGAATAAGAAGGCTTATTGTTAACGAACATATGTCCAAGGTCGAGAACGTCGGAGAATTCTTCAATACGCTTCCTTACCTCATCCTTATTGTCAAGGGTGAGTAACGTAAACGTACTATTTAGAGAGTCGATAGCAGTAGAAGAATGCTCTGTAAGGAGATTGTTGAGCGTATCAATAGTGTCGGTTTTCAGCTTAATCTTTGCTTCCTTGATACGTTCCTGGCGCAATCGTTCTTGTTCTGCTTTCTTCTGCTGCTCTAATTTGTATGCAGCATACTCGTTGCGCTTCTCCTGAATCTTATAGACAACGGAATCTGTGTTCTTTACAGAGATAAGATTCTCCATCATTGTAAATCCCTTACGGACAATATCGAACACTTGGGTGACTCCCTTGCGCTTCTCTGTCATTGCTTTTTCTGTCAGTTTAGCCTTCTTGATAAACTCGGCAGATTTCTCGTCAAGAGCGTCGTTCATTCCAGAAGCGCCGATATCTGCTAAAAGAGACTCACCTGCATGAATACATGCTTCGTAAGACTTTTTGTTAGACTGAACAGCATTCTCTGTATCAGACTTGAGAGTTGCAATCTGTCTTGTAATATTGTTGGCTTGCTGTTGAACCAACTGTAATTCTGTATTTTCTGCCATATATGATAATTTTAAAATGGTGAATCACTATCAACCTTCACCTTAACACCCTTATCTTCCGGTGCGACTTCTTCAGCACCAAAGGCTTCCTGTGACGGCTTCTGTAGAGCCTGCGTGTCGATGTCGGCCTGCAACAATGCTCCAAGACCGACCTTCAGTTTAGGATAAGTCTTGAATGCGTGCTTACAAGTCTTAGAGATAAGGAATCCCGTATCTATATCTCTGTAATACGTTTTACCATCATTGCCTACATAACTTCCTCCGTACAAAGCGTTTGCCTTGTGGTCTTTGCCTCCAAACTTGGCAGAATACTCGCGAAGTCTGTCAACACCCTCTCGGTCAAGAACAAAGTAGTCATACGAGTTGTTAGGAAGAATGATCTTAACATAACATGCAACAATATACGAATTTGCCGGTCTCGGATAAGTCTTTACGTAATCAACGAACTTATGACCGTCACGCTCTCCGAACCGAAAGTCATCACAATTATACACAATAACAGGATTGTCACACCTAACAATCTGTCCAGCTCTTTGACGAAGAAGAATTTCTCCGTATCCCGTATATGTAATCTTTGCGGTATAAGTCGATTGTCTAGTATTCTTATCGTAGTTGCTATAACCCATAAGATAGCACAATGTCGTCGTGCCTTTTTCAAGAGACAATCCATTGATTGCTAAATTCATGAATGCGTCATGAATATTGAGCGAAGGAGCCTTTTCAAGATATCCCTTGAACGAACCGTTGAGAAGTTCCTCGTTGAATAAGGCTTTCTGCTCTTCAAAGAAGACCTCTCCACCTTCTCCAAATTTCTGATTATACACCTCTATAAATCTATCTCTTGCCAAATCGCAAATCTGATTATGAGGAGTTTTGTTTAACTGATTTATATCCATTTGTATAGAATTTAAAAATTAATCACTTTAATATCTAAACTCCCATCTTTCGCACGTGTGTTCCCATGTGCGTCCAGACTTCTTGTCGTCGCACTGACCTCGCCAGAAGCAGCTCATACAGGCATGTTTAATTTCTGGTCAATGTATTTGAACGAAATCTTATCGACAACTTTCTGTCTTCCGTCTGCACCGGTCTCAACAGTGGGGATGACAAACTTGCGTCTGCCCTCTCCGGCTATGTAGTTAAGAAAGATGGCTTGTTGTTGAACCATAAGAGAGTTGTTTCTCGTAAGATTCATAAGACACTTATGTTCTTTCCTCTTTCGCATTACGGCCTCTGCTACCTGTGGTGTGAGGCGCATGAATACGGCCTGTAAACTATCCCTGTTGATCATTGGCTTTCACTTTATGAATAAAGAAACTGTCAAAAATCTGAGTTTCAGAAATAGAAACAGAAGAGTAGTCTACCATCGATCCACGCATAATCTCATCAAGATAACGGGTGGCCCTGTTGAGACAGTTCGCCTGGATGAGCATCGACTGCTTGGTTTTCTTTGGTTTGCCCGTATTCTCGTTCATGGTGATATAGTCGACGGTTCCCTTATAGAACTTGTCGTCATCGCTATCACAGGAAGAGTAGACCTCACTGAATGCGGCCGGAGTGATATTGAGTACCTCGACATCGCCAACACTGTAATCGCTCATAGAATCGGACGCCTTGAGCTCTGCGTCACCAAAAGAGACCGCTTCGACAACAATAGTCTTACGCACCTTTTTCACTTCGCCATCCTTGTCTTCAATGACAGCTACAGCGACAACATAGAAATTGCCTGAATTACATTTTAACTTCTCCATAAAAATATATCTTTAATGTTTAAAATAAGCTTAACTGAACAGCTTTTGGCCTCATGAGATCGTCAAGAAGTTTGATGAGTTTCGGAGAATAGTTGTCTATCTCGTGATGAGAGTAGTCTGGGCTTGAGGCCCGTTTGTGCTCAAGAAGATATTCTCTAACCTCCTTACATGCTTCCAATACAGCTTCACGCTCGGTGTTGCAGTCTTTTTTGCATGGCCGTTGCATACATGGCTCTCCACAACCTCCGTTATGCAGGGTTATATCGTAACCGTATATCCACTTTCCGTTGAAGACGGCTGTCTTTATGTAGAACCCTGGTATGACACCCCTCGTCTTTGTGTTCTTGTTGTTCTCCCAGACCTCGATGACGTTATGGTTCAGACACACATTGTTCTTGTTGAACCTAAACTCCTTCTCCATCATCTTCGTTTTTAAAAGAGCTGGCTCTAAAAAGAACTGCCACAAAAGCTGCGAACAGAAACACGATCACTGTAAGCAGAAATGATGCTATAATAATTTTCATAGGCTTTTTGAATGAATAAAAAAACAGCAGGCGCATCACTGCGGCTACTGTCAAAAAATGATTCAAGTAAAGTCATGTATATGGTTAAATAATCACGTTATTCGTATATGACTTTTTCGCCATCCGAAGGATAATCGACAATACGTAGCGTTTTGCTGTTTTTGTATATCGCCTTTCGGAATATCACCTTAGCTTCACCGTGATGTCGCTTGAGATTATGCTTTACGATAAGCGATATGCAATTCTTCATCGTAATGGAGAACTCGCGAAGCTTAGACGTGTATTCTGACTTAACATCGCAGATGACGAGCTTGCCGTTCTCGAAGAAAACAAAGTCTGCCGTGTAGTAATGCCCTTTTACAAGGCTTCGTTTGACCCACTTTACTTTTGTCTTGAGCGCCTTTGGAACGAGTACGTACAGAGGCTTGATAAGGCACAGCCTAACCTGCCTGTGAATACACGAAACGTCCTTGTCATCGAGAAGAAGAATGTAGTAACGAAGCTCTTCTCTGCTGTCGAACTCAAGCCCTTCGTACTGGACCTTTCTGTTCATTACCCGTTTTATCGCCATTGTTTGCCCTCCTCGCTTGGCGTTTTGAAAAGATTATCGAACGCAACAGCTCCGAACCTCTGGTATTTTCCACTTTTCCACTGAACAATATAGTCGTTCTCGGCGACCTCTCTCTTTCCGTCAGTGAAATCCTGTTTGAGAAGAACTACCATGCGGCCTTTCTCGTCATTGAATATTCTCTCTACGGCCTCAAGCTTGGAGAGTTCGTTTATATTCTCTTTCTTAACTCTTATTGTGTATATTACTTTCATTCTTTTTCTTGTTTTGGGAAAAGGAAGGAGATCGTTCGTTTTACGACCTCCGTTCCCATTCAAATAATAACCAACAACTACAAAATAGAAATATGATCTATTCGTAACCTCAGAAGGTATCGAGCCTTCTTCTCTATACGCCCTATGCGGCGCAAGCGCATTACCTAATTGCTTTAAGGTTTAAAAACAGAGCCCTATCTTCACAGACAGAGCTGAGCCATTAAAAACTAATATTCATTTAAAAAAATAAGAACGCCACGCCTGGCGACATTAACGAGCAAAATTAACATGTGCGATAAATTTCGTTGCGGAAGGTGGACTCGAACCACCGACCTTCAGGATATGAGCCTGACGAGCTACCAACTGCTACTATTCCGCTGTAAAAAAACACCACCTTTCTTCACAGATAAGTGGTGTAAGAAATAAATAATAACTTATTAAAAATTCTAAAACAAACAAAAGAGTGGAGGACACGATTGGAGTTACACCAATTCCTGTCAGACGATAAGATAAGGTATCATTGGGTTGTCTAACCGTGACATTCGTACACCACGTGCCTCTTTGAATATATGAACTACGAGTGATGTGAACTCATTATAATATATTCACCAGACTGCATTATTTTCGTATGTGCCTACATCGACAATTCTTCTTTCCGATGCGGTTCGTCAAACTACTTAATGCAGAAATTAGCTGGATTTTCGTATGTCGTGCGTCCTTTCGCCAGGTCACGGCGCTCATTGCGCTATCCGGCTACTTCTTTTCCACGCATACTATGTTGTCAACCATTAAGCCAAAGAGCTATTGTTTGCTATTGTTAAAAAAAAGATGCAAGATTGTGGTTGCCCGAGCCACCTACTTTATAAGCTTAAAGGACGTTAGCTTTGCATCCAAAAATCAACGAAGCAAACATTGCGGACACAGCAGGGATCGAACCTGCGGCCCTTTCCTTAGGGGGGAAATGCTCTACTCCACTGAGCTATGTGTCCATGTGGGGACTGGCAATGCAACTTACCAGTCCCGTTTCGGCCGCTGCCGACAATAAAAGATTTTAAACATACCCTCACGGGCAACATTCTAACATTAACTTTCAAACACCTATAAACATAATAATTATTTGTAGCTTTTTCATACTTTTTAGTTTTTAGTACACCCTATGCGCCTCCATCATATTATCTATATCCGCCTTCAAAAAGAAGGCTGCATTTCCTATCATGCAATGAGGCAGAATGCCTTTCTTTCGTAGATCGGATATATAGGTCTTGCCCATTCCGATATAGTTGGCCGCTTCCTGTGCAGACAGCCATATTTTATCCACCTTATTGATGACAGTCTTCTTTTTTGGTGTCATTTTGAGCCTCCTTCCCACCCTCGATAAGAGGGAATATTTTGTGTTTCTTTAATTCCTCGTAAAGGAACAAGCGGCCCTTCTGTGTCCATTTTGTGTGCATAACCGAACCGGCAGAACCATTCTTGTGCGTTATTGATATAGTGTCCGACTGAACATATCCGTAAGGGAGATATTTTGCGTACAATATCCACTGTCCTCCAACCTTACGCTGTAGCCCGAAATTCCTAAGCAGGATATTGAATAACTTCGCAGACTGACCATAATCTTGCGCAATCTGTGTCGTTGTGACTGTTTCCTTGCTTGAGAGGATGATGTCAACGTATGTCACCTTTGGCTGCATCTCTGCTATCGCACCGTTAAGTTCTACGATTTCCTTTGAACTCGCTTCGAGCTGCTTCTGTTGTTTTTCTATTTGCTCCTGTTGTTTAGCCGCCAACATGAGTGCCTCAGAGAAAGATTGCGGAACCTGGTAATGGCTCATCTCTTTCGCTTCAAGCTCTTCCCACCTCAACACAAGCTTTGCTCGTGCCTCGTCATTGAACTTTGTGGCAACGTACAGGCATTCGGTTTTACTGAGAATATAACAAGGAACATCTTTGTACCCTCCATTCGGCTGAGGTTGCTTGTATGATGACAACGCAAAATTGCGTTCTGATACTTTCACCCACGCTTCCTCCATGTTTCGAATGCTTCTCATTACGTCAGCATGACGCATTCCTGTCGCCTCAGCTATTTCTAACGAGGTCATTGTTCCTTTCTTGGTCAGTTCGTTCATTTTTTATCTTCTACACATTTAATATTATGCCTTAACTCGCTTTCGGTACTTTACATTCTCTCCAAGAATAACGTCTCTTGTGTGAGGGTCTGTAAGACCGATTGTAATAGTGTTGCCTTTTAGGAATGTGTAATACACGTTTCCGTCCGTTCTTGGGTATGCTCTCTTTACATAAGTAACAGCACCCTTCGCAGCAACACAAGCGAGATAGTTTGGCAACTCGACTTCGATTTTTCCGCCTATTCCGATGTTTTTAATATCTTCGGCAGTTACCTTATTAGCTTTCATAAGAAATCTTTTTCTAACTCGTTTTAAATTATTAACTAAAAAAACTTGGTAAAACGAGGTAAAACACGTATCTTTGCGGTGTCTAATCGTTGGATGAGTGTTTCCACTCGTTCCACCTTGCTTTTGTCTTTCCGTTGTTCTAACTGATTGACATTTGCAAAGGTACTACTTTCACTCGAAAACACCAAATAATTTCGTGTGAAATCGTGTGTTTTTAAGGTTATTTTACAATAATCGAGTGTTTAGTTGTATATTTGTAATTATGAAGAAGGATATAGAGTTAATTTGTCGAATAAAACATCTTATGGAAGAGAATGGATACAATGCCAACTCTTTCTCGAAGAAAGTTGATATTGACCCTGGAAATCTTCGAAAGAAGCTAAAGGGCGAGTATGGAATAACGAACAAAGACATATTCAAGATAAGCAAGTATATGGGCGTAAATCAAAAATGGCTCAAAAGTGGAGAAGGAAATGTTTATGCCGACAATACATATAGTGTAGGAAGAGACATAAATATAGGTGGACATGTCGAAAAATCCATCGAAGGAACACTGGGTACTCCGGACAATGCGTTTGCTAAAGTCTCAAATCTATTTATAGGTGACGAGTCATTAAAGGACAAAGAGATTGGGATACTCCGCGAACAGATTAAAGATATGCGCAAACAACTTGCAAGCAAAGATGCTCAGATCAAGCAGCTTCTCGATATGCTTGCAAACAAGCAATAAAACTGCAAACAATACGCAAACAAGGCATTTTTAAAAACTCATAATAAATTAATAATCAGTAAGTTACAAAGATAGCAATGATAACTGTAACCAATTTAGCGATACAATTTGGAAAGAGAGTCCTCTATAAGGACGTAAACCTCAAGTTCACTCACGGTAACATTTATGGTATTATTGGTGCCAACGGTGCCGGTAAGTCTACCTTCCTTCGCGCCATCAGCGGAGATCTGGAGCCCAACAAGGGAAGCGTGGAATTAGGACCAGGCGAGCGCCTCTCGGTATTGGAGCAGGACCACTTCAAATATGATGAGTTCCGCGTCATGGACACCGTTCTGATGGGTCACCAGCCTCTTTGGGAAAACATGAAGGAGCGCGAGCGCCTCTACTCTAAGGAAGAGATGACCGAGGAAGACGGCAACCGTGCTGCCGACTTGGAGTTGAAGTTTGCCGAGATGAACGGATGGGAGGCTGAGAGCAATGCTGCCCAGCTGCTTCAAAACCTTGGTATACAGGAAGACAAGCACAACAAGCTCGTAGGCGAGCTTTCAAATACTGAGAAGGTACGTGTCATGCTGGCAAAAGCCCTCTTCGGAAACCCAGACAACCTGTTGCTCGATGAGCCTACCAATGACCTCGACCTTGACACCGTGGAATGGTTGGAGGAATATCTGAGCAACGTGGAGCAAACCGTATTGGTGGTTTCTCACGACCGTCACTTCCTCGATGCTGTGAGCACACAGACCGTAGATATCGACTTCGGCAAGGTAACCATGTTTGCCGGAAACTACTCTTTCTGGTACGAGAGTTCACAGTTGGCTCTGCGCCAAGCTCAGAACCAGAAGATGAAGGCCGAGGAAAAGAAAAAGCAGTTGGAAGAGTTCATCCGCCGATTCTCTGCCAACGTGGCTAAGAGTAAGCAGACCACATCCCGCAAGAAGATGCTCGAGAAACTCAACGTCGAGGAGATTCGTCCTTCAAGCCGTAAGTACCCAGGCATCATCTTCCAGATGGACCGCGAGCCTGGCAACCAGATTCTTGAGGTGGAAGGCTTGAAAGCTGTCGACGAGGATGGAACAGTTCTCTTCGACAACGTAAACTTCAACATCGAGAAAGACGAGAAGGTGGTATTCCTCTCTCATAACCCCAAGGCCATGACCGCCCTCTTCGAAATCATCAATGGCAACAGAAAGGCTGACGCTGGAGAATACAAGTGGGGCGTAACCATCACAACAGCCTATCTCCCACTCGACAACACCGAATTCTTCCAGAGCGACTTGAACCTGGTAGACTGGCTCAGCCAGTACGGTCCGGGCAACGAGGTGGCCATGAAGGGTTACTTAGGTCGTATGCTCTTCAGCGGCGAGGAGGTTTTGAAGAAGGTAAACGTGCTCTCGGGAGGCGAGAAGATGAGATGTATGATAGCTCGTATGCAGCTGCAGAACGCCAACTGTCTAATTCTCGACACACCTACCAACCATCTGGACCTGGAAAGCATTCAGGCTTTCAACAACAACCTGATAGGCTTCAAGGGAAATGTGCTATTCGCCAGCCACGACCACGAGTTCATCAACACGGTAGCCAACCGCATCATCGAGCTGACCCCATCGGGCACCATCGACAAGCTCATGTCGTACGATGAGTACATCTACGACGAGGCTATCAAGGAACAGAAAGCCAAGATGTACAACGTATAAGAAACAACATGCCAACCCCACCATTTCGAAAGGAACAAGTAGGTTGGCATGTTTTTTGCAACACACGCCACAAAACGTGTTAAACAAAAAAAACAACATTCATTATGTCTAAAGAAAAAGAAATCAAGATAGAAGATGCCAACGCCAACGAGAAGGTTGACGAGCAGCAGACAGAAAAGCAGGCAGAACAGGCTCAGACTGACAACCTGTCAGCCGAAGACGGTAAAGAGAAAGAGACCGAGGAACTTGATCCTCTCGCCAAGGCAGAACAGGAAGTAGAATCACTCAAAAAACAGTTGCTCTACAAGACTGCCGAATTTGAGAACTACCGCAAGCGCACCCTGAAGGAGAAAGCAGACCTCATCCTCAATGGCGGTGAGAAGACAATCGCTGCCATCCTGCCTATCCTGGACGACTTTGAACGTGCCATCGCCGACAAGAGCGAGGATCCTAAAGTCATCAAGGAAGGTGTGCAGATGATTTTCAATAAATTCAGCAAAGCCCTCGAAAGCCTTGGTGTCAAGAAGATCGAGACACAGGACAAAGATTTCGATGTAGACTATCACGAGGCTGTTGCCATGGTGCCCGGTATGGGCGATGACAAGAAAGGAAAGGTAATAGACTGCATCCAGACCGGCTACACACTCAACGACAAAGTAATACGCCACGCTAAAGTTGCCGTAGGACAATAGAACAAGAATAAATAAAACATAAAGAATTCAACATTAGCAAATGGCTAAGAGAGACTATTACGAGGTGCTTGGCGTCGACAAGTCGGCATCCGACGATGAAATCAAGAAGGCTTACCGAAAGATAGCCATCAAATATCACCCTGACCGCAATCCTAACAATAAGGAGGCAGAGGAAAAGTTCAAGGAAGCCGCCGAGGCTTACGACGTACTGCGCGACCCTCAGAAGAGACAGCAGTATGACCAGTTTGGATTCAATGGTCCACAAGGTGGATTCGGAGGATTCGGAGGCGGCGCAGGCATGAACATGGACGACATCTTCTCTATGTTCGGCGATATCTTTGGCGGACATGGAGGTGGAGGCTTCGGCTTCGGAGGCAGCGCACAGCCACAAATGCACCAGGGAAGCGACCTGAGAATCAAGGTAAAACTCAATTTGAAGGAAGTTGCCAACGGTGTCACAAAAAAGTTCAAAGTTCATAAAGACCTGAAGTGCCCCGACTGTCAGGGTACAGGAAGTGAAGGTGGAGCCAAGCCTGAAACTTGCAACACTTGTCATGGAACAGGCTATACCATCAAGAGCGTTCGCTCCATCTTTGGCATGATGCAGACTCAAGCCGCCTGCCCTACCTGTCACGGAGAAGGCACTGTTATCAAGAACAAGTGTAAGACCTGTGGCGGCAATGGTGTTATAAAAGGCGACGAGGTAGTGGAAATCAACATTCCTGCCGGAGTTCAGGACGGAATGGTACTAACCGTAGCAGGAAAGGGAAATGCCGGAAAGCGCAACGGATACCCCGGAGATATACAGGTCCTCATCAGCGAGGAAAATAACGACACCTTCGAGCGCGACGGACAGAACCTCTACTACAACCTGGTTCTCGATTTTGCCACTGCTACATTGGGAGGCGAGGTAGATGTTCCTACCATAGAGGGCAAGACCACTGTCAAGATTGAGCCTGGCACACAGCCTGGCAAGCAGATTCGCCTGCGCGGAAAAGGGCTGCCAGCCGTAAAAGGCTACGGATATGGCAAGGGAGACATCATCTGCAACGTAACCGTCTATGTCCCCAAGACACTTACCAAGGAAGAGAAAGAACTGATTAAGAAACTGAAGGACAGCGAGAACTTCAAGGCAGACAATGCTACGAAGAAGACGCTCTTCGACAGTTTGAAAAATCTGTTCAAGTAATTTTTCAAAATAAAACTAAGAGCAATCCTCTTCTCCAAAACAAGAAGAACAGGATTGCTCTTTATCATTAATGAAGACACACACCTATTATATATACACATATATGAACTACAAAGAAACGACAGAATATCTGTTTACGAGAACTCCCGTTTTCGAAAAGGTAGGCGCCACAGCATACAAACCCGGACTGCAAACCACACATGCCCTGGATGAGCACTTCGGTCATCCCCATCAGTATTTCAAAACCATCCATGTGGCAGGAACCAACGGCAAAGGCTCCTGCTCACACACCATTGCTGCCATTCTTCAGGCACAAGGATACAAAGTAGGACTCTACACCTCGCCACACCTGGTAGATTTCCGCGAGAGAATACGCATCAACGGCGAATGCATTCCCGAACAATATGTGGTAGACTTTGTAGAAGAGGAACGTTCCTTCTTCGAGCCCTTGCATCCATCCTTCTTTGAACTAACCACAGCCCTGGCTTTCAAGTATTTCAAAGAACAACAGGTAGACTATGCCGTCATAGAAGTGGGATTGGGAGGACGCCTCGACTGTACAAACATCATCACCCCCATCCTGTCCATCATCACAAACATCAGCTACGACCACACCCAGCTACTTGGCGACACCCTTGAGAAAATAGCTTTCGAGAAGGCTGGCATCATCAAGGAAGATGTGCCCGTAGTAATAGGAACCACCACCACTGAAACCCGTCCTGTGTTCGAAACCATAGGAAAGGAAAGAAAGGCGCCCGTCATCTTCTCAGAGGAATCTGCCTTCAGCAACGACACCGTTGCAACAACAGCGGAAGGTCGTCACGTGTTAGGCACCCATACTTTCGGACCTATAGAGATGGAACTCCGGGGAATCTATCAGGAAGAAAATGCAAGAACCATACTTTGCGCCATATCTATCCTGCTCGACAAAGGCATCGTCGGCAAAGAAGCCATCCTAAAAGGATTTGCCAACGTATGCGAGACGACAGGACTGCGCGGACGTTGGGAAAAACTGAACGACAAACCTCTTGTCATCTGCGATACGGGACACAACGTGGCTGGATGGAAATTTCTAAGCCAACAGATCGAAAAACAACCATGCACACACCGACATATCGTCTTCGGAATGGTGGACGACAAAGATGTGTCAAGTGTACTGGAGTTGCTTCCTAAAACAAACACAACCTACTACTGGACACAAGCCTCAACCAAGAGGGCTATACCCGTGGAAAAGCTATGCAAGATGGCACAGGAACATGATCTCACTGGCAACACATATCTGTCTGTAAAAGAAGCATTTGAAGCTGCAAAAAGAGAAGCAAAGAATACCGACTTCATCTTCGTGGGAGGTTCGAGCTATGTGGTAGCCGATTTGCTGGCATAATATATTTTAGTTTTTTTAAATCAAATAAGTTGCAAAAAAATTTGTTGTAATCATTTTTTTTTATTTACTTTGCAGTATGTAACTTTAAAACATTCGAATAACTAAACAATTGGGATATTATGAATACAGAACCAGCAAATAAGTGCGGTCTGAAAAGAGAAGATTTTCAGACCACAGTCAATGGCAAGCAGACAGACTTGTTCGTACTGAAAAACAGTAACGGTAATGAGGTTGCCGTAACCAATTATGGAGGCGCCATTGTAGCCATCATGATGCCCGACAAGGACGGAAATTACGCCAACCTTATTCAAGGACATGACAACATACAGGATGTCATCAATTCTCCTGAGCCTTTCCTGAGCGTACTTATTGGCCGCTATGGAAACCGCATCAAGGATGGCAAGTTCACACTCCATGGCAAAGAATACCAGTTGGCTCGCAATGACGGTCCTAACCATCTTCATGGCGGTCCTACAGGATTTCATGCACACGTATGGGATGCCATGCAGGTAAGCAGCAATGCTGTAGTTCTCAAATATGCAAGTCCTTATGGCGAAGAAGGTTTTACCGGTGAGTTGAACGTATGGGTGGCTTATACTTTGACAGATGACGATGAGCTTGTCATCAAGTATCAGGCAGCAACCAACAAGTTGACAATTGTCAACCTGACACACCACGCATTCTTCTCTATTCAGGGAATTGCCAACCCAACACCTACTATCGACAACATTATCTGTCAGGTAAACGCAGACTATTATCTCCCTATAGACAAGGTTTCTATCCCTACCGGCGAAATTCTCAAGGTAGAGGGTACTCCTTTCGATTTCCGTACTCCAAAGACCATAGGCCAGGACATCGATGCCGACAACGAGCAGATAAAGAACGGACAGGGCTACGACCACAACTTCGTTCTCAATAAGAAAGAGGAAGGCGAGTTGAGTTTCGCAGCAAAGATCAAGGATCCTGTTAGTTGCCGCACAATGGAGGTTTACACCACCGAACCAGGCTTGCAGATGTATACTGGCAACTTCCTGACTGGTATCTCTGGTCAGCATGGCGCCACATTCCCACGCCGTAGCGCTGTTTGCTTCGAGGCACAGAAGTTCCCTGACACACCTAACCATCCATACTTCCCAAGTTGCCGCTTGAAACCAGGCGACACCTACACACAGAAAACTATTTATAAGTTTGGTGTAGAGAAATAACACCTTATTATATATATATGGAGCAGGTACTCGAAAAGCGTCTGCTCCATTTTCTCGTTTGAAAAAGCAACCACATTTCCTAAAGAAAATCATATTCTTGAATAACATTCTTAATATAGATTATAATATAGAGTTGTATTCTTTTTTACGATGAGAATAAACCCAGAATAATTAAATAATAACAATATCAACTATCAAACAATTAAAAATGGAAAACCAAAACAAAAATGGTAATATCATCGCCATCATCACGATGATGTTTCTTTACGCTATGATTTCGTTTGTTACGAACCTGGCAGCTCCTATCGGAGTCATCTGGAAAAATGTATTCGCCGACAGCGGTAGTGCCAACATGATAGGTATGTTGGGTAACGCCATGAACTTCTTAGCTTATCTCTTCATGGGTATACCCGCAGGCAAGTTGCTCACCAAGATTGGTTACAAGAAGACTGCCCTCACCGGTATTGCTACTGGTTTTGTAGGCGTATTCATCCAGTTCATTTCTGGTAAGTTCGGTGCCGATATCTCTGGATTCGCCGTTTACCTCTTCGGAGCGTTCATCTCTGGTTTCGCTGTATGTATTCTGAATACAGTAGTGAATCCTATGCTGAACCTTCTCGGTGGCGGTGGCAATCGTGGTAACCAGTTGAACCTCATAGGAGGTACACTCAACAGCTTGTCTGGTACTTTAACTCCTATGCTCGTAGGTGCACTTATCGGAACCGTAACAGCCAACACAAAGATGGTAGACGTAAATCTGGTACTTTACATCGCCCTTGCTGTATTCGCAGTAGCCTTCTTCATCTTGATCTTCATTCCTATTCAGGATCCAGAGATGGGCAAGACTACAGACAAGACTGTATTCGAGCACTCACCTTGGGCATTCCGTCACTTCAACCTTGGTGTTCTCGCCATCTTCGTATATGTAGGCGTTGAAGTAGGTATTCCTGGTACATTGAATTTCTACATCTCTGACACTACAGCCAATGGCGGTGGTTTGATCAACGGAGTCGTATTGGCTAATGCTGCCGCTATCGGTGGATTCGTAGCAGGTACCTACTGGCTCTTGATGTTGGTAGGCCGTCTCTGCTCGAGCTTTATCGCTGATAAGGTATCAAGTCGCCAGATGATGATTTTTGCCAATGGTGCTGGCATCATTTTCATCCTTCTCGCAGTTCTTTTGGGTAAGTCTACAACGGTTGAAATGCCTGTATTCACTGGTACTTCCTTCCAGATGGTAACCGTACCTATTGCTGCCATGTTCCTTGTTCTCTGCGGTCTCTGCACATCCATCATGTGGGCATCTATCTTCAATCTTGCTACCGAGGGACTTGGCAAATATACCGCCCAGGCTTCTGGTATCTTCATGATGATGGTAGTAGGTGGTGGATTAATTCCATTGGTACAGAACTTCATCGCTGATAATGGAGGCTATATGACAAGTTATATTGTGCCTCTCATCTGTATGGCATACATGCTGTTCTATGCTGTAGCTGGCTGCAAGAATGTCAACAAGGATATTCCTGTAGAATAAAAACTACGAAATATGA
>ENA-ORTS01000069-ORTS01000069.1-human-gut-metagenome-genome-assembly--contig:-NODE-69-length-93581-cov-11.086468_pt1 | contig 93581 bp, 77 predicted proteins | sample MGYA00241911_ERZ509186 | MGnify/ENA primary metagenome ERZ509186 (study PRJEB26280, sample SAMEA2338852) | human gut metagenome | biome: human gut; feature: human-associated habitat; material: faeces...
GAAGGTTATGACGAAGCTATGTATAAAAATTCTTGTATAATCTGACTCTGCGATTGAATCAGCGTTTCCTTAAATGGGTGATGCCCGAATAACTCTCGATAGCAGGTTTCCCGTTTGAGCGTTTCTATCATCGTCCATTTAGCCGCGAACGAAAAAGATTTCTCGCTTCGCTCGAAATGACGATACGAGAATGCCGCTATCCCCCATGAAGTTTAAAAAGCAGAGATGAGTGGCTAGAGATTAGGAGTGACTAGTCACTGAAATGCCATCTTCGGGCATCGACCTATTTATACTTCGCGGCGCTTCTAATTTTTTTGCGCCGCACCACCATTTCTCATTTCTAACTTCTAATTTCTCATTTAAACGAAGCTTTCATCCGCAATCTAAGAGCCCCCCCGCCCCGTGGGCTAACCCTCTAATCCTCGATCACCGGATGCTCATAGAGCTCCTTCAGATCCTTCATCAGATGCTTCTCGATCGCCGCCTCAAGTGCTTCTATGGATTTGGCATCGTACTGATGAATGATGCCCGGGATGCCCTTGGCACGAAGCTCGCCATAGTATTCATCGCGATACATGTTATAGAAGAAAAGGATCCCTATATCTTTTTCTTCACACTCATAGGCAGCGATGATGTAGGAGCCGTTCAGCCCAAGGAGCGGCATTTTCGGCGCAATGACGCGCACATAGTGCCCGAGCTTCTCCGGCAGCAGCTCTTCATAGTCCCAGACCATGAAGCCCTTGCCCTTGACCAGAATGGAGACCTTCTCGCGATGGATGAGCTCCTTCTCGATCGCCTCCGGCGTCAGCAGTTTCACGAGGCGTTTAAATTCCTCAAGATCGCCCGTGATGCATTCGATCTCCGTCAGCGTGATCATGTGCAGATCCATCTTCACCATGTAATCCGCCGTTTCCTCATCATATAAGACGCGGATCTTCCATCCATTCGACTTGTGAAACCAGCCGAAGGCATAATAAATGCGGTCGTGCTGCTCATCAATGATGCGAAGCTCATAGTCGCCGATGACCGGAGGAAGATCCTTCTCCTCGTACCAGGCAAGCAGCTTCTCGCGGCGCTCCGCACGCGCCTTCTTTGTTTTTTCATCCACGTCAGCCATGGTGACTCCTTTCTACATGAAATGACCGGAACGGGGCGGCATCAGATGTCAGACCTCTGCCATCGCTCACTTCTCCGCCAGTTCTGCCTCAAGCCTGTCTCTGGATGCGGTGACGGACTTCACAAATTCCCGTGTTTCCGGGAAAGGGATCTGGTTCATATCAGAGAAGCCTTCCTTCCATCCATAGTCCTTCACCCACTGGTCCACATTGCCGCGGCCCGCATTGTACGCGGCCAGCGCAAGGACTTCATTGTTGTGATACTCCTTTAACAGGTAATTGATATACCAGGCGCCCAGCGGAATATTTTCCTCGGGACGCTCCAGACGGTTCGCCGGAAGACCGCTTTCCTCAGAGATCCACTCTGCGGTATCCGGCATGAGCTGCATCATGCCGATCGCGCCCACATGGGATACCGCCTTTTTATCGAATTTACTCTCCGTCAGGATGACGGCTTCTAAAAGAGCCGGCGAGATCTCCTCCTTCTTCGCGCTCTCTGAAATGAGGAGAGAGATCTCCCGCGAGGGGCGCATGAAGGAGATGTCTGAAAGGATGTAGACCGCAAGACCGCACAGAATGGCCAGAAGAAGGGTGAAGAGCATAGCCCCCGTATTTCCCTGATGTCTGTGGACTTCTCTCTTTTTCCGTTTCAAAGCGGTTCTCATGGATTCAGCTCCTTTCAGGCAAAAATGATATGGGATTCAGGGTTCAGGGTTCAGGGTTGTGGTGGCGGCTTCGCCGCGAATATATATGGGGCGATGCCCAAAGCCTTTTGACAGCAGGTTTCCCTCGTATCGTCAGCCTTCCCCTCTAGGGGAAGGTGCCCCGCAGGGGCGGATAGGGCACTGGCGGTATGAAAGACAGATGAGGAAAGCGGAGAGATACGTGGTACATGTGGGGAAAGCGTGAGTCCCTGACCGCGAACGAAAAAGATCTCCCGCTTCGCTTAAAACGACGATACAAGAAAATCTGTAGTCTCCTAGTCTAATCCCCAGCTACCAGTCACCAGCCACTAGTCCCTAATATTCCTCATCCGTTCCTTCGCTTTCGCGAGGGCTTCTCTCACCTGGCGGCGGGTGTCTTCGACGGAGCGGCTGTTATCGATGATGACATCCGCATAGTTCAGCTTATTGTCCGTCGGCATCTGCTTATGGATGCGGTCAAGGACCTGCTCTCTGGTGAAGCCGTCGCGAAGCGTGACACGCTCGATCTGCATTTCCAGCGGTACCTTGACAATCCAGACCTCTTCCACACGCAGCTGCCAGGAGATCTCCAAGAGGAGCGGCATGTCGAGTACAACAAGGTCATGACCTTCCTCCTGGGCCTTCAGAAGCTCTTCCTGCGTGCGGTGCCAGATGAAGGGATGGATGATGGCATTCAGCTGCTGGCGTTTCTCTTCCTTCGTGAAAACGATCGCTGCCATTTTCAGCCGATCGAGCGTCCCATCCTTATTGAAAATGGCCTCGCCAAAGGCGCGCCGGATGTCTTCCATGGCCGCACTGCCCGGCCGCACTGCCTCGCGCGCGAGCATGTCCCCATCGATGATGGGGATCCCCAGCTCCTTCAGGTAGGAGGAAACTGTGCTTTTCCCGCAGCCTACGCCGCCGGATAATCCGATACGATACATGATGAGATAACTTCCTTTGAATGATAATGAGAAAAGGGGTAAGGGTTCAGGGTTCAGGGTTGTGGTGGCAGCTTCGCTGCAATTACATATGAAGCGATGCCCGAAAGTAGTATTCAAGTCACCAGCCTCTCCGCTCACTTCGTCTCCGCCCAGTTCTTCCCCGCATGGACGTCGGCGAGGAGCGGGACTTTGAGCGTGACGACGGATTCCATCGTTTCTTTTAAAAGAGCAGCGATCTCTTCTTTTTCCTCCTCCACCACCTCTGCGACCAATTCATCATGGACCTGCAGAAGGACGCGGCTCTTATAGCGGCCCTTCCTCAGCTTGTCATAGACGGCGATCATCGCCATCTTCATGATATCTGCGGCCGTGCCCTGGATCGGTGTATTCATCGCCATGCGTTCTGCGAGTGAACGGCGCATGAAATTCTTGCTGCGGATGTCCGGAAGCTCGCGATAGCGACCAAAAAGCGTGACGGCACGTCCCGTCTCCCTGGCCTCTTCGATCATACGCTGCATGAAGCCCAAGATCTTCGGGTAGCGGGCATTGTACCTGTCGATATAGTCCTGCGCCTGCTTGGGCGTGATGCCGAGCTGCTTGGACAGGCCGAATCCGCTGATGCCGTAGATGATGCCGAAATTGACAGCCTTCGCATGGCTTCGCTGCTCGTCGGTGACTTCTTCGAAGGGAATGCCCAGCACTTCGGCCGCGGTGCGGCGGTGGATGTCCTCATGGTTCGCGAAAGCTGCGATCAGGCTCTCATCACCGCACATATGCGCAAGAATACGAAGCTCGACCTGCGAGTAGTCCGAAGAGATGAAGCAGTCATAGCCCTCGCCCGGTACAAAAAGGGAGCGTATCTTCTTCCCTTCCTCCGTACGGACAGGGATGTTCTGCAGGTTCGGATCCGAGCTTGAAAGACGGCCCGTAGCCGTCACCGTCTGGTTGAAGGAGCCATGAATGCGGCCCGTTTCCTTACGGATGAGCTTCGGCAGCGCTTCGAGGTAGGTGGAAATCAGCTTCGAGAGCGTGCGGTAGCGAAGGATCTTCCCCACAAAGGGATAGCTGACCGCCAGATTCTCCAGCACGTCCGCAGCGGTCGAGTAGCCGGTCTTCGTCTTCTTGCCCGCCGGCATCCCCAGCTTCTCGAAAAGGATATGTCCGAGCTGTTTGGGCGAATTGATATTGAATGGTTCCCCTGCCTCGGTGTAGATATCTTTCACGAGGAGGCGCAGCTCACTCTCCATGTCCGCCTTGACCTCCTGCCAGCGCTGCTGGTCTGTCGCGATACCGGCCTTCTCCATCGCGGAAAGCACCTTGACGAGCGGCTCTTCCACGTCCGTGAAAAGTGTCATCACTCCATTTTCCTCGAGCTTGCGGCAGCACGGTCCATAGATCTTCGACAGGAAATCTCCGATGAGACTGCCCTTGTCTGCGAAATCTTCCATCTCATCCGCAAAGACTTCGGGCACTCCATAGAGCCCTGCCATGAACGATAAGGGGTACGTCACGCGCGCCGGATCCAGCAGGTAGGAGGCGAGCTGTACATCAAAGAGCGGCAGTGAATCGGCCGGGAAGTCTGACTCCGTGAGGGCTTTCGCATCGACTGTCACCACGGCTTTCGCTTTCGCGAGGGCTTCTGCGAGCTTCTTATACTGCGCCGGCACCGCCGTGTACGCCCGTCCCTCACACGCAACGACCGCAGACCTTGCCGCGAAGAAAGGCGCGATCCCGGAGCGGTCGATCACAAGGGCTGCGATCTTTTCGTCAAACGCCTCTCCTTGCCAGGGTTCAGCCTTCACAAGCTCTCTCTGGCTCTCCTCTTTCTTCGCTTCCGCCAACGCACGGAAGCGCGGAAGGCCGGCGAACTGCTGCAAAAGATTGATCCCGAGCTTCTGGAAAAGAACACGCATTTCCTCAAAATGAACGGGCTGATGCATCTCTTCCAGAGACGTCTTGAGCGGCACGTCGCGCTTGATGGTCGCCAGGTCATAGGAAAGATAGGCCAGCTCTTTATTCGCGATGAGCTTCTTTCCCTGCGCGCCTTTGATCTCTTCGACATGGGCATACAGATTATTCAGATCATCATACTGCGTGATGAGCTTCAAAGCCGTCTTCTCGCCGATCCCCGGCACGCCGGGGATATTGTCTGCGGTATCCCCCATGAGCGCCTTCATGTCGATCACCTGACGCGGCTCTATGTGGTACTTTTCAAAGACCGCTTCCGGCGTCATGGCCGCCATATTCGTGATGCCCTTCTGCGTGAGGAAGACCGTTGTCCGGCTGCTTGAGAGCTGCAGCGCATCGCGGTCGCCCGTCACGATATTGACCGGCATTTCCTTTTCATAGCGAAGAGAGAGCGTCCCTAAGATGTCATCTCCCTCGTAACCGTCAAGACTGTACACCGCGACACCCATCACCTGCATCACGTCGCGGATAAGGTCAAACTGCGGCACGAGTTCATCCGGTGCCGGCTTTCTCGTAGCCTTGTATCCCTCGTACATCTCCGTGCGGAAGGTGTGTCGATCCTTGTCGAAGGTCACTGCCATATATTCCGGGTCCAGATCGCGATAGAGACCGAGCAGCATCCGCAGAAATCCATAGACCGCATTCGTCGGGATCCCATCCGGCGATGTCATAGTGGGCGGCAGCGCATAGAACGCGCGGTATAAAAGGCTGCTGCCATCGATGATGACCAATTTCTTTTCCATAGTAAACTCCATGAGGGTACGCACTCGCGTGCCAATCAATGCCAAAGCCCCATGCCTATGGGCAACAGGTTCAAAGGGTTATAAGCTTTGAAGGAGGGTGCATCACACGAATGACATCGCGGCACCGATCCCCAATGCGTCATCCGCCGCCTTGTAAAAGGGACAGACATCGTAGTATATATTATATCATAATCGCGCCGGGCAGAGAGGCTTCCCATGGTGAGGGGTACACATTCTTCGCCTCGCAGCGAATGAAAAAGATCTCCTCTTTGCTTAGAATACCGATACAAAAATACCTGCCGCAGGGCGGCGCAAGACCCCTCCTAAAAAAGCAGCCCCACGCTCCATTCCGACAAGCGCAATAAAAAAGCCCATCCAATGGATGAGCTTTTTCTCATTTTAGTGGTGCGGTCGGAGAGATTTGAACTCTCACGGATTACTCCACTACCGCCTGAAGATAGCGCGTCTGCCAGTTCCGCCACGACCGCATATAAAATTGAATTGAGGGAATCAAGTAAAAAAAGAGTGGTGCGGCTGGTGAGACTTGAACTCACACGATCGAAAGATCACTACCCCCTCAAAGTAGCGCGTCTGCCATTCCGCCACAGCCGCAGGAATGGTGCCTCAGAACGGAATCGAACCGTTGACACAAGGATTTTCAGTCCTTTGCTCTACCAACTGAGCTACCGAGGCAAATAAAAGTGGCGACCCGGATCAGATTTGAACTGACGATCTCCGCCGTGACAGGGCGGCATGTTAGACCACTACACCACCGGGCCGCACGTAAGTTACGCATATTAGTATATCCATCCATGGTACTTTTGTCAAGCACTTTTTGAAAAATGGTTGCCCTTGGTCGATAGGGGTGGCTGGGGACTGCGAACCCTCTCGCACCGTCATTTCGAGCGCAAGCGAGAAATCTTTGTCATTCGCGGTCAAAATGGTCAATGTTTGGAAGCCTCAAACGGGAAACCAGCTCTTCAAGAAACCTTCGGGCATCGCCATGATCGATACTCCGCGGTGCTTCTGATTTTTATGCGCCGGCCCTCTCCCTCTTGAACCTCTTGAACCCGCTGAACCTCGTTCACGCGCAGTCAAAGGGCGAAACGCCTTTCCCCTATTTTTCTACAGATGATACAATTCCGGTCTTCTGTCACGAAATACATTGATGCTCTCACGGATGCTCTGCAGTACGTCCGTATCGATCTCCGCCGTGGCCACCTGCTCCTTTTCACCCAGATGGAGCAATTCTTCCCCAAGAGGCGAGAGTAGCATGGAATTTCCACCGTACTGCGTGCTGCCGGCACGGCCGCATTCATTCACGGCGCAGAAAAACATCTGATTCTCGATCGCTCTGGCTTTAGAAAGTGTGATCCAGTGCTCCTTCCTTACGAGCGGCCAAGCAGCGGGGAGGAAAAACAGATCCACGCCCTGCAATGCTTCTGTCCGGATCAGCTCACAAAAGCGCACGTCGTAGCAGATCGCCATCGAGCAGGCGATCCCGTCCAGCGTAAAGTGGACAGTGGAAGAGCCGCCGGTATACGACTTCGTTTCTCCCATCGGGCTAAAGCCGTGGATCTTATCATAAGAGGCAACGACCTCGCCCTTGCGATCAAAGATATAGCTTCGATTGAAAACGCATCCATTTTCCAAAACGCTGACCGAGCCCGCCACGATATTGACGCCATGCTCCTTGGCAAAGGCTCCGAATACCTTTTTCGTCTGCACGCCATCTGCATCAGAAGCGGCATAGAGTGCGCTGTCCGGCGACGGAAAGAATCCGGTGTTTAACGTTTCCGGCAGGACAAGAATGTCCGGCTTGTCTTCCAGCGCAAGCTCCATCAGCTGCACGGCTTTTTCATAATTTCTTTCCACCTGTCCCAGCTCTACATCCATTTGAATCAGACTGATCTTTTCCTTCATAAAGCCTCCGCCCATCCTGTCACCCAAACGAACCATCGAATTTCATTCAATGTACCGCCTTCAGCTTTTCCTGTCAAGAAAAAAGACTCCCTCTTTCTCCCATCAAAAAAGCCGGAGGCAAAAGCCCCCGGCTCTTTTCTTATGCAGGACAGCTATGAGATAGTCACTCCCTGCCCCTTATGATTTTCTCAATCAGGCAGATCATTCCGAAGGACACGATGCGCCATGCCCACCGTGACCTCATTGAAATGAAGCACACCCACGCCGACGAAGATCGCAACGCAGAGATGCTCATTCCAGCGGGCGATACCGATCTTGCCGCCGACATTCATGCCGATCGCCATCGGCTTCACCTGCTCGATGGCAGACTCCATGGCTCCGACCACAGAGCCATCACCCACATGAGTATCAGAGATGACCTTCTGCCTTTGAGCAGCCACGATGGCAGACTCGAAGATCTTCGGAAGGATATCCAGAAATTTCCCGCCAAAGTTCACAGCGACAGCGCGGATGCCATCCTTCGCCAGCCTTTCCTTCAGCGCATTCTCATCTGCCCGCGTCTCGGTCAAAGACATGCGGAGCGCGGCCCGTGCGATATCAGCACTCTGGTATTCTTTGTAAGCCATCTCAGTTTTCCCGTTCTTTGATCTCGCGGATCAGGTTTGCAACGAACATTGGGAGAGACTGGGACCCCTGGTCGCCATTCTTTCTGCTTCTGACAGAAATGGTGTGACCCTTCATTTCCTGATCGCCCACGATGATCATGTACGGTACCTTCTCCATCTGCGCCTTGCGGATCTTGTAGCCCAGTGTTTCATTGGCCTCTTCCACTTCGACACGAATATCAGACTCGGACATAGCCGCTGCGACAGACTTCGCATATTCCAGATTCTTGTCCGTGACAGGGATGATCTTCGCCTGTACCGGAGCGATCCAGGTCGGGAAAGCCCCTGCATAGTGTTCGATCAGGATGCCGATGAAACGTTCCAGAGAGCCGTAGCCCGCACGGTGCAGCATGACTGCTCTGTGCTTTTCTCCATCTTCACCGATATAGTTCACATCGAAGCGTTCTGGCAGCTGCATATCCATCTGGATGGTGCCGCACTGCCAGGTACGTCCCAGAGAGTCCTGTACATGGAAATCGAGCTTCGGTCCATAGAAAGCACCGTCGCCTTCATTGATCTGGTACGGTACCCCCGCCGTCTCAATGGCTTCACGGAGCGCATTCGTGGAGATCTCCCACAGCTCATCACTGCCCATGGAGTTTTCCGGACGGGTAGAGAGTTCGACATGGTATTCCAGCCCGAAGACACCATACATCTTCTGATACATCGCCATACACTTGATGACTTCATCCTTCATCTGTTCCTGCGTCATGAAAATGTGCGCATCATCCTGCGTGAAGCAGCGAACGCGGAAGAGACCATGGAGCGCGCCCTTCAGCTCATGACGATGAACGAGGCCGAATTCACCGACACGCATCGGCAGATCTCTGTAAGAACGCTGCTGCGTCTTGAAGAACAGGATTCCGCCGGGGCAGTTCATCGGTTTGATCGCATAATCTTCCTCATCGATCTGGGTGAAGTACATATTTTCCTTGTAATGATCCCAGTGACCAGACTGCAGCCAGAGCTTCTTCGACAGGATGACCGGCGTCATGATCTCCACATAGCCGAATTCCTTGAAGAGCTCACGTTCATAATCCATCAGTTTATTTCTAAGGATCATGCCCTTCGGATGGAAGAACGGGAAGCCCGGGCCCTCTTCATGGAAGGAGAACAGATCGAGCTGCTTGCCGAGCTTTCTGTGATCGCGCTTCTCAGCCTCTGCACGGACGAAGAGATAGTGGTCAAGATCCTCCTTGCTGAAGAATGCCGTCGCATAGATACGCTGCAGCATCTTATTCTTGGAGTCGCCGCGCCAGTAAGCGCCAGCGACCGTCATCAGCTTGAACGTCTTCACCTTGCCGGTGGACTTCAGATGCGGGCCAGCGCAGAGATCCGTGAAGTCACCCTGTTCATAGAGAGAGATCGTTTCCTCTTCCGGCAGGTCTTCGATCAGCATGACCTTGTAATCCTGGCCTTTATCCTTGAAATACTGGAGCGCTTCATCGCGCGGCAGCACCTTCTTCACCAGCGGGATATTTTCCTTCGCGATCTTCGACATCTCCTTCTCGATCGCTGCGAAATCCTCCTGGCTGAAAACATGATCAGAGTCCAGATCATAGTAGAAGCCATCATCGATCGCCGGTCCGATAGCGAACTTCACGCCAGGGAACAGGTGCTGGATCGCCTGTGCCATCACATGGGACGCCGTATGACGCAGCGTGAAAAGACCTTCCGGATCCTCCTTCGTGAAGAATTCCACCTCTGCACCATCCACGATCGGATCGCGCAGATCCGTCAGCTCACCATTCACCTTCGCCACCAGCGCATTCTTGCCAAGGCTGTTGGAGATCGCCTTAGCTGCATCCGCCAGAGATACCGCGCTCTCGAACTCCTTCTCTTTTCCGTCTTTCAGACGAATCGTAATCATAGTATCTTCCTTTCTAAAAACAGACATTCACTGCTTGGGGACAGTGGCTTCCATTTTTGCTGCTTTCTGCTTGGCGCTGCCATTTCAGCCGCTTCGCAGGAAGCAACATGAAAGCAATAAAAAAACTTCCGTCCCTAAGGGACGAAAGTTGTATTCCGTGGTTCCACCCAAATCAGAGCTAAAGCTCCACTTGTCGGCCTGGTAACGAGGCCACCCGGGAAGATTTCGATCCCCCTGCTCCAGAGCGGTAATCAATCCCCCCACCATCTGCTCCCACCAGCCGCAGACTCTCTTTGCGTGTACCAAGGATCCATCATGTCTCTATCCTCACATGTATGGTCATACTATAGACTTCTTTTTTGCGTTTGTCAAGGGGAAGGTTGGAGACTATGAGACGAAAAGACATTAGACTTCAAACTTTCCGGCCATCTCAAAGCTTGAGTAAATCATTCTTTGCTTCCCAGCAGCATCTTCATATTCAAACGATAATGAAATGGCTTCTCATTTTTATCCACCAAATAATGAGCTTGCGGTATTTTACTCAGCCGACTTTTGATCGTAACACGAGTCTTATGCGTAGCCTCCATCAGCTGATCCATCGTGATTCCAATACCAGAGAACAAAGAAGCCTGCAGCAGCAGATAATAGATCGTTTTCGTCAACTCATCCTGTCCTGCCACCTTTTCATTCAGCTGCGCGGCAAAGCGTTTCAACTGCTCCTTTTTTCGCGAAAGTAAGGAAATCGTATCATCAAACGCCAGCGATATGAACTCCATAAATTGCAGGATAAATGGCGTCAAATCGCCTCGATTCCACTGACTATTCGTCTCCTCAAACATTTTGTAATATGCATTTTTTCGTTTGTTGATCTCCACAGATAGCTGCAATGCAATATACGGACTAAATTCCTGTGACAGATAATACGACACAATAAATCATCCCGTGCGGCCATTCCCATCATAAAACGGATGTATGTATTCAAAGAAATAGTGAAAAGCCGCCAGCCTGACCAAAAGCGGAATTTCTGCCGCCTGAAGAATAGACAACGCCTGATCCATCGCATCTATGATCGCCTGCTCCGGCATAAGTCCCTCATGCTTTACCCGATTTGTCTGACTGGTAATTTCCACAGGAGCTTTTCTGAAAATAATCCCATCCGGTGCATGCGCTGGATTCTCCTGTACCACCTCTGCCAAAGCAACGGCATATATTCCATAGCGATAGCACACCTCCTATCCCAGTGATAAAACTCCTGCTTTTTATCACAACCATGCAAAAGACCGTCCTGCTATCTGATGTCTACCGTCTCTTAGTCTCAACATCTCAAAACTTAAACGTCTCTTTCAGCCCCAGCCACTTCTGATCCTTATCTGACAGAGTAAGAGGCGTGCCATCGGCCATAGTATAGCCTTCTGCCGCGGGAGAGCCATTGTACTCACCTCTGAGCTCCGACCACTCGATCCCGATATCCGGATCATTCCACGCCATGCCGCCCTCATCATTCGGATGCCAGAAGTCATTCACCTTATAGCAGAATTCTGCTACATCCGACAGTACCAGGAAACCGTGGGCGAAGCCCTCCGGGATGAGGAACTGCTTCTTATTTTCTTCTGTCAGCTCAACGCCATACCATTTCCCATAGGTGACAGAATCCGCACGAAGGTCGACGGCCACATCGAAAACCCTTCCTTTGACCGCACGCACGAGCTTGCACTGCGGATAATGCTTCTGAAAATGCAGCCCGCGCAGCACGCCTTTCGTGCTCATGCTCTGGTTATCTTGGACGAACTGGATGTGAAATCCAGCCTCTTCCATATCTTTCTGGTTATACGTCTCCATGAAATAGCCACGCGCATCCCCATGAACAGCCGGCTCTATGATGCAGAGGCCTTCGATGCCTCCCACATTTTTTGTGACTTTGATCTGACCCATCGTATTCTTGTCCTTTCATTGACTCCATGCTAAAAAGAGCTGCTGACTATTGCTGCCAACAGCCCGCCTTTTTATTTCTCGCCGATCTCCATCAGGTATCTTTTCAGCGCATCTCGCCAGTCCGGCAGGCGATGAAAACCTGCCGCATCCAGACTCTTCTTGCTAAGGCGGCTGTTTTTCGGCCGCTGGGCTCTGGTCGGATAGGCTTCTGTCGGGATCGGATGCACCTCACAGGAAATCTTCGCTTCCTTGAAAATCACCGTCGCAAAATCAGCCCAGCAGGTTATGCCTTCATTCGTTGCGTGATAGACGCCATACTTTTCCGTCTCGATCATATCACAGATGAGTGGCGCAAGATCCGCCGTGTAGGTCGGAGAGCCCCACTGGTCAGCGACCACATTCAGTTCCTTCCGTTCCTTGCCAAGCCTCAGCATCGTCTTGATGAAATTGTTCCCATTCTTGCCAAAGACCCAGGAAATACGAATGATGAAATACTTCCGGAGGAGCATCTGCACCGCCTGTTCGCCGAAGAGCTTTGTCATCCCATACATATTGACTGGAAATTTTTCCGCATCTACCTCGAAGGGCAGATTTCCTTCCCCGCCGAACACATAGTCCGTGCTGATGTACACCATCTTCGCATCGATGTCTTTCGCTGCTTTCGCAATAGCCAGTGTCCCATCCGCATTGACCGCCATACATACATCTGACTCGTCTTCCGCCTTATCCACCGCGGTATATGCCGCGCAGTGGATGATCACATCCGGATGATAGGCGTGGATGACCTCCTCCACCTGCTTCGCATCCGTCAGATCCATGTCTTTCGAGCTGACATCCTTATGCCCGATCCCGCGCCGCGTAAGTTCTGCTGCGACATCATAACCAAGCTGCCCCGTCACGCCTGTCACTAATACCTTCATACTCGCCCATACCTCTCACCGATTTCCATACATTTTTTCGTAGTACTTTTGGTATTCTCCGCTCACGATCTCTTGCCACCATTCCTTATGCGTCAGATACCACTCGATCGTCTTTTTGATACCGTCTGCGAATTTTGTCTCCGGCAGCCAGCCCAGCTCCCCGTGGATCTTCGCCGGATCGATGGCATAGCGGCGGTCATGGCCTTTGCGGTCCTGTACATATGTGATGAGGCTCTCCGGTTTTCCCAGCGCCTCACAGATGAGCTTCACGATATCGATATTTCCCATCTCATTGTGCCCGCCGATATTATACACCTCACCCACACGGCCATGCTGCAGAATGAGATCGATGGCCTTGCAGTGATCCTCCACATACAGCCAGTCACGCACATTCTTTCCATCTCCATAGACCGGAAGCGGCTTATCCGCGAGTGCATTCGCGATCATGAGCGGGATCAGCTTCTCGGGAAACTGATACGGTCCGTAGTTATTGCTGCAGCGGGAGATCGTCACCGGCAGCCCATACGTCCGGTGATACGCCCCCACCAGAAGATCCGCGCTCGCCTTCGAGCTGCTGTACGGCGAGCTCGTATGGAGCGGCGTCTTCTCCGTGAAGAAGAGCTCCGGCCTGTCCAGCGGCAGATCCCCATACACCTCATCCGTCGACACCTGATGATACCGCTCGATGCCATACTTCCGACACGCATCCATCAGGACTGCTGTACCGATGATATTCGTCTCGAGAAAAATCTCCGGATTTGCGATCGAGCGATCCACATGCGACTCCGCCGCGAAATTCACGACCACATCCGGATGCTCCTCTTCAAAGAGCCCATAGACTGCTGGCCTGTCACAGATATCCATCTTTACGAAGCGGAAATTCGGAAGACCCATCACGCCCTTCAGCGTCGACAGATTCCCCGCATACGTCAGTTTATCCAGACAGACGATGCGGTCTTCCGGATGCGCCTTCAGCATATGAAAAATAAAATTCGAGCCGATAAATCCGGCCCCGCCGGTTACAATGATGGTCATGTAATTATCCCTTTCTTGCACATATTATCTTAAGACGTTGCATCTATCATGCAATCTGCATAAAAAGCAAATTTAAATAAATGAGCATACAGTATCTTCGCCATCCTTGGAATGCTGATGGTTAAGAAAATGGTAAGCGGCAATGCATTTGTCTTTCCCATTGGGGAAATGCTGGCGGCAACAAGGACTTGGAACAGGGACTTGGCATCAATTATTCTATGCGAATTTTCCCTTCCACGACCTTCATAAGATACTGCCCATACGGACTCTTGCCATACTCTTTCGCACTCTCCGCGAGTGCCGCCTTATCGATCCAGCCATTTACGTAGGCGATCTCTTCCGGCATGGAGATGTGGATGCCGGCGCGGGTTTCTACGGAGCGGACAAATTCAGTGGCTTCGTAGAGGGAGTCCATCGTGCCGGTATCGAGCCATGCGTAGCCGCGGCCTAGGGTGACTACATCAGATTTCCCTTCCCTAAATAAATTTTATTGAGATCCGTGATCTCGAGCTCTCCACGAGCTGATGGTTTCACCTGTTTGGCGTACTCGCAGACATTCTTATCATAGAAATAGAGCCCTGTCACGGCGTAATTCGATTTCGGATGTGCCGGCTTTTCCTCGATAGACTTTGCCCGACCTGCTTCATCGAAATCGATGACACCGAAACGTTCCGGATCATCGACATAATAACCGAAGACGGTAGCACCTTCCGTGCGTACCGCGGCTTCCTTCAGATACTTCGTCAAACCAGCTCCATAGAAAATATTGTCCCCCAGAATCATGGCACAGGATTCCCCGCCAATAAACTCTTCTCCAAGGATAAAACCTGGGCCAGACCATCCGGAGAGGGCTGCACCTTGTAAGACAAATGAACGCCAAACCGTGAACCATCTCCCAGAAGACGCTCAAAATTCGGCAGATCCTGGGGCGTGGAAATAATCAGAATATCCCGCATTCCCGCCAGCATCAGCGTGGAAAGAGGATAAAAAATCATTGGCTTGTCATAAATAGGAAGCAGCTGCTTCGATGTCACCCTGGTTAATGGATAAAGCCTTGTGCCGGAACCTCCGACGAGAATAATACCTTTCATCTTACACCTCCTAGCATGATAATTCATACGCTATGGTAATAGATACTTGCTATATTTTCAACATAATTCATTTGAATCGTAACGTTAGCGTCATTGTCAATAAAATACGGCAATAATACTTTGCATACATATGTGATGAATCTAACGTGTAACGCAATTTACATCCTTACAATCCTTGTGATTTTCTCCACTATTTTTCCACCTTTCTATTTCCTCTTTTATTCTACAGATTTCGGCTGGATAAAGTTGTCTTTCATCATACGCCTGCTCCATTTCTGCATTCACCTGTTTTTCTAATTCTGTAGAATAAGATTTATTGCTGATTTTCTTCAGAATTCTATCAATAATTTTCTGGTTCGGAAAAATAGCCTCCGACTCCGTACATTTGATGGAAACTCCTGGCTTTTTCTCTTTTGCAACCTCTTTCATCTGTATGATCTCCTCATTTTTTTTAATAAATGTGGTAATCGCCCGGATATCTTCTTTCCAAGTATTAGAACTCAAATCGTTCGATTTTTTTGCTGCGTCTGCAACCATCTTTTCCAAAAATTGAATAAGTTTTTTGATATGTCCATCCTTAAACTCACTCTCATAATCAATGCCCCAAGAAAATTGTCTATCAAGATATCCGAATTCCATGAGCTTACCTACATAATGATCAAAGAAGTTCCAGTATGCCTTATATAGATTAAAATTTCCCTCACTTTGCAATGAATTAAAGGCTTTCAACACTTCAACAATAGTATCATTCGATTCCAGACTAAAAGTATTCATGATATCAATCAATTCCGTATCAATCGGTTTATTTCCCCATATGAAGAAAACAAAATGAATAAACTTTATCCAAGTCTTCTTATTTCGCCTCTGATAAGAGAATGCCTTAACCAAATCATATAAATAATCATGTCCTATTAAATTAATGGTACGATTATCTTTAAATATCTGTCCCGAATACAAGTCATAGCAAAATCTTTCCCAATCTTTTTCCCATTTGTCTTCAGGGCAATTCAGCACATCTTTTATAAATTTATTCACGCAAGCTTCAGCATCTGAGTATTCAGATCGTCCATTCTGTAGAAGATTCCAAATCAAATGATTGCACCTATTACGTTTCTCACGGGCTGCTTCCACTCTTGCCCAATCATCCACATTGAGCTGCCTGCCATTATCAGAATTCCTAAATGACTTTCCTTTTAAAACTTCATAATCATCTATGCAATAAGAAAACATGTTGTAAATGGTGAGTACCCACTTATTCTCTTCCTTCTCCAAATCCTCTATCAAATCTTTATCTGAGTCTTTATTCAACGCCTCGCGATACACGTCTTTAATGTTCATTTGCCTCTCATTCACAACAAGTGGTATGCAATCATCTAAGTCTTGTCCAGCTTTTAGTCGTTCATAGTATTTGTATAAGAAATGCTTGATATATAAAAATGCCACAACGGTTTTAGCCTTTAATTCATCATAGCCCAAAGACTTAGAATTTCTGTCTATAGACGATTTTTCAAATACATTTTTCATTTCTATTAAAAAACTTTTGATACATCGAATAGGCAATTTTTCTTCATCTAAATTTATAGCTTGCCTGGTTTTTCCCAAAAGAATAAAGCCGGATCTGAAAATCGTCATTTCATTTATCAAAGACTTTAGATTTTCGTTAGTTATTACGTTATTTACAATCTTCTTGTTCACTGCCTCCATGCCCAATTCATCCCACAAATAAGACACAAGCTTCGTAAAGGAAATTTCAGTCAAATTCATTTCAACAGGAATATATTTTTCTAAATACTCCTGAGAAATACCAGCAAAATACTTCCTGTCATATTCATAAATCACCCGGATTGAATTTCCAGCCAGAAGCTCGGAAACAGCCAAGATTTTTTTCACAGCATCTTCCTGATTCACTCTCTCTAAATCTTCGAAAACGATCAGCACCTTTTTCGGCAAATGGCCAACTTCCTCCTTGAGACCCTCAAATACCGATGTACTGCCAGTCTCATTACCACGGAAATAATGATACACTAAACGCCCCCAGATACTCTTACCCAAAGTATTCAGAACTTCGGAAGCGTAAAAAGAAAAAATATGATGTCTTATTAGCAACTCATCAAGCTTGGAAATCAAAACTTTGTCAAACTCATCATACTGATATGCAAGAGCCTCTATCTTGATAATAAAGTATTGCTTCTTGATTTCTGGAAGATCACAAAAATGATCTACCACAAAAGACTTCCCGTTTCCCCAGGAAGAATGAATGCCAAGAATTCGCGTTTCCTTCAACAATACTTTAATTCGTTCAATATCATATTCGTGTTCCTTAAATATGACTGGCCCTCTGTTTCCACTTTCTTCGCTTTCTCTTTCTGGTTCTTCCTTCTCTGCCTCTTCTGCACTATTATCATTTGACATTTTTACTTTTTTGTCTTCTATAATGCTTTCTCTTACTTCTGCATTTTTCTTCTCTATATCGTTTTCTTTTAGATCCCTTTTCTCTACATGCTTCTCATGATCTTTTCCCTCTTGAACAGCACCGATACTTTTGGCATTATTTACAGCTGCCTTCTCCTGTATAAATTTACAGGCAAATATAGTCTCTAACGCTAAAGCCAAAACCAATATTTTCATAATTATGGATATGGCCGGGATATTAAGATTTAACAATTGGGAAATAAAAATAGTTATATCAAAATTTTTATTCACCATAAAACTCAGAAGATAAGCTACCCAGTTCCCCAATACACCAGCAAACACCGCTCTATGGAACCTGTAATTACACGAACGATTAAAAAAATAAAGCAGCACGCCCCAAATAAGGTCAAGTACTAGCAAGTATTCCCCAAACGAAATAGTAATGCTTTGGAAGATAACAAAAGAAATGAGAAATACTATAATTTCTTTTAACACATAAAATTCCATAAACATCAACTCCATCAAAAGCTGTACTGCATACAATCATTAAACTATAACACATTAAGAGATATCAGCCTCATCCATCAGACCAGACTCAACCTTTATGTTATATGCTATAGTATCGACAAAAGCCACAGTTTTAAAATGAACCACTATATATATTTACCAGATACGCATAAGAAATGATCCTATGGAGCGGCGGAATCAAAAAGAGGACCAACTTCCTATCCCCATCCTTTCTAGAAAGATAAAAAAGTAGTGTAACCGGGAAAATCATAGTGAAATTAAGGGATTCATAAATTCTGGGCATAGCAATGGCAAATTTAGAAATGATAAATAGCAAATAATGGGAGATGCCGTGAAACATAACGATGTCAGCAGATATCTTTCGGTAATTAGCTTCTATCGATTTCCTTCCACCACTTCGTGGTTCCCCATGGATAGGAAGAAAATAAATTTTATAATTCATAGCTTCCATTCCACGCAAGCAGTAGCAGAGAAATTATTAGTTGCATGACGTTTCTCTCATTAAATCCATTGATTATCATAAGTATCATAAGAAAAAGGCAGGGTGGAGAATTTCATTTTACATTTCTAACCTTTTTACCAAAATGACCTGCTCCATATACGCCAAGCGCAAGCCATTCATTTAGTAATGTTTTTGTATTTTTAGTAAGCATAGAGAGCCAAATCAGATATAGCCCTGTTCTGGACAAAAATTCATCAAGCAGATCCTTACGCAAAACGAGAACATCATATTCCTTATCAATCAAAGAAACGTCATATGCTGCCAATCTTTTATCACTATCATAAAAATAGCCATCATATTTCCCCTGTGTTAGATGAAGTTCATTGATAAGCTTTCTGGAAGGCACCCGCCAGGAAATCGAGGCCTCCTTAGACGCATCCCATTCAGTTTCCCACAGAAAATTATGTTCTGCATATTTGAGCCTCAATTGATTTCCTCTTATATTTCCTTTTAAGTGAAATTCTTCGGAGATGTCTTCCTCAATCGTTTTACAGCTGGGAGCCCAGGGGTACTCTCTATTAAAAATCGAATAAACGGTATGCGGCCATATCAGATCACGCACATCATTAACTAATATCTGATCAAAATTTTCCATCAAGAAGTCTCCCCCATCTTTAGAAAGAAAATATGCATAACTGTTTTTCCCAACTGACAGTTCACTGTTTCCCCTGACTACCACTGACTTATGAGATGCCGATCCAAGACATACCCACTCATCTCCCGAATCATCCTTCAAAAATAAGGTATCTTCGAACCTATCATAAGAGAAACTTATATCCTGAAACCATTTTTGCACACTTTTCTTATCAGAAATATCAACAGCATACATTGCCTGCTCTATTGCGTCATTGATTTCATCAATTTGAGGAAATACCGGCGCATCCCCACATTTCATAAAATTTTCATTAATAGTAGGATCAAAATCTCTGACATATGGATCCCATGGTCCATTATAAGCTAATGGATATCCATCATAAGAGCGCATCTTACGGTGATCAGAAATCAGAGCCATGACGTGATAAAAGACAATCCATTGATACTTTTTGCCAATCCGTTCAATTTTTAAAGGATTAATTCCCCAATGAAATACCTGCGCATCATATTTCCCAAAATATTCATCATCATAGCCAAGCTTCTTCACGATATAGTAAATAGCATAGTTGTACATATCTTTAAGATTCACTTCAAACGCATGAATCTTATACTGGAATACATATCTCCCAAAGTCTCCATAAAGCCTACCCATATTTTCCAAACGCATAGAGGAAAGTATCCGTCCCAGTCCGGGCCTGCTGTCTATGTCCTTTGAGAAATCGATTTCGTCATCACTGATTTCAGGAATGACATCCGTCTGATAAGGCGGCCGAACTTTATTCATATCAATAATTCCCTCATAGTCAGGATTCTCCAGGATGAATTTTTCGATAATCAGCCTTGCATAATCCCTCAGAAGTATATCCGGATAGACCTTCTCCTTATTAAAAACACTTTGATACACATACTCTGCCAAGTATCTATATGTATCTACTTCCTGCATCATCTTCTTGCAGCAAGCGCCAAATACAATGCCATATAGACGCTGGAGCACATATGGATCATTAACATCCTGGAATTTCTGCAGTAAAATGATGCAAAATTCAAAATGTTCCTTTAAAATTTCTACCATAGCCTTGGAAACATGATCCCTCAGCCTGCGATTCGAAGAAGTCAAAAACCATCCCAAAAGAGTAAGAATCAATCCAGTCTGTTCGGGAACATTCGAAAGAATCAGTTTCCCATGAGTATACATATCAATAATTTGCATTAACCGCTCGTTAGTATCTGCAAATGCTGAACCATTGATATAAAGAGTCCACATGTAATCTCGTCTATTCATCTTCATCGGTAGCAGGATGGAATGAAGGAAATCGGCATTTAAAGGGTTCTTTGGCTTCACACTATTTGCAATGAGCATATGCCATAAATCAGACAGCCTAAATGGATACCGTTTCACAAGTTGAAAGACTTCATCTCCTGACACATTGCTGCCCGTTCTCCATTCAAAAGATCTTAGATACTCGGAGAATACATTCCCCTTATCTTCCTCCGAAATCAGGCAGTCAATAACATCAATGCATTCTTCATGATATTTTTGTGAATATAAAGCGCATACATAGGTAAATAATCCAATATCCGCGAAATTGGATAATTCTCCATTCTTAATGCCTAATACCTGGTCTATCAAATGTGACCGGATTTCTTGTCTTCCATGATGATTTATAATTACTTTTGCACAAAAATAATCATTCATCTGATCATAAACAAAAGCATATTTCTCGTCGTCATTGGCATCTAAAAATTTTAGCAGAATGTTTTCGTTAACCATCTGGTTAACAAATACCATTGCAGGAATCCCATACTTTCCCCAAAAATCCAGTCGGTAAAGATCATCCTCATTTATGAATTTTACATGAGTATCCATGAATTTAGCCGCTAATTCCAAAAGAAAGAGTTCGACAATATTACAATCATCACTAAGTCCGGAAAGCATAGGCATGCTCTTAAAATTTTTAATATGCCTTGTTATCTTTTCAGTTAGCCTGTCATAAAGCTCCGGTAAGCTCACCTCACTTTTACTTTTATCATATGTTTGGCAATAGAGTGCCAAAAAGAGAGGATTCATCATTTCTAACGCAAAGCATTCTAAAGGTACAAATTGAATATGATAGTAATTCAAGAATTCTGATATAGCGGAAAGGCCATTACTCTCAAATCCACAATGTTCAATAGTTAAAATCGTTCCTTTATTAATCTCATCTAATACATACGAAGCCAGAAGTCGTTTTTCGTATTCCGTTCGATAAGTAAAAGCCATCTTAACAAAGGGCTGCGCATTTATCAAATCAATTATGGAAATGAGCCCTTTTTCCCATAACTGCTGATTCCCGGTTTCATTGAGAGCATCGATAAAAACAAGAACAATTTGATGACTTTTCTCTCCAATAGCATTCAATATTTTAATCAAATCCTCGAAGGATACACGTGCTCTCAAATTATCTAAAATCTGCTTTTCAATCGGATCATCAGAGCAGTATATTCCACCTGCAATTGTAAGGACGGTTCGTCCAGCATCCAGCAGTTTACGGGTCTCAAATGCCAAAAGTTGAGATTTCCCAGTACCTGCCTTCCCGCGAATGGCCAGGACCTTACCATTGAGAAGATTATTTTCCCAATCTGAGACCATTAACCCCTCTGCCAGGTTTTGCAATTCTGTTAACCTTTGGACCTTTTGCCACTTGTTTATCTCACCAGTTTCCATTCTTTTACCGTTCGACGATGCATCAGATATTTCTTTCTTTAAGCAATCAATCTTGTTCTTAATTTCACCGTATTCCTTTCGCATGAAACCATCAACAATCTTTTTCCATTGACCAGCACCATCCAGAGTGTCCAACGTCACATCTGCCAAGGAGGAGACTTTCCCTTTCAACTTACGTAAAAAACTGATTTCAAAAGGGTCATAAGTATGCCAGAAATCGATTCTTTCCAGCGTATCGCTCTTCTTATTATTAAGCAGCCTCACTGCATTTTCGTCACGAACAAACAGAGACAGCTCATTCGAATAAGTAGTAACCACATTAAACTGACTATTATACCTTTCCTTTATGATTTTGAGTGTCTCCTCAGACTTTTCACGAATCCAATCCTCATTTACACCGGCCTGATTGAAATAATAAGCCGCCAGGTTATTACACTTTCCCCTTACTAAATCTAAAATAGCCTGATCTGTTACAAGCTCAAGCTCGATATCTTTAGATTTTAAAATGCTGCGTGTTTCCTTAAGACTGTTAGCTTTCAGTGGTTTATTGCAATACAAATAAACGGTATCCACCTGGCCTGCATAGTGAGCAATGATTTCATCTGCACTATGTTCTATCTGTCTATAATTCGCTCTGTTTTCAAAGAATTTGACCTGAAATCCGATTTTCTTACTACTGTTCCCATCATATATCGGATCCGCTTCCAAACCAGGATTATTAGGATTACAATGAAGATGGTTATGATAATTTCCTGCTAAAAATTCATGCTCAAATAATTGCCGGCACAAATCCTCAAAACGGAACTGGATTCCTCGAGAATCACGGTTTGCTGTCCTGAATGTGTCCCAATTAATTTCCATAATGATTCTCCCTTACGAAAATAGACCGGATTTAAGTTACAAACTTCATAAGTCAGCCAAGAGCCCACCACAAGCATCCTTAGATAATGTCAGAGCTCTAATCGCTTCATTTCATTTTTTACCATACCAATAATCTGCTGCAGGCTTTTCCTATGAACCAGCACAAACACCACATATGCAACGCTATATAACGTCATACATAGGAAACTGTCAAACATCCAGCCGCTAACAATGAAAATGCCACACATCAGCAGGTCTTCCAGCATATCCATCTTCAAATCCAGCCCAAGAAGCTTCGTCACATGATACTCTGCCAGCATGCACCGGAATGCGTAAGCCAAGACAATGGAAAAAACTGCTGCGTCCAGATTATGCCATATTCCTACAGTAACAATGGTAACAATCAATGAAAATACCACACTCACCACGTTGATTTCCAGCATAAGGAACTCCCTCCTCATGCTTTTCAGATATGTATTTATCAAAAGAGTTACTTTACTCTCAAATACGTACACAGGGAAAAGCGCACTCATGTATATCAAGCTGTCCGCATACTTCGGAAGCCACCAGTCAAGAATACATTTCAGTGGATAATAGCCTATCAGCGCTGCAAAAAGGATAATGTCCAACATATTGCGGATAACCGCATAGGCACTTGCCCTCTGCCCCTCGTCCATCCGCTTTACAATAGGGAAAAATACAACACTTACAGAATTGATAAAAACCATAAGGAAATTAGATACGCCCAGTGTCAAAGAAACCTTACCGAAAGTCGCCACATCCCACCCCATGGAAATCCCGTAGCGCACAATACCGATAATCAGCATACTAGCAATATTAGCCAGCATCAGCTTACTGCCTACCAGCAGATTCTCTCCAGCTTCTGCCAGTACCTGCTTCAAGGGATAAAAGCGAGGCCGCAGCAGACGGCGGCATAAATATACACCTGCCAAGCTAATGCCAACCACCGAAAACAGCTTAGCATAATACATATACCGGAATTCATTCCAATGGAAAACAAGGAGGAAAAACACCACGGCAAAGAAGAATACAACCTGCTCCGTCAGAAGGAGCTTGGCGTAATCTTTAATCTGGTTAGTAATCTGCATGATGAAATTACACAGATTGTTGAAATTGACCAAAGGAGCCAGCCAGACTAAGGTGGGCTGGTATATTCAACTTCACAAAGTCCTTTGAAATATAATCGTTCCCTTGCGGAAAAATGTGGTTTGCTCTTAGTATATGCCTGCACTGATTTTCAAACTCTGTAGAAGCAAAAATAATCAGTGCTCTGAGCCGATGCCCATAACAGCATAAATTACGATTGGCTGGTTCTATATAGGAAAATATAGCAATTATTTTTTGAAAAAGCAGAAATAATGCCTGATCTTCATCTTCGTTTTCAAAAGATGTGTATTGGAGTCCCTGCTACAGTTCCTTATATGTATATAGTCCCGGCCTCCAGATGGAAGGATGTGCAACTCCAACATCTTCGTACCTGGACTGAATGTCATCCGCTCCGAATCGATTGACCACCCACTGTATCAATGAAGTTCCTTCTTTTCCCCTTCTATTATAGTAAGCCCTGGGGAAATAGTATACAGACCTTCTCCTCTACCATACATATGAACATAGAAATCACCGTCTTCATAAGCAAATCCCAACGGGCATTCTTCATTTAGCCGACTATTCGGAACCCAGTTAGGTAAAGTAATTTTCGTATTACGATAACAGATGGCCTTCATTACTACCACCTCCTCAAATGACACAGTACCTTACAACACTCGCCATTTTGAGCAAAGCCGAGAAATTTTCCTCACCATGCAGCCTGCCATAAGTGAAATATACGCTGCAAAGCACACGGCCTATCTGAAGTCTGTCTGTAAAAGGATATTACAATCTTTCCCTCTACCAAGGCTTAATATCAGTGTATCTTCTTTAAAATAGCCTGAATTTTCTCTCGTTCTGATTGATTCATGGCAAAGGCATATACTATTGCCACATATAAGACTGTATACATTGCTGCCTTCAAAACGAAAGGCACTATTCCTCTTTGAGGCAAAAGGTATATATTGGCAACATATCCTATAACGAGACATACACCTGTAACCAGAGATATTCTGCCTATCTGTCTCCAGAAGGAAGCGATGGCCAGACGGATTTCCTTTGCATAATACCAGTTCATAATAAATCCATTTCCCACAATCATGGAAATACCGGTAGCCACTGCACAGCCAATACCACCATATTTGATTCCCAGTGGGATAGCGAGGAGAAGATTCAAAGCCCCTGTGAGAAAATAAATACGAGCGCGGAAGTCATAACAGTTCATGGCCTGCATAATGGCAAGACCTATGTTTTGTATCAAATCCACTGTAAATGGAAGAATAATGAGAAGAGTAATGGTATAAGAGTCTTCAAACCCGGGTCCTGCCCATAAGGCAATAAACTGTTTTCCGAAAATAATAAAGCCCGTTGCCACCAGGGCCAGAAGATAATACTGCCATCTTCCAATCTGAATAAAGAGCTCAGAAAGGTTGCTGATGGGCTCCTTCCTAGCCACCATGCCGGTAACATGAGGAAGATACACACCGGAAATGGCTGTGGAAAGAGCCATATAGTTCATATAAATCAGGGAAGCAATAGAGTATACCGCCACCGCCGCTGTCCCGCTGATAATTCCCAAGATAATCTGATTCGTTTTCCAGAAGACCTGGTCAATCAGGGACACAGCAAAAACGCTCAAAGCCAATTTCTTGAACTCTGAGAAAAGCTCATGGTTCCAATAATGAAAATGAAATTTCACATGAAGGTCATGGAAACAATAATATACTCTTGCCCCACTGAGAACCAGATTCAGAACCGTCTGCACAGTTGCCACAGAAAAGGCGCTGGGATGCTGTTGTAGCACAAGTACGACAAGAACTGGCTGCATGACCAGCTGAATAGTCTCCATCCCTTTTAAAAAGAAAAACCGCTCATGGGCATTAATGACGGAACGAAAAACCATGGTAGATAAAGTAATGACAATATTCAAAAGTAAAAGCAGGAAAATCTGCTTTGCCTCCCCCACCTCGGCTGCCGTCATACTGTTTCCGAAGGCATCTCCCAAGAAACAGTAGCATACCCCGCCGATCAGTAACACCACCACCATGACCAGCCCGTAGCAACGGAGAGAAACGGCCAGGATATTTTCCATTCCTCGATAATCTTTTAATGCCTTATACTTCGTATAAAAACGAATCACCGTAGCTGACAGGCCAAAATCCATCACACTAAAATAGGCAATGAGTGAGCCCATGAGCTGGTAAAGCCCGTACTCACTTTTCCCAATGTAGTGTAAAAGAATTGGGACATAAATAAAGCCCAGTACCGCATTAAGGAGAATATTGGTATAACTTAAAAGGATGCCTATTTTAAGTTCATTCATTCATAGACCTTTCCCTACCGAAAGCCACTGCATAAGAGAGCCCCAGAAGCAGCCATACAGCATACATCAGATTCAAACTGCCATTACACCCCGCCATCATAGACGAAATCAAGGCGAGCATCATCATCATAGCCGTCAGATCCTTGCGAATCACCCATTTTTTCAATAGTCTCAAGAGTACATAAGCAAAAGGAAACAAAAAAGTACCCAAGCCCAAAATACCTGTACTAGAGAAACGGCTGACAAACTCATTCATAGCGTCTGGCATAGAGTAACCAGCCGCCATCGGACCACGCTCCTCCTGATACCGTATCCAAGAAGAAATTTCCCCATTTGCTGCTTCCTCGGGTGTGAAATTATCAGCCACATAAACACCAGTGAGTCCTTTCCCCACGCCCAACAGCGGATGCTGCAACCCAGTTCGGAAATGTGCCTTCAAAAGTCCATATCTAGCACCATTACTGCGCTTATTATTGGAAGCCAGACTCACCAGATTATCCTCAAGTGTCCGCTGAACCACAGACTGCGCTTGATTGGCGCGGCTTAACGAAGTGGTCTTTACAAAGGAAACATATCCGACAAAACCAATCGTCACACATACAATCAGTACAGCGAACTTCTTCAGTAATTCATATTGTCTTCCCCCAAAAATCAGACACACCAGAAGTAACAGCATACCCGCCAGCATAGCGTAGGCTGTTCTTGCCTTAGTCATAAATACGAGAAAAGCCATCACCATCGTTAAAGGCAGTGCCGCCCTCCTATTTGTGTCAGCCTGAATATAGCCATACCAGATTAGTGGCAATCCAAAAGCTATATAATTCCCTACATGCGATGGCTCCGGAAATACCAATCTCAGCTGCCCCTTCCAAAGAAGCGGAGGCCACCAGCCATGGTTCGTCACAATTGGATGAATGTAAGGATTAATAAACGACAAGATTTCCTTTGCCGTTTCATTTCCTGCGAGATACAGCACCTCTACAATGGCATAAACCAAAAGAACACAGCAAGAACAAGTTACCGCTCTTACTGCCAGTCTCAACGCTTGAGACCATTCATCTTTATACCAAGCATACACCAGATACGCTCCACCCAGACACCAAAAAGCCTCGAGCAGGACTCCTTTGATTTCTCGTGCAATGAGCCATACCTGCATGAGATGCTTTTGCTCCACGAAAATCCCATGCGCCTGCAAAAAGCTCATCACTTTCGGTAATTTCTCGATCTGATCCGCCGGGCCATTCAGTATCAGATCATAATAAGGATAATCGATGAGTCCCACTATGGTTGCCAGCATCATCATTCCTACAAATATAGCAGCATACTTGCAGAAGACTTTAAAGTCCACGAATACATTGCGATAGCGATACTGGCAATAAAAGCTGTATATAAATGCTGCCATCAAAGGGTAGAACTCCAGTTTCCCACCTACCGGACCACCGATAAAATTCATCTGTATCGGCTTCGGTACACTATCGAAAATCAATACAAATACCATCAAGAAAAAGAGCGTATTGCGGACTCGTTTATTCAAATTCCTGTCCTCCACATCATATTCTCGTATCAAAATCAACCATCTATCAAATGATTACATCAAAACGCATGATAAGCAACTCATTTTGGGGCAAGAGCAGACTTTCCCCAGTTATATGCACCTGTTATAAGTTTCAATAATGAAACAGGAAGCACGCAAACCATAAGTTTCATCTTCATCCAGCATCCGACTCGGGCTCGGCAAAACATACCCCGCCCAGACAAAATCTTTCCTCGTACCATTCTGCCCGCCAATTCATCTCGCTTATCTACGCTGCGAATCCCCTGAATACAGTAACGCACCAGCCTCGGGATATACTGCCGGCATAGCAACACCTGTCGGGTTTCCGCGCCAGCGCCAGTCATGCATCGTTCTAAAACCTCAAGATCGTCCACCTTTTTATAGACACCATAGCTGTTTACTGCACTGTCCGGACGTTGGAAATAATGGTACGCCGGCAAATACAGATACAGATACAGTCCATCATTCACCTCAGTAAACTGAAAAGAAAGTATAAATCCTCTCCATAAATGATATTCTCATCAAATCTAACCATTTTACAACCATTTGCCATTTCATAAAAAGCCCGATTTCCATCCAGATACAGGTCAGGCGATGGAGAAAATTTACAGATCACATGCCCTTCTCCATCGTCCTTCACATAATTATTCATCAATAACTTTGGCTGTATTCTTTTCAAAACAGGGACTGCTTTCTGAAAATAATCTACATTCAGCCAGTCATCGCTATCTACAAAGCAGAGTTACTCTCCGTTTGCCATGTCGATTCCCACATTACGCGCTGAGCTTACACCGCCATTGGCTTTATGCACCACACGAATACGCCCATCTTCTTCGGTCAGCTCATCACAGATAGCACCTCTCCAATCCGAGCTTCCATCATCCACTAGAATAATTTTGATTTCGCCATAAGTCCGTTCCAGGAAGGAGAAAACACACCGTCTCAAATATCTCTCTACATTATACACCGGTACAATAACACTGATCAGCATACCGGCACACTTTCATGTGACGGTACTGTTGGTTTGTCAAACATATGTTACACCGTGCTTGATGAAATCATGGAGTGTATCTTTTGGAGATTTCCATCCAGACGGTCGCATTGGGAATAGGAAGATGGTTTTCTGCGATGTACGAGAGACAGTCTTTTATCACCTGTGCGCCTTTTGCCACTGACAGGCTTCCGATCAGTCCGACGTGGATAGCGTCTCGCTTCGGATGGATAAGCTCCGGGTTTTCTCTCATCCGGATAGTATCCAGCGGGAAATAACGCTGCACGCGCTCCTTCATATCCTTGCTCGGGACAAGGATCAAGCTTGCCTCTTTCAGATAATCCAGCCAGCAGTTTCTCCAAGAGGAGATTTGCTTTACCTGGCATCCCATCGTCGGCGAAGTAAATCCACGGCGCTCAAGGCAGGCATTGCAGTCAGCCTCGCCTTTTTCTCCGCAGTACACGTCATGTTCGTCCGTCAGCTTGATGAAAGGACAGATGAAATAGTAATCATGCAGCGTCACGACCAGCGGCACATGCAAAGCCCGATGAAGCGTCAACATCCACGGCTCGGCATCAAGCAAGTGTTCGACATGGATCATCCCTACATTCGCTGTTTTCAAAAGCTGCAGAAGACGGCAGCCGTCTTCATCCCAAAAGCGGATGACATGCTGCGCTTTCCCTTCTTTGTAGAAATAAACTTTGATCAGGCGTCGAAAGGTCTGTATAAAAAGAACGTCCTCCCCTTGGCGGCTCCACTCCCTCGCCATCTCAAAAGCATGGCGAGGCGTGCCACCGCCGGAGACATTGGTCAGGATAATGGCTATAGTTAACTTTTCTTTTGAGTCAATCCCAATATCTGCTTTATTTTTTTCTTGTTTGCCCCCCCTAAATTCCTAATGTAATCATAAAACGGAAGTTTCTTTTTAAAATTGCTATACTCATCGGAGATCTCTATTTCCTTTGCTCTGAGTGAAGCCATGATGTCTAACCAATATGGCTCATACAGTTTCTTATGCTTCTTTAAAATGTAATCGTAAGATTCAATTAAATGAGCTGCATGTTCATTCAACTTGGTGGAACGAGAAACTTGCTTGATTCGATAGAAGAAAAGTGTTTCTGGGATCTGATATACTGTTCTTCCCAATTCCAAAATTGATAACCAGAATTCATAATCCTCTACACCAAAACGCATATAACTATCATATCCGCCCACAGCTTCCCAGTCTTCCCGCCTAAACATCGCCGTCACAAATATTACATTATCCAGTAACATCTGCTTGAGTGAGTAATCAGGCAACTCCCAAGCTCCAGTTTTTGCGCCAAAGAAGCTTGCTTTGCAATAAACAATGCCGCAATCACTGTGCTTCTCTAAATACTTGACCGCTTTTTCTATATAGGATGGCTCAATCTTGTCATCTGCATCAAGGGGCAATATATACTTTCCTCTTGCCTGTTGAATTCCTAAATTTCTAGCTACAGACGGACCTGAATTTATTTCTTTTACTTTTTTCAGGCAATCCATTTTTAACGCGTCAAACTCGCGTACACTATTAGCATCAGTAGATCCATCATCAATGAGAATAACCTCTATATGGGAATAGGTTTGCTCAGAAACAGATTGAAGTGATTCCTTTATATATTTGCCATCATTAAAATATGGAATAATAACACTTACCAGCGGAATATCAACTGTACCTTGCTCTGTTAATACACCCTCATTATTCAGGATAACCTTATTCATATTGTATTCCTCATATTCACCAATCGTCAGATCACTAATTTCTAATCTCTACTCGATCCGTATCTTCCCCTCCACGACCTTCAGGAGATACTGTCCATACGGGCTCTTGCCATACTCTTTCGCACTTTCTGCCAAAGCTGCCTTATCGATCCAGCCGTTCACGTAGGCGATCTCTTCCGGCATGGAGATGTGGATACCGGCGCGGGTTTCTACGGAGCGGACAAATTCAGTGGCTTCGTAGAGGGAGTCCATCGTGCCGGTATCGAGCCAGGCGTAGCCGCGGCCCAGGGTGACTACGTTTAGATTTCCTTTTTCAAGATAGATCTTATTGAGATCTGTGATCTCAAGCTCGCCTCTCGCGGAGGGCTTCACCTGCTTCGCGTATTCACAGACATTCTGGTCATAGAAATAGAGACCTGTCACAGCGTAGTTCGACTTTGGATGGGCAGGTTTCTCCTCGATGGACTTGGCACGCCCTTCTTCGTCGAAGTCGATGACGCCGAAGCGCTCCGGATCGTCGACGTAGTAGCCGAAAACCGTGGCACCTTCCGTGCGGGAGGCGGCTTCTTTCAAGTACTTTGTGAGGCCTGCGCCGTAGAAGATGTTATCCCCCAATATCATCGCGCAGGACTCACCACCAATGAACTCTTCCCCAAGAATAAAGGCCTGGGCCAGACCGTCAGGAGAAGGCTGCACCTTGTAGGACAAATGAATGCCGAATCGAGAACCATCACCCAGAAGACGCTCAAAATTCGGCAGATCCTGGGGAGTGGAAATAATCAGAATATCCCGTATTCCCGCAAGCATCAAAGTAGAAAGCGGATAAAAAATCATGGGCTTGTCATAAATAGGAAGCAGCTGCTTCGATGTCACCCTGGTTAACGGATAAAGCCTTGTGCCGGAACCTCCGGCGAGAATAATACCTTTCATAAAAATATGTTCCTTCCTTTAGGTAAGTTTAATGAGTGGAATGCAGAAATGCTATATGTAATAGCATCTCCTGTAAAGCCTTAATTATTTAGCTTGACTAACTAATTTCATAATGGATTTCATTAACTTGCTTTAGTCTGACTCCATTGCACTCAAAAAGAAATGGTTCGAAAATGCCCAAATTGAAACCACCGGAATGCATTACGCTTCGGTATTTAATTCCTTGAAACATCTACTGTCCATTAATAGTAATACTCTTAATAAAATCTGCTATATACTGTGTCGGCACATAGTCAAGGGCAGAGTCTGAATACCTGACAGATTTACTCGTCCCATAAAAGCACATAAATTTCCATAAACATATCATTCAAAAAACAGATGAACGTATTGTAATACTCTATCAATCTTTACTTCCCATTATTTTGTAAGATGATGGGGAACCGCTGAAACAGAAGCCGCCAATCTTTCTCTTTCTTCCTTATAAATTTGATTTGCAAATTCCTCAATTTTATGTGTAATCCACATATAGGCAGTAGTACCTTCTGAATAATCAGCTTCTGCGTACATGTCAACGCGTCCATCTTCACGAAGTTTTTCTACCTGATTGAGGGCTTCCTGATTACCATGTGGATATACCGCAAACGTAGCACCGCCAAATTTTTTCACTACGGAGAACGCCGGTACATCACTAGGCCCATCAGCAATATAAATCATATGGTTGAACTTTACGCGTCTTGAACTTTCCTGTACTTTAGCATTGACATCAATTTCCGGATGCAACGGAATTCCTTTATTTATTTCAAATAAAGCCCGCGTTTTACTGGTATTGTCAATCGTAAAACCAATGTCCCTCAGCTCTGCTTCTTGTGTTTCAGGATTAATTTCATCAATGAGCTCGCAACCCCATATCCCCTTGACCCATTTTTTCTTCCAAAGATCCGTGCCTTCCAGAATTTTACGCATACCTGTACTGATAACATAATTCTCAACTTTGATATTATACTCTTGGTACTTAGCGCTATATTCACTGTGCTGAAGAAACTCATTAGTGAATTTAATAAGGTCGATCGCTCCAGGATAGAAATGCTGCATAGGACCATAGGACTTCAGCTTTTCATTATTAAGCCCTTTGAATCGGCCATCTCTCACATATTCCAATATGTGGTTGAGGTAAATAGTATCTTTATTAACCAGTATCCCCTTCTCTTTATACTTCTAACGTTTTATCAAAATCCCATATCACCGCAATGACATTAGCCATATAAGGCACCCTCCCTTTAAGTTAAGAAAAGAAATTGTATAATATTTTACGGGCAGCCAAGCCGTAATAGATAAGCACTTTCATTAGAAATCTCTGCATGAAGTTTATTCGCTCATAATTAGCATAAAAATAATACCTAGACTTAAATAATTGTGCTGTTTTTCCATATCGTTTAATAGATTTATCAATGGATACTGAGTGATTATGAAAATATGAAATATCTGTATCTATAATCATTCTGTAGCCTAATTTCAAAAACTTTTTCCCTAAAATCTGCTCTTCGTAATACAAGAAAACACGGTCATCTAAGCCATGAATATTCTTATACGCCGCTACATCAATAGCAAATAATGATCCCGGTATCCATTCCACCTGAATGATTCCATGGTTCGGTAAAACAAAGTCATTATGAAAGTGCACAAATTGCTTTAAAAGAACCGTACATAATAACAACTCCTGCCAATAGCTGTTTATCTTTCTATTCCTAACAAAAGATGGATCTGCTGGCATATCCATGTATCCGGAAGCTGCCTGTGCATTCCAATTTATCATATCCTGTACAATACGAATAAGAAATGCCTCGGTAAATTCTACATCAGGATTTGCAATGACTAAGATATCCACCATATATTTATCAATTAGGTAAAATGCTCCATAGTTATTACCATAGGAGTAGCCTCCATTTTTATCGGACTGAATAACATCCACCTTGTCCCCGGCCAATGATTTCAGCTGCCGGAATGAACCATCGGGAGACAGATTATCAACAATGACGATATGATCAATTGCGGAATAGTTCCGGATCTGCTTCAGAATGTGTAATGTAGATGATGCATCATTATAATTCAGAATTACAATTCCAACCTTTTTTTGCTAATCACTAATTTTCCTCCAATCTTTTCGTCTGCACATCTTGCTTCCAGTATAGCATCCCGGGTTGCTTCCAGATAGCCATACTTCCACTTTAAATCCGGTTCCAGGTAAGCGCCTTCTGCCCATTCATTCCAGGCGTTGATGAAAATAATCCTGTCATCAATTGTATCATTCATCTTTGTTTCCCGAATGATATCAATTAGCCACTGTTTATACAAATCTGGAGTCGAGCCATCAAGAATAAGTCCTCGATTCTTTTTTCGTGCTGTATTATCCCATAATGGAGATAATGCACGATAAAGTCCCTTTTTCTTTAATTGAAAATATCGTTTGTTTTCCACAAAATCTTTGTAATCATAGACTTTCCCTAAGAATTTATCACATACAAACTGCTTACTCTCAGTGATAACATTCATCAGACGCATTTGTGGCCCTGGTGCAAATTCCGCAGCAGCATCAAAACCAAGTGCCTTATAATCAGCACTATAGTCTTCTGCTTTATCTGACCGAATGTCCCCGATAATATAAAGTTCCAAACCTGTATTTTTATAAACATACTGTCTCCAGTATTCTAAAACTTCCTGGGGATGCGGAACGTCGAGAGGTCTATATACGGTCAATACAGGCTTACCATTAATGCGTATGTAATTGTCATATGTAAAAATTTCTACACATGATTTTATGAATTTCTTATAGCTATCAATGCTCTTATTCTGTATCATCAAAGGCACATTTGAACTGCCTTCCCACTGTTTAGTCCAAGTCTCATTTACCCAACAGATATTGAATGGAAAATGAATCGTTTTGTCATTTATGAACTCATTAAAAGGCAAGTCCAAAAGCCTTTCTCCATCAAACCAGTAATAATAAAAAGAAAAGCCATAGATACCATAAAAACGAGCTAATTCAATTTGCCGATAAATATTGTCTTTTATACGTAAATCATAAAATCCCAGTTCGCCAGGAAGCCTGGGCTGATACTGGCCTACATATTGAGGATAGGATTTCGTAATATTGGTCCATTCCGTAGATCCCCGTCCCCACCATTTTTCATTATGAGCATCCGGATAATACTGTGGAAGATAATAAGCAATGAGTTTGGGATCATCATCCTGCAGCTTTATGAGTGGCTTTCTAGGATAATCAATAGAAAAGCTATTACTTAAATCCTGCGTAGCTAAAAGTTCCTGAACATACTGTCCAAGCACATCATCCGAATGAATGCCTTTTGCTTCACCCTTAATTTTCCCTTTTAGATAATAAAAGATTTCTTGCTTTTCAGCGTCAGACAATAACGGAAGCTGCCAGAAAAGTGACTTTAATGATTCAAATAAAGGCATAATCTATTTTCTCCTAACTAGGTGAATAATTATTTATATCTTCGCTGCCTAACTGCATTCCAAACTTTACCCATAATGTTAAATGAAAGGACTACGCTGCAGAAAGATACAAGTTTTACTTGTAGTTCAGCATTCCTGTCTTTAAGAATATCTATTAGATCATTTCTAATGAGTTCTCTGTAGTGGCTTCGCTCTCCAGCTTGCTGCGGCTGATCTAAATTATTTAATGCTGCTAACAATGCCATCTTCCAAAATCCAGCTTTGGTGACAACATATCCTGCTTCTTTAAATCTTCTATATCTCTCACCAGCGATGTGAGCTGCTATCAGCCTTTTCTGCATACTAACATGATTTACAAGGCTTTCTTTTCTTCGAACATAATAATATAGACAATCTGGTATAGCTACGATATTATTTGCAAGTAAGGCAATATTTGTTGTCATCCCATAGTCTTCAAAAATAATAGCATTTTCATCAAACTTGGATTTTCTTAATATTCTAGTTGACGTAACCTTTAGCGGCATTCCTGATTTAAGTCTTTTATCTGATGATAACGCAAAAATTACAGACTCTTTTGTTACTTTTCCTTTTAACCCCGAATGTATTTCGGCTTTTTCTCCATAATAATCAGTATAATAATCAAAAAGAATAAGATCAGGAGAATCACGAACCAACACTTCTTTTAGTTTTCTAAACCAGTCTGGATGCACATAGTCATCCGGATCGACCCAAGCAACATACTGCCCTTTTGCCATTTTTAAACCAAGATTTCTAGCCGAGCCTACTCCCCCGTTAGCTTTATGAAATACATGTATATTAACTTTATATTTAGCATACTCATCGCAAATCTTACCGCTATTATCCGTAGATCCATCATCTATGCAGATAACCTCCACATCTGATGTAATTTGCTTTATAAGTGAATCTAAGCATTTATCAATATACATTTCCACATTATATACAGGAATAATAACAGACAATAACATTAAATCACCTATTTCATAATGAACGCCAAGGAATGTTTTAATAGCTCAATACTAGCCCTACTTTTCCCTAATAGAGGAGTTGTTATTCTTCAAATAGCTCTGTAACCTTACCAATTCTCAATCTCATGCAGGGAAATATTATCTTGCATATTTATATACCTTTCCAAAGGATCTATTCATCCATAATCTTTCACATACCTAAAAACAAAAATCTAAGTACTCGGTTTTTGCGTATAACATACCGACTCACCAGCAGTGAAAGTCCAATACCCATGATTGTGCATACTAGGAATGTCCCTGTGTAGAAATGCATCTTGTTCCATAAGATGATTCTAAAGGGAATTTTGACCATATCACTCAGAATATAAATATCCATGGACATCATTCCACAGTATGCCAAGTAATCTTTGATCGACAATTTCAACATGCTTATTCGATAAGAAAGCCAAAATACAAGTGTCATTCCGCTCAAAGCTGTCAGGAGGAAAAATGCATGCTGTCTACTAACCAGGAGACCATAATTACCTACAAGAAAAATAATCGCTAGTAAAATAACATGGCAGACATTTAGTTTCTCTACAAATCCTCCATTGTCTCGTCTCATATACATTCCAAACAGGAAAAAGAATAAATAGTTTGTCACAATATGCCATGGATTCCAAACCAGAAGTACTCCTGATGCAAAAAGTCCTAAGGCCGAGATGCGAAAAGAGAAGGCTGCTGCAATGGCAGTAATAATAAAAAGTGCATACAGAAACCAAAGCTCTCCATCAGGGTTTACTCCGATTATCATTTTCCATATGTTTTCAATATCATAAGGTTTATTTGCAAACTGTGAAAGCAATAACTTAAAAGGTGCATAACAAATACCCACAAACGCATATGGTACCAGCAGTCTCTTCCATCTGCTTTTTATAATATTTAAAGGCCGTTTACCTGCCCTCATCATATTCTGTCGGACTATCATGTAACCGGAAAGAAAGAAAAACAGAGGCATATGAAAAGAATAAATGATATCGTGAAACCAACGATAACTCGTCACCGAAATACCCGTGCTGCTTGCTGCGTCTGGGATGCAATGACCTATAACGACTAAAATGATTGCTATTCCCTTTGCAATATCAATCCATGCTATGCGCTGTCTGTCTGTCTGTCTGTCTGTCTGTCTGTCTGTCTGTCAAAAGCATAATTATCTTGCCCTATACTGTCAACTTATAGATTCTTTGTGCTATCTTTTCCCTGTTATCTTCCTCTTTAAAAAATCAGCAATCTTTTTCGGCCAGTCAATTTTTTCCAAAAACACCACCGGTACTTCTACTTTCTTCAGATTCTGCCTTTCCAGCCATACATTAAAAAGGCGCTCTGACATGAAGCCGAAAAGCCGTGCTTCGTAAGTATCATACCCTGTCATATCCGTCCGCTTCTCCAATTCAAACAGGATATCAAAAAGCCAAGTACAGTATTCATCAAAAAGTGACTTCTTCATAACGAACATATTCAGGATATAAAGCTTTCTTCGATTCATCACTCTGGTAAAAGCATCGGAATAGCCTGGATATTTCTCGGAAATAATCTTTTCGACCTCGTCCAGATCCTTTTTATAATGAGCATGATCATACTGACTACGCACTGTCTCAATATAATAATTCCTCTTCACTGGAAGAATGACATCATACTTCTGAAGCAGCCTTTCATAGTCTTCTCTCTGAAAAATAGCCTTCTTTTTCTTCTCTATATCCTTCGTATGTACTTTGCGTCCAAAGTACCTCCGGTAATGGCAAAGGCCGATATACTCGCAGTCCAAATTCTGCCAGGCCCAGTAAAGTCCGGTGAGCTCGCAGTAGTTGGGATTCTTTGCGGAAATGTTATCCCCCGTATTATCCGGAGTATACCCCAACGACTCTTTCCCTTCCGCCCCGACGTGAAGCGGCATGTATACATCATCCTCTGGCATCCAGTATTTTTTATGAGCAGCAATAAGAATTTTTAGATCCAATTGATTTTAGACTCCTTTCTTTATGAAAGACTATCCGGCTTGGAGATATTAGACTTTGGGCATTGCGGCTATAGTGAATCCTTCCAATGCATCTATCCAATCGACCTATGCTACATACTCGCTTCTCCCTCTCAGCTGATGAACAATGCTTGATTTCTGACATCTAATGTCTAATGTCTGGCATTTCTCAGTCTCCCAATCTCTTCTCCGCACACTTCAATGCTGAATCGATCACCGCATCCATATCATAATACTTATACTCGCCAAGACGTCCGCCGAAAATGATCTTCGTCTCCTTTTTTGCCAGCTGCTTATATTTCTGATAAAGCGCGCCATTCTTCTCATCATTGACCGGATAGTATGGCTCATCGCCTACTTTCCATTCCGAAGAGTATTCCCGGCTGATGACTGTTTTCGGAAGATCATTTCCTTCGCTGTCTTTACCAAATTCAAACCACTTATGCTCGATGATTCTCGTCCATGGCGTCTCTTGATCCGTGTAGTTCACTGCTGCATTTCCCTGGAAATTCGGTTGATCCAGGACTTCTGTCTCGAAACGCACGCTGCGATATTCCAGTGGTCCAAGGGCGTAGTGGAAATAGGCATCAATCGGGCCGGTATAGATGACATGCTCCGCCATGCTGTCCCACTTCTCCTTGCCGGCCAGATAGTCGATACCAAGCTTCACCTCGACGCCGCGAAGCATATTTCCCACCATCTTCGTATAGCCGCCGACAGGGATCCCCTGATAGAGTGCGTTGAAGTAATTATTATCAAAAGTCAGACGCACCGGGAGCCGTTTGATAATGAAAGCAGGAAGCTCGCTACAGGGACGCCCCCACTGCTTTTCCGTATAACCTTTGATGAGCTTTTCATAGATGTCCGTCCCGACCAGAGAAATCGCCTGTTCTTCCAGATTCTTCGGCACTGTGATGCCAGCTGCCCGTCTCTCTTCCTCGATCTTGGCCGCCGCCTCCTCCGGCGTCACGACGCCCCACATTTTATTGAAAGTGTACATATTGAAGGGCAGCGAATAGAGCTCGCCATGATAGTTGGCTACCGGTGAATTGGTAAAACGGTTGAATGTGGCAAACTGCTGCACATAGTCCCAGACATGCTTCAGATTTGTATGAAAGATGTGCGCTCCATACTTGTGTACATGGATCCCTTCCATATCTTCCGTGTACACGTTGCCTGCGATATGATCCCGTTTCTCAATAACAAGGACACTTTTCCCTACTTTTTTGGCTTCATGCGCAAAAACGGCGCCAAATAAACCTGCGCCGACAATCAGATAATCATAATGATCCATATACAAGCTCCTTTTAGGAAAGATTTTGAGACAATGAGAGTTAGAGACATTAGACTGTGAGACTGCCTGTGTCGGGCTTCTGACGTCTGAAGTCTCCCTCAATACGCACCTTTATGGCTGAGGACAACCGCAATGGTACGCCAAAGGAGCACGAGATCCAGCCAGACGCTCCAGTTATGCACGTACCAGCTGTCCATCTGTACGCGCTCGGGGTAGTCGATGTCGCTGCGTCCGCTGGTCTGCCACATGCCGGTGATGCCGGGAAGGACGGAGTAGTACTCCTTGATATATTTCCCATACCGCGGGACTTCCTTCTGGATGATGGGACGGGGACCGACGAGGCTCATCTCACCTTTGAGGACATTCAGGAGCTGAGGCAGCTCATCGAGGCTGGTCTTTCTAAGGAAGGCGCCGCTCTTTGTGATGCGGGGATCGTTCTTCAGTTTGAATTCTCTATCCCATTCTTCTTTTGCCGCCGGATCGGTCGCGAGGAGGTGGTCTAAGACCTCCTGTGAATTCGTGCACATGGATCGGAATTTGTAGCAGTTGAATTCTTTCCCGTCTTTGCCGACACGGCGATGCTTGAAGATGACCGGTCCCGGAGAGTCGTGATAGACCCATGCTGCGATGAGGAGAAGAATCGGCGAGATCAGAAGGCCGCCGCAGATGGTGGCGGTGAGGTCGAAGAGACGCTTGGCGATCTGGTTCGATGTCCGGGCGAGGTTGTTCCGAATCTGGAGCACCATGATCTTCGCATCGAAGAAGGACTCGGCGGTCACATTCGACATGGGGACGGCGACGAGGTTCGGCACGACGCCTACATTCCTCACGAGGGTCTGTGCCTGATAGATGAGGGAAGAGAGCTGTGTCTGCGGGATGCCGGGGGCGGCGATGATGACATGCTGGACGCCGGTATCACGAATGACGCGCTCCATGTCACCAAATCCGCCAAGGATGGTGCAGGACTTGTCGTAGGGCTCATGGTCTTCAAGGAAGCCGACGATGCGGTAGCGCATGCCGGTATCATTCTGTATCTGGCGTGCCATGACTTCGCCGGTCTTTCCTGCCCCGACGATGAGGATGGGGATCTGGAAGGCTTTCGATTTCTTCATCCCTTTTGCCAGTATGACACGGAAGAGGCAGAGCAGGGCAAAGGAGATCGCGGTGTAGAGGATGACGTAGAAACGGGATACGTCCCCTGCCACCTGCGCAAGGAACATGAGGATGATGGAGAAGACGGTGCCGCCCAGGGAAGCTCGAAACAATTTTTTCATCATCTGGTAGATGAGCATGCGCTTCCCATAGAGTCCCTCATAGAGGATAAAGGCCATGTAGACCAGCGGTACCCAGAAATATTGGTAGATGGGGGCGATGTGATAGGTGGTGTGGGTGATCAGGAGGTTTCGAATGGCAAGGGAGAGTATCCCTGCCAGGACGAGGGCGATGTAGTCGCCGATAAGGTAGAAAAATGCAGCGCCGGATGCGCAGGAAATGGAATGGTGGTGTTTAGGGTTGTTCATGTGGTGGTATTCTTTCTTGTATATGAGACTATGAGACTTGGAGACTTTAGACCCGAAGACTGCGAGACTGAAAAAAACACCCTGCTATCTGATGTCTTCAAGTCTTTTAGTCTCCTAGCCTCCTAGCCTAAAAAGGGGGCGAGGCATTGTTACCCCCCCCCCCCCGAAATTTTTTTCGCTTACGATACTTCCGTAGAAATCACTCGGTTTCTACTTTTTTCTTTGCCATTCTTACGTTCACATTATATCATATTTCGTTATAAAACGAGAAAGAAAAATCGCCAGTCTGCATATATTTGTCAATGAAAAACGTGGAAAAGTCAGACTTCTGACTTCTGACCTCTGACCTCTGATGTCTGATGTCTAACGTCTCCTAGTCTCTTAGTCCCTCTGCTTGCTAAAAATCTGATTTCTTTCTATAATAAGTACAGAAAATGGTACAAGAAAGGATGAGATTGACATGATTGCCATGAATTACTCCACGCTCCGCAGCCATATGAAATATGCTTTCGATGCTTGCTGCGATGATATGGAAACGCTTATCGTCACACGCAAGGACAACCGGAATGTGGTCGTACTGTCAGAGGAGTCGTATAACAATCTGATGGAAAACCTGTATGTGCGGGCTTCGAAGAAAAACTACGACAGGCTTCTCACCAGTATCGCACAAGCCAAGGCGGGGCAGTGTAAAAAGAGAGACTTGATCGAAGATGAATAAAGCATTCACGGATATTGGCTGGGAAGACTACCTGTACTGGCAGACGGAGGACCGGAAGACGCTGCGTAAAATCAATACGCTTTTGAAAGATATCGAGAGAAATGGTAATGAGGGCATCGGAAAACCCGAACCGCTGACAGGGGATTTATCTGGTTTCTGGAGCCGCCGGATCAATCAAAAGGACCGGTTAATCTATGCTTTGGAAATGGATCAGATTATCATCATTGCCTGCCGGTATCATTATGATGATACATAAAAAGAGCATGCTGCATTTAGTCGGCATGCTCTTTTTATGTATGTGGGACTTAAAGACTTGGAGACGTTAGACTTGGAGACGTCAGAATTCAGAATTCAGATTTCAGGCTCCAGACTTCAGACTTCAGATTTCTGATCTCCGCCCTCTGACTTCTGACCTCTGACTTCTGACGTCTAATGTCTCTCCACCTCTCACCGGAATATCTTGGAAAGCTCATCGTCCGTCATATTTCCTATCCAGCTTTCGCCGACGGAGACGGTCATGTCGGCGAGGGATCTTTTCTTTTGGATGATCTCATTGATCTTTTCTTCGAAGGTATTCTTGGTGATGAAACGGTGGACGAGGACGTTGTTCTTCTGGCCGATGCGGTAGGCGCGGTCTGTCGCCTGAGACTCTACGGCGGGATTCCACCAAAGGTCGTAGTGGATGACATGGGAGGCGGCGGTGAGGTTGAGGCCGGTGCCGGCGGCTTTCAGGGAGAGGATGAAGAATCTCGCCTTCGGGTCTGTCTGGAAGCGGTCCACCATGTCTTTTCTCTCCCGGAGGGAGCAGCCGCCGTGAAGGAACAGCGGACGTTCTCCCAGCCTGCTCTCGAGGAGATCTGCCAGCTTGTCGCCCATGCTCTTGAACTGGGTGAAGATCAGGGCCTTTTCACGGCTGGCCTGGATGCTTTCTGCGAGGTCGAGAAGACGCTCGGCTTTGCCGGAGAAGGCGGGGTCCCAGTTGTCCTCTTTGGTGAAGAGGGCGGGATGGTTGCAGATCTCCTTCAGGGCAAGGATCATCTGCAGGACGAGGCCCTGGCGCTTGAAAAGGGAGGCTTTGTCTCCCTCCTTCTGCTCGCTGATGACGCGGAGGCTCTCTTCGACGGTCTGGTGATACAAGGCGGCCTGCGCGGGGGTAAGGAGGGTATACTCGTCCTGCTCGAGCTTATCCGGAAGGTCGCTGATGATGGTCTTGTCTGTCTTGAGGCGGCGCAGGAGCATGGGCGCGGTGATGCTTTTGAAGCGTTCGGCTGCTTTTCTGTCCTGCTCGTACTGGATGGGATTCGCATAGCGCATCTGGAAGGTCTTCGCACTGCCGAGGTAGCCTTTGTTGGTAAATTCCATGATGGACCAGAATTCTTTGAGGCTGTTCTCGACGGGGGTGCCGGAGATGGCGATGCGGATGGGCGCTTTCATGCTGCGGACGGCCCGGCTCTGGGCGGTGTCGGGGTTCTTGATGTTCTGCGCTTCGTCGATGATGAAGACTTCCCATTTCTTCTTTTTGAGAAGCTCCTGGTCGCTTCGAAGGAGTCCATAGGTGGTAAGAAGGAGGTCCCCATGGAAATCAGCGAGGTCGCGCTTGGCGCCGTAGTAGAGGAAAACGGTGAGGAGAGGTGCGAAGCGGGCGATCTCTTCCTGCCAGTTGGAGAGAAGGCTCGTCGGCACGACGATGAGCGCTTTCTTCTTAGCAAGGCGTCCCTCTTCGCGGAGCTTTTCGAGAAAGGTGATGACCTGAAGGGTCTTCCCAAGGCCCATGTCGTCAGCTAGGATGCTGCCGAAGCCGAGGCGGCTGTTGTTGTAAAGCCACGCATAGCCGCGCTTCTGGTAGGGGCGAAGTGTCGCACATACATTTTCCGGCAGCGCGACGGGCTCGCCCTCTTTCATGGAGGAGAGCAGTCGCTTCACCTCGCTCGTCATGGTGATCTCCGCGCCTTCATAGCTGCCCTCGAGGGCGATGCGGAGGAGTTCTTCCCCTTTGAGGGAGGCGGGACGCTGCCACATTTTTTCGAGCTTTTTCAGATCTGCTTCGGTCACGTAGAGGTATTGCCCCTTGAAAGCGATGAGGGAGCCTGCTTTGACGGATAGTTTTTCGAAATCTTCCGGGGAGATCCGCTCGTCCCCTAGGGCGATCTGCCAGTCGAAGTCGAGCATGTCTTCCAAAGAGAGGAGGGACGGTGCATGCGCTGCTCCCTCTTCTTTCTTTTTGAGGCGGAGTGTCTTCTTCGGACGGATGAGGTGCTGCAAGGACTTCGGCAGGATGACGCGCGCGCCCAAAAGACGCATGGCAGGGATGGCTTCCAAAAGGAAGGGGGCAAAGGTTTCCGCCGTGAAGGAGATCGGTGTCCTTCCTTCGCTGTCCATGTAGTCTTCCATGCCGGTCACGAGGGAAGAAAGCAGGTCCATATCCTTTAAGATCTGGTAGCGGCAGGCATCATAGTCATCCTTCGTGAAGACATCTGCGAGCGGCAGCGCATTTCCTTCACTGTCCTCACTGTCTACGACGGAGAGGTCCAAATGGAAGGCTTTTGTTTTCGGATCATCTGACACGAGAAGCACGGGCTGCCAGCGGGCAGCGCTCAGGTGGAAATAGGATAGCCAGGATGCGATGCCGTCAGCCTCGGGGTGCGGCCTTCCTTCCCGCGCCATCAGGGGCTCCCCCATGAAGAAAAGATCATAGATGGGGTCGTCTGCGAAATTTTTCTTCGCCATGTTTTGCATCAAGTGCGTGAGAAAAAGTGAAAGTGCCGCCTCGGCAGGCTCTCTGGCAAAGCATCGCTTCTCTCTGTATCGCGCGATCTCTACCATGGAAGGGGTCACCCATTTCGAGAGGATCCCCATGGCTTCCGCCGTGCCTGCGTCCTGCTCGGTCGGCATCCAGCGGATGGAGAGCGCATTCTCATCCACACGCACCAGCTCGGGGATGGCATTCCCTGTACGGAGAAGGTGTATAGCGAGCAGCACCACCTCGCGGAAGGCACGCACGGTGTAAGAGCTGTCCGCCGCTTCCTCTTCCGTCATATCGAGAAGAGCCGCGAGGAAACGGCTCATCGGCCACCAGTCGCCGCGATCTGTGTAGAGCTTCCCCTCGGAGAGCCCTTCGATCACGAGATGCACAGAAGAAACGGAGGCAAGCTCCAGACTGTCTTTCCCGCCGCCCACGACGTAAACGGCTGATGAATCAAAGAGCGCTTTCTCTGCGGTCTTTCTAACGCCCGTCATGGTCTTTTCATAGACGCGGCCAAAGCTGCCGCGCCCATAGAAAGCGGGCGAAGCGGGGAGCACACGCATCCATAAGGAAAAGAGGCTTTTGATCTTCGTGAAATCTGGAATTTCTGCCGTTTCCTCTGCCAGGGGAAGTGCCATATCCTTGACCAGTTCCCCTTTCACAAGGTCATCCCAGCGCGGGATCTTGGCAGACATCTCATTTGTGATCGTCACATGCCGCTTCTTTAGCTCGCTCACAAGCGACACGCCATGCAGGGAAAAGACTTGGAAGGGATCATTGTCGATGGCACGGCTCACCTCATAGATGACGGCCGCGATGTGCTTACAGAGGTGCGCCCAGTCGGGACAGCTGCAATGCATCTCGATATCATTCATCGAGGAGGGGAATAGGGAAAGACCTGCCTTTTCCGCAAGCTCCATGACAGCAGGTGACAGCTCCCGATGCAGGAGCTTCGTCACGATCGAAGGATGGCGCGATACATCATCCAGAAAGGCCTGAACTTTGTTTTCCGGAAAAGGAGGGAGCATCAGCGTGACATGGTAGGGCGTGCGACGCGTCCCCTGCACCTTCGCAGTCAGCGTCTCCCCCTCCCGGCGCATGGAAATGACCGCGCCGCCTCGGGCATACACCCGCCCGCGCGGCAGACGGTTCTCATAGTCTGCCTCCTCGAGCGCTTTCAGCCACTCGCTTCCCCACCAGGTATTGCCATATTGCAGTTTCATCGTCTTTTCCTCACTTCTGTACGTTTTTCTTTATTATATGAAATCGTCACGAGGCAGGCAATCGGTTGTAACAGATTCCGTAGGAAAGGAGAGATGGTACAGAACATCAAATAAGAAACGCGGCGGGAATGTAACCAGGGATGAGTGACTAGTGGCTAGGAGACCAGGAGACATCAGACTCCTGTATCATCATTTCGAGCAAAGTGAGAAATCTCTGTCATTCGCGGTCAGAAACTCACGTTTTCCACACATGTGCCACGCACTTCTCCGTTTTCCTCATCTATCTTTCATACCGCCAGTGCCCTATCCGCCCCTTCGGGGCACCTTCCCCATGCGGGGAAGGCTTTGTATCGGGGATAGCGACACTCTCGTATACGATGCTCTTGAGACGATCTTCTCGCTCTCTTTCATACCGCTAGTACCCTATCCGGCTCGCTTCGCTCGCCACCTTCCCCACGCGGGGGAAGGCTTTGTCCGTCGTTATTCTTTTTCCACATATACGTGTATTCGCTCTGACAATGCGAGAAAAGCGGTATTCTCGTATCGTAGTCTTCCCCCTTGGGGAAGGGGGGAACGCACAGCGGCGCCCGGGTGCTCTCGTAAACGACGCACTTGTGACGATCTTTCCCGCTCTTTTTCATCCCGCTTCCCCCATCCAACCTCCGCCCCTTCGGGGCACCTCCTTCCATAGGAAGGAGGGAGTGTCCACGCGAGCCCCTTCCCTTGGAAGGGGCTGCCGAGCACAGTGAGGCGGGGTTGGCTTCCTTTTTGGGCGGCGAAGTCGCCTCCTCTTTGTCTTCCCCACGCGGGGAAGGCTGGCGATACGAGGGAAACCTGCCACCCGCAAACCTTCGGGCATCGCTTCATATATACTTGCGGCGAAGCCGTCACCACAACCCTGAACCCTGAACCCTGAACCCCGCATCTTGAACCCTTTCCCCTATTGCAAAACACAGATGAACTCGCTATAATACTAATAACGCAGGGAAAGAGAAAATCTTTTTCAGATGTCTTTCAGAGACAGGGCGGCTGGTGAGAGCCCTGGCAGATGAGAAAGTTTCCACTCAGGAGCGGCCGGTGAAGAATCGGACGGCAGGCAGCCGATATCAGCCATGAGCTGGCTTATGCAAATTGGGTGGCACCGCGATGACTTCGTCCCATGGAGGGAAGAGGTCTTTTTATTTGCTTTTCGAGGACACCATGGCCTGTGAGCGGTCTCTTCCCATCCGATCCGTTTCTAGCGTCAGCGAGCGGCCAGCCGATCACTATTTCCGTCAGATGAGGAAAGCCGATTTCCTATCTTATATTTCCTAAAGGGAGCGATACTATGTTAGACATGAAATTCATCAGAGAACACGCAGACGAAGTGAAGCAGAACCTCGTCAACCGTCACAATCCATTCGATCTGGACGAAGTCCTCGCACTCGATGGCAAGAGAAGAGAACTCCTGCGCGACACCGAAGCGCTGAAGAGCGAAAAGAATGCAGAATCCAAGAAGATCGCGATGGCGAAGAAGAATGGCGAAGATGCGGCAGACGCTATCGCTCGCATGAGAGAAGTCGGACAGAAGATCTCTGCCATCGATAAGGAACTCGGTGAAGTCGAAGCGAAGCTGAATGAACTGCTTCTCCATATCCCGAATATGTGCGATAAGTCTGTCCCGGTCGGCAAGGATGACAGCGAAAATCCGGAAGTTCGCAAATGGGGCGAGATCCCGACCTTTGATTTCCCGATCAAGGCTCACTATGAGCTCGGCGATACCCTCGGCATCCTGGATGCAGAAAGAGCGGGGAAAGTCTCCGGTGCGCGTTTTTATTTCTACCTCTCGCAGGCAGCCCGTCTCGAAAGAGCGGTATATAATTTCATGCTCGACGTACATACCCAGCAGAATGATTACACCGAAGTCATCCCGCCCTACATCATCAATGGCAAGTCCATGCAGGGCACCGGCCAGCTGCCGAAATTCGCCGATGATATGTACAAAGTCGAAGGGGAAAGCATGTATATGACGCCTACTGCGGAAGTGCCGCTGACGAATTATTTCTCCGGCGAGATCATCGACGGTGCGCTGCTGCCGGTCCATCTGACGGCGCTCACTCCGTGCTTCCGTAAAGAAGCAGGCTCCGCAGGTAAGGATACTCGCGGCCTTATCCGTCAGCACCAGTTCCATAAGGTAGAAATGGTGAAGTACTGCAAGCCGGAAGACAGCTGGGATGAGCTGGAATCTCTGACGGCAGAAGCAGAAAAGATCCTCCAGCTGCTCGAGATCCCGTACCATGTCGTCTGCCTCTGCAGCGGTGATATCGGCTTCTCCTCTGCGAAGACCTATGATATCGAAGTCTGGATGCCGGCACAGAATAAGTACAGAGAGATCTCCTCCTGCTCGAACTGCCTCGATTTTCAGGCACGCCGCGCGAATATCCGCTTCCGCAGAACGCCGGGTGCGAAACCGGAATTCGTCCATACGCTGAATGGCTCTGGCCTCGCTGTCGGCCGTACTGTCGCTGCTATCATGGAAAACTACCAGCAGGCTGACGGCACCATCCGCGTCCCGGATGTCCTCGTACCGTACATGAATGGCGTGACAGTCATCGGCAAAAGAGAAGCCTTCAAGAGCTCCAAAGGAGAGTGAGTGAAACATGGGGATGAAGGGGGCAGGCGGTGATCCGTCACCGATCGCTCCGGATCCCTGCTATGTCTCATAAATTTCTTGTAAATCTCATGCAAATTTGCTATACTACATGTAACAACCCTGCTGTGCACGTGCGGCTTCATATTTTGAACCGATACCTTTATTAAGGGAGTTCAGAACTGCGGATGGAATCTATGCCCTTCACGGGGACAGATGAAATTCACATGAGAGCACCCACCTGCAAATACGCAGACTCAAAATCCGGCTTTAACGACATGGTGGGGATAGAGATCAGATACCGTCAAGGAAACTTGGCGGTATTTTTTTGTTTCGGGCGGTGGAGGCGGCATTCTCGTATCGTAAGCCTTTTTCATGGGGAGTCTGTGAGGCGGCATTCTCCCTCCTTCCCATGGAAGGAGGTGCCCCGAAGGGGCGGAGGTTGGCATCGCAGAGGACTGAAAAGTCGTGGGAGAGGAGCGTTCTCCCTAGTCACCCCTTCCCATCTATGCTATAATACATAGATAAATATCGATAAAAGAAAATGGAGGCGAGGGTATGGATCATTCGCGGATCAAAAGAGAATATACAGAGCCGGCGGTGCCTTTCACGCTGAAAGCGCCGTTCCGCCCGATGGGGGATCAGCCGAAGGCGGTGAAGTCTTTGGTGGGCGGACTCAGAAATGGCGAGTGGGCGCAGGTGCTGCTTGGTGCGACGGGGACGGGGAAGACCTTCACGATGGCGAAGGTCATCGAAGAGGTGCAGCGTCCGACGCTTATCATTTCTCCGAATAAGACGCTGGCGGCACAGACGGCGAGTGAATTCAAGGATTTCTTCCCTGACAATGCGGTGTACTACTTCGTTTCCTACTACGACTACTACCAGCCGGAGTCCTATGTGCCGCAGACGGATACCTACATCGAGAAGGATTCGTCACGCAATGAGGAGATCGACCGCCTGCGCCACTCTGCGACGATGGCGCTTTTCGAGCGGCGGGATGTCATCATCGTGGCATCGGTGTCCTGTATCTACGGTTTGGGTGATCCGGAGGACTACAGCTCTATGGGACTCTCGCTCAGGCCGGGCGAGGAGATCGAGCGCGACAAGATCCTGGAGAAGCTCGTCAGCATGCAGTACATGCGGAATGACATGAATTTCACGCGAGACACTTTCCGTGTGCGGGGAGATACGATCGATGTATTCCCTGCATCGGAAAACAATGTCGCTGTCAGGATCGAAATGTTCGGTGATGAGATCGACTCCCTGACAGAGTTCGACGTCCTGACAGGGGAGACGGTCGCTGAGAGAAATCACATCGGCATCTTCCCTGCTTCGCACTATGTCACCAGTTCGGATAAACTCCGCCGTGCCGTCACGTCCATAGAGAAAGAGCTGGATGGGCGGCTCAAAGAGCTCCGGGATCAGGATAAGCTCTTGGAGGCGCAGCGTCTGGAGCAGCGGACGAATTATGATCTGGAAATGATGCAGGAGGTCGGATACTGCTCGGGCATCGAGAATTATTCCCGCCACATGTCGGACAGGAAGCCCGGCGAGCCGCCATTTACGCTCCTGGACTACTTCCCTGAAGATTTCCTCATCATGATCGATGAGTCGCATGTGACGGTACCGCAGCTGCGTGCGATGTACAATGGCGACCAGTCGAGAAAAAGTACGCTCGTCGACTATGGCTTCCGCCTGCCGTCTGCGCTGGATAACCGTCCGCTGACTTTTGACGAATTCACCGAACGGATCAATCAGATCATCTATGTGTCGGCGACGCCGGGACCGTATGAAATGGGCGTCCAGACGAATCTGGCGGAGCAGATCATCCGCCCGACGGGGCTCTTGGATCCTTCCATCGAGGTGCGTCCCATCGAAGGACAGATGGATGACCTGCTCGGGGAGATCCATAAGCGTGAGGAGGTTCACGAGCGCGTCCTCATCACGACACTCACGAAGAAGATGGCGGAGGATCTCACCGATTTCCTGACGGAAGCGGGCGTGAAGGTACGTTATCTGCACTCTGACGTCGCGACCATCGAGCGCGCGGAGATCATACGTGACCTGCGTGCGGGCGTTTTCGATGTGCTGGTCGGCATCAATCTTTTGCGTGAGGGTCTCGATATGCCGGAGGTATCGCTCGTGGCCATCCTCGATGCGGATAAGGAGGGCTTCCTGCGCTCGGAAACTTCGATGATCCAGGTCATCGGCCGTGCAGCCAGAAATGAGCACGGGCATGTCATCATGTATGCGGACCGCATCACGAAGTCGATGAAGTATGCCATCGATGAGACGAATCGCCGCCGTACCATCCAGCAGGCCTATAATGAGGAGCATCACATCACCCCCCACACTGTCCAAAAGCGGGTCAAAGACCTCATCGACCTCACGAAGATCGAAGAGAAGCCGGCTGCCTACGGCGGCAAGAAAAAAGAGGGCGAGCTTTCTGATGAGGAGATCTACGCCCGTATGAAGGAATGTGAGAAGCTGATGAAACAGGCGGCGAAGGATTTGGAATTCGAAGCGGCCGCCCGCTTCCGCGACCAGCTCGCCAAGCTGCGTCAGCTCTGGACCGATCGCTACGGTTCCCGCGCGGAAGAAGCGCTGAAGCGTCAGGCTGCGGCGAAGAAACGCATCTATAAGCCGATCAAGAAACGGGTATGAGCGACGAATGCGGGGGAGCGGCACTCTCCCTCCTTCCCTTGGAAGGAGGTGCCCCGAAGGGGCGGAGGTTGGCATCGCAGAGGGATGAAAGTCGTGCGGGAGAGCGGTATTCTCGTATCGTCATCCCGAGCGCAGCCGAGGGATCTTTTTCGTTTGCCGTGTTCCTTTTCCTGCATGGAGCGGTCTGCATGAAACACCGTTTTTCGGGGCGCAGGGAGCAGGGTGTTTCCCATTGCCCGCTCCTCTCACAGCCTTTGCCTTGCCGCGAACGAAAAAGATTTCTCGCTTTCGCTCGAAATGACGAATGTGTGGAAGCGGTATTCTCGTATCGAAAGCCTTCTTCATGGGTAGTCTGTGAGGCGGCATTCTCCCTCCTTCCCTTGGAAGGGGCGGATGGAGAGTGTACACGATACCCTGCATCGTCATTTTACATTTCCCTATCAACCAATTTCGAAAGGACATCCATGGAAAAAGGAATCATCATAAAAGGCGCGCGTCAGAACAATCTGAAGAATATCGATCTGACGCTCCCGCGAAATCAACTCATCGTTTTCACCGGGCTGTCCGGCTCTGGAAAATCGTCGCTGGCTTTTGATACCATCTATGCGGAAGGGCAGCGAAAATATGTCGAGTCCCTGTCTGCCTATGCACGGCAGTTCTTAGGGCAGATGAATAAGCCGGACGTGGATAAGATCGCAGGGCTCTCGCCGGCGATCTCCATCGATCAGAAATCCACCAGCCATAACCCGCGCTCGACGGTCGGCACAGTGACGGAGATCCACGACTACCTTCGTATGCTGTATGCACATGCGAGTCGTGCCTTCTGCCCGCACTGCGGCAAGCCGATCCAGCGGCAGACAGTGGATCAGATTGTCGATGCGCTCCTTGCCCTTCCGGAACGGACGAAGCTCATGCTCCTTGGGCCGGTCGCTGTCGCGAAGAAGGGGACGCACAAAAAGCTCTTGGAAGAACTCCGCAAGGAGGGTTATGTCCGCGTCCGCGTGGATGGAGACGTCCTCTCCCTATCCGATGACATCGAGCTCGCGAAAAACAAGAAGCATACCATCGAGGTGGTGGTGGACCGCATCATCGTGAAGGAGGGCATCGTGCGCCGCCTGACAGACTCGGTGGAGGCCGCGCTGAAGCTGGGGGACGGGATGATGGTGGGAAGCATCATCGGAGGGAAGGATATGGTCTTTTCCACCCACTTCTCCTGCCCGGATTGCGGCATTTCCCTGCCAAAGCCGGAGCCGCGCATTTTCTCCTTCAATAATCCCTTCGGCGCCTGCCCCGCCTGCATGGGCCTCGGCGCTTCACTGGAGGCGGATTTCCATCGTATCCTGCCGGATCACACGATGCCCTTCCGTCTGGGCGCGATCCAGCCATTTCCTTATAATAAGGAAACATGGCTCTACAAGCTGCTCGATGCCTTCCTGAGATCCTATGGCCTCACCATGGATGCATGCTATGATGACCTGCCGGATCAGGCGAAGGCAGAGTTTGAAAACGGCGGCACGGCACTTCTCTCCTTCCAGTACACCAGCCCCGAAGGCATGACAAAGACCTATGAACGCCCCTTCGAAGGCATCGTCCCGATGACGAAGCGGCGCTATGAAGAGGCGTGGACAGAGAAGATGAAGGAAACGCTGTCGAACTACCTCATCGAGAAGCCTTGCCCCGTCTGCCATGGGGCGCGCCTGAAGCCCGAGAGCCTCGCTTTCCGCGTTGGTGGGAAGAATATCGCAGAGATCTCCTCTATGGCCGTCATCGACCTTTTGGACTTCATGGAACATGTCACGCTTTCCGAAAAGGAAAAGATCATCGCAGACCAGATCCTGCGCGAGGTGAAGAGCCGTCTCTCCTTCCTCGTGAATGTCGGGCTCGACTACCTGACACTCTCCCGCGGCGCTTCGACGCTCTCCGGCGGCGAAGCCCAGCGCATCCGGCTGGCGACGCAGATCGGCTCTGGCCTCGTCGGTGTCCTCTACATTCTGGATGAACCGTCCATCGGTCTGCATCAGCGTGACAATGACAAGCTCCTTGCGACACTGAAGGGCATGCGGGATCTGGGAAATACGCTCATCGTCGTCGAGCATGATGAGGATACCATCCGCACCGCAGACTGGGTCGTGGATATCGGCCCCGGCGCAGGAGAAAATGGCGGCTTCGTCGTCGCGGAGGGTACGCCTGAGGACGTGATGAAGGTGAAGGACTCTATCACGGGGCAGTACCTGCGCGGTGAGAAATACATCCCGCTGCCGGAAAAGAGGAGAAAAGGAAATGGACTCTCGCTCACCATCCATGGCGCTCACGAACACAATCTGAAGCACATCGATGTGACCATCCCGCTCGGTGCCTTCACCGTCGTCACCGGGGAGTCCGGCTCGGGCAAGAGTACGCTCGTGAATGAGATCCTCTATCAGGGACTGTCGAATATCAAGAACCATACATCCTACCGGGCAGGGGCTTTTGACTCCATGGACGGCGCAGAGTATGTGGATAAGATCATCGATATCGACCAGCAGCCGATCGGGCGCACGCCGCGCTCGAATCCGGCCACCTATACCGGCGTTTTCAATGACATCCGCGAGCTTTTCAGCCAGACCTCCGAAGCCAAGATGCGCGGCTACAAACCGGGGCGTTTCAGCTTCAATATGAAAGGCGGACGCTGTGAAGCCTGCCACGGTGACGGCATCATCAAGATCGAGATGCAGTTCCTTTCAGACGTTTACGTCCCCTGTGAAGTCTGCCACGGCGCCAGGTACAACCGAGAGACGCTCGAAGTCCGCTACAAGGGCAAGAACATCTCCGATGTGCTGAATATGACCATTGATGAAGCCGTGCCTTTCTTTGAAAACCACGACAAGATCCTGCGGAAATTGAAGACCCTGCAGGAGGTCGGCCTCGGCTACATCCATCTGGGACAGCCGGCCACCACCATGTCCGGCGGCGAAGCCCAGCGAGTGAAACTGGCGACCGAGCTCATGCGCCGCGGCACCGGAGATACCCTATACATCCTCGATGAACCGACCACCGGCCTTCACAGCGAAGACATCCGAAAGCTTTTGATCGTCCTCGAGAAGCTGGTGGATCAGGGAAATACTGTCGTCGTCATCGAGCACAATCTTGACGTCGTCAAGACCGCCGACTACATCATCGACCTAGGCCCCGAAGGCGGCGACAAGGGCGGCGAGATCGTAGCCACCGGCACGCCGGAAGAAGTCGCGAAAGTGGAAGCGTCCTACACCGGGCAGTACCTCGGCCCGGTCATCGAACGGACGAAAAAGTTTATGGGGTTGAAGTGACTAGGGGCTAGTGGCTGGGGATTAGGGACTAGGGATTAGACTAGGAGACTAGAAGACATCAGCCCCGTATCGTCATTTCGAGCGAAGCGAGAAATCTTTCTTGCAGGCCGATAAACGAAGGATGTGAGAAAGGAGAAATACGCAGTACCGAGACGTCATTTCCGTATCAGTGCCTATGTGATACTGACCGCAGTGCAAGAAAGAATCATCGGAAGCGCTTTCGATGACGAGACGATACGGGAAAGGGATACCCCAAAAAGTTTGAAAGCAGAAAATAACCATCTTCCCTTTATAGGAATCCTCATAGGTTCAAAAGGTTCATAGGTTTTTCATCTTTCGTGAATATCATATATTCTAAAACTCCGCGGCGCTTCCCTATGATGATGCGCCGCACCACCCCCGTTGAACCCGTTGAACCCTCTGAACCACTAATCCCTTATTCTTTTTCTCAGGAGTCTTTTATGATCGATGTCAATGAAAAAATCAAAGCCAAGGTAGAAGCCCTTCCTGACTCGCCCGGGGTGTACCGTTGGAAAGACAAAGACGGGCGGATCATCTACGTCGGCAAGGCGAAGAACCTGAAGAACCGTGTCCGCTCCTATGTACGAGAGGATAAGAACCGTTCCCCGAAAGTCACTGCGATGATCCGTCATGCGGACGATCTCGACATCACGATGACCGGGACGGAGATGGAGGCGCTGATCCTCGAGTGCAATCTCATCAAAGAACTGCACCCGAAGTACAATATCTCCCTGCGTGATGACAAGTCCTACCCCTATGTGAAGATCACGGTGAATGATGAGTGGCCGCGCATCTTCGTCACGAGGAACATCCGCCGCGATGATGGGGCAAAGTATTTCGGCCCCTTCACCGACGTGGGAAGCCTGCGTCAGACGCTGTCCCTCCTTCGCCACTACTATCCCATCCGCACCTGCCGCTCCATGAAGGTATCCCGTCCCTGTCTGCAGTACCACATGCACCTCTGCAGTGCGCCCTGCGGCGGCCACGTCGATCACATCGACTATGACCGTGATGTGAAGACCATCTGCGACCTGCTCGAAGGGAAGAGCACCGCGCTGGTAAAGGAGCTCACGCGGCAGATGATGGAGGCGTCGGAAGCGATGGATTTCGAAAAAGCCGCCAAGCTGCGCGACCACATCCGCGCCATCGAAAGTGTGCAGCAGCGCCAGCACATCGTATCCACGGAAGGGGACTTCGACGTGCTCGGCATGGCACGCGACGGCAGTCACACCGGACTGGAGATCTTCTATATCCGCTATGGCCGCATGGTGGGGAAGGAGAATTTCAGTATCCCTGAAAGTGCATCCGAGACGGATGAGGAGATCATCACCACCTTCCTTCGCGATTTCTACGGAGGAAATCCGACATCCGTCCCGAAAGAAATCATCCTGCCGCTCCTGCCGGAAGAGTCCGGTCTCCTCTCGGCGTGGCTGACGAAACTTCGCGGAAGCGAAGTGAAGCTCATCCGCCCCGAGCGCGGCTTCAAGCGCCGCCTGAAAGACATGGCGATGGCAAATGCAGCGAAGTATCTCTCCGACAAGAAGCTGCAGTGGGAGTATCAGGATGCCCGCGAGCAGGGCGCCGTGCAGAAGCTGAAAGAGCTGCTCTCTCTGCCGCGCCTTCCCGAGCGCATGGAATGCTTCGATATTTCTCACAACCAAGGCGCAGAGACCACCGGCTCCATGGCCGTCTTCGAGCATGGCCGTCCGGCAAAGAGCGAATACCGGAAATTCAAGCTGCAGACCACGCAGGGGCATGCGGACGACTTCAAATCCATGGCAGAAGTCATGAGCCGCCGCTATGGGAAGGAAAAGGACTGGCCCGAGCCCGACCTCATCGTCCTTGATGGCGGTCTTGGGCAGATGCATGCGGCCATTCCCGTGATACGCGAGGCCGGCTGCAACGCACCCGTCATCGGGCTCGCCAAGCGTATCGAAGAGATCTACGTAGAAGGCAGCGACATCCCGATCGTCCTCGATCACCATGAGCCTGCTCTCCAGCTTCTCCAGTTCATCCGAGACGAAGCCCACCGCTTCGTCATCACCTATCACCGGAAATGGACGAACAAAAGAAATACGGAGTCCGTCCTTGACCACATCGAAGGCATCGGCCCAAACCGCCGGAACGCCCTCTGGCATGCCTTCCGCTCGCTCGATGAAATGAAAAAAGCGAGCGAAGAGGAGCTCGCTAAGGTAGCGGGCATGAATAAGCGCGCCGCGCACAATGTCTATCGGTTCTTCCATATGAGAAAAGACGAGAAACAGCTCGTCCTGCAGGGGATGGACGTGGAAAAGGAAGGCTGATGATATGGGGTAATGCGACATTCTACCTCCTTCCTCTGGAAGGAGGTGCCCCGAAGGGGCGGAGGTTGGCTTCCAAATCTGGATGAAAACTCATGTTGGACGAGCGCCGCCCCGTATCGTCATCCCGAGCGAAGCCGAGGGATCTTCCTTGCACAGCGGAAAAACAGTTTCTCTGGAAACCGCAGTGCCAAAGCATTGTTACTCTATCATCGCATAAATAAGTGCGGATGACGGAAGAAAGACTGTTTTATCCAAAATACGACAACAAAAAAAGACGAACCGAAATGGTTCGCCTTTTTGTTTGCCCGACTAGCCTGCGTCAGCGAGGTCGCTGGTCGATACCGTGCGAAGGCCCGAAAGCGGGCGGGACTGGAGCGATGCGATCGCATTTCCTGCGGCATACAGTTCATCAGCCGTGGCTGATACTTTGATCTTGCTGAAATTCAGATTCTTCACCTTGGAAGTCCCCGAGGACGCATCCTCTATACGGACCTGAAGTTTCATATCGATGGTTTTAGACGTGGTAGCCATAGTGCTCTCCTTTATGGTAATCATAGGTAGTAAATAGAAGGACTGAAGGAGGGGACGTCAGACATTGGACAGTCCCGTTCCTCGTTATTCCAGTACGGTCGCACTGGTTTCGACGATCTTCGCCTGCTTGAAAGCCGTGACCGCATGACCGGAAGAGGATTCCAGCACCGGAAGGATGAGTGCGGCCTTCTCCTTCACCGTTTCGAGCGTCAGGTCATCCTTCGGGCAGGGGATCGAGAGCGTCATGCTGCGGCTGCCTTCCACAGTAAATGTCAGTTCCAACACTTTGTTATTCGTATTCATAGCGTATCTCCTTATGGAAATGCGGGCTTACGGCCCATGAGAAATTGAGGAAATCAAGATATGATGTGAATAAGTTACTCACACACCATATATAGAAAGAGATGGCATAAAAAAACACCCGGAGAAGGCTCTCCGCCTGTACCCGAGGCAGGCGGAGCCCAGAATCGGTGACGGTCGTCCATAGGCACCGAAGTGCGGGAGAACCTGTGCTATCGTCGGGACCCGGCCTCGCATGGGGCAGGGAAGCGGAAGAACCTGATCGGTTTCCGGATATTTGGTTTTCACAGTTTTCAGCCTAAAATGGGCATCGGCAGCAGGCTGTACGCTTCCGGCTGACCCATCCGATGACGCCGGGGCATCCTGCAGATCCGCCCTGCCTTGGAACGATCCTTCCTTGTGATCTCGTAGCGCTTGGAGAATTCTGGAAATCGGAAGGTCCGTCCGGTCAGGGAACATGTTCAGGCATGCCCGGCTTCATGACTATATAGTACAACTTCATTCTAGAAAAAGCAAGAAGGAAAAACTACAAATAACTACAATGATTTGTTGAAATTCCGAATTGTGAAAGAAATGCGCACAAAATGTGCAAGGAAATCTATGCATAAATGCAATAAAATATGTCAAATATGACATGCCATATTTAGCCGTCAGTCGTCTGACGGACCACGGCGACCTCAGTAAACACTGATAGTACGGAGAATCGGTGGCGGCCTGTATGCGGATGGATTGCCTTGTTTGAGAATGATCTTGCTTCGTTGATCGGAAAAAAGAATGCCGATCATCCTGAGAGTGTGTGTTTTCTTTGAGGGCAAAGGAGGTCATGATGTGTGGGGAACCCTTTTGTTTCTTCCGCTGAACTTCCATACAGGAAAGGAAAATCCCCCGAGTGGGGATTTTTTATTTTGTCTGTTTTTCGAAAAACGGAAGAAATCATAGCGGGGAGTGGTTTGATTTCAGGCAGAAGGTGCTGAAAACATCGATAAAATCAATACACGGGCAGCAGGTGGAAAAATGATGGGTTTGAAAAATTTTCGTTGTCACAGGGTGGGGGATTGTGGTAGAATGTGGGTAAATGTGGAGGAGGTGGAAGGATATGTTTATGAATGAATATTCTCATACCATAGACGCCAAGGGGCGCATGATCCTTCCAGCGAAATTCAGAGAAGAGCTGGGAAGTCGTTTTGTGCTGGCTCCAAGTCTGGATACCTGCCTCAATATTTATCCGAAAGAGCGCTGGGATGCCTTGATCGCCCGGCTGCAGAAGCTGCCCTTCACGAACCGTAATGTCCGCAAGATCATGCGTCATCTGATCGGCCGCGGGACGGAGATGGAGTGCGACCGCCAGGGGCGTATCCTGATCCCTGCCCACCTTCGTGAATTTGCAAAGCTGAAGAAGGAAGCCTGCATCGTGGGGACGGGGCCCATCATCGAGATCTGGGATCCGGAGCTCCTGCGTCAGGACGAAGAGGGCGAGGATATCGCAGAGATCGCGGATGCTCTCGACCTTCCGCTGAATTTTGATCTGTGAGGTTTGGGAGTGACTGGTGATTTGAATGCTACTTGCCCATTTCGTCATCCTGAGCGGAGTGAAATGTCGTTTGTTGGAAAAGTCGCATTCAGAAAGTTGAGGCCTGAGTCGAAGGATTTCGGCGAAGCCGCCACTACAACCCTCAACCCTGAACCTTTCACCTTTTTCGAGGACTCATTTATGGAATTTCAACACACCACCGTGCTTCTGCACGAAATGATCGACCGGATCTTGACGGATCCACATGGCATTTATGTTGACTGCACCTTAGGGGGTGGCGGACATTCTTTGGCTATGGCGGAGAAGCTCGCTCCGGATGCGCTTCTGATCGGCGTCGATCAGGATGAAGAAGCGATCGAGGCGGCTTCTCATCGTCTTTCCGGCTGTGCCTGCCGGCATCTCTTTGTGCGGGATAATTTTTCTCACATCCATGATATCCTGACCTCGCTTGAGATCGATAAGGTCGATGGCTTCATCTTCGATCTGGGGGTCTCATCCCATCAGCTCGATGACGGCAGCCGTGGCTTCTCTTATATGAATAATGGGAAGCTCGATATGCGCATGGATCAGAGGAATCCGCGCACGGCGTATGAGATCGTGAATACGTATGAAGAGGAAGAGCTTGCGCGCATCATCTGGGAGTATGGGGAAGAGCGATGGGCGAAGCGGATCGCACAGTTTATCTGTGAATTCCGCGAGAAGAAGCCCATCGAGACGACGGATGATCTGGTCTCGGTCATCAAGGCGGCCATTCCGGCGCATGCCAGAAGAAATGGCCCGCATCCGGCGAAGCGTACGTTTCAGGCGATCCGTATCGAGGTAAATAACGAGCTGGGGATCCTGAAGGACACGATGGAAGCCTGCGTTTCCCACCTGAAAGTGGGGGGACGCGTCGGTGTCATCACGTTCCAGTCACTGGAAGACCGCATCATCAAGAAGGCTTTCAAGGAAATGGAAAGGGACTGCATCTGCCCGCCGGAGCTGCCTGTCTGTGTGTGCCACCACCATCGTCTGGTGAAGTCCATCGGCAAGGCGCAAAAGCCAAGTGCGAAAGAGATCGAGGAGAATCCGCGTGCGAGAAGTGCGGTCCTGCGTGTTGTAGAAAGAGTGTAGGGAGCAACCGGGGATCTGGCCCTGTTTCCTTCAGCCTGAGATATAGAGTCTGAAAAAGATGGGAGAGATATCGTATGGTACAGGAAGTGCAAGTCATGGATTACATGCCGTCGATGCCGGAAAGCGTCGCCGCGCCTCACCGGATCGAGCGCGAGAAGTCTGACTCTTCCTATTTTTTCCATGACATCATTCTGGGGACGCTGATGATCCTTTTTCCCGTGATGCTGCTGGTCTTCCTGAGCGGGATCAATATTCAGGAGGAATACAGAATGCAGCGTATCCGCAGCGAGGTCATGACGATGGCGAAGGAGAATGCGGTGGATAAGCTCGAGGTGTCCCGTCTGGAGGCACCGGTACGCATCCAGCAGATCGCAGAGCAGAAGCTCAAGATGAGCCTGCCTGTTCGTGTGGTCTATGGCAGTGCGGATCCCGCCAAACCGCACCCGAACAAAGGGAGATAGAGAAATGGGTTCGGAAGGTTCTGAGGGTTCAACGGGTTTCCCATTTTGGGAAATGGTGTTTCCTTTTTTTAACATGCGACGTTTTTCTCCGCTCAGGATGACGAAATGCGCCGCACCACGCTTGTCAAACCTGTCGAACCTTTCTTACCATGAATCAGTGGGGTTAAAAAATAAGCAGATAGAAGTGAACTACACAAGAAAGGGGCTGTGAAAATGAAATTTCATCTTTCACAGCCCCTTGTGCTTGCCATAGATTTAAGCTAATATAATGAGTGGCATTCGAGCGTCATCTCTGCTGGAGGTGATGGCGCATGCCGTGATGATTTCAAAAGCACGACTCATAGAAGACAGGAAGCGCGGATGACATCCGGAGGGGTGTCTATGCTTCCTAAATAAAAAACCAGAGGTGACTGTTTTGAAAAAATTAGTAGAATTACTGAAAACAACGCCGATCCTGCGCACGGAAGGCGCTACAGATATTGAGATCTTGGATGTGACAGCGGACTCGCGTCAGGTGAAAGAGGGAAGCCTTTTCCTTTGCCTCGAGGGGGCGCATGTGGATGGACACAAATTCGTGGACTCTGCCGTGAAGCTGGGGGCGAAAGCCATCGTGGCCTCCAAAGAGGTGAAGGCACCGGAAGGGGTCACTGTCGTCTATGTGGCAGATACCAGAAAAGCGATGGAAGATATGGTACCGTTTTTCTTTGACTATCCGTCGCGCAAGATGCGCATGATCGCACTTACGGGGACGAATGGCAAGACCACCACGACCCATGTCGTGAGCCATATCCTTGAGCAGGCAGGCTACAAGACCGGTGTCATCGGCACCATCCATGCCCTGATCGGGGATAAGGAGCTGCCGACGCACAATACCACGCCGGATGTCATCGATCTGGAGCGTCTGCTCTGGCAGATGGCAGAAGAAAAGGTCACCCATGTGTGCATGGAGGTTTCTTCCCATTCGCTCGTCATGGGGCGCGTCGAAGGCGTGGAATTTGATAATGCCGTCTTCACGAACCTCACAGAAGATCATCTGGACTATCATAAGACGATGGACAACTATGCAAAAGCCAAGGCCATCCTTTTCGAAAAGGTGTCTTCGGGAGGACAGACGAAGAGCAATAAGGCAGCGTGGGTGAATGTGGATGACCCGTATGCCCATGTGATGATGGACGCTGTCGATCAGAAGGTGGCGGATCTTCACACCTACAGCATGAGCGACAAGACGGCGGATCTGTATGCCTTTGACAGCCGGTTCACCGGCAAGTCTTCCGCCTTCAAAGTGACCTATGAAGGGAAAACCTACCAGTTCGAGACGAGACTGGCAGGCCGTTTCAATATCTATAACACACTGGGGGCGATCGGCGCGGCGCTTTCCGAAGGAATTTCCATGGAAACCATTGCAGCTGCTATGAAGACATTCCACAGTGTGCCGGGGCGTTTCGAGCTGATCGATGAGGGCCAGTCCTTCACCGTCGTGGTCGACTACGCACATACCCCGGATGGTCTTGAGAAGATCCTGACGACCGCACAGGAGATCACGAAGGGCCGCATTCTGGTCGTTTTCGGCTGCGGCGGCGACCGTGATAAGATGAAGCGTCCGATCATGGGCCGCATCGCTGCCCGCTATGCGGATGTAGCGATCGTGACCAGTGACAATCCCCGCACGGAAGATCCGGAGACCATTGTGAAAGAAGTGGCAGCCGGCGTCGAAGAGGTGAAGGCGGAGAAGCCGTCCCTGCAGGTGGAAGTGGTGGTCGACAGAAGAAGCGCCATCCAGAAGGCGATCTCCCTCGCTGAAGGGGACGATATCGTCCTCATCGCCGGCAAGGGTCATGAAGACTACCAGATCTTGAAAGACAAGACCATTCATTTCGACGATAGGGAAGAAGCGAGGAAAGCGCTGAAGCAGTCGGCTCGCTTTTGAGGACACTACTGAAGGAGTGAAATTCATGGCTTCATTTACGATAGAAGAAATAGAAAGAGCCTGCGGCGCCAAGCTGCTCAAGCGAGGCAGGGAACCGTCCATGGACGGGGTCAGTACCGATACCCGCACCATCGAGACGGGCAATCTGTTTCTGGCTCTTAAAGGAGAAAATTTTGATGGGCATGCCTTTCTGAAAAAGGCGTGCGAAGAAGGGGCTTCGGGAGTCATCCTTTCGGATGCTTCTTTTGCCGAGGAGCTGCCTTCCGATGTATCAGCGTTTCTTGTAAAGGATACGAAGAAGGCACTGGAAGATCTCGCCCATTTTCACCGTATGCGTTTCCATGTACCGGTGATCGGCATCACGGGCTCTAATGGAAAAACTACGACGAAAGACATGACGACGGCGCTCCTGTCGTCTCGTTTTCATGTCTGCGCAACACAGAAAAATTTCAATAATGAGATCGGCCTTTCCATGACACTCCTCTCTATGACGAAAGAGACGGAAGTCTGCGTCGTGGAAATGGGGATGCGTGGTTTCGGACAGATCGCAGAGCTTTGTGCGATCGCCAGCCCGACCATCGGTATCGTGACCAATGTCGGTACATCGCATATCGGGATCCTGGGCAGTCAGGAAAATATCGCGAAGGCGAAGGCCGAGCTGATCGAAGCACTGCCGAAGGATGGCACGGCGATCCTGAATGGGGATGACCCCTTCGTCAAAGCGATGGGGGACAGCTTCGAGGGACGCGTGATCTCCTATGGCCTTGCGGGACGCTATACCGTCCGCGGGACAGATGCCCGTTATGAGGCTTCGCAAACCCAATTCATCTGTACGTCCTTTGATGAAGCATTCCGCGTGAAGCTGCATCTTCTAGGCGTACACAATGTCTACGATGCACTGGCCGCCATCGCGGCAGCCCGTGTCCTTGGCGTGGACAGCCGGAAAATTCAGAGAGCGTTTGCGGATTTCCATCCGATCGGTCAGCGGCAGACACTGCTTACCATCGCAGGGATCTCTGTCATGGATGACTCGTACAATGCGAATCCGCTCTCCATGGAAATGGCATTCGGTTCGCTGAAGCAGATCCCCGCTTCGCATCACTACCTGGTGCTGGGCGATATGGGAGAGCTGGGCGAGATGGAAGAGGCGCTGCACCATGAGACGGGAAAGAAAGCCGCCGCCATGGGCTTTGACGGTCTCATCACGGTGGGACCGCTCTCTCGCCATCTGGCTTTGGGCGCCAAAGAGGGCGGCATGATGTCCGTTTTCTCTTATGACACTTGTGAAGAAGCGGCAGAGAAGCTGGCGGCTCTGGCGAAGGCCGGAGATGCTGTGCTGGTGAAGGGTTCGCACTATATGCATATGGAAAAAGTACCAATGCTCTTGAGGGGAGTTCTGACAAAGGATGGAAAGTAATTATTGTATATACCTGCTGGAAGCAGCGGTACTCACCGTCATCTGCGGATGGGTGGGCATTCCGCTTTTGAAAAAATTGAAGGCGCGCCAGTCGATCCGCACCGAAGGGCCGAAGTCTCATCGGGCCAAGAGCGGCACTCCGACCATGGGCGGTCTCTTCATGCTGACAGCGATGGTGCTGGTGGTGCTTTTCAACCGGCTCTTGGATCCATCGGTCCTCTGGCTTCTTTTCCTGACGCTGGGGCATGGGCTTTTAGGATTTCTCGATGATTTCATCAAAGCAGAAAAGAAAAGGAATCTGGGGCTGACGGCCAAGCAGAAAATGCTGGGGCAGCTGATCCTCGCCGTGCTCTTCTGCTGGGGCGTCGTAGATACCCTGCACCTTCCTTACTCGATCGCGATCCCATTCACGGACATGGATATCTCCATCGGACTTTTATACTATCCCTTTGTCGTTCTTGTCATTGTGGGGGCATCGAATGCGGTGAACCTGACGGATGGGCTGGACGGACTGGCTTCCGGCTGCTGCGTCATCGCGTTTACAGCCTATGCGGTCTTCTGCTATATGACAGGGTTTCATGACCTCGGTTATTTTATCATCATTCTGGCAGGGGCCTGCATTGGCTTCCTTTTCTTCAATTATCATCCGGCCAAGGTCTTCATGGGGGATACCGGCTCGCTTGCCCTCGGCGGAGCCATCGCCGGGATCTCGGTCATGACCCGGACGGAGCTCTTGCTCGCCTTCCTCGGCCTTATTTTTGTGCTGGAAGCCTTATCTGTCATCATTCAGGTCATTTCTTTCAAAACAACGGGCAAGCGTGTCTTCAAGATGAGTCCGCTGCACCATCATTTCGAACTGTCCGGCTGGAGTGAAGTCCGTGTCGTCTGGTCCTTCTGGATCTTCGAAGGGCTCGCCGCCGCGGGCAGCCTGATGCTGGCGATCTATGCACTGCCATAAATCGGCCGGCAGCAGAACGGGAGATAGAGATCGGGGATGAAAGCCGATGCTTTCCATTCGTATCCCTTCCCGCCGACTATCCATGTTTTACCATTCATGGGAGGTATAGCTTTGAAACATGTACTTATTCTGGGCGCCGGTATCAGTGGCCTTGGCGCGGCTCATGTACTTCTCCGTCATGGAACCCATGTCGTGATCTCTGATCTCAAGGATCAGATACAGAATAACAAAGAAAAAGAAGAGCTCATCGGGCTCGGGGCTGAGTTCTGCTTCGGCGCGCAGTCTGAGAGCCTTTTGGACGGGATGGATGCCGTCGTCGTTTCCCCTGTCATCCCGGCGGAAAATGTCGTGATCCAGGGGGCGATGAAAAGGCACATCCCTGTTTTGAGTGAAGTCGAGCTCGCTTATCGCGTGACGAAGGCGCCGATCCTGGCCATCACGGGAACAAATGGGAAGACCACGACCACGACGCTTCTTGGCAGCATGCTTTCCCACTCGGGAAGGCCCTTTGCTCTGGCAGGAAATCTGGGGATCTCCCTTTCCCGCGAAGCAGAGCTGGTGCCGGAGAATGGTCTGATCGCAGCAGAGGTTTCGAGCTTCCAGCTGGAATTTATCACCCGCTTCCGGCCGAAAGCGGCGGTCATCCTGAATATCACGCCCGATCATCTGGAACGTCACCACACCATGGAGGCCTATGTGGCAGCCAAGGCGCGGATCTTTGAAAATATGGACGAAACGAACTGCATCCTTCTGAATGCTGACGATCCGTATACGCCGATGCTGAAAAAGCAGGCGGAAGCACACACTCATGTGTGCCTGCTCTCCACATCGCACGGGGTCGAGGAAGGTGCATGCCTTTCCGGTGACCGTCTCGTGCTGAAGAGACGGGGAGAAACCATTCCGCTCTGCACCGCAGGTGAGCTCTTGCTGAAGGGAAGGCAGAATATCGAGGACTGTCTGGCTGCCGCTTTTCTGGCGCATGAGGGCGGCGTCGACACGGCTGTCATCATAGAGGCACTGAAGACCTTTGCTGCTCTTCCGAACCGCATCGAATTTGTTCGCAAACTGGATGGCGTTTCCTACTACAATGATTCCAAGGCTACGAATACCGATGCAGCCATCAAAGGCATGGAAGCCTTCGACAAGCCGGTCATCCTGATCGCCGGCGGTCATGATAAGGGCACGCCTCTTTCTGATTTCATGCAGACCGTGCGCTCTCATACGAAAGAGCTTATCCTTTTGGGAGCGGCGGCTGAGCGCTTCGAGGAAGCGGCCAGAGAGGCGGGCGTTTCTTCGATCCACCGCGTATCCTCTATGAAAGAGGCCGTCCTCCTCGGACAGAAGCTGGCGAAACCGGGGGATGTCGTCATCCTTTCACCGGCCTGCTCTTCTTTCGATATGTACAAGAATATGGAAGAGCGCGGCATGGATTTTAAGAAAAACGTAAAGAGCCTTATGTAAATGGGTCGGGGTCAGAAAATATGTCAGAAGCCAGGCATCTGACATCTGATGTCTCCAAGGCTGATCCCTGATCCCTGTTTTCTCACTGATTGTAACGGAGCATTCATGAAACGGGTTATTTTATCTGGCGGCGGTACGGGGGGACATATTTACCCGGCCATCACCATTGCTAAGGAAATAGCAAAACTGGAAGAAACAGAATTTCTTTTCGTGGGCACGCCGAATGGGATGGAGTCACGTATCATTCCGAAGGAAGGGTATCGTTTCGCCTCGCTGCCGGCTTCGGGCCTGAAGCGGAAGCTGACGCTGGAAAATATCAGCATCCTGTGTCATGCGGCAGGGAGCCTCTTCAAGGCGCGTCGGATCCTCACGGATTTCGCACCGGATGTAGTTATCGGGACGGGCGGCTATGTATGCGGGCCGATCCTGATGGCGGCAGCGCTGTCTCATATACCGACGCTGATCCAGGAGCAGAATGTGATCCCCGGGATCACGAATAAGATCCTTTCCCGTGTGGTCGATAAGATTGCGCTGGGCTATGAAGCAGCCGCTCCCCGTTTCCCGCATCCGGAGAAATGCATCTATACAGGAAATCCGATCCGTCCCGACATTATGGAAGCCAAGCGGGAGGCATCCCGCAGGGCGCTCGGGCTTTCACCGGATACCTTCATGGTACTGGTCACCGGCGGCAGCCGCGGAGCGAGGACGATCAATACCGCCATGCTGGATGTGCATCGCCACTTCAAAGATGCGAAGAACCTGTGCCTTTACCATGTGACGGGTGAGCTGGAATATGACAAGATCACGAGTGCACTCGGCTGCGCGGAGGACGGACATTATGGCTCTGCGAGCCGCATCATCCGCTATGAGTACCATATGCCGAATGCGCTGGCAGCCGCTGATCTCATCATCTGCCGTGCGGGAGCCATCAGTCTGGCGGAGGTCGCAGCAAGAGAGCTGCCGGCCATCCTGATCCCGTATCCCTATGCGGCAGAGGATCACCAGACATACAATGCCCGCGTCTTTTCCGAGGCGGGAGCGGCGAAAATGATTTTGGATAAGGACGTCACAGGCGCCCGATTCATTGAAAATATCACAGCGCTTCGCGAGCATCCCGAAGATCTTCAGACGATGGAGAAATCCATCGGCACTTTGAAAAAAGTGCATGCCGGAGAGGATATCGCAAGACTTGCACTGTCGCTCATTAAATAAAGGAAGACGATTATGGACCTCACGAAGTATCATTCATTCCATTTCATAGGGATCGGCGGTATGGGCATGCGTGCGCTGGCCGTCATTCTGCTGGATAAGGGGGAGCGCATTTCCGGTTCCGATGTGGCAGACTCTCCCTTTCTGCGCGATTTCCGAAAAAAAGGCGCAGAGATCTATATCGGGCATGAAGCGTCTCATGTGAAGGGCGCAGACTGCGTTGTCATTTCTTCGGCGATCTCCGAAGAAAATCCAGAGCTTCTGGAAGCGAGACATCTTGGCATTCCCGTATTCCATCGCTCCGACGTGCTGGCGGCTATGTTCCACTGGGGCAAAGGCATCGCTGTCGCAGGCGCACATGGGAAATCCACGACCTCTGCCATGGTGGGACAGATCTTCTATGAAGCAGGCAAAGACCCGACGATCGTTCTCGGGGCGGCAGCCAGCTATATCGGAGGAAATTCCTGTCTCGGAAAGGGCGAGTATGTCATCGCGGAAGCGGACGAAAGCGACGGCTCTTTCCTGAAATTTTCCCCTTATATGACGGTGGTGACGAATATCGAGGATGACCATCTGGATCATTATGGCAGCGTCGAAAATATCCGCCGTGCATTCTCCGAATTTATCAGCCATATCTGCTATGAGGATGGCGTCGCCATCGTATGCACAGACAGCGAAGGCGTCTGTGCGATCCTGCCCGAAATCCATAAGACCTGCATCACCTATGGCCTCAATGAAAAAGCAGACTATCGGGCCGTGAACAAGCGATACGAAAACAGGCATCTTCTTTTCGATGTGGTGCACGAGGGAAAGACGCTCGGTACCATCGAGCTGCAGATCCCGGGCTCGCATAATATCCGTGATGCGCTGGGCGCTGTGATCGCAGCGCTCTACTGCGGCATCCCGATGGAAACGATCGAGACGGCGCTGTCTCACTTTGTGGGAGTGAAGCGACGCTTCGAGACGAAATCCAGAGAAAATGATCTCTGGGTGGTCGATGACTATGCGCACCATCCGACAGAGATCAAAGCGACTCTGAAAGCAGCGAGAGAGACAGGCGATCATCGCATCATCTGCGCCTTCCAGCCGCACCGCTATTCCCGCACGCAGCTTCTGCAGCAGGAGTTTGCCGAAGCATTCGATGATGCGGATGTACTCTTCTTCACCGATATCTATGCGGCGAGTGAGGCGCCGATCGAAGGTGTCGACGGACATCTGATCCCCTCACTGGTCCATCAGCGTCTGCCGGAAAAGGAGATCCACTATGTGGAAACGGTGGAAGGCATGTCTCAGGCGCTTTACGACTTTGTAAAGCCGGGAGATATGATCATCACCATGGGCGCCGGCAGTATTTACCGCGCAGGGGAAGAGCTCATTCAGTTGGTGAAGGATAAAGGGTTGAAAAAGTGATTACTAAAGAGAGCAGAATCGTGGTCCTCATGGGAGGACCCTCCAGAGAGGCGGAAGTCTCCAGAAATACAGGGAAGGCCATTTTAGAAGCCCTGACCTCCATTGGTTATCAGGCCATTTCTATGGAGTATGACCCGCACCATGTGGTAGAACAGCTGAAAGAAGCGAAGGCAGATGCCGTATTCATCGCGCTGCATGGCAAGTACGGGGAGGATGGCACCATCCAGAGCGTACTCGAGCTCGCCCGCATCCCGTACACGGGCTCCGGCGTGACCTCGAGTGCCATCACCATGGATAAGATCATGAGCAGCCATTTCTTCAAGCAGGCGGGTCTCCCCATGGCCTTCTCCAAGGCGTACTATCTGAAGGATGGGAAGGAGAATATAGAAGAAGACATTCGTAAGAGCTTCACCCTTCCTGTTGTCCTCAAGCCCGCCTGTGAAGGCTCGACCATCGGCATCGAGATCGTAAAGGAAGAAAAAGATCTGAAAGAGGCGATCGACCGTGTCTTCTCGGTAGAACCAAGGATCCTGGCAGAGGCTTTCCTTTCCGGAGACGAATTCACCGTTTCCGTGCTGGACGGCAAAGCACTGCCGGTTATTCAGATCTGTCCGCATTCGGGGTCTTATGATTACCACTCCAAGTACACCAAGGGCGCGACAGACTACCTCGCCCCGGCTCCGATCCCGGAGGCGCTTGCGGAAGAGATGAGCCGTCTCGCAGAGACCGGCTATCGCATGGCGGAATGTGAAGGTGCGTGCCGCTTCGACTTCAAGACGGATCGCGACGGCCGTCCGCATCTTCTGGAAGCCAATTCCATCCCGGGCATGACGGCAACGAGCCTCGTCCCGAAGGCCGCCGCAGCGGCGGGAATCTCATTCCCCGCGCTCTGCGAAAAAATTCTCCTCGAAGCGGGTCTGGATAAGGTGTGATCTCAGTGACCGGGGACGGCACGTCCTACGGATGTCCCCTTAAAACGCAAACCTTACACCTAAGGAAACACTGATTCAATCGTTGTCAGATTTCATTCCTTGGATTTTTATACAGAGCAAGGAATCATCTGACGCGAATAGCGAGCTATTTAAGGAGGATGATGACGAAGCTATGTATAAAAACCCATATGAAATTCGACTCTGCGATTTAATCAGCGTTTCCGTAAAACCTTATACAAACAGGATTTGATTCTTATGGATAATTTTAAAAGTTTCAATGATTTCCGGCGCGAGCTGCATGAAGGAAAGATCCCCGAGCAGAAGCCGCGGGAAGAGACGGAAGTGACACCGGAAGATCCTTCGCAAGACATAGAGGCGAAGGAGGCACCCCGGGTATCGCGCAAAAAGAAAAGGAAAGGATTCCGTATCAGGCAGTCCATCCTGCTCGCAGGCGGCGGACTTCTCCTTGCGGCACTTGGCATATTTCTTTTGCCGCTGCCCTTAGGCTATATCCATCTCACCGGCACGAAGGCGCTCACGATGGAGGATATTCTTTTCGAAGGGCAGATCCGCCAGCCGGTCAATGTGCTGCAGATCAGCGCCTCCGGTCTGGCAGAGCGTCTTTCTCATGACATTCGCGTGGCTCATGTCGAGGTGAGCCGTGGATTTCCCTTCGTTCTCGAAGTACACATCGAAGACAGAGAGCCGCTGGCCATCATGCAGGCGGAATACAGCTATATCGTGCTGGATAAAGAGGGCATGGTGATCGACTCCGTGCAGTCGATCCGGAAGGGCGACGTCGCGATGATCACAGGCAAACGCATGGAAAACCTGCTCCTCGGAGATACCGTGTCGCAGGAAGACCTGGACAAAGCACTCGCTTTTCTCAATGCACTCTCTCCGGAAGGGCAGCGGTTCTTTTCGGAGATCAATATCGGAAATCCGGAAAACATACGCGCTTATACCAGAGATGGCATCACTGTCCGACTTGGCAGTGGCAGTGACATGGAAGCGCAGGCCAAACTGGCCGAGAATATGGTAGGGGATGTGAAGGCGCGCGGCCTTTCCGTGGAATATGTGGACGCCAATCTCTCCTCTCCCTTTATAAAACTGAAAAAATAGAGATTTTAACCGGGAAAATTGCAAATTGTCTCATTCTACCGGTGGCGAACTTGTGGAAAGTATTGTACAATGGTACATATGATTAGCAGAAATGTAATATAGGTGGATAACATCCTGAGTTAATCAGCGTTTCCTTACATACATGACGCAAAATATCCTGAAGGAGGAGCGAACATGGAACAGTCTGAAATGGCAAACATTAAAGTAATTGGTGTAGGTGGCGGCGGAAATAATGCAGTCAACCGCATGATCGATGCCCAGGTCAAAGGGGTCGAATTTATTGCAGTCAATACCGAAACCCAGGTTTTGAATAAATCCGAAGCAGATAACAAGATTCAGATCGGCGAAAAGCTGACCAAGGGTCTCGGCGCCGGTGCAAAACCGGAAGTCGGTGAACAGGCAGCCGAAGAATCCAAGGAAGATCTCTCCAAAGCACTGGCGGGCGCAGACATGGTCTTCGTCACTGCCGGCATGGGCGGTGGTACAGGTACAGGTGCGGCTCCGGTAGCTGCACAGTGCGCCAGAGAGCTGGGCGCGCTCACCATCGCTGTCGTGACGAAACCATTCACATTCGAAGGCAAGGTCAGAGCAAGAAATGCTCAGGAAGGGATCGAACGTCTGAAGAACAGCGTCGATGCCATCCTTGTGGTACCGAATGACAAGCTGCTGCAGATCATGGATAAGAAAGCATCTCTGAAAGATGCCTTCAAGACCGCGGATGATGTACTCCGTCAGGGCATTCAAGGCATTTCCGACCTGATCACCGTACCGGGCATCATCAACCTAGACTTTGCAGACGTTCGGACCATCATGAGTGACCAGGGCGAAGCGCTCATGGGCATCGGCATCGGCACCGGTGACAACCGTGCGAGCGACGCCGCTTCCATGGCTATCAACAGCCCGCTTCTCGAACGCAGCATCGATGGCGCGAAAGGCATCATCATCAATATCACCGGCAATGAAGACCTGGGACTCTTTGAGATCAACGAAGCATCTCAGATCATTACCGAAGCAGCCGATCCGGATGCCAATATCATCTGGGGTACTTCTGTCGATGATACACTCGATAACGATACCGTCAGGATCACTGTCATTGCGACCGGCTTCGGCGAAAAGAAAAAAGCACAGGCTCCGGCGCAGGCAGGAAACAGATTCAGCAATGCTGTCCGCCCGAGCACGGGAATTGCGGTTCCGGAATTCCTCAGAAAATAAGGGAAAATACGCCGACTGACTGCTCTCATGGATGACTCTCTTTCTGATATGGCACCATATGGAGAGAGAGGGAGGATGCGGACCATGATCGCATCCGTATTCTCCTGACCGGAGACAGACCGGCTGTTTCTACCTGTCTGAAAAGCCACACCGCATATGCAGTGTGGCTTTTATTGATTTTGCTTTTTGTTAACTCTAAGAAGGAGAATTCGATATGAAATGCCCATTCTGTAAAAGCAGAGATACGAAAGTGACAGACTCCAGAGATACGGATGAAGGCGCAGCCATTCGCCGCCGCCGTCAGTGTCTCTCTTGCGGACGCCGTTTCACGACGTATGAGACCGTAGAAAAACTGCCGCTTCGTGTCATCAAGAAGAATGGCAAGCGTGAGCTTTTCGATAGATCCAAGATCCGTAACGGTATCACCAGAGCCTGTGAAAAGACGAATGTATCCTCTGCCCAGATCGAAGAGATCATCGATCTGGTGGAACATACGATCCGCAACGATCCGAAGCGTGAGCTTCCGACCACGGAGATCGGCAACATCGTGATGGATGCGCTCTGCAAGCTCGATCAGGTCGCATATGTCCGTTTTGCTTCCGTATATCGCGAATTCAAGGATATCAATACATTCATGCAGGAGCTTCAGAATCTGATGACCAATCAGCAGCCTTCGTCTAAGGCCGCTCAGGGTGAGGAAAAGAAATGAGAGCACTCATAGAAAAATGCTTCGATGACCATCAGAAAGCACTGGAAAAGAGCCGTGCACTCTATCCTGTCATCGAAGATATGGCGAAGATCTGCGAAAAAGCCCTGCGCTCCGGTCACAAGATCCTCATCTGCGGCAATGGAGGCAGCGCTGCAGACGCGCAGCACATCGCTGCGGAATTTGTCGGGCGATTTCATAACGAGCGCCGCTCTCTTCCTGCCATCGCGCTCACGACAGATACCTCGATCCTGACCGCTGTCGGGAATGACTACAGCTTTGATCGCGTTTTTTCCCGTCAGGTCGAAGGATTCGGAGATCCGGGGGACGTCCTCTGGGGAATCTCTACCAGCGGAAACAGTCCGGACGTGCTCGAAGCGCTGAAAATAGCGAGAGAAAAAGGGCTGACGACCATTGGCTCGACAGGGAAGACCGGCGGAGCCATGGTACTCTGGTGCGATGCCTCTTTGGTGGTGCCCGACGATGTCACCGCCCGCATTCAGGAGATCCACATGCTGGCGGCGCATATCATCTGCCAGATCATCGATGAGATGGACTGGACGAAATGATAGACACCAGAAGAAAAGCGGTCTTTTTTGACCGCGACGGCGTCCTCAATGAAGATGATGGCTATGTGCATCAGATGAGGAAGCTGCGCTGGGTGAAAGGCGCAAGGGAGGTCGTAGCCGAGCTCACCAAGGCTGGCTTCCTTCTCTTTGTCGTGACGAACCAGAGCGGTGTGGCACGCGGCTATTTCACCGAAGAAACGGTTCGGCAGCTCCATCGGGAAATGAATGAAGAATTTCAAAAATGGGGCGGGCATATCACAGAGTTTTTCTACTGTCCGCACCTTCCTGGTGCGCCCCTTCCCGCCTATGATCAGGTATGCAGCTGCCGCAAGCCGGCGCCGGGGATGATCCTTCGTGCGCTTGATGCATACGGCATAGACAAAGACCGGGCGGTCCTTTTCGGGGATGGAAAACGCGATGTCGAAGCCGCAGAGAATGCGGGCATCCGCGGATTCCTTTTCCCGGGCGGCGATATAGAAGCATTCGTGCGGGAGAAGCTGGCAGGACATTTCACCATCGGATGAGCCACTGACCAGGAAAGAGACCTGTCAGGCTTCACGGGTTTAGGGGGAGCTTGCGATAGTACACCCTCCTTTCCTATGAACCTCATTGCACCTATAGAACCTCGTAGCCTATGCACGCACAGCTTTTATGGATAGTATCGCCGATAGGGCATGATGCTTTGGAGGACAGGATGATCGAAGAAATAAGGAGCCGCAGCAACCAGTGGATCAAAAAAGCACTGCAGCTGAAGCAGAGAAAATACCGGCAGGCCTATGGCATGTTCCTGATGGAAGGACTTCGCAGCGTCGAGGATGCTCTCCGTCAGGGCATGAAAACATGTACCTGTTTTTTCACAGAAAACCAGCTGGAGAATGAACGCTTCAAGGCACTCATGAAAGAGGGAGAAGCACTTTCCTGGCGCTTTCTCAAACTCGATGAGGGACTCATGAAGCTCATCTCCGGCACACAGCATGGACAGGGCATCATGCTCTTGGCTTCTAAGAAAAAAAGAGACATTGAAGAACTGATGCACCCGCTCGAGGGATACTACGTATTACTGGATGCGGTGCAGGACCCCGGCAATATGGGGACGATCCTTCGAAGTGCGGCGGCAGCCGGCGTCAAGGCAGTCCTTCTTACGAAAGGATGCACCGATCCCTTTGCGGAAAAAGCGGTGCGAAGCTCCATGGGGAGCATCCTGCGCGTCCCTGTCTATGAAGAACTGACAGTGGATCAGATCTCCCTGATCCGAGAAAAGAGCGGTCTTGCGCTCTATGGGACAGCTCTTTCGCATGCCGTCCCATACAAAACGGTGGGAGAGATTCAGAAAGGGATCTTCGTTTTTGGCAATGAAGGAAACGGCATCCGCGAGGAGCTCCTCGCGATGACCGACATGAATTTATATATTCCGCTCGCGGGCACGGTCGAGTCACTCAATGTCTCCGTGGCTGCTGCGGTGATTTTATTTCAATTTATAGAATAGGGAAACGGGCGGGGAGCAGGCTGTCTGTGACACGCCCCATACCTTTCTGTCATACGGTTCATTATGAAAAAAGGAAAAGAAGAATTTTACCTGGTGGATCTGAAGGTACTTCCGGAAGCCATCAAGAAAACGATCAAAGTGAAAGAGCTGCTGAATGACGGGATCTGCGGATCCATCAATGAAGCTGTCAAAAAAGTCGATATGAGCCGCAGTGCTTATTATAAATATAAAGATCATGTAGCGTCAGCCCGGAGCCGGGCACTCAGGATCGCCATGCTGTCCACAGTCATGACGGAGGAGTATCCTCACTTTGCCCGCCTCATGCGACGCGTCATGAAAGGAAATTTCGAGATCCTTTCCATGAACCGCAGCCGGGCGGGGGAGAAGCTCGTCTCTGTCACCATGACTTTGCAGATAGAAGATGCATCGGAACCGTTATCAGTTCTGGAAGATGCAGTCAAGTCCATGAAAGGAATTCAGTCCGTTGTTCTTCAGGAAGCCATGCTGAAAGCAGGAGAATAGGGAAGATAGCCGGCAGATAGTGACTGGGATCGCGTTTTGTGCTCTCTCGCAAAATGCGATCCGTGAGACGCCCTCATTCCCCGCTTTTCAATGCATCCTTGATCAGGAGGAGATTTTATGAAAACAATCAATATTGCACTCCTTGGCTTCGGCACCGTCGGAAGCGGCGTCGCTGAAACCATCAAAAGAAACAGCCAGATGATGGCAGAACAGCTGGGCTGTCAGCTGGAAATCACCTATGTACTGGTGCGTCATCCGGACAAGTACAAGAATATACCTCTCTTGGAAGGTGTCCATCTGACATCTTCTTTTGAAGAGATCATGGCCGACCCCGATATCGGCATCGTAGTCGAAGTCATGGGAGGCATCCATCCGGCCAAGGAGTATATCTTTGAGGCACTCAATCACAAAATGAGCGTCGTCAGTGCCAATAAGGATGTCGTGGCGCTCTTTGGACCAGAGATCATGCATACCGCGATGGAGAATCATGTGAATTTCTCCTGTGAAGCCAGTGTCGGTGGCGGTATCCCGATCCTTCGTCCGCTGCACGATTCCCTGGCGGCGAATGAGATCGAAAGCATCGTAGGCATCGTGAACGGGACGACGAATTTCATTCTTTCCAGTATGGACGAAGAAGGCGTCAGCTACTCGGATGCTCTTCGCGTGGCGCAGAAGAAGGGCTTTGCAGAAGCCGACCCGACCAATGACGTCTGCGGTTACGACGCAGCCAGAAAGCTCGCGATCCTCGCCTCCATCGGCTTCCGTGCGAACGTCACTTTTGATGACGTACTCGTTGAAGGCATCGAGAAGATCTCCCAGAAGGACGTACAGTATGCGAGTGAGATGGGCTATGCCATCAAGCTGCTCGCTGTCGGTACCCGGCAGGACAATGGCATCGCGCTCAATGTCTATCCGGCCTTCGTACCGCGCACCCATCCGCTCGCTTCTGTCAAAGGCTCCTACAATGCGATCTATGTCACCGGCAACATCGTCGATGACGTCATGTTCTACGGACGCGGCGCCGGCTCGCTCCCGACGGCCAGTGCGGTCATGGCAGATGTGATCTCCACCGCGAAACACATCATGAATGGCTCCACCGGCACCGGCATGATGCTGACGGAAACCAAGCGCATCCCATTCTACTCTTCCCTGAAGCTGAAGAACTCCTACTACTTCCGCTTGATCGTCGACGATGTGACGGGCGTCCTCTCCCAGATCGCTTCTGCGTATGCCGACCATGACATCAGCATCAAGGAAGTCGTGCAGAAGAGCCGCTTCGAGGACGCAGCGGAACTGATGATCATCACGCAGGATACGCCTCGCGAAAATATCATTCAAGTCGAAAAAGCCCTGCAGGTCCTGCCCTGCATGCGCCAGGTCGCGAACATTGTGAGGGTCATGAATGATGACAGAGAATAAGACATACATCGTCCGTGTACCGGCCACCACTGCGAATATCGGAAGCGGCTTCGACACCCTCGGCATGTCGCTCGGCCTTTATAATGTCGTCCAGTTCGTCCCCGAGGAAGGACGAGAGCTCAAGGATACCGTGATCCGCGCAGAAGGGGAAGGCGCAGACCAGATCCCTTCCGGAATGGATAACATGATCATTCAGGCGATGGCGGAAACGGCCAAAAAGGCAGGGAAAAAGATCCCCGGCGGCAGCATGTACCTCATCAACCGTATCCCCTTTGCCAGAGGCCTCGGCAGCAGCTCAGCGGCACTTGCTTCCGGCGTATTCCTTGCGAACCTGCTGATGGGTGAGCCCTTTGACAGGAAAGAGATCCTGAATATCACTGCGGAGATGGAAGGACATCCCGACAATGCGGCGCCTGCGATCTTAGGCGGCTTCTGCATGGCACTTCTGAAGGATGGCCATGTCACGGCGGAAAGCATCGACATCCCGTCCCACTGGAAAGCAGTCGTCACGATCCCGGACTTCGAGCTTCACACGGAAAAAGCCAGAGCCGTGCTTCCGAAGACATACAGCAGAAGTGATGCCGTGCATAATATCGGTGCCGTTTCCTTCCTGATGGCTGCCTTCATGTATCAGAAGCCCGAGTATTTGAAATTCGGTCTTGATGACTGCATCCATGTCCCGTATCGTCTAGATCTCATCCCGGGCTCCCGTCAGGTCATTGCGAATGCCATGTATTCCGGCGCCTACGGAGCGACCATCAGCGGCTCCGGCCCGACCATCATCGCCTTCGCTCCGGCGGAGAAAGCGCACATGGTCGGTGAAGCCATGGTCGATGGATTCCGCTCCGCCAAGATGACGGCGCGCTACCTCGTGCTCGACTTCGATCAGAATGGCATCATGGCCGTGTAATACAATACATCACACAAAAAACTCCATGCGAAGGCATGGAGCTTTTTTATGTGGATCCGTGTGAGCGGGCAGTCCCGTGGGCAGGTCGAAAGGAGGATACGAACAAGTCAGTGATCAGATATCAGACGTTAGCCATCTGACACTTGACATCTGTCATTTGTCGCCTTATCCCTAGCCACCAGACACTCATCACTAATCCCTCACATTGATGTCCTTTTCTCCGAGTCCTGGGACAAAGACGTCGATGCTTTTTCCTGCTGCGACCATAGGGACGACCATGTCTTTGGGCGGGATGGCTGTTTCGATGACGTAAGGCTGATCCAGTTTCATGGCCTTTTCGACAGCGGCGGTGAGTTCTTCCGGAGTGGAGACATGTTCGCCGGAAAGACCGAAGGCGGATGCATATTTCACGAAATCTACATACGATGGAAGGTTGCAGGCCATGTAGCGTTCCTTGTATCCGGTCTGCTGCAGCTGGCGGATCATGCCGAGACCGCTGTTATTGAAGACGATGACGATCACTGGGATATGGTAGGAGGCGAGTGTGAAGAGTTCGCTGCCTGTCATCTTGAATCCGCCGTCGCCGGCTACGAGAAGGACGGTCTTTTCCGGTTTTGCCAGCTTCGCGCCCATAGCGGCCGGCAGGCCGAATCCCATAGTACCGAGGCCGCCGGAGGTGATGAGCTGGTGGGCGTACTCGACTTTGAGATGCTGCGCGGTGAACATCTGGTGCTGTCCAACGTCGGTGGCACAGAGATAGTCTTTCCCTTTGAGCACTGGATTCAGTGCCTGAATGAAGAGGGGAGCCGTATTATCCCCGTAGTCTTCATCCATCGAAGGCCAGGTGAGGATCTTGTCCCACCATGCGGAAATGTCATGAGGAGAGGAGCCTCTTTCGAGCATATTGATGATGGTGCGCATATCACCTGCGATATGAATGCGGCTGTCTATATTTTTATGAAATTCAGCGGGGTCGATATCGACATGGATGATGGTCTTGCCTTGGCTGTACGTTGCGCGGTCACCCGTTTCTCTGTCATTGAAACGGCTGCCTAGTGCAAGAATGACATCCGCTTCGGCGAGTGCGCGGTTCGCACGTTCATGTCCGTGAAGACCAGCCATGCCGAGGTACTGCTTGCGGTAGGAGCTGATACAGCCGAGTCCCATGAGGGTGCTCGCACAGGGGAGATTCAGCTTCTCTGCGAGATGCACGGCTTCATACTGGGCACCGGAAATGGCGACGCCGCCGCCCACGAGCATGACCGGACGTTTGGCTTTGCTGAGGGCATCGATGGCAAGATCGATACGCATGGGATCGGGGGCTTTCGGAGAGAGAGCCGGGAGCTTTTTTCCCTGGTACTCGATCATGGCTTTCTGCACATCACTCGGTACATCGATCAGTACAGGCCCCGGACGTCCGCTTCTGGCGATCTGGAAGGCAAGATGCATGGTCTGTTCCAGTTCTTCCGGCTTATTCACAAGGAAATTCTGCTTCGTGATCGGCATAGTGATGCCGCAGATGTCGACTTCCTGAAAGGCATCGTGGCCGATGGTGCTGCGCTTCACCTGTCCGGTGATGGCGACGACCGGGATCGAGTCGAGGAAAGCATTCGCGAGTCCGGTGACGAGGTTCGTCGCCCCCGGGCCGGAGGTCGCGCAGCAGACACCGACCGTACCGCTCGCTCTGGCATAGCCGTCGGCAGCGTGCGCTGCTCCCTGCTCATGCGCGGTCAGGATATGGCGGATCGATGTCTCATCACGCAGGGCATCGTAGAAGGGGAGGATAGCGCCGCCCGGATAACCAAAAATGGTAGAAACGCCTTCTGCCTGGAGGCATTTGACCATGACTTCTGCACCTGTCAATTTCATCTCATTTACCTCCTACAGTGTCATACTGCTCAGGCCATTCATAGCGAGAGCCATCTAAAATCAAAGCTTCATCACCGCGAGCCAGAGCGACGACGCCTGTCTGGACCATTTCGACGATGCCGTAACGGCGAAGGGCATTCACGAACGCATGGAGCTTGTCTTCGCTGCCGGTATTCACGAATGTCATGCTGTCACCGGTGATGTCGATGGCATGGGAGCGGAAAGCAGCCGCAAGCTGCAGGATCTCCATGCGCTTGTCACCGGCGTGCACCTTGATGAGGAGCATGCTGCGAAGGGCGCTTGTTTCTTTTTTGAGGACCGTGATCTTCTCGACTTCGCTGATCTTTTCGACCTGACGGGAGATCTGATCCACGGTGCGGTCATCCGCATCAACGGTGATCGTAAGGCGGGCATAGCCTGGTTTTTCTGTGGTGCCGCTCATCAGACTGTCGATATTGTAGCCGCGGCGCGAGATCAGTCCGGTGATCTTGGAGAGCACACCCGGACGATTGTGTGTGATGATGGATAGTAATTGCTTCATAAGGGCTCCTTTTTGATATGAGGAATGAGGCGTTAAAGGTTCGAGAGGCAGAGCGGAAAGGGACGGGGCATAAAAAGAGACGCTATGGCATCCATAAAACCCTTTGAACACGTTACGCCTTTTTCCCTTCTACCGCTTTGATATCTTCTTTCGAGACCGTGGGATCGAGATGCTGGAAATCGGATTCCTGCGGGATGGCAAGTTCGAAAGAGGGAAGAGAGGCGAGGTGCGCGCTGCCTTTGGTCAGGGATAGACCGAAGACATGACCGCCATGGCGCCTGTCTTTGGAAATGAAATGGATATGCCAGCCTGCCATATTCAGCTTATCCATGTAGGGCGGGAAATAGACACAGACGAGACTGCCCGATACATGTTCGAAGGTAAATTCCCGCTGGTCTGTCTTCATGGCGACCGCAAGCGGACGGTACGGCCTTGTCTGCGGGACTTCCGAGCGTGCTTTGATTTCTTCAAAGTCGCCATCTATGCGGCACAGGCAGATATTATTCTTTCCCTGACGAATGCGTCTTGCATTGAGCGCCTCCTGCAGCGCAGAAAAATCAGGGGCACTGATAGGGAAAGCGTCGTCCTCTTTCAGAAAAGAAGCGACGGCAAAAGGGGAGCGGTCTTCTTCTTGCGAGACCTCCACATGGCCATCTTCGAGCGCCCGATAGCAGATGCCATCTAGCAGGATCATTTCTCCGTGAAGACTGTCAAAGGTGCCGAGCCCTGTATCGCCTTTTTTTAAAAGCGCACGAATGGATATGTGTCCTTCGTAGTCTCCCATCATGAGGGCCTGCAGTGTGGAGACCTGGTACATCGTATTTGGCATAGGGATCATCCTTTCTCGAAGGGTGCGTTACAGGGAATCCAATGGATATGATCGGATTTCCGTGGATCCTGAAGGCGCAAAGAGGAGGGAGTGCGTTTCATACATCCCAGGCACCGTTCCATCCCTGTAGGACCAACAGGATGTGTCGGATCCGTTACATCAGTTTTTCTGAACTCTGACCTTCGAACATACCTTTTTCTCATTGATGGCCTTTACTATACGCTTTATGCATTATATAATCAATTTAATCATACTAATGCTTTCATAAAGGAGATTTATATTATGGAGCTGGAGAAAAAATACATATATCAGGTCTATGTCAATGGCAGCTTTTCGAAAGCAGCGGAAGCGCTCTTTGTCACACAGCCGGCTTTGAGCATTGCCATCAGGAAAGTAGAGAAGGAGATCGGAGCCGCGCTCTTCCACCGCGGGCAGCGTCCGCTCACGCTGACGCCTGTGGGTGAGATGTATATTTCCTATATCAAAAAAGAAATGCTCCTCGAGCAGGAAATGAAACAGCAGATCGATGACCTGCACGGCCTCATGAGCGGGGACATCTGTCTTGGCGGGACGAACTATATGAATGCGTACCTGCTCCCACCCTATATCACGCGCTTCACGCGCCGCTTCCCGCACATCCATATCCGCATGGAGGAAACGAGCTCGGACCAGCTGATCAACCTTTTGAAAGAACATAAGCTTGATTTTACATTCAGCTGCGACGAATCCGTCATTCAGGAATTCGAGAACTACGAGAGCTTCAGCGACCACATCCTGCTGGCTCTGCCCTCGCACTTTGCGTTGCCGGAGACCTTGCTTTCCAAGGCTCTCTCGGCAGGGGATGTAGCCGCAGGGCGCCATCTGGCAAAAGATGCTCCTCAGGTGGAGCTATCCGATTTTCCCGAGATCCCTTTCATAGCCATTGATGCGCATATCAATCTCGGGGCGCGCAGCCTGAAAATTTTTGAAGAAACAGGGGTGAATCCCAAGAGATATATCGAAGTACCGCAGCTCGTCACCGCTTATCGCCTTGCGCTTGCCGGCATCGGCGCCTCCTTCCTGAGTGACCGCCTTGTCGATGGGACTGAGCAGCACATCCGTTTTTTTACATTCCGCTCCCGCTACGCCATCCGCCGCTACCGCCTGCTCCTGCCGCACGGATCCTATACACCGGAGGCGGTGAAGGAATTCATAAAGTTGTTAAAAACGAGTGACTAAGGATTTGTGATCTCTAGTAACTGATGACTAGGAATTAGTATCTAGGGATTAGGTTTGCGATACGAGAAAACCGCTGGTTTCAAAACTTCGCGGCGCTTAGATCCTTCGACTCAGTTCTCATATTTTCAGATAAGCCATTTTTTTGATATACGACGTTTTTCGCCGCTCAGGATGACGAAATGCGCCGCCCCCCGAGGCTAACCTTGAACCTTTTTAATGATTGACCATAAAACTTCCTAATACAATCATTAACGTTATAAATTTCATTTATCTTCTTAGCCGTGTTATATTCATGACAACATGAAATTACGTTGTGACAAGCACAAGAATGGAGTATCACTATGGCTAAGAAATCAGTGAAAATCACAGAAACAGTATTGCGCGATGGACAGCAGTCTCTGGCGGCGACCCGCATGCGCATCGTCGATATGTTGCCGATCCTTGAGAAAATGGACAGCATCGGTTACCATGCCATCGAAGCGTGGGGCGGGGCGACCTTTGACGTCTGCCTGCGTTTTCTGAATGAAGACCCCTGGCAGCGGCTCCGTCTTCTCAAAAAGAATCTCAAAACCCCGATCCAGATGCTGCTTCGCGGGCAGAACCTTCTCGGCTATCATCCCATGGCAGATGACGTTGTCCGTGAATTCATCATGCGGTCCGTGGATAACGGCGTTTCCATCATTCGTATCTTCGATGCACTGAATGATACGAGAAATCTGGAGACCGCCATGCGTGCAACCAAGGAAGCTGGCGCGCATGCCCAGGGCTGCATCGTCTACACCGTGAGTCCCTATCACAAAGACGAGGACTTTGTGAAGCTAGGGAAGGAACTCGTAGAAATGGGTGCTGACTCCATCTGCATCAAAGACATGGCGGGACTCCTTCTCCCGTACAATGCCTACAAGCTCATTCAGGCACTGAAAAAAGAAATCCACATCCCCATCGAGCTTCACACACATTTCACCTCAGCGTTGGGCGATATGACCTATCTAAAAGCCATCGAAGCCGGCGTTGACATCATCGACACCGCGATTTCGCCCTTCTCCTGTGCGTCCAGCCAGCCTTGCACCGAGTCCATTGTGGCAGCCCTCAAGGGGACAGACTACGATACTGGGCTGGATCTGGAACGACTGGGCGAAGTGGCGGATTATTTCAAGCGCGTCAAAAAAGACTTGGAAGAAGATTTCCATCTGAATACGAATATTTCCATCGACCCCAAGATCCTCTCTTCCCAGATCCCGGGCGGTATGCTGTCGAATCTTCTGAACCAGATGAAAGAAATGGGCGTCGCTGATGAATACGATGCGCTTCTCTCTGAAATGCCGCGTGTCAGAAAAGAACTCGGATACCCGCCGCTCGTCACCCCGACGAGCCAGATCGTCGGCACCATGGCTGTCATGAATGTCGTCCTCGGACGCTACAAGATGATTCCGCAGGAAGTCAGAAACCTTGTCGCGGGAAAGTATGGCCGCACACCGGGTCCTATCGATCCGGAAGTGAAACGCCTAGCCATCGGAAATCAGGAGCCCATCACCTGCCGTCCGGCGGATATGATCCCGCCGCAGCTCGATACCTATCGGAAACGCCTCGCCGAAGACGGCTATCCGAATGCCTCCATGGAAGACCTCCTGAGCTACATCTCATTCCCTGAAGTCGCGAAAACCTTCTTCGGACATAACAGATAATAGAAAGCGATGTTACCACTGATTCACAGGAGTGGTAACATCGCTTCGGGTTCAGTGTTAGCTCATGGTGTGTGCCGTTCATTGCTTGTTTGCGAAAGAGGTCCAGCAGGTTCTATAGGTTCAAAGGGGGGCGGCGCATTTCGTTATACTGAGCGGAGAAAAACGTCGTATGTTTGAGAGTACCGCCTTCCCCGCATCAAAGCCTTCCCGGCGTGGGGAAGGTGGCGAGCGAAGCGAGCCGGATAGGGTTCTAGCGAGATGAAAGACAGATGAGGAAAGCGGAGAAGTTCGCGGCACATGTGGGGGAAACGTGAGTCCCTCGTCGCGAATAACAAAGATTTCTCGCTTCGCTCGAAATGATGATACGGGAGAACGGCGCAACTTTCCTTTGATTGCGGTATATAGCCAACGATTTCATTAGTGGTTCTCTGAATCGCAGGGAATGCCACCATGGATCACTACTCGTTGATGCGTCTTTCTGATGGGAAAAGTGATTCTTTTTCAAAGAGAGAGGTGGTAAGAAATCAAGCGGCGCTCGAACGCTTCTCCTTTCGACGGTTCTGCCCGGGAGGGATCGGAGAAGGTGTCAGACAAGTGAAAAAGGCAGGAAAACATTCCAGATAAAAAACAGATGGCTCTGACGACAAGATAAGGCTCGCCTCGTCTGGCGGATGGTTCATTGGATCAGCGCAAAAAAGACAGGATGGCATCCTGTCTTTTTTGCGTGGGGAAAGTGCTGACTGGGCGATTGCGGTTGGAACTTATTTTATGTGCATATCGCTGAAATACATGCTCTTTTCTCTTAGAGAAATCCGAAGGATGCATGTTTTTGTCGCCTGTCTGTGTTATAATAAAATTAATAAAGTTATAGATTCTTGTCGCACTCACTTGATAAAATTATAGTAATAGAATGATCCATGATGACAGACAATATGTTTCTCTGATTATGTTTGCATGTTATAATGAGACAAAGAAAATGGGCTCGAGACATGTATTCGTTCGTAGAGAAAGAAGATGACCAAATGAAGCGAGTGATCTGGGATAAAGAAGAGGCGGCGTTGCTGGTGGAACCTATCGAAAGATTGAAGCCAAGCCTTCTCAAAAGAATGAGCTTCTTCATCTGCTTTCCCATGTTTTGTGAAAAAGAGCCGTCTTGAAAGGGTTGGAAATTGACGAGCGTTTTAGGAACTTCAATGGGATGAAATTTCAGTACGAGCTCTTGCGCTATCTGATGATGGATGGGGAGCAGGGACTTTCTGGAAATATAGCAAAGACGATCGCGGAAATGGCGGAGATGTATCGGAGTGAGCCAGAAAAGTTTAATGAGATAATAAAGCATATAAAATGTTCAAAAGGTTGTGAGCCACCAATTCACGTGAACAAATCAACAGAGGAGACCGTGAGCTACATGAAAAAAATAATATCAATATTGATTCCATTACTATTGTCTCCGATCTTAACACTTGCAATTTCTGTAAGTGATATAACAACATATTCATCAAAATATCAATTTATTGCGAGTGGTAATGATTTTTATCAATATCTTGATACAAATAGTATTCAGCCCTTAGTCATCTATCCAACTTATTATGCCTATAACTCAAGAGTTTTTATTGTTGATGATAGACTCAAAGTAATTACAGAAATGCTATATACTTTTTCATATAATAGAAGAAGCCATTTAATGAGGTATTCGGCCCGATCAGGTAATGTATGGGATTATAGTGGGAATAAAATAGATATTTCGCCTTATAGGCAAATTTTTGTAAATGATCAGGAAGTATTGAGAGGGACATTTGTATGCGCAATTGGTAATAAAATTTATAGCAGACTTTTTAATGGCCAAAGATTCTACTAGCCGATCTCAAGAAAAGCATATATATAATATCATCTTTAATCAAAGAAATTTCACGATTTTATCGAGCGTAGATCAGTTTTTTCATGTGGGAGAGTTGAGTTCTAAGCTACGCAGGGAGGCATTTATGAAAGCTAAAATTCTACCTATATTGATTGTTGCTGCACTGTGTTCCTTTTCTTATTCACTTGGTTATGGCTACGGTAGTTCTAATATGGGATATTACTATCCTTCTTTTAGTGGATACATCTCTTATGATCCTTCTGCTGAGGAACTTGGTCGCTATATTGATGAAGCCAAGGAATATGTCAATAATTGCAATGCAGATATCGAACTAATTATAGAAGCTAGAAATCGTGCGATTAACGATGCGAACGATGCAATTAATAATTACAACTTGTATCATTAATCACATAATTTCATCACCAGTATGCTGATTCATTATAATGGACCCAGAGATTCTGACCAGCCCCTTGGATTTTAAGCGCGGATCTGTGACATAATTAGATCAAACAGGAGGTCACCATCATGCCGAAGAAAAAATACACTGCAGAATTCAAAACCAAGGTTATCCTGACCATTATCTAGGGGGACAGTGAATTTAATGCTATATATAATACCAAGGAACAGGTGCCTTTTAAATGTAAAGAAGCCTATTTAATCGAAGAATTTTGCTGATTTTATCGAGTGTTAGCCATCTTTTTAGGGTGGAAAGTTGAGTTTGGTAATTATACCAATATTGATTTAAATTTGATATTCACTTATACTTTATTTGATATGAAGATTATGTAGATTCTTTTGTATTGGATGTAGTTAATTGTATGGTGTTTAAAGTTGAATTAATTGTTAATGGTGGTTAGGTAATGGGGAATTTAGTATATGATCTTTCTTGCAATAGGTTTCTCTTTGTATTGGCTATGCAAAAAAAATAAGGAAAGTGATTCTAATATTTATGCGATATTATTTTGGGTAGAGATAGTCATATTGATTGCTCTATATTTACATATAGATGCTTATATTCATGATATTAGGACTGTAAAATATTTAATCCGTCTTGCAAATCCGGCAGAGTATGGATGGGAAGAGCCGCTGGGCAGATAATATCATGATTGAGCGCTGGTTCCGAAGTTTGAAGACAGAACAGATTTACCCCAATGAGTATCAATCGCCCAAGGAGCTTCGGAAGCTGATTTGGGACTATGTTCATGCCTACAATACGGAAAGGCCGCATGAGGCACTGGAATACGCGGTTCCAGATACCGTTTACTACGGGATGTTTGTTGCGTGAGTAAGAGGCTGGGGGGCGAAGATTGTCTCACACCTCTGAGAATAAGTCAAGGCGCTTTCCCTTGACTTATTCTCAGAGGTGTGAGGGATGCTAAACAGCCCCAGCCCCGTCAATTTCGCACACATTAAGCGCATTGCGCCAGCATGCTATGAAGCGCGCTTAAAATTTCAAAACGTGGTCTTGAAAGGCGGCCCATTATATTTCATACTAAAAAATTTCGTGAAAGGAGATAGATCGATGTATTTCAAAATATCTGTAGCCGTAAGTGCTTTTTTACTTTATGCGGCATTCATCGGTTTTCATAGCTATGGTCCATATAATATACTGCGCACTGTTGTCTGTTTATTTTCCGCCTATTCTGCATATTGGTTATATGAAAAATCAGAAACTTTTGCTTGGATTTTTGCAATAATGGCTATTATCATTAATCCCATTATTAAAATCCATCTTAGTAAATCAACTTGGAGTCTTGTGGATGTAGTTTTTGCAGGTATTATTTTATTCAGTGCTTGGATTTTCAAATCTGAAGATTGATTTTTACAAACTCAACTTTCCCACCTGAAAAAGCTGGCTAACCCTCGATAAAAACTTTCTGATATTATCATGAAGAAAGTTCAAAGCCCCCATCGACAATGTCGATGGGGGCTTTTTAAATGTCTTTAAGATAGGAGGATTAGATCAATTTTGGCGCAGCCGCGAGGCGGCGTTCTGCTTCGCTCACGAGTTCTTCTACGATTTCCTGTACAGGCTGTACTTTCGTGAGGTGGGTGAGGGACATGCCGGCTAAGACGAAGCCGTTTTCGGTATCGCCGTCGATGACGGCTTTGCGGTTCGTTCCGGCGGCGAGGGCGGTGAGTTCGGACTGCGGAGCACCGCTGTATTCGAGCTTCAGGTATTTTTCAGAGAATGGATTTCTAAGGCCGCGGACGGTGTCTCGGGTGGTGAAGCCCGTCACGACGGAGTCGGTATCGGCGGCATCGATGATGGCTTGTTTCGCATTCGGGTGGAGGCGGCATTCTTTCGCCAGAAGGAAACGCGTGCCCATCTGTACGCCGGAGGCACCCATGAGGAGGGCTGCGGCGATGGCACGTCCGTCTACGATGCCGCCGGCTGCGACGACCGGGATCTCGATCTCGGGGAGGACGTTTTCGAGAAGAGCCATGAGGGTGATCTTGCCGTCATGGCCGCCGGCTTCCATGCCTTCGACGACGAGGGCATCGGCGCCTGCTTCCTGTACACGATGGGCGAGCTTGACATTCGGTACGACGGGGATGCATTTCACGCCGGCATGATGGAAGGGGTCGAAATAGGGGACAGGGTTTCCGGCGCCGATGGTGACGAAGGGGACTTTCTCATCGCAGATGAGCTGCGCGACATCATCTTTATTCGGCATCTGCAGCATGAGGTTCACACCGAAGCATTTGCCCGGGCCTAAGATGTCCTTCGCCTGACGGATGTGGTCACGGATCTCATCGACAGAGAAGCCGCCGCTTCCGATGACGCCGGCGCACCCGGCATGATTCATGGCAGCAGCGAGGAGACCGTCAGAAATGTAGGCCATGCCGCCCTGAATGATCGGATAGTCGATACCTAAGAGTTTTGTGATTTTTGTATTCCAGGACATAGAGGGTACTCCTTTCGGGAAAAGTGGGAAGTGAAGGTAACGGCTGCTCCCTGATCGGCACAGAGGATCTCTTGCCATATTGAAAGACAAGAGTAAGACCTCATAACGATTGAAAGAACCGATGAACGGGAGGAGCAACATATTCATGTATTTCATTCTGTCTATGCATATTATAGCCGTTTCTTTCTAACAATGGAATGTAGAAACGGTAAATTCTTTCAAAAAAGTCATCAAAATAGAAAGGTCGATGCGTTTTTGGAAAGAAAGGATGAAAATCAGGATGAACGAGTTTGGAACGCTTGGTGATTCCTTGGGAATGGGATAGTGAGAGGTGTCTGTTGCAGTTTTCGCTGACGGGGACAGGTACAGCGGAAGAGAGCGACAGGCACATGCCCCGAACCATCACGCCTTATCGCGGCGCGATCAACGAAAGCCGATGGGGTGAGGTCCGCAGCTTCTCACACTGACAAGGTGCCTGCGGGCATTTTTGGATTTATTCGATACTCTTTTTATTTAAAAGAGTATACTTAAATAGAAATCTTGCAAGAGATATTGTAGTATTAAAGCCGGCGTGATATACTGTAGTCGTAATGTTTCGCCCGATTTCCTCTGTATGGAGCAAGGGAAATGGAAGCGGGCGGGAGGTTTTTGTATCGGTTTTGCAGTGCGGGCGGTTCGAAAGAAGATATCCCATCGAGCCCGCATGTTTTAGGCTGTCGGTGAAGGGGTTTCTCTGCGCGGCGCCTCAGAAGAGCTGCTTCAAAAGCAGGTTCAGTTACAGGAGGGTATATAAGATGACAAAGATCGGTATCAATGGTTTTGGCAGAATTGGCAGACTGGTATTCCGCGGACTTCTGGATAGAGATGATCTGGAAGTGGTCGCTATCAATAACCCGAGCGGCGTAGAAACTGCAGAGTATCTTCTGAAATATGATACTGTCCATGGCCGACTTGGCAAGGACGTCAAGATCGATGGCGATGATCTCATCATTGATGGCAAGAGAGTCCATGTCTTCTCTGACCGCGATCCGGAACATCTGGACTGGAGCAAGTACGGCGTCGAGATCGTCGTCGAATCTACCGGCAAGCTGAAAGATAAAGAAAGTGCCGGCAAGCACATCAAAGGCACTGTGAAGAAGGTCATCATCACTGCGCCGGGCAAGGATGATGATGCGACCATCGTGATGGGCGTCAATGAAAACACCTACGATCCGGAAACGGACAATATCATTTCCAATGCCTCCTGCACCACGAACTGCCTCGCTCCGGTGGTCAAAGTGCTGAATGAAAAATTCCACATCGTCCGCGGCCTGATGACCACGGTTCATTCCTACACGAATGACCAGGCGATCCTGGAAAAGGCACACAAGAAGGATGCCAGACGCGGCAGAGCGGCAGCGGAAAATATCATCCCGACTTCCACGGGCGCAGCCAAAGCCATCGGCATCGTCATTCCGGAACTCAAAGGCAAGCTGAATGGTCTTGCGATCCGTGTACCGACCCCGGATGTATCCCTGGTCGACCTCGTCGCTGAGATCGAAAAGCCGGCTACGAAGGAAGAGATCAATGCAGCACTCAAAGCGGCGGCAGAAGGTGAATTGAAGGGCATCCTCGCCTACACCGATGAACCGCTCGTTTCTTCCGATTTCAAGACCACCGATGTCAGCTCCACCGTTGACAGCCTGCTCACCATGGTCATGGAAGGAAATCTGGTCAAAGTCATTGCCTGGTATGATAACGAATGGGGCTACTCCATGAGAATCATCGACCTCGTTAAATTCGTCGCATCGAAAGGACTGTAAGAATGAATAAGCAGACCATTTATGATTTGAAACCGGAAGGCAAGACCATCTATATCCGCGTGGACTACAATGTGCCGCATGACAAGGAAGGTCATATCACCGACGACCGCCGCATCGTAGCGACGCTGCCGACGCTGCGCTATCTCCTGGATCATGGCGCTGCGCTCGTCATTGCGAGCCATATGGGCCGTCCGAAGGGCGAAGTGAAGCCGGACTTGTCTCTTGCGCCGGTCGCAAAGCGTCTTTCCGAACTGCTACACATGGATGTGAAATTCGCCTCTGACTGCATCGGCGAAGAAGCAAAGGAGAAGAAAGCGGCTCTCACACCGGGCGAAGTCCTGCTCCTTGAAAACCTTCGTTTTCATAAAGAAGAAGAAAAGAATGATCCGGCCTTTGCAAAAGCTCTGGTCGAAGGCTGCGACCTGGCGGTCAATGACGCATTCGGCGTATCGCACAGAAGCCATGCATCCATTGCCGGTGTCGGCAAACTGATGCCGATGGTATCCGGACTGCTTCTCAAGAAGGAGATCGATTTCCTTGATGGCGTTATCGAAAAGCCGGAGCGTCCGTTCGCTGCCATCATCGGCGGAGCGAAGATCAGCGACAAGATCCAGGTCATCGCGAATCTGATGGAAAAAGCCGATGTCATCCTGATCGGCGGTGGTATGGCGAATACCTTCGTCGCAGCGGAAGGCTACGACATGGGCAAATCCCTGCAGGACAAGGATCGTTTCGATCTCGCCAGAAACCTCATGAAGAAGGCCCATGATATGGGCAGCGAGATCATGCTGCCGGTCGACTTCATGGCAGGCGATGCCTTCGCGGAGGATGCGAATACCAAGGTCCTCTCCAAAGAAGAATTCCAGGACCCATGGATGGCGCTCGATATCGGGCCGAAGACCATCGAGCTCTATGTGGAAACTTTGAAAAAGATGAAGACTGTCGTATGGAATGGGCCGATGGGCGTCTTTGAAATGAAACCATTCTCGAAAGGCACCTTCACCATCGCAAGAGCGATGGCTGATCTCGATGCGACCACCGTCATCGGCGGCGGTGAATCAGCCTCTGTCGTCGATGAGCTTGGGCTCGGAGACAAATTCTCCCACGTCTCTACCGGCGGCGGCGCTTCACTGGAAATGCTCGAAGGCATGGTCCTTCCGGGCGTAACTATCCTGGCGGATAAGGAGTGATCCCCGTGAGACAGATCCTTATCGCAGGAAACTGGAAAATGAACTGCACGGTCGAAGAGGCGGAGGCCTTCTTCAAGCATTTCAAACTGCAGAAGAAAGAGGGCGTGGAAATGCTCATCTGCCCGCCGTTCACTGACCTGCCGCTGACGAATTTCTTCCTCGCGCGCACCTCGGTCCATTGGGGCGCGCAGAATGTCTACCCGGAAGAGAAGGGCGCATTCACCGGAGAGATATCTCCGGCCATGCTGAAAGGCCTCGGCTGCAGCTATGTCATCTGCGGTCATTCGGAGCGCCGTGAGATCCTGGGCGAGAGCGATGAATTCATCGCGCGCAAGGTGAAGGCCGTCAAGGAACATGGCATGACACCGATCCTTTGCGTCGGCGAAACAGCAGAAGAGAGAAAGAATGGTCAGACCGAGGAGTGCATCGCTTCGGAGATCCGCAGTGCACTTGGGGGCATCGATAAGAAGGATGTGGGCTCTCTTGTCATTGCCTATGAGCCCATCTGGGCTATCGGCAGCGGAGCGGCTGCGACAGCCGAAGATGCTGAAGCGGTCTGTGCCTTCATCCGTGAGACGGTGAAGGACATCGCAGGCAAGAAAGCCGCCTCCGATATCCGCATCCTCTACGGTGGTTCCGTCAAGAGTGAAAATATCGCTGATTTCCTCAAAGAAAAAGACATCGACGGAGCTCTCATTGGCGGTGCAAGCCTCAAACCCGAGGATTTCCTCAGTATTTATGAAAAGGCTGGAAAATAAGAGAAACAGGGGTAACGGGTCCTGATGGTTCTAAAGGGATTCGCTCTCTTTATACTTATGAGATTTCCGGTTTCATGAACTATACATCAAATACAAAAACCAAAGGAGTAAGAACAATGGCAGCAATTACTGATCTGCACGCAAGAGAAATTTTGGATTCCCGTGGAAACCCGACTGTTGAAGTTGATATGCAGCTCGAAGACGGCACCTTCGCCAGAGCCGCTGTACCGTCCGGTGCATCCACCGGCATGTTCGAAGCCACTGAGCTCCGTGACGGCGATAAGGACCGTTATGACGGCAAAGGCGTGCTGCAGGCTGTGAACAACGTCAATGGCGAAATCGCTGATGCGGTCCTTGGCTGGGATGCCAGCGACCAGAGAGGCCTTGACCACATCCTGATCAACCTCGACGGCACCGAAAATAAGAACCGTCTTGGCGCAAATGCGATTCTCGGCGTCTCCCTCGCTGCCGCTCATGCAGCAGCCCAGTCCGCCGGCCTTCCGCTCTACCAGTATCTAGGCGGCGTGAACGCACACAACCTGCCGGTTCCGATGATGAACATCATGAATGGTGGCGCACATGCAGATAACAATGTCGATATCCAGGAAAGCATGATCATGCCGGTCGGCGCACCGAATTTCAGAGAAGCTCTCCGTATGTGTGCGGAAGTTTACCATGCCCTGAAAAATGTACTGAAAGCCAAGGGTCTTTCCACCGCGATTGGTGATGAAGGCGGCTTTGCACCGGACCTCCCGTCCAATGAAGCTGCGATGGAAGTCATTTGCGAAGCCATCGAAAAAGCCGGCTACACCGCAGGCAAGGACATCGTCCTTTCCACCGATGTCGCAGCTTCCGAACTTTTAGGAGATGACGGTCTCTACCACCTCGCTGGGGATCACGCAGCCAAGACCGCAGAGGAAATGATCGACTTTTATGAACACCTGATCGACCAGTACCCGATCATCTCCATCGAAGACGGGCTCGGCGAAGAAGACTGGGACGGCTGGAAGAAACTGACCGACCGCCTCGGCAGCAAAGTCCAGCTCGTCGGCGATGATCTCTTCGTCACCAATACCAAACGCCTTTCCAAGGGCATCCACATGGGCGTAGCGAATTCCATTCTGATCAAGCTGAACCAGATCGGCACCCTGACCGAAACCTTCGAAGCGGTACAGATGGCACAGCGCGCAGGCTATACCGCTGTCATTTCCCACCGCTCTGGTGAAACCGCAGATACCACCATCGCAGACATTGCCGTCGCTCTGAACGCTGGCCAGATCAAGACTGGCGCTCCGGCAAGAAGCGAGCGTGTAGCTAAGTACAACCAGCTCCTCCGTATCGAAGAAGATCTGGATGCAGATTCCATCTACGGCAATGGCAGCCTCACTCATAAGATGAGACGCTTTCATTGATAAAATCTGAGTAAGAAGGACCATGACACCTTGTCATGGTCCTTTTTGTTTGACGTTTAGGGCTAAGCAGGTTCTCATGGATCCACGTGGGCGGCAAAAAATGAAGTGATGATAGATTTTTTCACTCTTAGCATCCGGAGCCAAGTCATGACGGAACGGGAAGCATGCTATCTGCACGATTTCAGAAAAACGACATTTCCTATTTCAAAGCACGGATCCCTGTTTTTGTTGGTTTGTCAAACATATGTTACACCGTGCTTGATGAAATCATGGAGTGTATC
>ENA-ORTS01000089-ORTS01000089.1-human-gut-metagenome-genome-assembly--contig:-NODE-89-length-83530-cov-3.251656_pt1 | contig 83530 bp, 85 predicted proteins | sample MGYA00241911_ERZ509186 | MGnify/ENA primary metagenome ERZ509186 (study PRJEB26280, sample SAMEA2338852) | human gut metagenome | biome: human gut; feature: human-associated habitat; material: faeces...
ATATTTGTATATTATAATAGTGATACAGTAAAATATTTTAATACGAAAAGGAGAAAGTTTTATGAAAACAAATACAACTACTACAAAAAAATTAAATAAAGGGTATCCTATGATGGGAAATCCTGTACCATCTACATTTAAAAAAGATCTTCATATTTTTGATGATGAAAAATTTATTTGTAGATGCAGTCATATTGACAGAGATGATATAAAATTTGCTATCCATAAGATAAAAGATATGGATGGTTATGTAGAATGCGATATTTGTGGAGCAATATTTAATCCTGATGTAATTAATAAAGAATATGTTAAAGATGTCGTGAACAGAATGTTGAATATTATGGAAACTATTAAAATGATAAATATCGGCATGGATGTTGACGATGAAGAATACATCTCATTTTTAAACATAATACCATATATAAAAAGGCTTCCTTATATCTATGAAAAAGTGCATAGTGATTTTAATAAATTATCTAAAGATGTAGGTAAAGTTGAAATGGGACCATATGGTATAATGCCACCTCCATTTGTTCCTCTTAATGATTATTATCACAGTTTATATCAAATTGATGGTATGACAAATAGAATGGGATTTCCGATAAATCCGACTGCTCCTGAATTTCGACGATTTGAAAATAATGATACTCATTCTACTGAAAAAGATACGCTTGATGTAGAGTAAATATAAAAAGGGAGATGGTTTAAATCATCTCTCCTTTTTATTTTTTATTATTAGTATCAAAACTCTATAGTAATTATTATATAGAAGGAGGGCATTAAAATGTCTGATATTGTAGAATTTGGAAAGAAACAGGTTCCTACTGGAGAGGAATTAAAAAAAATGTATATGGATTCAGTGGATCCTGTAAAATTACTTGAGTTGAAAAAGAAAGCCGGAGAAATGCTTGATGAATTGGCTTTAGAGATTAAAGATAATATCTCTAAAAAGAAACCTCCTATTGCTGCTAAATCTTCTATCAAATCATCTGCAGGTATTATAGCACCTAATAATGAAATTGCAGATCTTTTTAAAGATTTCACGTTCACTTTATTATGCGAAGAACTTGCATCTGAGAGAGGATTGAAAATTGACTTCCAAGCGAATGCTGTAGGTATCGATCAGAAAGCTCAGCAGCCGATCATAGATCTTATGATGATCTGTACGTTTAAATAATAGGGTCAGAAAATAGTATAAATTATACATAAAAATATGTTGTAATTGCACCTAAACAAGTGCAATTACAGCTTTATTCGAAATTTATTTTTTCTGAACTTTTTATTAAACACGCTAAATCTAAGGAGGAATTAATAATGATGAAAATGGTTGTTATTAAAAAAGATGGTAATTTGCAGAATTACGATAGTAATAAAATTATTAGTGCTGTACAAAAATCAGCTCATAGAGTGAATTATGAGTTTAATAATAAAGAACAGCATAAGATTATAGAATACGTAGAACAGCAACTTGGTTGGATGAATAAGAAAAAGATTCCAGTTGTTACTATGCATCAGTTAGTAGAAACTGCATTGGATAGAGTTAAACCGGAAGTGGCTAAGAGCTACAGAGATTACAGAAATTTCAAGAATGAATATGCTACAATGATGGGTGAAGTTGTAGAAGAATCTAATAGAATTATGTTCTTAGGAGATAAAGAGAATTCCAATACTGATTCTAAATTAGTATCCACAAAAAGAACTCTTACATTGAATGCATTGAATAAAGAATTATATAAGAAGTTCTTCTTAAACGAAGATGAAATCCAGGCTATTAAAGATGGATATATTTATATTCATGATATGTCAGCTAGAAGAGATACGATGAACTGTTCGTTGTTCCGTTTAGGAGAAGTATTAAAAGGCGGTTTTGAGATGTCCAATATGTGGTATAACGAACCAAAAACAATCGATACTGCATTTGATGTTGCAGGTGACGTGATTCTTATGTCTGCATCCCAACAGTATGGTGGATTTACTATTCCGCAGGTAGATTTTATTATGGAACCATATGCTATTAAATCGTATGAAAGATATAAAGAACAATATAAAGCTATGGGTGTTCCGAAAGAGAATGTAGAAAAATTCGCTATTGAAGCTACAGAAAAAGAAATTGAACAAGGATACCAGGGATGGGAATATAAGTTCAATACCGTAGCTTCTAGCAGAGGAGACTATCCATTTATTACAATTACGTTTGGTTTAAATACGTCATTTTGGGGTAAGAAAATCTCTAAGATTATTTTACATAGACATGCTAAAGGGCAGGGAAAGAAAGGTTTTGAGAAAGCTACTTTATTCCCAAAATTAGTATTCTTATATGATGAAAATATTCATGGAGAAGGTAAAGAGGCAGAAGATGTATTTGAAGCTGGAATATATTGTTCATCAAAGACAATGTATCCTGATTGGTTATCTATGAGCGGAGAAGGGTATATTGCAGATATGTATAAGCAATATAAGAAAGTTATAAGTCCTATGGGTAAGTGCAAATCAGCCCATGTAAAACGGTATTAAACCACTAGCTTAGTGGGTGTGATTCTTAAACAGAATTGCTAACAGATAGGTCTATAGGAGAAGAGATTCGTTTGCACTATAGATGAAGCTGTGCCTTTAATAAGGTTAATCGACTATTGGTGATGAGTGTAGCCAAGTAGAGGTGGAGATAAGCACCACTTCCAAAGATACCGCCTGTTGATGAAGATTAGGGCACTTCGGAGGGAAAAGTTAGTCAGTACGATTGGTGACAATCGATTATTACGTGTAGAGCATTTCTTTCACCTTACTGGGAAAAAGGTGGGCAGATTAAATTAGATGATACAGATGTTCCTGTATTTGAAGGAAGATTTAATATTGGAGCTATATCATTACATCTTCCTATGATCTTAGCTAAAGCTAGAGAAGAAGAAAAAGATTTCTATGAAGTTCTTGATTACTATCTTGAAATGATTAGAGATATTCATAATAGAACTTATGAATATTTGGGAAAAATGAAAGCATCTTGCAATCCATTAGCATATTGTGAAGGTGGATTCTATGGCGGACATCTTGGAATGGATGATTGTATTGCTCCATTATTAGAATCTGCAACTGCATCGTTTGGTATTACTGCGTTGAATGAATTGCAGAGATTATATAACGGCAAGTCTATTAGAGAAGATGGTGAATTCGCATTAGAAGTGATGAGGTATATAAATGAGAAGAAAAATCAATACTCTAAAAAAGACCATCATTTATTCGCTATTTATGGGACTCCGGCCGAGTCATTATGCGGTAAACAGGTAGATCAGTTCAGAAGAAAATACGGAATTGTTGAAAATGTATCTGACAAAGATTATGTTTCAAATTCATTCCATTGCCATGTATCTGAAGAGATGTCTCCTATAGAGAAGCAAGATAAAGAATATAGATTCTGGGAATTATCTAATGGAGGAAAGATTCAATATGTAAAATATCCAATTGGATATAATATTAAAGCTATTAAGACTCTTGTTAGAAGAGCTATGAAAATGGGACTATATGAAGGAGTAAATTTAGCGCTTTCATATTGTGATGATTGTGGTCACGAAGAATTGAATATGGATGTGTGTCCTGTATGCGGTAGTAAAAATCTTACTAAGATCGATAGAATGAACGGGTATCTGTCTTTCTCAAGAGTAAAAGGAGAAAGTAGATTGAATGATGCTAAAATGGCAGAGATTAAAGATCGTAAGAGTATGTAGAGAGGAGAGAATTTCTATTATGAGATATCATAATATAACAAAAGACGATATGCTTAATGGGGAAGGGTTAAGAGTCGTTTTATGGGTTGCTGGATGCAGCCATGCATGTGAAGGATGTCATAATAAAATTACATGGAACCCTGGTGGAGGAATACTGTTTGATGAAGCTGCAAAACAAGAAATATTTGCAGAATTGGATAAAGATTATATTGATGGCATTACTTTCAGTGGTGGAGATCCAATGCATTGTGCAAACGAAAAAGATGTAACAGAACTCTGTAAAGAAATTAAGGAAAAATATCCTGATAAAACTATATGGTTATATACAGGATATGATTTTGAATATGTCGAAGAGAAAGAGATATATCAATATCTCGATGTCATTGTAGATGGAGAGTTTAAGATAGATAGATTAGATCCTAATCTTGAATGGAGAGGATCTGCAAACCAAGCAGTTATTCATACCAAAGATATAACTGATGGTATTTGTTACTTCGATACATTTGCTACTTGGAACGGGCCTAATTATACAGTAGATGAAGCAATGTCCAAATATCATACTCAGTTCTGTGTTAATCTTAGAGATCCAATTGTACAACAATACGTATTAGATCATATAAATATTAATACGTTTGATATTTATATGAAACTTAAAGAAGAAGGAAAGATATTATTCGAACGCATCTTGGATAAATCTTATATAAAAATGTAAAGAAACTGGAGATAGGAATACATTCCTATCTCCATTCTTTTATAAAAATTCTTCTAGCTCTAACATATCAAGTTCCATTTCTGCTTGTTCTCTAACAGCAGCTTCTTTTCTGATTTTACGTTCTTTATAGAATTTCTCCAAAGCATCTCTATCGGTATATCTCTTTTCCATAAAATCTTCAGTATTACCGTTCTTTATACCAAGAATAGTTAATGCTTGAAGATAATCATTTCTATTCTTAGCAATTGGACCTTCATTGTTTTTAATATCGCTAATTACTTTTCTTTGCGCTTGAATATTTGCTTTTATTTCTTTCTTTACTTTATCAGGCATTGTTTTATCTTTTCTAAGATCGCTTTCCATTCCATCTAATATAGATAAAATTCTATCAGATGTAGACGGATGAGCTTCGACGCATCCATTTAATTCTATAGCTAATGCATCTGTTTTATTAAATATTGCCTCAATTATAGGGAATGAATGAGTCACTTTCATAAATAATCCTTGATTGTCAGGGTTTTCCATTTTAACTAATGCAGTAGATAATTGAGGTCCAAATCCATACATAGATGCAAAGTCGTCTGATAATCTTTCTAAAGATCGTTGATATGCATTTGCCCGTCCAGATATTTCTATTTGTTGTTTTCCTACACTATCGTATATATATTTACTGTACTTGGTAAGCAAATAATTTAATCCTGTCAAGGTAGTAACTGTATAAAATATATTACCTACAGTATTCATAAATACTGAAGTTAAATAACTGAGAGACATATTGACTTCTCTTAATACTGGGATTTTTTTGATAGCTTTATTGATCCTAGTCATGAATAATTTATAAAAATTACTACTAGATAATCCAGCTGAAATTGCATCTGATATTATAAGAGGATTCGCCATTAATATTCCTAATATAATATTTTGTACAATTTGTATAATCATTGATGTTTTGTATACCTCTTGCTGAGATATGATCATAGGAGATCTATGTACAAAACTGTGCCCTATTTCATGAAGAAATACTGCAAAAGCCTCTTCATCACTAAAAGCTTTATTACAAAATAATCCTTTCGTGATTACAGATAAAGCTGCTACATTAGCTTCTTTAGTGTAAAAATATCCTTTAGATGTAGTTTTAATATATTTAGATGGGTCTATATCTATACTGGTAGCAACTGGATAGGTAAATGCATTTGGAGCGGAAGATGGATCTATATCTAAGCTAAATGCTTTGAAACCCCAAAAATCTTCTATCATCTTTTCTATTTTAGCTGTTCTTTTAGACGTATTACCAGTTTTCCAAGCTGCGTATGTATGTCTTAATTCTTTAAACTCGGTAAAGATATCTTCAATTTCAGGAACTTTTCCTATATATACTTCTTGTACTATCATGTATATTATTCCTCCTTTTATAGTATTACTATGATGTAAAACTGAATAAATATATTTGTATATTATAACAGTGATAGAGAATACTATAAATAATAAAACTTTTAGGAGGTACTTTAAAATGAGAAAAGGTAGAAATGTAGGACGTTATGAAATGGCAGAGGATAGATTCTTTAATGAATCTTCTGAAAGAGATTATCTGTATGATGATATGATGGATGCAGTTAGTGAACTGATTATTGGAACTTTAGGCAATGTGTATAGTCGTACTGATGACTGGATGGCTTTATGCGAAAAATCAGAATCTGATATCAGGAAAAGAAAAGAAGCAGCAGCTAGAAGAGGCACACGAAAATCTTTAAAATGCGCAATCCATAAATTTTTACAAATTGCTACTGATATTGAAGTTTGTACATTTATAGACAAATACATCTTAAGATATTCTGATCAAGAAATTCTTGAGATGTATGGGCATGATAGAGTACCAACCAGTCCATTAGGGACTGTTAATACTATTGGATCTAATGCAGGGCTTATAGAGATTATAAGCAATATATCTAATCCAGAAATAACAGCAATAAAATCAGTATATGATTTAGAAGAGTTACTAGATGCCGATGATTATGTATCTCTTGTAAATGTATATGCTCATAGATCTGATATAAGAGAATTAGAAAAGTTTAGAAGATCTGTATATGATATTGCATATAAACTTTGTCCATATAGATCTTCTAATAGAATAATATTTGTATCTATTTTAGAGAGAATGCCTTATTATCTGAACCAGATCAGTATGGATATGTATAAAGAATATCAAGATATTCTTAGAAGTGATATGAGCATATGTTTATATTGTGATTTCTTATGCAAATCGATGAAATACAAATGGTTTCCATTAACAGAACAAGAGCTTACTATATTAAGATATTTCAGTGTTGGTACTATGGATTTATTTAATTATCTTAAGCCTGGTGTTATGATTATTAACGGATTAGACGTAGCTGTAGTATTAAATAAAGAAGCTACTATTGATATGCTGGCTCATGATACTTTAGAGAAGAATGCTACAAGAAGTTACGATATGTTTCGTATATATGATAGTATTCATTCAGCATTAGATCCTGATTATGTTCAGTGTGAAACTCAACGTATCGAAGATGTTTATGGTGCAGATATGATAAGTCTCCAGGGCTGCGAAGCTATGTTAAAGCAAGCTGTGGAATCTACGGATTTTGTATTGGCTTTAAACAGGTATATGAAATCGGTCAGAAAAGATTTAATGATATCAAAATTTAATATTCATCTTTCAGATTATGAAGAGCTACTGACCAAATCATACGATTTAAAAACAGAACGTCAGCGATTAAACCTGTTAGATGTATTGATAACAATAGATACTAAATACCTAGCAGAACTTAGAGTGGAAAAGGATATTAGAATACTAATAACAGTATTCTATAACTTGGTTAAAATATGTAAAGTTGATCATGAGTTATATAAGAATATAACTCCGGAAAATTCATTTAATGTTCTCTTAGCATTGTCTATATTGAGATTTATATACGATTCTACTCCATATACTATTAGGAGAGGAAAAATTGAAAGAATATTATGTGATTCTATTAATAATTCTAATGATAATTATAGAGAAATTATTATTAGATTAATGAATAGTTTAAGTACAAGAAATTTTAGTATTATTGATGACGATATAAGCATCGTTAAAAAATATTACTGTACTAACAAATAAGTAGAGAGAAAAAATAAATCTCTCAACCCATTGACGTTTGTCACGCCCCGCGTGGCCTCTGATTATAGCGAACCGGATAGGGAGGAAGGGACGCCTCCCTTCGCTATAATTACAATTGATTTTATTTTTTATTATTGGGCTATCGCCAAGCGGTAAGGCACAGGACTTTGACTCCTGCACTTCGCTGGTTCGAATCCAGCTAGCCCAGCTGAGGATACAAGCAGATCCTCTCATGTGAATAACCCATTTTTTGGCATGGAAATAGAGCCAGTCGGCTCATACTGGCTCTACTCCTTTCAATTCTTTTTTTAATTAGGACCTTTAGTTCAGTTGGTTAGAACGACAGTCTCATAAACTGTAAGTCCTGGGTTCAAGTCCCTGAAGGTCCATTTACATAGATTATAGGAAGTACCAAATGGTACTTCCTATTTATTTTTTATTATGGAGGATTAATATGTATAATAATTCTAGTTTTATAGGATCTATAGGAGAAGCCGTTGCAATTGCAGAATTTACAAAAAGAGGAATACCTGTATCAAAACCAATAACAGACAATCTTCCTTATGATCTTATAATAGACGTGAATAATATTTTATATAAAGTGCAATGTAAGACTACAAAGAATGTAAGAAACGGTATGATGCAATTTCATATTGATAGAACTAATGGATTTACTGGAGATCACTCCACATATGATATAAATGAGATAGATTATTATTTTTTGTATTGTATAGAAAACTGTTATTGTGGGCTAATATCATTAAAAGAAGTATATGGCCAAAAGTGTGTAAATATAAGACTCATCAAACCGCTAAATAATCAGTTCAATAGTGTGCGTTTTTATACTACATATAGTATAGATAATCAATTGCCTTTACTGCAAAATATAAAAATACATCCGTTTTATTTTTTGTCACTATAAAAACAAGATAATAAAATATAAAATAAAGGAGAATTTTAATTATGACAAATGAAGACAAAGTAGTTTTATATGAAGAAGATGCTGTAGAAGTAGCAAAAGAAAACGTACAGGATACTGTCGAGGCTACAGAAGAAACAGATGAATGTGGATGTGGAGAAAATTGTAATTGTGGAGAATGCGGTTGTGATAAAGATCGCACAGAAGACGATCAGATTCAAGAAAGATATCGTATTCCCAGAATTGCGAGATTTGAAAAAGTGAGTTTTGAGACTTTCTTAGCTGCTTTTAAACCTATGTGGATTGCTATCATGAAAGCACAGCAGGGAGTTGAAGCAGAAGATTCATTTGCATATAGTGAAGAGCAACTTGTGAATGATGCAAGTGTTGTTTATTCAGGAATTAAACTTCCTAAGAGATCAACAAAAGGATCTGCAGGATACGATTTCTTCTTCCCATTTGGAAATACAGAATTACGCCCTGGGGTATCTGTACTTATTCCTACAGGTATTAAATGCGAAATTGCTGAAGGTTGGGTATTAAAAGAATACCCAAGATCATCTCTTGGATTTAATTACAGACTTCAGTTAGATAATACTGTAGGTATTATTGATTCTGATTATTACAATAATCCTAAAAATGAAGGTCATATTATGATCAAACTTACAAATGATTCCAGAGAAAATATGACTTGCGTTTTTGAAACAGGATCAAAATTCTGCCAGGGAATCTTTGTTCCTTATGGAATTACAGTGGATGATGATGTTACAGAAGCTAGAGAAGATGGATTAGGCAGCACAGGAGCATAAGCTTAAACATTCTTATAAATACTTATTTATAAGGAGGTAATAGTATGCTATTGCAAAATAATTCACAGCTTTTGTTTTCAGTAGATATTCGATTATTATTTGATAATGGATCTACTAAAAGCGGAGTGTTCAATGTAAATGATTACTTATTGCTCAAATTTAACTATAATGGCAATAAATTACTTAAAGCTTGTAAGTTAGTAGATATTAGACCGGTTGTTATGAACACACAACCTGAATCTTATTCTTCTAAGCTTGTAATTGATTGCTCTGATAAATTTGCAGCTAAGAGATTAATTATACCTACAAAAGATATCCTTAACTTTAGAATTGTGAACAAAGATTTTATTGATTCTCTTGCTCCGGATTATAAAGTAACAGAGGATATGTTTAAAGGAGATACGCTTGCTCCTGTTCCTGAAGAGAAATATAAACGCCCTGGTGTTAATATTGGTGGAGTTGGACAAGCAAGATTCATTAGATAGGAGGGTTTCCTGTGGCTAAAACGATTTCACAGGCTCAGAGAAAGAAGATAGAATCTTATATAATTGGATTTTTTGATATACTTGATAAATCAGGTACAAATTCAAGATATTATAAAGAGCTATTTTCTACAATGACAGATACTAAGTTTATGGAGTTTATTTCAAAGAAATACCCATTTAAATTCCAGATGCGACAAACTGTTACAGAACCTTCTATGGCGGATTGCGTAAAAGCATGTGACTATACAGGAGTTCCATTACTCGAAGAGATATATTTACCATATCTTTATAGAGATAAAAATGGAAATCCTGTTAAAACTGCTAAGTGTATGGTTGGATATCAACATCACAAAAAAGTTCAACAAATTGTTACCAAGAAAAGTAAATGGAGCTTGGAAACTGAGAACCGAGATATGAAAGGTGGCAGACTTATCGGACAAGATAAAGGTACTGCTATATCCGACAGAGAATTCGAAGGCCTTGCTACTCTTGGATTATATGACACTATGTATGAATTTGCAAAACCTAAAGCTGATTCAATGAAAGCTAAAGCCGCTATGAATGCTGCTATAAGTACAAAAGGTTTTGTTACCCAGGATGATATACCAAATGATCCGAATGATTCTTTATCCAGAAATCTTGTAGATGTATATATGATGAGTGCGTTGCTGGAAACCAATCTTGTAAATGAAGATGGTTACACTGCATATACTCTTAAAAATAAACACCGACAAGTGCAAAGACAATAAATAATGATATATTATTTATATGGAAAGGAAAGGAGGACTTACATATGGAACGTAATAACCAGAATGGTTCTTATTGTATTACTGAACAGGGAGACCTTGGTTTAGGTACTACACCTATCAGTAAAGATTATGTTGACGAGAATGGAAAAATTTCTATTCCGAAGAATGCCACAGAGTTTGGTAAAGACAAGTCAACTGACAAGTAGTTTTTTGAAATTGGAAGCTGGTGAGAGAATATCTCACCAGCAATTTTTTATCACAGGAGGAGTTTTATCAATGGAAACTAAAAGAAAAAAATATGAAAAAGAAAATAAGAGACTTAGAATTTTAACAGTTGTAGCATTAATGCTTATGATTGCGCTTATTGGATTGCTAACTACATTATTCATATCAGTAATGATGAACAATGCCGAACATATTGAGAGACTGGAATTATCTCTTAGTGAATATGAAGGGAGATATAGAGAGTTAGTTGGTGCTAATATGACACTAGATGTAGTAGAAGATCAAATAAATCAACTTAATGAAGAAATAAAAACCAAACAAACAGAGCTGACTAATTTAGAGGAACAAATAAAAATAAGGCAAGAAGTTTTTAATGAAGTATCATATAAGGCAGAAATAACAACAAAGTACGATTACGCTTTGTATGATACTGAGGGCAAAAGGAATGATTTGAATTTTGAATTGTTGGAGTTAGGTCACAATCTCATGACCGAATACGGATTAGATCCAAATTTATTATTTGGTATTATTATGGTAGAATCAGAAGGCCATGCTGGAGTTACAAACTCATCTTCTGGTGCTGCAGGATTAGGACAGTTTATGCCGGAAACAGGAGAATATGTTTCTACTAAATTTCTAAATACATCATATGATCATTCGGTAACTCCGTATGATCCGGCAAGTAATATAAGAATGATGGCTAGCTATTTAGATTATTTATATAAGAAATATAATGGTAATACAATGAGAGTATTAAAAGAATATTGTGGTGGAGATGATAGCTTTACTCAGCAGTATTATCAGAGAGTATGTAATGCGGTTGGATATTGTATAGAATAAGCTTTTAAGCTTATTTCAACAATTTCAATAATAAAAATTTTTAAGGAGGATACATAACAATGTATTGTAGATTAATTGGAGTTGGAGCAGCAGGAAATAAAGCATCTATTACGGCTGTAGAGAATGGTATTATCAATGTAAAGCACACTATGCTCGTAAACAGTACGCTTAAAGATATTCCTGCAGAATATCAGAACAAAGAAGGTGCTATCGTAAGACAGTATGTAAATGCTTATGGTGGCTGTGGAAAAGAAAGAAATTTATCTTTTGACCTTTGTAGAGATAGTCTTATGAAAGATACTCTTGGTCTTGAAGAATTTTTAGGAATTGGAGAAGAAACTGAATGTGAACTTTGTATTATTGTAGCTTCTACTGAAGGTGGTACAGGATCAGGTTCTGCTCCGTTACTTGCTAAATATATAAAGGAATCTCTTGGAGTTCCTGTTCACGTATTTGGTATTGCAGGATTTGAAGATGATGTTCGTGGTATGGCTAATACTGTTGAATTCTTCAAAGAAATGCAGAACAATTACACTGTAAGTTGTATTAAGAACTCTAAGTTTTTAACTGAGTGTAACAATAACAAAATCAAAGCTGAGAAAAAAGCTAATGAAGAATTTTGTAAAAAGATCTCAGTTCTTATGGGTCTTCAGCTGAGAGATTCAGAACACAATATCGACCCTACAGACTTATTGAAGATCTCTACAGAAGAAGGATACATGATCATTGAGACTTGTGTATTCACAGAGAAAATCAAAAATAGAGAACAATTCAGACAGGCTGTTATTGATACTCTTGATAACTCCAAAGCTTTAGATATTGATACTAAAGGTATGGCTAGGCTTGGAGTTATCATGAATATCAAAGAAGAAAGTGCTGATTTTATTGATTATGCTGATATAGTGATCGATAGATTTGGTCAGCCATATGAAAAATTTGAGCATATTCAGAATGAAGTAAACAGTATGCCAGAGTTTATCTCGTTCATTGCGTCAGGTATGCAGATGCCTACAGATGAAGTTGAGGCTATCTATAAGAATTACGAAGCTACCGTTAATCGTGTCAACAAGAACAATGACCCGTTCTTCAGTACAATTCATGAGAAACAGATCGATGCTTCTGATAAGAAATTTGATTTGAAAGACAAACAAAAATCAACTGTAAGTAAAGCTGATTTCTTTAAGAATATGCAAAGCCCAAAAGAAGCAGGCTTTAAAAATACCAAAACAAAAATGGTATCAGTTCCAGATGGAGCTAATAGTGAATACGAATAAAATGAGGTGATCAAATGTATATCAAACCAGCAGAAGATACTGGATCAGTAACAATAGACTTTTCAGCCAATGTGCTACTAACAAATGATATGCTTGCAGATAAGATCAAATCATTAGATAATCTTAGCGATCAGGATATTTATATCCTGGTCCGTGATTATTATGATACTATTCTTACAGATATCTTTGAGTCTAAAGATAATAATAAGAAGAGTGACTTTATTGATTTATTTATGCAACCTAAATTTATTATCGCATTGACTCAGGTAATGTATAATATTCCGCCAGAAAATATCACATCTCAAACAAAACGTCGATTGAATAAGATGTCATTTGACTATCTTATGATTGATGAAAACGATAGAGATAAATATATCAGTGGGTTGCTGATGGCATTATCTAAAACAGTCAATAGGGATAAGATACCAAGATTATGCACTATTCCTCTTCCCGAGGATATGGCATCTCTTCTAGCATTAGCTAGATATTCATCTGAAAAAGAAGTTTTAAATGTAAAGAGACTTAATAAAGTTCTTATGAGTCAGCCATTAACTTCTTTATCGGAACAAAAAATTGTCGATATATATTTGGCGTTATTTGAGCATGTGCTTCCACTGTTTACTGGAGTATTACTTGACGTAGTATCTCCGCAAAATATGAATTCAAACTCAAGTGAAATTTATGGTTTGATTACATTAGCAATGCTTGATATTATGAATGAGCTTCCAATAGCCGACATCAAGACAGGATTAGTGAGATTTGAAGAGACCAGACAAATATGGTACCCTGACAGTCCATTAAGATTGAATCTTGAGAGCTGTTCAGAAGAAGATTACCCGAGAGTATTGTGTGCAATTGATCAGTTGAAAACTGAAGGAGTTTATATAACGACAAAATAAATATAACCAGGTGCAGTTTATGCACCTGGTTTATTTTTTCCTAATTATATGGTTTTAGGTACAATCAGGTTATTTTTTATTATAGTAAAAACTATATAGTAAAATTTATTAAGGAGGTTTTTGTTATGGGTTTAGTGGAAAGTCTATTTAGAACCAAAATGAAAGCAATTAAAGACCCAAGAATGAGTAAAGAAAGTGAGCCAGATTTTGCATATCCGACAGGATTTCTTACATTTGATTTTATGAATGGAACAGTTGTTCATGTCAAGAAAGATGATATGAAATTTACATATAATTCCATTGGTATTGTAGACGGTTCAATGGTTACAGTTATCGGTAGATCTAGTAGTGGTAAAACTACTTGGTGTGTACAGACTGCTGGAAATATCATTAGACCATTTAAATCTTCATGTATTTGGATGGATAGTGTTGAAGGTGGTATTGTTGATACCAGAGCACAGGCATTGTTGAATATGTATGGAGAAGATTTCAAAGAAAGATGGATTCCTAGAAATACAGGTGTTACTGCAGAGAACTTCTATGAACGTATCAGATACGTTCATGATTTAAAAATGGAAGTTGCAGATCAGATTACATATGATACAGGTGCATATACTGCTAACGGTGAAAAAATTTATAAGATGGAACCGTCCGTATATATTCTTGATAGTTTGGCTATGCTTACACCAGATAAATATACAGAGGAAGAAGAATTATCTGGACAGATGTCAGTTACAGCTGCAGCTAAGGTTAATACTACGGTATTTAAACGTATTATTCCAATGCTTAAATCTGCAAATATCATCTTATTTGTAGTAAACCATATTACAGAAAATGTAGATATCTCACCATTTTCTAAGAGTCAAGGGCAGTTATCATATCTTAAACCTGGAGAAAGATTAGGTGGAGGTAGAGCTGCTATTTATGTAACAAACTTACTGGTTAGACTTGATGACCATTCGAAGATGAAATCTGACGAGGGGTTAGGCATTGATGGTTCTCTTGTAGACTTTACATTGTTGAAATCAAGAACTTCAGCTGTAGGTCAAAAGACAACATTAGTATTTAATTACAGTGGAGGCTTTGATGCTGAGTTATCATTATACTACTTCTTGAAGACTAAGAAGTTGGTTAATGGTGCAGGTATTGGATTGTATCTGGGAGATAGAAATGATTTGAAATTCTCTCAGAAGAATCTTAAAACTAAACTTAGAGAAAACGAAGAGTTTAGAAAAGTATTCATATCATATTGCTTACAGGCACTTCAGGAACTTATCTATGATCCTGGGGTTGATGAATCTCAAGAAAATACATTTGATCTTACATCACAGATCTTGTCACAGATTCAAATGGCTGCTTAGTGATATATTATATATTTGAAGGAGGTATAGTGTATATGCCTGATAAAAATATATACTGCGATATGGCTACATATATAGAAGAGGAGTATATTTGTTGGTACACGGGTCGTCCGTGTACCATCTCTCCTATTCCTAATAAGTATCTATGCCATACATATGACAGTAATGTACAGAAACATAATAAACACAGAGAGGAGAAAAACGTCAATGGAAAGTAATTTCAGTCAAGACATTAAACAGAATGCGGAGAGATTAAACAGCAAAGAAGAAATTTTAGGAAAAGGGTTATGCCAACCGTTTGTCGACTGTAATTCTGGATCAAGAAAACTTATGTTTTCTATTCATGTGGAACAATCATTACCTCTTGTTCATCCAGAAGTCCCATTTGTAATGACTGGTTATGAACAAGAATATGGAGATAGATCTTCATCTATTATTAAAGCCGATACTGATTATGAAGTTGTGGCAAAGGTATCTAAGTTTGCTGATGCTCCTCAGCATCATTATTTCTTAATCTTAAGAAATATCCATAACAATAAACTCAACTTTATTGAGAGAAAAGAATACACTCATTCAACCGAGACGTATGGATATGCTTATGACAATACAGTTCTTGATAATTTGGATATTTCGTACGAAGTTCCAAAAGATGAATTATTGAGAAAATCAACAGCATTTGACCAGAGTATGAATCCAATGGATAGTGTAAACTTACTTGGAACTTATGTGGCTACTGATGTAACTATGGAAGACAGTATCTGGTTATCAGAATCAGCAAGACAGAAGTTAACGTCAAGATTATATAAGAGAGTAACAGTAAATATCAATGATAATGATATCCTTCTTAATCTTATGGGGGATGATGATCATTATAAGAGTTTTCCTATGATCGGTGAATCTATTAAAAATGGTATTTTATGTGCAGTAAGACGAGAGAAGATTGAAGATTCTTTATTCACTCAGTCAGTAAGTATGCTTCAGAATATTCTTATGTCTGATGATAAATACACTCCAGGTGAAAATGGAATAGTTATTGATATGGATATTCATTGTAATAATCCTGAGATTTTAAAAGAGAAGTACTCTAATTCTCAGGTTCTATATTGTTATAATGACCATATTAGGTTTATAACTGAGTTTGTTAGCACTATTGACAGACTTAAGAAACAATATAATCTTATCGACACTGATTTAGACTATCATTTAGGTAAGATGTATTACAACTTTAAAAGAGAATTGGATGGAGTTCAGTTTAGAAATCAGAAAGTCTATAGCGGTATTGTTATCGACTTTATTGTAAAAGAATTGAATATTCCATCTACAGGAGATAAATTGGCAAATAGATATGGAGGAAAAGGTGTTATCGCTAAAGTACTTCCAGATGATCAGATGCCAAGATTGACTCTTACAGATGAACCTATTGAGATCCTTATCAATAGTTCAACTTGTATTAACCGTGAGAATATTGGGCAGTGGCACGAAATGTCACTTACTCATGTCGGTAAATGTATTACTGACTTAATTAAATTAGGATACTTTGATACAAATGAAGCATTTCAGGAAATTATTAAATTCTTGGGATTCTGTGCACCTAAGGAAGCTCAAGATATGGTACAATATATCAATGCGTTATCTAGTGAAGAAAGAGATATTTTCTTACAGTCTATTGTAGATAGTGGAAATATTGTATTATCTATTCAACCTATGACAGAATCAATGAGTCTTGATATGCTTGCAGAGTTATACAAAGCATTTGATTATGTAACTCAGAGAAGAATAATGATGCCATTAGAATCATCTACTGGACAGATTAGATTTGTACCAGCAAGAAGACCTGGAGTTGTTGGTCATATTGCAATGTACAGATTACAGCAGTATGCTGAAGAGAAACATTCAGTTACTTCATTATCTTCTACTAACCTTAGAAATGAGAATAGTAGAAATAAAGCTAATAAGTATTATAAGTCTACACATCAAGCTACTCCTGTAAACTTTGGAGATATGGAATGTGGAGACCTTGGTCATATTGGATTTGAAAATGTAATCACAATGCTGATGATTCATTCAGTATCACCACATGCAAGACGACTTGTAGAGAACATGTTTATCGATGATCCATATTTGGTGGATATTAAACTTGATGAAAATTCAAGTAACCGTAGTGCGGAGATATTAAATACCTATCTTAAATCTATTGGGTATAAACTTGAATTTGAAAAGGTTAGAAAGAAAACAACTAAACCGTTTACTAGAAAACCATTCACTATTACAAGAGATACGAGTATAAAACCGTTTATACAAGTAGATAAACAGATTATCCAGAATATGGAAGATTATCTTAACTGGATGGCTGCTTGTGAGGCTGCTGCTAGAAAGAAACCTTTCAAGTATAGACCATTCACCTACAGAGATGATAAATAGGAGGTAGCGTTATGAAAATATTTATTAGTCAACCTATGAGAGGAAAAACAGAACAGCAAATTTTAGATGAAAGAATGAAAGCTGTAGATAAAGTATCTGAGATTTTTAATGATGAAGAAGTTATTATAGCAGAGTCATACCAAAAAGATCTTCATAAAGATGCAAATCCATTATACTGTCTTTCTGAATCATTGAAATTAATGAGCAAGTGTGATTTGGTTGTATTTGTAGAAGGATACCAAAATGCACGTGGATGTAAAATTGAGCATGAATGTGCTAAAGAGTACGGATATGATATATTATATCTTTGATAATAATACAGGTAGGATAACAAAATATCCTACCTGTAAAAATTCGAAGGAGGTTTAAAATGATATCTTTAAAAGAGATACTACAACAATTAAAGTCTGGTAATTTTTCAGCAGCTTATGATAATATAGAATTCATAAGTGAAAGAGCTATGGAAATATTGAATTATCCAGACGATTCTATCAAGAATACAAGTTCATTATTAGATGATTTAACCAATCTTATTTATATTGGTAATATTACGTATAACTATAGCGATTCTGATGTATTGCCGATAGATGATGGCATATATGATCTATTGATTGCCCAGTTGCAGCGTATAGATTATAATCGTTGTCCTGTAGGAGCGATACCTATCGATACTATCAATGTGAATGATAAGTATTCTCCAAAACTTGATTCTAATGAACCTATTAAACCGTTCACAAGAATGACTGCTGAGGATATGATTAAATTGGAAGAAAGTTTTTATCCATCTATCCTCAATATGAACAGAGCATTTGACCCAAGAGCTAATATGGAGAAACCTTTTATACGATTAGGTGTAAAAGATTCTTATATAAGTAAAAGGGTTAGAACCGTTTCTCATAATTATCCTAATCTAGTAGGTACTCTTGAGAAATGTAAGTTTGTTTTAGATAAACAGGCTATTGATTTGGGAGTGTTTGAAGATTCAAATGTTACTGTATTAGAAAGAGACTTCTTTGTTCCATTATTGAACAGAGGTTTGATTGATTACAATACTCCTATTCAAATGATTGGTACTCTTAAGTATGATGGAGTATCTATAGAGGCAGATGTAAATACAGAGATTATATCTGCAAGAACAAGAGGAGATACTGATTTAAACGAAGCTAGTGATTTAACGCCTATCTTCGAAGGTTATAAGTTCCCTAATGCTAGAGAATTATCTGAACCTATCGGTATGAAATTTGAAGCTATTGTATTATATGATGATTTAAAGAAACTTAATGAGTTATATGGTACGAATTATATCAATGGAAGAACAGCTATCATTGGATTATTAGGATCATCTGATGCTAGAGCTTTAAGAGATTTTATAACTCTAGTTCCATTGCAATGTGATTTTGGTCCAGATGTTGTTAAACCTGATAGGGTTACAGAAATACAATTTCTAAATAAATATTATGCAAACAGAGAGTATTTGAGATGGGTTGTTATTGAGGATACCTATACCAATTTATTATTCAGAATTAAAAAGTACGTGGAAGAGGCAGAGTATTTTAGAGCATGGTCTAGATTCATGTATGATGGCGTGGTGCTTGAATTTACAGATCCATATCTTGTAAATACTTTAGGAAGAAAGAACTCTATCAACCAATATGCCATGGCAGTTAAGTTTAATCCATTAAAAAGAATAACTACCTTTACCGGATTCACTTATACTGTAGGACAGAACGGAGCAATAACTCCAATGATTCATTACACTCCAATAGAATTTCTTGGATCTATTCATACTAAGTCTACAGGATCATCATATGAAAGATTTAGAGATCTAAATCTATTCATTGGTGATAAGATTGAAGTGACTTATGTAAATGATGTGATGCCGTATGTCAATAAACTTGATATAGATGCAAATACTCAAAATCATTTACGAGAACCAAATCCAGAAGAAATGTTTCCAACTCATTGTCCTTGTTGCGGAACAGAACTTGTAGAATCAGCTAGGGGTAAAACAATGTATTGTCCCAATATGAATTGTGAAGAGAGACAAAATCAGAGACTTACTAATATGCTTAGTAAGTTAGGAGTTAAGAATTTCTCTCAAGCAGCAATAGAAACATTAGGGTTATATACTTTGAAAGATTTCATGAATTGTTCTACAGATGATTTAGCGGTACTTGGACCTACAAATAAAGTTAAGTTCTACGAAGAGCTTCACAAATTAAGAACAAATCCATTACCTGATTATATGGTAATTGGGGCTCTTGGGTTTACTAATATTGCTTCTAAGAAATGGAAGTTGATATTCAGTAATATTAGTCTAGAGAGATTATATATGTCATATATTCAGGAAAATGCTAATCCTGATATGTTTACGATTATGTCTACTTCTGGAGTTGTATATAACTCTTTAGAAGATTTTATATCAAATATAAAAGGAGTAGGGCCTATCACTGCAAAAACTATATGTGAAGAGTTCGACTTCTTTATAAAAGATATAGATTATATAATAGCTAATAGTTTATATAGAGAAACTCCTATAGGTAATTCTGAAGAAAAATACCAGATTAGATTCACCGGATTCAGAGATAAACAGTTAGCTGAAGTTCTTAACAAATTTCCATTCATTGATTGTGATGGAGATGCAGGAATTACAAAGAAGACAACAATACTATTAGTACCGTTCAAGGGTCATACTTCTACTAAAGTAACTAAAGCTTTAAAGTATGGAGTTAAAGTAGTAGATGTAAAAGAATTTCTAGAACATCCTGGTTTATATATACCAGAGATGGACGATGTAGAAATTTAAAAAAGTGTAAACCATATCATAATAGTATATTATATACTTGATATACAGTATGGTATATTACAAAATAAAATATTTTATTTCAAGGAGGACCATGATCATGGCAAACGTAACAAAATTAGAACAGAGCACAGTACCACAGAACTACAGCACATTATGTGCATCAATCGGATGGGAGTTAACTCCAGACGATACATTATTCTGGTTTAAATCAGCATTCGCAGGAATCACTGATGCACTGAATATTCTGAAAAACAAAACAAATCCGGTAGCGATCCTTATTCAGGATCTCAAAGGAAACAAAGTAGTTTATGCATGTGTACAGTACATTCCATCTGAAGATGCAAGCGAAGCATCTGCAGGTAACTGGACATACTTCTGGAGCTGGGATTGTGATGACATTGCAGAAGATACTGTAATTTATACAATTGATCAGGAACAGATTCAGAAGATTATCAGCAACAGAGCATATGATCTGTATAAGATTTCAATGACATCTCTGTCATTTGTAAGTCAGCTTACAGTATACATGTTTAACGTTCTTTATGACGCTCTTGATCAGCAGGCTGTTGAAGAAGGCGGCTCTTGGACAATTGAACTTGATGGATTCTTTGAAGCATCAGTTGAAGTTGTTGAAGGTAAGAAAGAATTCTCACTTCTTCCAAAGGGAGAAATGAAAACGTTGATTAAAGATGACGCAGGTAGCGAAAAATAATCAACAATAGTAAAAAGCAGAAGGGGTAAATCCTCTTCTGCTTTAATTTTTTAGGAGGTTACACAAAATGGTTGACAAACGTGAGATACTTATAAATGGAAGACTATATGAAGTTGCGGATATTGAGCACTATGTTAAACATCAGGATGCTTATCTTAATGGGTATACAGCAGTAGATATTGGACAGGATATGATATATCCAGTCATCCCCTCAACAAGTATGGATGCTGGTATTGTAATTAGAAGAAATGCCCCGTTTAATTATGTAAGAAGACCAGATGAGAACAATGCAGCTCAGTATAACAGATCTAATATGATCGACTATAGAGATGCTGCTAATTATAAAGAGTTTGCTGAAAAGCAGAATATGGTAAGAGAACTGGAGAAAGATATCCTTACATCTCCAGATAATATCTATGTTCCACCAGAAGATCCAGATGATAGCCCAGCAATGAAAGCCCTTAAGCAAGCTGTAATTGCGAAGCATATTGATCTGGATAAATATGAACCTAGATTCGGTTCAAACTATAATAATGATAAAAGGATTTTCAATAAGCCTAATATATCATTACCGATGATCGTTAGAATTGCAAATGCTTTAGACATTAAAGCATCGTTGACATTAGAAGATCAGACAACAGATTCAGGCGATACTGTTCCTAATCCTATGGGGAATAGCATTACAGTAGAATTGACATCAAAGCAGAATTTCGATGAATAAGGGAGAGGTTTAAATATGAGCAACAACATAGGACAATTTCAATTTATCAGAGAGTTTAACGATAAAAACAGAACTCCATTCAACGATAAATTGTTTGACAGATCAGATGATGAAATCATCAATGAACTAAAGAAAGTTATTTTATCTTGTGAAAGAAGTAAATATTTTACTCTTAAAGTGCAGAACTTCTTTGTAGTAGATGATTATCCTACTATGATGAAGATGCTTAGAGAACAGGAGAAAGTAAAATCAGATTCAAAAGATAAAGATTTCAATAGATATGATTATATTGCATTGAAAGATTCTGATATAAGACTTTTGGTAGTTGACTATTTTATCAAAGTAAAATATCCAAAAAAAGAATCTTTAGGAGAGAAAACTCTTCGTGTATTAATCATGGTTCCACGATTTGTGGATAAATATTATTTCAAGATATTTGGGAATTATTATTGTCCTAAGTATCAGATTGTTGATGGTTCCACCTACAACAATGCTAATAGTAACGCTAAATGCCAGAATGTAACTTTCAAATCATTATTCATGGCAACACGTATCTATAAATATAACGCAGACTTTAAATTTATCAATACTCCAGTTGCAGTTAAAGGAAACTTTTATCAATCTGCTATATTTAACAAAAGTGTACCAGTAATGAAATATATTCTTGCAAGATATGGGTTACTTGGTTCTATGAATGCTCTCGGTGTTCCAGAATTATATATCCATAATGAAGATCCTAAGAATGATAATTGGTATACACTTAAGCAGCACAATGTGTATATTTCTATACCAAAATTCTTATTCGATAATGATGTAGTAGCTCAGAGTTTAATGTATACTGTATATCTTGGCATCACAAACAAAGAGTTCACTGCAGAAATGGTTTGGACAACAGAGTTTTGGTTAAGATCATTAGGTGAGTCTTATAGTAATAAGACTCCAGAAAAAGGAATGTCTGTATTGGAGTCATTGGAGTCTATCTATGATATCCCTACAAGAGAAGCATTGAGACTTCCAGATCAATATAAGAAAGATATTTATCATGTATTGATCTGGATTATCAGAGAATTTTCTGAATTGAGAAAGAAAAATAATCTTGATGTTGGTACTAAGAGAGTAAGACTTGCAGAATATATTGCAGCTCTCTATGCATTGAAATTATCAAACGGAATGTTTTCATTCTCTGAGGAAGGTGATAAGATTCAGGTATCTCAAATTGAGAAGAGAATTTTTACTTTTCCAGATTATCTTCTTAAAGCTATTTCTAGAGATAGAATCATGGCAAGTAAGAATAATGTAAATGACATGGATGCTTTCAGTGCTATTAAATGGACATTTAAAGGAGTATCTGGATTAGGAGATTCAAAAGATTCTGCTATCCCACAAGGTTATAAGCAGGTACATCCATCTCATCTTGGAAGAATCGATTTGGATTCATCATCGCCTAATGATCCAGGTATGTCTGGAATGTTATGCCCTATGGCTCCAATATTCGATAATTATTTCTCTGATTTTAGTGAACCTAATAACTGGAGAGAAGATGTAAGAAATATGCTTCTTGAATATCGTAAGATGAAAGGGTTAAAAGAAGTATTTACATTCCAGAAAGAGATTGGGATTATTCCTGATGATACAGCAGAAGGGACTGTTGATGAAACTATTGATATTGTAGAGAAAAGAATTGTACCTTTCATTATCCAAGTAGATGAAAGAATGCTTGATATTTCTCCAGTTAAGTTTAGTGAGGTGTAATTATGGCTAAATGCGATGCATGTGGGAAAGAAATGTTAGATCACGTTTCGTGTGATTATAACTTTGTAACTGATGGTAAAGAAATTAGAAAAAGAATAAAATGTGGAGATCCAAAAGATCTCCACAATATATCCCCAGGTGAAACTTGTCATGACTGCGGAGCTCCATATGGAGGTTATCATCATATTGATTGTGATTCAGAAACATGTCCGATATGTGGAGGTCAGTTATTATCTTGCGATTGCGAAATTTATTATACAAAGATTGGTAATATATCTACAAAACCATTTGTATATGAAAAGTGATTTTTCTTTAAAATGAAAAGACATCTCAATAATCGAAAAGTTTTAAAGAAAGAGGTGTAATTAAATGCTTGGAACTACAAGTGGCAAGAAGAGATATAGATACTTTTTATTTTCACAATCGCAATATAAATTAAGATCGGAAGCAGAACTTTCATTAGGAAAAACATACATTCCAGGGAAAGTTAGATCAAGAGGAAGATGGCAAGATTTTACAGAAATCTCATCTACACCGTCTAATTCTAAATATGCAGATTCTAAAATAGTAGCAGAAGGCTATCTTGAAGATATGACATACATGATGAATAAAAGTGAATGGAAGGTGAGATAGAGATGAAAAAAATAAAACCTATACAGTTTTTAAAAGCAAACCAATGCCCAGTATGTAGGGGGAAACTTGAATTAGTTGAAGAAGAAACATATGTGGCAGCAATAGATTCGAAAGGATTGCCTATCGGAGGGCAATCTTTTGTAGAACAGAGATTAAGATGCGTGAAATGTCATGCAGAATATAACTGTGAAAAGAAAGGTCCATGCTATCATATAGCTCCAGTATTACCACCTTTACCGGTTATAGTTGAGGATTTTAATCCTTTTTATCAATAAAAATACAAAAAGCATACCCAGTAAGATTCTAATCTTACTGGGTATGAGGAGAAAATAATTATGAAAAAATTAACCTTACAGCTTCGTAGCAAAGAACAGGCAGTGACAATAATAGAAAGAACTCTATTAGAACTACTACAGACACTTGATACAACTCAAAAAGATTCCGGTCGGAGCTATATCAAAATAGTCCTATCTAAAGATCAATCTATTATTATCAAAATGTTGGATCCTTATGAGGGACAACATGGTTTTATATTGTATGCGTACTTTTTCTCAAAGAACGAAACTATATTTCCAGTATTTGGATCATTAGTTAGTATGAGCACTATTGAAAGTGTATCGAAAAGTTTAGCTACAATAACAGTAGATTTCTCTCATAAACTGGAAGTTAAAAGTGTTGATATAGAATGCAATTTGGAGGAAACTGATTCTATCAAATTTTTCACTATGGATTTCACAGTTTATGATAACGATACTATAGCAAATAGTATTTTACATTCACTGAATAAATATAATGATTGTATGGCTTTAAAAATATATTGCCATATAAATATTGGATGTCCAGAAGAAGTATCATTTGAATATACTCTGAAAATACAGCATTCTAATATATTTTCAGAAGACAGATATTCTATATTAACTAAAGATACATCTGGAGATGTTGAGGAGTATTATGCTTTAACCGGTAAAAATGCTAGAGAGGTAATTATGGACACATTGAATATCGGCAGAAAACTAATAAGTATAGTTAGACCGGATAAACATGAAGTGGGAAAAATTATATTATTACAATTAACGGAGGAGAATTATAATGTTTAATGAAATTTATAACGGATTTGTAGAAATCTTGAAAAAAGGACCTGAAGAAGAGATTGAGTATATGAAAAAAGATAAAGGTAAGATCCCTCATTTATTATCTCTTTTATACAACTTTGATCCACTTAAAGTGGTTAGAGTTAAAACTATTGAAATGAAAGATATGCATAATATAGTATTAGTATTAGCATCGACACCTGATAATAATCCTGATATAAAATATTCCGAATATTTTGTTATTGATGGTAAATTAAGTAAAATTATACTTATCAATGTAGATGCATTAATGACAGAAGAGGATAAAGATGGATATTCACGTGCAGCTACTTATGCAATTGCGACATCAGTTAGAAGTGCAATAAGAGCTGTTATGTCGAATCATTTAAAAGGGTTGAATGATGACAGCGGAGAAGTTGAATTTATGGGCGGCTTTGCTAAGTTATTATACTACTCATCTTCTATTATGATTACAAAAATTTTAGATAGAGTATATGATAATAAAGTAGGAGAAGTAGAAATAGCTGCATTATTAGGAGTTATGTTTAATGCAGAAAACCATATTTCTACACAGACAATAAAATCTATTAGAGATTTACTTAGCGGAACTTCTCTTTATGATCTTCTTGATAATAGTTTACTATTAGCTGCAAATCCAGAAGTATATCCAGGATTATTTTATCATGATGAAGATAATAAAGAAGAGGGTGATGAAGATAAAACCGTTTAATTATGATAGGGCAGATACATGTCCAATATGCGGAGAGACTAGATCTATAGAAGCCTATACAGTTAATGATAAACCTGTTCAGTTAACTTTATCTATAGACAGAAAAAGAGAATTGACTGGATTAGGGATTAAGTATCTTAAGTGTAGAAGTTGTAAATCAGAGTTCTTTCCTATGTGGTTACATGGATATCCATACCCTATGATAGATATAAACTATTCATACTTTATGAATGGATATATTCAAAGTTTAAAAACATCAGAGACTGTTTAATTACAGTCTCTGATTTATTTTTATTTATTCCAGAACCTAAAATTAATAAATTTGGAGGTTTTAGATTATGAAATTATTATCAGCTAGATTCAAAGGATTGCAAGGAATATATAATAAATCTGGAATCAAAGACATTTTTATAGATTTTACAAAATGTCAGCATAATATCATATACATTATTGGAGCAAATGGTAGTGGTAAATCTACATTGATGAGTGTATTACATCCTTTACCAGATAGTCCTCAAGTGTATATAGATAAAGAACTTGGAGAAAAAGAATTAACGTATGAACAAGATGGGACTGTATATAGAATACTTATACAGTATCCAGTTTATGGTAATGGAGCGAGAGCTACAACTAAAGCATTCTTTACCCAGATGGAATTATCAGGAGCAGTAGAGTTAAATGCTAATGGTACAGTTGGATCATTTAAAGATATACTTTTTAACAAGTTTAACTTAGATCCTAACTTTATGGCATTATCTCATATTTCTGTAGAAAATAGAGGTATTGTAGAAAAAACTCCTGCAGAGAGAAAGAAATATGTAGGATTCTTATTAGACTCAGTTGCTGAGTATAATGATATATATAAGACTCTAGTTAAAAGATCTAGTTCATTTAAATCTATTATTAATAGTATTACTGCTAAGATAGATAGTATTGGAGATGAACAGAAACTTTTAATGGATAAGAGTGCTGCCGATGCTAGATATATATCATTAGAAAACCAAAAAACGACTTTAACTTCTCAAATATCATCTGCAGAAACTACAATAAAGATATTAGACCCTGAAGGAAAGAATCAGGAGTCTTATAAAAAATTATTTGCAGAATATTCTCAAGTAAAAGATACATTGGAATTTTATAATCATTCTTTAAACGGTTGCAAGATAAAATCATTAGAAGATGCCAATAAGTTGTATATGGAGTTATCTGGTAAGAAAATGAGATTGGAGACTGATATATTATCTATAGATGAATCTATTCAAGATACTATTCTTTTAAGAGAAGAGGAATCTAAAATTATATTTATCAAGACTCAAAAATATAATTCAATGACTGCTAATAGCAATATAGACCAGTTAAAGAAATATATCACAGAGTACAGGAAACGCATATTTGAATATGAGAATATATTTAAGAAATGCGGAATAGAACCAGGATCTATTACTAAAGATGAGTATATTACCGCAATATCTATATTTGAGCAGATTAGAACTTCTATCTTAAATATTAAATCATATGCAGATGATAGTTCTATAACTATTGCTTGCGATATGATATTAAATGGAGAAGATGCTGCGGTTGCATTAGCTACAACGCAATCGGAATATATAGAAGTACAAAATCATATTAAGGATACGAAAGAATTAATTCAGTATAATATTGGTTTGTGTGATAGGTTAGATATTCTTAATAACAGGCCATCTTCATGTAAGATAAATGATTGTAGTTTTATTAAAGACGCATTGATAGCTCAATCTAAAGAACCTGAGAAAAACTTAAATATCTTGAATAATAAACTTGACAATTTAATATCGATGGAGTCTCAATTAAAGATTAGATTAGAGAAATCTAATGAGATTATGAAGGTATACAATGATATCAAGATCGTTACACGTTCTATCAATACTAATAGAGCAATAATACAGAAATTTCCAATAGCAAATCAGTTTCTTGACACATCTACTTTTATCAATAAAGTAAAGATAGGAGATCAGTTTAATGATATTTATACTATGACGCAGTATATTGATAGTGCTAATATTTTTGAATTGTATATCAATGATAAAAAGGTATTATTGGATTTTGAAGCTGATTATAAAGTAGCTAAGTCCCAGGAAGATATTATCTTAGAATTGCAGAAAGAGATAGAAGACACTACAACTAAGCTAAATAATATAGTATCTACTATAGAAAATAAACAGTCTGAAAAATTAGAAAAACAGAAAGCTCTAGCTTCTATAGAAACTGAAATATCTGCTACAAATAGAGCTATTGATATATATTCTAATATCAACAATACTACAAATAAAAAGATGGAATTAGAATCTAAACTTAGAGTAATCTCTGATAATATTGAAAAAATATCTAGAGAGATAGATACTATAAACAAATCTAATTCTATGCTGAATTCTATAATCAGAGAACTAGAGCCATTGAAGAATATGAAAGATGAGATTAACTATTCTCTAAACAAATTAGCAGAATATAAAGCGGAGCTAGAAATATATACAAAGAAATATTCTACTATAGAATTACTTAAGAAATATTCGTCTCCAACAAAGGGAGGTATTCAAACTATATTCATTAAACTATATATGGATAAAATTCTTAACTTGACTAATCAGTTATTAGGAATGCTGTTTAATGGAGAATTAGAATTACTTCCGTATATTATAGATGAAAATGGATTTAAGATACCTGTAAGATGTAAAGTGAATAATTTATCTGTAGATGATGTGAGTAACTGTTCTACCTCAGAAAAATCTATGATAGCTGTTATAATGAGCTTTGCTTTGGCATTTCATTCTAGTCAGATATATAATATAGTAAGATTAGATGAAGTTGATGGTGGATTAGATCAAGCAAACAGAGCAATGTTTCCTGTTATACTTGATGCTATATGCAGAACACTTGATATCTCTCAAACTTTTATTATATCACATTCGTCTGAATCAGATATGACTAATGTAGATATAATAAGTTTAACGCCAGTATCTAATGAAACTTTAAGAGGAAATGTTATATTTCAATTATAGAAACAAAAACTTGGAGTAAGGCTTAGCCTTACTCCAGTTTATTTTTTTCGAAATAGCATTATCTAAATGCTCTTAGTACAATTAATGACCTACTGTTGTTGTTTTTACAATGAAAAATCATTTTTCATATCCATCATGGCAAGACGAATATAATGAAGAAAGCCCCGAATTCACACATTGAAATTTTCAAGGAGGTGCACTTTTCAGCCAATTGTACCGTAGTATATTTACCATTATGTTGGATTAATATTCATTCATCAGAGGTTGTCCTATCAGTACTAGTGGATAGGTTTCTCCAATATTGATATTTCTTGCCACTTTATTCTTCAAATCTATTGTAATATCTTCTAAGAACATAGCATCATGTTTCTCTGCATTAGGAACAGACTGCCCTGTAGACATATCAATTACATCAAAATATCTTGCACCATTTTCCTGGTTATATACAACAACCTGCTGTATATTAGGATTTTCTTCAAGATGCATCATATTCTGTTGAGGTGTTAAATTATTTAAATAATTAGCAAAGTTTTCTTCCTGAGACCCTATTGCCATTGTCTGTACAGGAGAGCCTGCTATTGCCATCTGACTTACATTAGGAAATGGATTTGTTGAAACAGGAGTATTAACAAATGCTTTATACATTTCCATAACTCTTTGATCATCATCTCCATCATTAGCTGCATTTGCCGCTTTGATTTCTTTGTATCGTTTCATTTCGAAATCATTACATTTAGAAATGGTATTGTTTAATTCTCTTGCTGCAGATATTTTATTTGCAATCATAGTACCCATACTACCTTGTAATAAAGATAAATATTGGTATTTATTTCTCATTGTTTTTGAATGACGGATGTCTTCAATATCCCCCTGAAGTTCTGTCATTGTAGAATCAAGCTGAACAATTGCAGATCTAAGGATATTGTTAGTTTCCTGATATTTCTTTTCATATGGCTCGTTTGTTTCCATGAAAGATAATTCACGTTTACTTTTATCATCACCCACGTCAAAATTTTCTGCAACCTGTGTCATATGAGAAGGACTAGAAAACAATGACATCCCTGATCCAGCATCATTCTTTCTAGGTCTTCCTCTTTTTTTCTTTCCAGTAGAAGTAGTTTCCTCTACATCTGATGCCATAATAGGGACATCTATAGATTTAGTAAAATCTATAATAATAGAACCATCAGTAGGTTGTTCTATTTTTGTTTCTATTTCTCTAGTAAATGGTTTCATTACTAATACCTCCAATTCTTATAAATCATTAATTTGATGTGTAAACCATATAATTGTAATTTTACAAGCAGAATTACATATAAATAATACATAATTGCACCAGAACTGGGCAAGATAGGAGAGGTTATTATGGCGCTTTTAACAAGACATCCGAATGGATCTGATTTAACAATTTTAAATACTTCGTATCATTATCCAAGAAGAGATGAAGATACAGGTAAATATAATAAAGATTTTATTACAGTTGTGTATAAAGATAATATAACAGGAACAAAACATCATGAGATTATCTATGAACCGAATTATAGATTTTATCAAGCTAACGATGATGTGAATATAGAACATAATATGTTTTATATTAGTAAAGATAAAGTTCATCCTATGGAATGTAAGTTTTCTGAATTACAGAAAACAATAGCAGAAGTAACTGGAAATTTAGATTTCTTCTATGAGAATATTAAAACTGGAAATAGAAGAGCTAATAGAGCTTTAAATACGATACCTAGTATTTTTAGTAGTGATGTAAATATTGAAGATCATTATAGAGCTAGATTTGCTCAAGATTATGTAAATGAAGTTCATCCAGTAACTAAAGGATATTTCGATATCGAGGTTGATACTAAAAGAATGAGAGGAGATTTCCCTCAAATGGGAGAATGTCCTGTTAATGCAGTATCATATATAGATGATAAAACTAATACAGTTAATGTGTTCTTATTAAGAGATATCGAAGGAGATAATCCTTTGATAGAAGAATTTGAAACATCAAATTTTAGTAATCAACAATCTGCCCAACAGCTATTTCAAGAACTTCAACAGTTCATAATTGATAATGTTGGAGGTCCAGAGAAAGCAAAGAAATTTGGAGTTGATAATTTAAACTTTCAGTTCATGTTTTTTGATGATGAAGTTAAATTATTATATACATTATTCCAAGTTATAAATTCAAATTCTCCAGATTTCATGTTAGCATGGAATATGGCATTCGATATTCCTTATATAATAGAAAGATGTTATACTTTAGGTATAGATCCGGCAATGGTATTATCTGCAATGGATTATGTTGAAAAGTATGCTACCTATTATATAGATGAACAGCATAGGAATGAATATGAATTAAGAGGAGATTATTATGATATTGCTGCAGATACAGTATATCTTGATCAGTTAGTTCAGTTTGCTTCTAGACGAAAAGGTCAAGCAGCATTCCCAAACTTCAAGCTTGATACGGCTGCGGATATTATCACTAAAGGAGCAGTAAGAAAGTTAGACTATAGTCATATTACCACAAATCTTACAGAGTTGCCTTATAAAGACTACAAGACATTTGTTTTTTATAATATCATGGATACAATTGCTCAGAAATGTATCGAAGTAACTGTTGAAGATGTAGATTATATCTATGCGGTTAGTGTAGATAATGATACACGATACTGTAAAGGTCACAGACAAACAGTATATCTTACTAATAGAACTAGAAAGTTCTTTTATAGTAAAGGATATATTTTAGGAAATAACTGTAATAGCGGAGAATCATCTCACTATGCAGGCGCATTAGTAGGAGATCCAACTCATAATAGTGATTACGCTAAATTAAAAGATGGAGATCAGACATATAATATTGTAGATAATAGTGATGACTTTGACTTTAAATCTCTATATCCGAGTATTGATAGAGAAAATAACTTAGCACCTGATACTATTATCGGAAAGATTCTTATAGATGAACCTGTTCATAATTTAGAGAATCCGTATCATGATGAAGATTATGATAGAGGGGGGCAATTTATTGAAGATCTTGTAACTGGAAATAATCTTGAATTTGGTAAGAGATGGTTAGGATTAGCTGACGTGAATGAAATGCTCAAAGATATTGATGAATACTTTGAAGTTCATAATCCGTTTAGACCTGTTAATGTATTTACTGAATCTGGAAATATCAAACCATTTATCTTTATGCCTAATATTAAAGACGGAGAAATGACAAGACCGTTTGTAGTATTGGAAGAAGACGAAATGGTACGTCCATTTGTACGACATAACGGAGATAAAGATGAAATGGTGAAAAGTGTACTTGATAGTATATTATAAATATGATGAGACTAATCATATGATTAGTCTCATACTTTTAACATAAGGAGGATATACTATGATAAAAATTGGAACGACATATGATGATGAAAATGCAAGAGAAGGAATGAAACATAAATCTTGTTATGGAAAATTTTATGGAGAAGATGGTAATGATGTATGCTTAGATGGAGAACTAGGATTATGTAAATATTGGTTAGAATGCGAACATGATAATGTACATTATTGAAAGCAGGAGAAAATATGTTATGAAAAAACCGATATTTACTAAAATAGTAATTCTTACAGTATTCATATTTTATTTATATTTAGTACAATAATACCTGCATATGTAAATATGATAATAGGAGGTATTATAGGATACATTTTAGGGAGGATGGATTAATGTATGATATTGATGCTACGATGAAGATAGCAAAGAGCATGAAGAGACCTATAGTGCATGTAGGTAATAATTATATGCTCGGTACTGATTTAGAATTTTGTACTTTAAGTATAATAGAAACCAATTCGATTATACCAAGACCATTTACAACTACAATAAATGGTTGGTTAAATAAAATGGCTAAAGATAAGTATGCTCAAGATCATCCAGAGATATTCTTTACTGAATATTCTCGCTTAGATGATAATCTATATATAAATATATGGGAAGAAGACACTTATACAAGAAAACTATTTGAATTATTTGGTAAAGTAAATAATTACTTATATGGAAGAGTTCCTATTTATTCAGGAAGTAATTTTGAGAAAGATAAAAATTTTATCAGAAACGTAAGTAAACTTAAAGTATCAGATGGACTGAAAACTTATACTATTGATAACACTTACTTGATTACAAGTTTCAATAAAGTGCATTGTATTAATGCATCTGATAAAGTATCATTGAATATCTATGATATCGATACTGAATCTTATTTATATGAATTTATTATAGATAAGAAAAAATATATCGTAAAAGAATACATCAGATATAGAAAGATGAGCATTTAACCATGCTCATCTTTATTTTTTGTCTTATTTATACCCAAAACATAAGAATAATTCGTATTAAGCAAAGGAGGTTATTACTTTGGCTAAGAAAGATGAGAATAAAAATCAGATATCAAAGAGTATAATGTCAAAGTTATGGTCTCTACGAAAGCAAATGGCTGGTGTATATAGAGATACTTATAGCACTGACATTACGAGTAGAGATGAACTTGATAGAATTGGTACTGATATTGAAGATAATATAAGTAAAATCTTATCGAGAAATAATACCAAAGATGTTTCTAATATATCTCAGTTGTATTCAGTAGCTAATCTCAAAACTAATTTGAGTGATAAGAAATACACTGAAGGTATTTTAAGTTATTTCGAAGATAGTGCAGTAACTGACCAGTTACTTAATTCTTATCTCGATAATAAATGGGTAGTTGAATTAGACAGAGAAATAGATGTAGTTTGTAAATATATGCCTAAAATGGTAGAGGCATTAGATGCTATCAAAGATTCTGTACTTACTGCAGATAATTTTGATAAAGAATACCTTACATTCCAAAGTCCTAATATAGGATCAGAAGATAATTCTGCATTTATAGAGGAAATTGAGAGTATTAAAAAGACTTATCAATTATACGATAGAGTAGAAAGGTGGTACGATAATACTTCTAAATATGGAGAGCAGTTTGTATATAAAGTTCCATATAAGAAAGCATTATCTGTATTATTAAATAGACGAAAGAATACCAGATTTACTGGGGTGATGCCAGCATTATCTGGTATTGGTGTTAGAGAATCTTCTTTAATTCATGAAGGAGGATTTCCTGTCTCTATGAACAATAATAGAGAACTTTTCGAATCCTATCAAAATGCTGCTCCGATAATAAAAGAAAATGGTATTCAAAATATTAAACTTGAGATAGTAAAAGACTCTTTATTGATCAGTGCTATAGAAGATAAATCTCATATAGAAGAAATGACAAATATGACGGAGCAGGTATCTTTTATGTCAGAAGCTTCTTCTACAGATAAAGTAATCGATAATGAGATTTTTGATGTTCCTAAAAATATTAAAAAAGACACCACTTCTCAAGAAGGAATTATTGGAGATGGTAGGGTAGAACCAGATCAATTAAAAGTTCCAGGTTTATTATTAAAAGAACTTAAGCATGAAAATATTATCATGCTTTATATGGACGATATTTGCCTGGGATATTATTATCTTGAGTTTATGGATAAAGATGGAGTGTCTATATATCAAGATAACTTATTCCAAAGAAAATCAGTAAGTTCAGTAGGATATAGTGCAGGTGTTAAATTAGCAGATGAGCAGAACCAACAAAAAGCTACCGATGATTTGCTTAGATATTTATCATCTGCGATTGTTGCAAACTTAGATGATAAGTTTATCAATAACAATCCTTATTTGAAGAAAGAGATTTACTCTGTTCTCAAATATAACGATATGTTTAACGGTGGAGGTATAGATAGAGTTAGAGTTACTTATCTTGCTCCTAATGATGTAGAACATATCATGTTTAAAGAAGATCCAGATACCCATAGAGGTATTTCTGATATCGTTCCTGGATTAATTCCTGCTAAAATGTGGTGTTGCTTATACATTGCAAACACTATAGGAATGCTTACTAGAGGGCAGGATAAAAGAGTATATTATGTAAAACAAAATGTTGAACAGAATATCGCTCAAACATTATTGAATGTAATTAACCAAATTAAGAAACAAAATATGAATATTATGCAAATAGAGAATATGAATAGTATTCTTGGGATCACTGGCAAATTTAATGACTATATAATTCCAGTAGGTCCTAGTGGAGACCCTCCTATTCAAATGGAAGTTATGCAGGGTCAAGAGATAGATCCTCAGACTGAGTTTATGGACAAGTTAGAAGAGACTGCTATTAACGCTACAGGTATTCCAATAGAATTAGTAACAGCTAGATTATCTTTAGATTTTGCTACTCAGCTTACTATGAGTAATAGTAAATTCTTAAGATTCGTATTCAAAAGACAATCTAAGTTTGAAACTCATATTGGAAATATTATGACAGATATATACAATACTGAGTATGAAAAGAATAATAATGCTATCACGATAAAATGTGTATTACCAGCGCCACTTATGCTGAATATCAATAATCTTAATCAGATCATTGACCTTATATCTCAACAGGCTGATACATTAGCGACAATAGAATATCCAGATACTAATGATGAAGATAATGAATCTAAAAAAGCATTCTTCAAGAAAGAATACGTTCATTATAAGTTAGGATCATATATCAAACAGAATGAGATAGATATGATTAAAGCTAAAGCTGAATTTGAATTCAATAAAAACAAACCTGTAGAGGATAATCAATAAAAAGAATCCCAGTACCAATTAAGGTACTGGGATTTTTATTGTTGTTAGATATTTTCATCTCCAACTTTTTCAACGTAATTAGCAAGATCAGATTTGCTATTTGCTGCTGTATAGCTAAATCCTTCAATGCTAGCCTGGTCTCCACCAACAGGTTGACCGCCGTCGTATTCAAGATGAACAACTTTAGCTTTGTCAATCTGACCAATGTTACCAAGATCAACACCCGTAGAGTTAACTCCAGCTGTAGTAGCAACAGCATTCTTAACTGCATTGGACTCGTTGATAAATGCAAGAACCTGAAGAGCTCTCATATCAACTTCTGGACCATCAATTACGAAGCACTGCCATGTAAGTTCAACATCTTTCTTTTCGATAGAACCTTTTTCTGTCTCATAGATAGATGTAGGTGCTTTTGTAGGCCAAGCGTTACATAACAGATAAGATTTCTCAAGCTGAAGCATAGTATTGTCTGTAACAAGGTACAGCAAGTTAAATACTTCATTCTCGAATCCACCTGCCATCTTACCATATTTGATAAGACCATGGTATGTTTTAGCCTGAGTACGAGGATCCTTAATACCTTCAAGATAATATCTCAAGAAGTTAGTAATAAGAGATCCAGATTTTTCTGTAAATGACATAGATACTTCAGTAGCAGACTGTTTGTTTACTTTACCTACTACGTTCATTGTAGATATACCATCAGTAACTTCCAGTGGATCTACTGTAATATCTTCGATACCGCTAAGACCTTTGAATTCAAATTCAAGAATATAGCAGAATGCGTCGAGCATCTTAGCTACATCATCATCGACTTTAGCGATCTCTTCAAGATAAGCTGGTTTACTGATTACGCACAGATGTGAATAACCAGATTCATATAAGTTAAACTGAGCTGCATTAGAGAAGTCAGTAACGCCTCTCATCATTGCATATTCAGCAACAGATAATGCTTTCTTTGTATACATTTTCATATCTTATTCACCTCCCTTTTAATACATTGGTTTGTAGCTAGTATCACTATTAGCCACAGTAGCCTGCTCTGTTCCAAGAGTGTAGATATTAAGAATCTCGCTCTGAACGAAGTCTTTATGTTTAACTTTAAGGGATGCTTCGAAGATCTTATTAGCCTTCATAATATCATCCTGTACATATACGAATTCGATAGACTCGAACCATCCTGTATATTTATTGATGATACGATTTACTGCTTTCTTGTAAGATTGCAGATCATCTGTAGAAATGAAGCTGTATCTGAACTTCGGACAGTTATCACGTACGTCTTTAACGATAGCCTGAATAGCAATAACGTTATTAGCAAATGATAATTGTGTAAGCTCTGCCTGACTTGTAAACTCTGTTTCCATTGTAAGTACATTGTTAAGAACAGAAGCATAGTTCAGTCTAATATCATCCAAAGCAATTTTCTGGTTTGTAACCGGAGTGATCTTTGGAGTGAAGTTTATTGTACCTTCGATTGCTTCTGGGAATGTCCAGCCATACAGAATACCACAGTAAGGTGTATTTCTCTTTGTATTGAGATGATCAATAATACATCTTGAGATACCGTAACTAATTGTTACGTTGATACGACGTTTTGTGAATGGGTTGAGAATCTGATAAGATTGTCCATACCATCCTGTAAACTTATCTCTCGGCATATCAAGCATTTTCGTCTGAGCATTTTCGAAAGTATTTACATCCAGACCAAGGTCTCCGAAGAAATAGAAATCTTTACGGAATTTAGCAAGGTCATAAATAGCTTTCTTAACTGCATATGGGTAGTTTGCATCGATACATGCATCTGGTTTATACATATCCAGATTAAAGATATCACTGTCAAATGTACCATTGTAGAACTCAACAAGTTCTTGTTCATATTCATCAGCGTCAATTGGCTTATCACCGAAAGCGCCATTAGTTCCTGATTCAAGACCAAATCCCATTGTGATACCAAGGTTCTGGCTTGTTTCATCAAGAGCATAACCCTGTACAGGAGCTCCTTTGCTGTCTTTTCCGAACAGAACATCGATTTTATATAATTCATCTACAGAAATACCTGAGATTTCGGAAACTCTAGCATAGAATGCGTCTACGCATTCTTCCAAAGCTTCTGCTCTACATTGAAGCATTTCTGTTGATGCCATACCTATATCCATAGATTTTTCCAGATAAATAACACCTGGAGTTAATGCAAAGTAAACGGATTCAGCATCTAAATCTTCAGATCCGAGATATTTGAATCTATAGATCATGAAGTTCTGATTTTTACTGATACCATACTGAGGATCAATTCCAAAACGTTTTGTAGAAACACCACGACCATTATCTACGATAACAGCAAGTGGATAAGTGAAGATATTCTCATCTTCATTTTCAACAAAAGATTTTCTTGCCTCTTCGGCAATTTCAGCCTGAGTTTTCTTTCCTGTAACAGTAACAAGTTCGAATTTTGTTTTAGCAATGTTGATCATTACTTTTTCATTGCTCTCGCCAGGATCTGTTGTCTCTTCATGAGTAACAGAATCGATATATAATGGTTTACCGTCTTTGTCAGTTTTCTGAACTCTGTCAGTAGAAACCTTAGCGACGATAACGATATTTGCAAGAGTTGCATCTTTAGCAACTACACGTTTGATCATTAATTCGCCACCATTGTTGATGATATTGGCAGCCTGGATTGCAGCCTGTCCATATTTTTCAAAATCGATAAAATAGCCGAATAACTTGTAGAAGTTTTGTCCGACTACACGAGTAATTTTTTCAGGTCCTCTATCGAATGCAGCCGCCGTTAACAGTAACGGGTTCGGTGTCTTTTCGGCAGTAGGTTGTGATTTGATACCAGATTGATCAATCCAGTTATCTATTGTTCCTGGATACTGCATATCTTTTCCTCCTTTATATTCTATTATACATTTTATACTAATGTAATTACTGATATGTTTATAATAGGCGATATATATGGACTATAAAAATTAGCCTGTAAGAACCCTTTCTAGAGGCGTAGAATCATTGTTTTTATTCATTACAGCTCCTACTACGGCTTTATCAAAGTTCTCACTTGTAAGTGATGTGAATGGACTTACTAATTTAGGAACGGTCTTTACAGATATAGGATTATATGAACATAAATCGCTATCTAGAGATTTTCCTAATCTAAATGGTTTATTGATATCTTTTGGATCCCTACATAATTCAGAAACCAGCAATCCAAATAATGATGCTGGTAATTTATATGACGATCCATTGATTTCAATTGAATCTAAGAAATACTTATACAATTCTGTATAAGGAATTGTCTTTGGTATATTACCAGTATCTACAAATAATCTAAAGAAATCTTCTACATTAGTTATATCCTGGGGAACTTTGGTAGATACGATAATTTGGTCTTCTCCATTATTTTCATAATGAAAGATCCTATAATCTGATACAGAATTATCGGTAATAGCAAAGTTTTTTACTTTTTCTATTCTTCCAGGTTTAGTTATAAATCTAGAAGGAAAATAAAAGTTTTTAATTTTCTTTCCTGTCTCTATTTTACCTGACTTATTATTTACACTATAATTACAGATACCAATTAATTCAACAAAGTTACCTTCAATAACTGCAACTTTTCTATCGAAATAGACTTCTGGTACAAATAGTAAGAATTCTCCTTCTCCACTATAATACACAGATTCTTCTTTAACTTTTAAAAATCCAGGTATTGGCATATTAATCCTCCTTTCTTGTCTTTATAGAAGTGTTCTAGGCAAAAAGAAATACCTAGGGGATTATTCCCTAGGTATTTTTATTTGACAAAAGAACCATACTCTAAAGGCATGTGGGTAAAATCTAATAATCCTCTCAATTCATCCTTTACAACTATATTCAGAACAATATAAGCAGTATATCTACGCCAATCTCCTTTTGTAGATAATGTTATATAATGGTTCAAGAATTTTACATTACCTGTTACTATCTCTCCCGCAGTAGTAGGAACTCCAAATGGGTATGCACATTCAGGTGACATTACAGCGGACCTACTTATATCTATATATGCACATACAATATCGTCATCTGGTATTTTAGAAAATACTGAATTTATTGCTTTGGAATAATCTACAGTATATACTTTTTCGTTCATATTTATAGAATTGGATAATACCTGCACTAGAAGTGTTGAATATATAGTAGATTTGTGTGCTATCGGTTCATCTTTATTTTTTATTTCAGGAAAATACATACTATCATTAGTGCGAAAAACCCTATCTTGAGCCATAAATCCTCGTAACGAAAATCTATTAAATAGGTTTAATGTAGTATTACTAGCCATTTCATATATCACCTACCTTAACATTTATGAAATTCATAAATGTTAAGTAAGAAACTATGTAGGAATAGACAGTTACAGAAATGTAACTGTCTATATTTTTCTTTCAGTCCATTTAGATCCTAACCCTTTTTTGCAATATGCTTATAGAAGAAATTGCATAACATGTAACCATGCAAAAAATCCAATTAGTATATTTTTTATATCCGAAACACTCGTAACTTAAACCTTGAGTTGCAACAAAGTGTAAAGAAAACAGCCCATCTAGTATTTTAGTATCAATAATCTGCTCTATTTTTGCAATAGCTTGTATATCTGGAACATCAAGTTCTATTTCCAATCTTTGTATATAAGCTAAGTCTTTAACTTTTATTTTATCTCTGCTTCCCATAATATACTTCCCTAACATTCGAAATTATTTCGAATATTAGGGATATAAATAATGAAAATAAAACTCCCAGTAGGATTTTCCTACTGGGATATATTTTTATAATGCTTTCTTTTCATGCAGATAGAATGTGATATTTGTTGAAGTACCAATAATAGCATCAATATTACCAACAACTTCCCAAGTACCGCCCATTGTCGCTGCAAAGAATGTAGATGATGAAGAAGTAGACCACATAACTGTTCCTACTGGAACATCTACTTTTTTAGCACTATTAGCTGGACCTCCAGCTGATGATGATCCGGCGTAATTGTGTGCATGAGATTTAGGAGCGGCTCCTACTTGTGTTAAAAAGCTAGATTTTCCTATATTTCCTATATGACCAGCTTCTGTAAATACTGGTATATATGAGAATGATGTAGCTGTTACTTCGTGATATGATATAGTAATTTCATTCTGATTACTAGAATCACGTATTGCGGCTGAAGAATGAACCTTGGCATGTATAAGATCGGTAATATCTTCAGATGTATGATGATGACCTATAGGCGACGCCCCTATAAATTCAGGTACTCTATCCCGAGTCATTCCACCTATTATACTATTATCATAATACACTGCAAATTTGCATTTATCGAACGGCCCTGTTTTAGAAATATCATCATATGTGATACCGATATTTTGTTTTTTAACAGTATCGACAACATATTCAGCTTTACCTACAGAAGTTGTACCGTCTTTTATTTTTTCTATACTATTTAAATTATCAATAATTTTAGGAAGTATTTTATTTGTAGTATATTGTTCCAAAAATTGTGAGGTGATAGCTCCTGTAAAATCTTCAGTAGAAGGATTATCTTCCCATTTATATAGTTTAGTGAATCCAGGAGTAGTTCCATTACCTAAATTATGCGTATGAGAGGATGAAGCTTTCCCGTTTAATTGAGACTGCACTGGGCTTGTTACGCCTTTCATATAATTCAACTCTGTAGCTGAGGCGGTTACCCCAAGAGCCGCAAGAGTCAAAGATATAGGCTGCCAAGTTCCATCTCCGCGTAAATATTTTTCTTGTTCTCCAATCGCTGGAGCAGGTACAAAACCAGATCCACCTACAGCTGATGCAGAAGCTCCTTTAAATACAATATGATTGTGAGAAGAAGTTGCAGCACCAATAGACGCAGGTGTTATATTAACTTCTTTAACAACAGAACCGTCATAGGTAGCAGCTACAGTTCCATTAGTCTTAATTGTAAGAGTATGTGGATTCTTTAATGAGGTAGGTAATCCAGTGATTTGCTCTGCAGGGTGAGTATGAACTGAAAGAGCAGCTCCTATGCTGATTGGAGTGATATTAATAGTTTTAGCACTACCACCATTAAAAGTAAATTTATTTGTACCTTCAGACGTACCTCCATTTAATTGTACTGTCAATGCAAATGGGCTAGCTTGTGCTGTAGGAATATTTACAGTGACAGCTCCAGACCCATCATATGTAGCAGTCGCAGCACCAGTAAATTTAAGAGGCTGCGGATTAGGTAATTTAGTAGGTAGAGCTGTAATTTGAGATGCAGGATGAGTGTGACTAGAAGGAGCTGCTCCTATTTCTACAGCAGTAGGTTTAGCAACTGTACTATATATTTTCTGCCATGCTCCAAATGAGGTATTATCATGAACTCGATAATATATAACATTATCAGAACCGTGTAATTTTTGAGCAGTGTAACCGCTTGCTGTTTTATAGACCTTCATGCCGAAATGTTGTATTCCTGAAGGTTTATTTTTTACAGTATTACCTTCACCTGCATAATATTCTCCAAGAGCAAGCACTGCATTAAGATCTTCAATATTCAACGCTTTAGCATAATTATTTGGAATTTCTATATTACTTGTTCCGTCAAATGAAACTCCATTGATAGTTCTAGCAGTAGCTAATTTAACAGCGCTATTTGCTGCGCCACCTGCAGAACCAGAACCTGCATAGTTGTGACTATGAGTAGATGCAGCGGCGCCAATATTAGCTGGAGTGATGTTGATATTCTTGGCTGCTGAACCATTAAATGTGAATTTATTATTTCCTTCTGTAGTTCCACCGTTCATTTGAATAATGAGAGCAGAATCAGTTGTTCCCGATGTTGGTATATTAACAGTCAATTCACTAGATCCGTCATATGATCCAGTAGCAGCTCCTGTAAATTTAATAGCTTTCGGGTTAGGTAATTTCGTAGGTAATCCAGTAATATCTGAAGCTGCTATTTTAGACCATGCTTCGGATCCTGCTGTTGCACCTGCTTTTAAATACTTACCTGCATTAGTTGTCCCTGTAGCAGGAACATGATGGTTACCATCTCCAGTAGGATGCTTATAAGGAGCTCCTGTTGTGAGAGGATCCCATTTAGAACCAGTATATACATAACTGGTACTGTTTTCTTTTACAAATACTCTTAAACCTGCGGTAGCGGCTTTAAGAGTAACAAGTCTATCTCTTTCGGCAATTGTATCTACTTGTTGTCGTACGTCTAATAAAGCTTCAGCTTGAAGTTTAAAAGGTGATGCAACAACAATGCCTTTTTTATCTTCGAATGCCATTTTTTCGCCTCCTACCATTGAAATTTATTATTAAAATTGGTTACTGTAGATTTATCACTAACGTAAACGTAGTAATCAACAGTAGAGCCATCTAGACATTGAATTGGTACGGTATATATTGTAAAGGTGCTAGTTACATTGAAGTTGTTCTGGTCATAAATAGCACTTAAAGTACCGTATGATTTTGGATAAGCAAAAACAAAACGTTGGTTATTTGCAGTAAACGAATAGGTCTTAGTTCCTTTACTTTCAATATGTTTTATCAAAGCTTTAATTTCTTCTTGAGTTGGAGTTTTATCTGTAGATAAACTTCCATGATATATAGGATGAACAAAAGTAAATGTACCTGTGTTTTTTGATACAACTGCTCCTGTGTCATCATATACTTTAGCAGTAAAATATTTATTGGTTCTAACTGCTATATTCAAAACAAAATCAAAAGTTCCACCTTTAGAAACTCCATCATCTGTTTTAGTAGCAATAATATTAGAACCTTCTACAATATCAATCTTTGTAAGATTATTTGATTTAATTGTAGCATTAACTCTTATCTTAGTCACAGATACCAATGTACCTATCTCATAAGTTCCTCCATTTCCAGGAGTTAAAACTTGAGCAGATACAGTTGGAGAAACGTATGGATATAATATCATATCAAACATTTCTTGAAGAGTTTTATTATTAAATGTAGTACCAATAGGTATACCACCATGCTCTACATAAGTAGGTATATTTTTATTATACCGTGAACCTAAAGACCAGTTATTTTTCTCTTCTTCAGTAACAAACTGATGGTCTTTATCAGTTATAATTTCTCTTGCGGTATGGGTATGATTTTTATCAGCTTTACTATTGATAGCATCTTCAACACTTGTACCGTCATCCATTATAACAGTTTTAGCCTTAGTTCTATAATATAAAGGCGTATTATCTTGAGGTTCACCAGTAGAAGGGTCTTCTCCGGGATTATCAATCCTTTCTAATTCTTCTGACATGTATGTCACCTCCTTATTCTATTCTTATCCATGTATAGTAATCAACGACACGTTTGCCGTCTTTATCCATACTAGCTCCAGTACCAGCAAATTTCCAAGTACCTGGAAACCATTTATTTGGATTAAATTCTCTATCATGAGATTCATATATAGTTCCAACTGGATGAATGTATCTAGCAACCATAGGATCGCCTTTATACGGTTCATCAAAGTTTGGTGGAAATTCATGAATATGATGATAATAGTCGATGTATAACATGATTTGATCATATATTTTATCTGTATATTCATGATTTTCTCTGTTTATATCATCTATTTTTTGATCTAATCTGTCTATTTCATTTTTTACATAAGTCTTGAAATTAGCAAGATATATTTGTAAATCTGAAATATTGCCCTTATTGGTTTCATTATCTTTTTCTAATACAGTAATTCGCTTTTCATGATCTTTTGAAATTTTCTCTTCTTCCGTAATTCGTTTTTCATGATCAGCTACTATATTTTGAAGTTCTGATACATCAGAATATAAACCATCGAGACGTTTAAATATTTCTATAATGTCATTTTGAACATCAACAAGATCTTCTTGTATTCGTCCAACCTGTTGTTTTGTTCGTTCATGATCTTCAAACAAGTTATTTAATCTTGCTTCCAACTCTTCATCTTTATTGATCACATTTTTAAGGTGATCTTCTATATATTTTCGTATCTCAGCAAACTCTTTCTCCATTTGATCTATAATAACTTGAAGTTTTTCGTCTGAACTAAAAAATAATTGTAATTGTTCTACAGTTATTTGTTTGGTATCAGATGAATCTTCGATAACCATTATATCAGTAGGAGCCATTTCAGAATATTGCTTTTTTGGAAGTTCTTTTATCTTAATAACAGGCAAACAAGTCTCCTCCTTTCCTATTAATTTAATATGATGTTTTTCGATACCATCTAATATCAAAAAATAAAGAGGATAGCCAAACGGCTATCCTCTGTTGATTTTTCTTTGTCTTTGAACTTTCTGATGTTCTATAACTTCATGATATAATGTTTGTGGAGGTAAATCTCCATGAGGTGCATATATAAACCAAGTTTCATCATTCTTCTCATGATCCTTTACAGTAAACCAGTCATCCCAGAATACTTTTAATCCACTTTCATATATAGAGAAGTTATAAATAGCGTCATATTTTTGTATATCTATAACCTGATTTATAGGTACACTTACAATTTCAGCATTCATATTATCGCTGACATCAAGAACCAGATGGATGTTTCGTTCTAATAATTTAGAAGTATCAGATCTTTCACATTCAACCTCTTCCATCACAGTTCCAAATGGACTTGTAACCGGTCTAAGTTTCTTTCCATTTTCGGATTTAGGAGCTTCTGTTTTAACCACAGTTACTAACCTTCCTCTATAGATATGATATTTCCAACCATCATAAGTTGCTATAGACATCATATGTCCAGATACAACTTCTTTTACAATTAATTTAGTATATATCTTCTTATCTTTGAAATAAGGTTTCACATACGAAATATCAAAAGCTCGTTTTTCGACAGCTTGTAATACTAATCCTGTATATGAACTAACACTTTTATCTATAAAATGCTCTCTGTCATCTGGAGTATAGCTAATCATAGGGTTTTTGATGTGTTTGAGTTGCTCTAATTCTTCAGGTATAAACTGAAAATCTTTTCCATCCTCATCAATAGTAGGATATTCTGGTTCAGGCGGATCTGGAGGAAATTTGATATCTAAATTCTCTTCAGATGGATTTCTGAACCTATCATCTGGATATAGAGGATGAGGATAATATACGTCACTTATAAAATCATTTCCAGGTTTATGATTTATAGGTGGAGCGCCATGGATATATAGTCCATGGCGTTTTAATATCATCTCTGCTGCTTTCGAATAATCAAAACCAGGTATTGAGTCTATATGATGATCTGCCATTAATAATCACTCCTTTGAGTTTATTTACCAGCACGTCTATTGTTAATATCTTCCAAGAACATGTTGATATTATTAATGAGTTGATCATGAAACTCAGCATCTTTTTCATTATTCTTATCATAGTAGTCTAATGTAAGAATATTTTGGATAAAGTAATACATGAAAGTATGATCTACAATATTATTTGGATCCATATTCTTCATCTGAGTATATAAGATAAATACACAGATGAATTCGTTGATCACTACCATATCAAACTTCTTAGCAGCATGTCTATCAAGAGCTCTTTCGATAAGCTGCACATCCTGAATAATATTCTGACTTTTCTGGTATTTTACATTAAACTCCATGCAAGTTCTTTTAAACTTCTCAAGCATAATCTTTTTAACTTTAATCTTATGCTTAGCGTAAAGTTCACGCATCTCTTTAAATGTATAAGATTCAATAAATGCATCTCTAATAGCAGTGCATTTCTCTGCTTTATCTTTTTCCCCTTTATCTGCAAATTCTTCTGCAATTTTAGGAAGTTTATCCATGAAATAAGATTTAATATCACTCCAATATTTATCTTCTTTCATTTCTTTAACACCCTTATCCATTGCTTTTCTGATATTCTTCTGATAATCATATGTAGCAACATTCATAACTTCGGAAGAAACAATTTCCTGTAATAAAGTAGATGCCATATAATTTCTTCCTTCTTTTACAAAGTTACCCATCTTAGAACTCATCTCTGCGCCAATAGTAGAATTGATCTGATTCTTAATGATTTCTGGCATAGCAGTATAATAAGAGAATTTCTCTCCTTTTTTGAATCTTTCTACCGCAGCTCTGATCATCTCGAAATCTTTAATAGATAACGTAGTATTTGCAAACATTGCATTGGTAATATCTTTGATAGTTTCATCTTTGATTTCAACCTTTTCGATATCAATATCATCAACTTCTATAGAATCATTAGCAAGCATCTCTTCAAAACTTTGAAGTTCGTCTTCATCTTGCTCATATTCTTCTGCCATTACTGGTCTTCCTGTCACAGGATCAATAATAACAGATGCTATTGCTTCTTGTCCTTTGTGGTCCTCGGCTGCTAATTTTTTAGCTTCTTCCATCATCTTTGTAGACGGAAAGTCTTTTGCGCTATCTTCAATAATATCATTAAGCTGCCCAATTTGATCATCTGTAAGATCTAAACCTGCATCTTCTTTTTTCACTTCACCTTGTAGTTTGCCCTCTTTAGCCAGTTCATCTGCTGCTTTAATCATTTTGTCATACTGTTCATTCACGTTCATAATTATTCTCCTTTTATATTTATTTATAATAACACTCTACAAAATATTGATATACAAATCTCACTAATGAGCTGATTCTACAATCATCACCAAATCCATATTTATTGATAATATCTTTAATATTCGACTTGTATGTCTTATCTGCACCATATTTCATAGATGATATAATATCCTGATGATCTATAGCAAGCTGTAAATCCTCTATAGAATCTTTTGAATTTGAAAGCAATTTCAGATATTCTTCATACTGAGGATTGTAATATAGTTTATCTATACAAGCAAGCATTAATAAATCCTCATTTAAAGATTCAAATGAAGTTGTATCATGAACAGCTCCTTTGTAAAGATTTCTAGGTCTACGTCTATCTCCTTCATCTTCAATAGATAAGGAATATTTAAAACTGCAATATCCTACAGGATATAATTCCTGACCACAATAAGATTGGATAAAGTATTTATTTAATAATACAGCCAAAACCACAAAAGGTTCCTCTGCAACATATCCAATATTTTTTACAGTCTTATGAATACCATCTACATTTTCTACTAAGTTTATAGATGTAAGTCTTTGAATTCCGTTAGTTGATTCGATAACCATAATACAACCTCCTTATACAAGATCGGTAAATTCAACACTAGCTAAACCTTGCAATGCAAATTTAACTTGCGTTGTCAGTTCAGCATAGTGTTGATTAAAATAATTTACTATTTGTCGCTTAAAGAAATCTCCATTATCTAATAATATAGACTGAAGATATTTAGCAACCTGTCTATTTGGAATATATGCAAGATCAATATATGTATCAAATGGTACATCATATGCACATATATTTTGCAGAACAAATTCTAAATTAGCATGAATAATAGCTAATTTAGAATTACCGTTTTTATATAGTTTCTTGCTGTATGACGATGCATCTTTTTTCTTTGATGCTAATTCTAAAGTTTCATAAATCATATTCTTTTCTCTATTAATATAATTTACAAAGAAATTAGTAATGTAGATATTGAATCTTGCTACTAAAAAATCATAGATCCACGTAGCAGCTGAATAGATATCATCATTTTCATTACCAATATATGTAAGGTTATGAGCCTTACATACCATATCGATTACTTGACGATAAATATCACATCTTTGAGAATTGATCTCTGAACTGAATTCAGGAATACCTGATAACGATACTTTATAATTTTGCTCAATAACTTCTACAATATTAGTCATTGACATTGAATAGTTTCTATATTTATTATTCAATGCATCTTCTACTAGATCTTCTATCATTTCTGGTGTAAATCTGCATACTATACTAGCAGCTTCATTAGCAGATATGATAGAAAAATCTGAATTTTGTGATAAATTCATTTTATCTTCCTCCTATACTAATAAATTAATAAGTTGTTTTACCTAAACTTAAAAAGTATATCCAAGAGTATAGTAACTCTTGGATATATCTTGTTTACCTTATATTTGTTATAGAATCAAAATCTTCTTGAAGTTGTGATTTTTTAGGAGCATCTATATAATATGAATCAAAAACACTATTCGGTATAGTATATATACCAGAACTTTCACCATCATCATGAAGATGATTATGCTCGTACCAAGCTTTCCTAGTTCTAGGATCATTTCTAAGCATTTCATCTGCTCTTCTATTATCCTCATTTTGTTGATGATTCCACTCCTCGTAAGATATAGACTTGCATGAATCGAAGAATTGTTTCTGCTCAGCAGCAAATTCTGATTCATCCACAGCCATATCTCTAGAAATATTTGTAGTATCTTCTCCAAGTCCCATTTCTACAGTAATGTCTTCATCTGTAGATATAGTTCCTTTTTGAAGACCAAATCTTTCCATAAGATCTTTACCTTCATACCAAATATATAATGCTAGTAAGTATGAGAATATCTGGTCATCGTGAGCATTAGAAGCGTGCTCAATTCTACCATTTTTCTTAACCTCTAACGTACAAAGTTCATTATATATTATAGGCGATATGAATTTAGCTTTATGATTATCCATTCTATCTCTAAGAATTCCCATCAGTAATTCTCGAGATGCTTTTGTTTCATCAAAACCGTACACTTTAACTTTTTTAGTTATCTTCTGTATAGACATACCTTGAGCTCTTTCTTCTAACGTACGGTCTTTTATTTCATAATACAGATTACGCTTAATTTTAGTTTTAATGAGCTGTGATAATACACTAGCTCCGAAACCCGTACATTTCAATCTATTCGCAACATAGATTGCATGGTCATTTCCATGTCACTTCCATTACAGAACGTGCGTAGATCATGTGTCATTCCTAAAAAATAATTTAGGACCAGTATTTTTCTTCCTCCATTAGCTTGAGGTTCTACTCCCTCGTCAAGGGATGATCGTTGAACGTATATCTCGCCTCCTTTCTATATAATAATATATGAGATATTTCGCTGCTACACGTAGGCTTGTTGATAAGAACTTAGGATTTAACCTTATTCTCATCCAGACAACTTTTTTCTGCTTTCGCAACCATCACGCTCATCCTTACGGATCACGTTGTGGTGTGTCTGGTTCTTGACCTATAAGTCGTAGCAATTAACTCTGTTGAAACTTAACAATTACTCGTTAAGCTGCGATTTGCTGAATAGCTTCGCCATTACGTTCTATATTAACTATAGCATTCGGTATATACTTAGTTACCAATTCATATATGACTTTAGCCAAGTCTGTAGTCGATATATAGTTACAGTTTAGACATGCAACTGTTTCTGTTGTTCTGGAGTCTACTACAGTTATAGCAGAAGCATCCTTACTATAACCTCCAGAAACGTCGACTCCTACTAATGGTGGCCAGTTTACACTTTCGGCCATCATAGGTTTATATATATCAAGGAAGTAGTAATTTCCCAATGCAACTTGCGTTACAGGTTCTTTAATAAGAGATTGTACTGTATCCAGATCTTGTTTTGTAAATGGAGAGTTGTCTGAACTATTTGACCATTCGAGTAAAACTTCTCGTCTGATCGCAGGCCAGTTCTTCTTCATATCAATACAGATCTGTCTAAAGTATTCTTCTCCAGACCCAAGTTGTTTATAAGTAAATCTCATATAGAAGAAACTACTATCGGTATTAGTATTCTTCAATTCTTGGAGTTTTTCTAAGCTCCAATCGTAATATTGCTCATTAAATGGTATAGCTGCATTTTTAGTTTCAAATGCATCCATTCCTTCATCAGTAGTCATATCACCAGGAGTTGTGGTAATAAGAATACCATAAGGAGCACCATTTCGTTTAGCATTCTTAGATGCTGTTGAGAATGCAGGTGTTGCTGCAGAATAGATGATAGAGTTATGCAAAATAAACGCATATTCATCATACCAGTGTATAGGCATAGTACAACCACGACCGATACTGTTAGCATTAGCTTTGTTCCTAGCACCTGGTTTGGTAGAAATTTTATTTGAGTTAAATGGGTTCTTGATAGATTCTACGTTTTCTGATAACTTCATAGGTTTACCATCTTTACCTGGAACTTCATCAAATCTTAGATATCTAGGTAACGCAGATCGTATCTCTTTAATTCTAGCCAAGTTCAATTTAGAGTCATCATGTTTCTTGTTCATAAACATCATTTCTGAGTTGGTAGTACCAAATAAGTATACCCATAAATACCAGCATAATGCCGATACAGTTTTACCATGCTGACGAGGTAACTCTAAAAACATATTCCAGTTTAATATGAAACCGAAGTTTAATGCAAGATTACCTCTATGAAGTTTATATCTTACGCCCCCACCTACTGTATTACCTTGGTCAGGGATAAGAATTACTTCTCTAATAAAATACCAAAAGTTAATCATACACTCTCTTAATATTTTAGCTTTCATAACTTCATTAAGAGTAGGATCCCTAGGATTAACTCCGGCTAAGTCTCTATCGTATAAAATAAGAAAGAATTTATTATTCTTTATTCCTTTAGCTTTCAAAAAATAATGCATTTCAAGGAATGATTTATTACTGGTCTCCATCTGATAGTATACAGAAACGGGACCTGATTGTTGTTGTTGAACAACCATAGTAAGTTCACCTCCAATCAATTACTTATATGTACTAGAATGGAGGGTTTATATCAAAAAATAAAAGAGGAAGGTACTTAAACCTTCCTCTTTTACTTATTCTGTAAATATGCTATCAATCACCTTACTTCTAGGAATAGCATGTTTCCTATATAAATAGAATGATAATTTTGACGCTATGAAATTTGACACTGCAATCACTATTATAGATATTAATAAATATAATATAATTGTAGATACTGGCGTGAATTCAATATCTGCTGCAGCAGATATAAGACACATTATTATTCCAGCTCCTGTCATGAATTGTGCAAATTTCGCAATCATATAATATACTACAATTTTAATATCGTTAAATCTTTTTCTTCTCTGTTTTTCTGTCATTACTTTTCTCATCTGTATTTTTCTCCTTATTAGTTAAAAATTATTACATTACAGTAATGCTTTTTAAGCATTACCTTCTAACAAGATTGGCAGTCTTACAATCGCAACCTCTCTTTCTTGCAGAGCAGTTTAGTGCTGCTCTGCAAAATTTTTGATGAATTCATATACTGTTGAAAGGCATAACTTAATAACTTTCAACATTGCTTTTGCATGATCAACATCTTTGTCTTTGATGTAATCATATACAAAACTTACTGTTTTTCGATCTGTGTCATCAACATACTCAGATTTATTCATAGCGTCTAATGCTTCTACTAATGTCTTGGAAAATAAGTCATTGCTTGTTCCGATCAAGTCATTAATACAAGATACAGCTAAATAATATGATGATCTCATATCATCAGAATAATCTGGCACCACTGCATCGGCATTTGATGCTGATAAATCACAAAGAGCTTTAATAAATTTTTTCTGATTATCTTCATCAATAAAAGTTAAAGCCTCACACTGCACCATCATGGCTCCCAGTTCTACATCTGTAGCTACATCCTGCACAACTCTTTTTAATTCTGTCTCGGTTACATAATTTTCGTTATTTGTATTTGTCATTTCTTTTTCCTCTTCTTTCTCATTTTTATTATTGTACATTTCATTCATCTGTTCCATAAGAGTACCCATAGTTCTAATGAAAGATTTAATTTCTTTAAATTCTTCGTCGCATTTTAATAACTCAACGTACCCAAAGAACTGTGAGAAAATATCGTAATCTTTATTACTACATCTTCTCAATAAATTTCGTTCTACAATATCCATAGTACCATAGAATTCTTCCTGATTTTCAATTTCGCTAAGATTCTTCATTAATATAATAGCATCTTCAAATCCATTTCCAAGAGTGATTCTTTCACTCTCTAAAACTCTTTTTGAGAAACGTCTAAGTGTTTCCTCATCACTGTTTCTTGAAATCCATACTCTTTCGATAATTTCCATTGTTCTCATAATAATCCTCTTTTCTCCTATTTACGCATAGGTGCTTTGATATATTTTTTTTGAATTATGTAATATAGTAGATATTATTATACTATATTCACTATAATAATATGCTATTGAAATAGAGGACTTTTACAAAAAAGAAAACGGAGTATGGTTAACCATACTCCGTGTTTTATTATTAATCTTCATCATCAGACATTACTGGTGGTTCTGTAAATACAAACGGTCTAATTGGACCTTCTACCTCCTTATCGTCTACAAGATTAGATTCTACTGGTTCCATACTCATATACATCTGTGGTTTAGTCATATAGAATAAATCCATTACAGATGGATCGCTCTTCATAAATGATAATGGGTAGAATAATAACTTATTGATATCTTTGTACATAAGAGATATAGTGATACTCTTATTATCTTTCAAAGCCTCGTTTAGAGTTATCATTCTATAAGTAGCATTTCTATACTGCCATTCAGGTTCAATCAAATTACTCTCATATGATTTACACTGATGAGATAAGATAATCTCAAGATGAATAGCATCAATATTCAATCCACCTTCGATGATAGTATCAACAAGAGCCTGAGTGATAGCATCTTTAGTAACAAGGCGTCTTACCTCCGCATTCTTATTAAGAATATTTTTAATCTTCTCTAATGTACGACCAAGTTCATTATTTACAACTTCAATATAGAAAAGATTTTTATCTTTTAAAGAATCTAAATCCAAGATATATAATCCATCACTATCAGGAGTCTTCTTATTGATAATAGAATTTAGTTCAGGACTAAGATATAAACTATCCTCGTCAGATGTACTTATATAATACTCATTACCTTTAGGATCAATTATAGTACATCCTGTAACGTACGTATTGAATGCTAATGTCGGATCAATATCATCTTCTAATTCTTCATCATCTTCCATAGGATCAAGTATTATCTTAAACTTCTTATAAGAAGTATCATCTTTAAGTTTGATCATGCTATAGTTTATCTCGAAAAATGTATAGAAATTTTCATTCCACATTAACTTCTTGATATTTGTTTCAAGAAGATGTTTTGCTGATAATAATCGTTGTGTTAATAATGATGATAATAATTCGGCAGCAATCTTTCCAATATTAATATCGTTATTTGTATGAGATAAACCGCCATAGCATCTATAACAAATACCATGACCTCTAGATCTGGATGCACATGTAATTGGACTTCTGAACAATAATGTTTTTCCTACAAGATCAATATTATCTTTAATAGGCTCTAAAGACATTTGATATTCAACTCCATCTGGCGTAAATCTATACCAACGTCCTTTATACATAGACAAAGTCTTTGCATCTTTGATTGTAACTTGAACAAAGTGTTTAGAATCACATACATGATGAGGATCTGGATGTAATCGATCATCCATATTATTCAATCCAAGAATACGAGCAAATGCTCCAGATGTACCAACGTTTTGATGAGATAATACCTGAGCAATTCTGGCTTTATCTGCATCAATAGCATACAGTGCTGGATCTGATATACCCCTGTTAGCATAGTTACCATTAATCATTAATGGATATACACCGCCATTGCCATCCGGTACAGTACCAATATTAAACTGGAATTCACGATACTGTTTAATATTGATTCCTTCTTTAGCTTTGAAGTACGGAATAGCCCAGTGTTTTCCTGAATCGAGAATATGCTGAACCCCTCGTTTAGTGATTTTCATTCCAGTATCTTTTACATCTTCGATAGGAATATTAGATAAATCACAGTGGATGCAATCATAAAAATCTTTATTGTTCAACATAAGTTCAATAGTATCCTCATTGTTTGATGTATTGTACAGGAACAATGAGAATTTATCAATAAACTGAAACTTATACATTACATCATCAATCATATTATTGATCTGCATATTAGTATAATTCTGTCTATTGAGTTTCAGGAACGTACTGTTGATATAATCAGCAATACTATCTTGAGTGATATCTTCATAATACCAAAGATATCTAGAATCGATTGGGTGATTACTTGATACAGGTAACCCCCAGAATAATAAGTTAAACCAATAGTCAAATACTGACAGTTTAACTGTTTCTCCATCTGTGAATGTAACTAATATAACAGATGTTTGGATTTGATCTGTTTCTATCCCATCTTTAAACAGATCAAGTAACTGATAGAAATGTAAATTCAATATATCCATATCAGTAAATATTGAAGTATTGATACACTGAACACCTGTGTTTATTAGTTCAGTATAACAACTGTATTGCGGCAGTGGGACTAGACGTTCCACTGCCATCTTTTCATTAAAAGATACTCTTTGATTCATTTGGCATGAACCTCCTTTAAGTTTGATCAATATAATAATATATTTTTATTATTCTGTTTTGGTATGATTAGAAAAAGATACGCACGTTACCCATTACAGGTAACGTGCACAGCTGCTTTGTTTTTAACCTAATCTTTCATTTCCACCGAATCTCATAAAGTTCTTTGGTAAAGCTGATTTCTTACCATGAAGATATTCAGCCTGAGCCTGTTTAGCAACCTTCTGTCCTTTATGACCATATTTTTTCATGATCTTTGCAACAAGATCACGTTTCTGCATTCTGTTTTTAACAAGCTTATCATATAATGGATCTTTGTTTTCTTTTGCAAGTAACAGAGCACCCATTTTTGTACGTCTTGTAAGGTCATCCTGTTTGTTAAGTCTAACAAGAGTTTTCTTAGACATTTTACCTTCCTGAACGAGCTGTTCACCAACACCGCCAGCTTCACAGAACTCTTTAATCTTATCCTGAGGCAGATGTGCAATTTCATCTGCGATCATAACCTGCTCAAGTAATGTAGGATCGTTAAACTCTTCTTTGATTAAATCATTGGAGTTAGATCCAGGTACAATTGAATCGAATAACATGTTATTGTCCTCCTTTTATATAATTGATCTTATAATTTTCTAAGATATTACTTACATGTTATTCGTAGTAAAACCATACTTTTAAAAAATAATAATGTCTAGAACTTATTAATAAAAGAACGTAATTGTACGTAAAATGGAGGAATTAGAATGGTTGAGTACAAAATGTATGAAGATGAAATGGTTAGAGTTATACAGAGATTAAAACCTCAAATGGTAAGAGAAGATATAAGAAAAGCAGTTCAATATTCAATAAATAAAAGATATAAAGAGAATAAATGTATAGTTGATAATAACTATACGAAAACTCATACTGATAGTACATTATTAGAGATGGCACAATGGATAAATTCAAGAGAGCCTATATGTACTGCATATGGAGTTATGTTTAAAAAACATGGAGCTGAACCTCATCCGTTAATTGAATTAATCAGATCATTTATGGAAGGTCGAGATATTTATAAGAAGAAAATGTTTGAATATCTTGAAGCTCATGATTATGTAAACGTGGCAAAATATAATCTATCTCAATTGTTGGCGAAGCGAGATGCAAACAGTATTTATGGGTGTCTTGGTAATGCAGCTTGTGTGTTGTATAATTTATATGTAGCTGCATCAATTACAGCTCAAGGAAGATCAGTTATATCTACGGCAACAATGTTCTTTGAAAGTTTTATGGCAAACAATGTAAAATTTGGTTCATTGGAAGAGGTATTACATTTCATTGATTGTGTATGCTCAGAGAAAAACACAAGAGTATTTAATGATGCGAATGTATTAGATTTTAATGTATCAGCAGATATGTGTTTTGCTAAAATTATGAGAACTTGTGGAGATTGGAGAAAAGGTAGAATTAAATGGGTTCCATCATATGAAGATGCAAAGCTTATTTATTCTACAATAAGCTCATTAAATCAAGAAGATTTGAATAGATTATTTTATAAGAATAATCTATATGCATTTCTTGAAAATAGATCAATCATGAATGGTATTAAATATATTCTCAAATCATTAAAAGAACCATATTTATCTCCAAATAAAGTTCCCGATGAGATTAAAGTAGAATTAGATACTTTGCAGGATTTGTTTAGAGAATATGTATACTATCCTCATATGTATATCGATAGAATTGATAGATGTAATAATATGATAAAAGATGTATGTATTATTTCTGATACGGATAGTACAATTGTAAGCTTCGATGCATTTTATCATTTCGTGCTGGATAGATTAGTTGGAGAGGATATTTATATATCTACATTAGAAGCTGATCTTGATAAGGATAAATATGTACAGGTTACACCTAAGAAAGAATTAAGATATGATTTTATGAATGATGAAATTGTAGAGAGAGATTCTATGATCAGACCATTTGTAATATCTAGACAAAATAATCTTAGATTTAGTATAATCAATATTATTGCATATATTAGTGGTAATCTATGTAATGAATATGTAGAATTATATACTAAATGTAATCATTCTTATAAAGAAGGAAAGAAATGTTTATTATATTTAAAGAATGAATTCTTGTTTAGTAGAGCATTATTGACAAACAACAAAAAGAATTATGCTACAAATCAGGAACTTAAAGAGGGTGTCATTCTTGAGCAGACTATTGATACAGCTTTAGATATTAAAGGACTTCCTATAAATAAATCCACATTAAACGAATCTGCGAAAGAAGCATTACAGAAGATTTTGTATGAAGATGTATTAACTGCAGATAGAATTAATCAAACTAGAATTATAGAGAAGATTGCTATATTGGAAAAACAGATAGAAGAATCTCTTAGAAATGGAGAAAAGAAATTCTACAAACCATTAGCTATTAAAGCCATGTCTAGCTACGAAGATCCAATGAGAATTCAGGGTATCAAAGCATCTATTGTATGGAATAAAGTAAGAGGAGATCAATTAGAAGCAATTGATTTAGATGCAAGAAATACAATAGGTGTGGTTAAAGTAAATATCAATCCGTCAAATATAAGTGCAATAGAACATACTTATCCAGAGGTATATAATAGATTTGTACAATTATTTATGGATAATACTTTCTTTAGAAGTGATAAAAAAGAAATAACTACATTAGCTATACCTGTAAATGTGGATACTCCACAATGGGTGAGAGAGTTTATTGATTATAGAACAATTATAAATGATAGTATAACAAACTTCCCATTTGAATCTGTAGGTATAACAAGATTAGGTTCAGGAGATATTAATTACAGTACAATAATGAAAATATAAAAAATAAAAGCAGAGTACTGAAAAGTACTCTGCTCTTTTTATTCTTATACAGATCCTATCGAAAACACTTCATCGATAGAATAGATCCGAGAAGAAGAATTTGCATCCTCTGAAGTATCAATAGTGAATGTGCTTCCGTCCTCATTAATTTCACATATTCGTCCAATTTGAGATGCCATATCGCGATCGGTTACTTTAACAATATCATCTAATACATATTCATATCCATTGTGAACTATAGCCACATATTCATCTACTTTAATGCTATCTATTAATAATTTATAATCTGACATCTCAGGAATATCATCAACATAATCAAAGCAACACTCTAATATATAGTTAAAAGAATGTTGGATTAATTTGCTATGATATTTAGTAGATGCATCTAATACAAACACTGGTTTAGATTTATCACTAATATCTATGTCTACTATTGGAAGTTTTCTAATTATTTCTACATTGTTTTTATCCATCCAACGAATTGGAATGTTTACTCCGATGCCAAACATAAACATCGGTCTTATACCAGGACAAGCTCTTTTATCAATAAAAATCCTAATAGTACATCTTTTTTCAATTTTAGCCATAATAGACTTCCTCCTTAACGTGAATATTTAATATATTTTTTTGTATCACTATTATAATATATTACCAAAATTCTTAAAATATACAAATATATTGCGTATAATATAATCAGCGGAAACATTATGATAATTTAAGTAAGGAGGAAGATATAATGGCAGAAATATATATCAGAGCTGATAAGAAAACAAGAGTTGTAACTTTTGTACATAGAAGACCATTTGATCCTGTACATGGACTTGGTGAAACAAGAGAAAATTTAGCAAAGACAGGATTCTTTGTGGATGAATATCCAGAACCAGAAACAACTATCGGTAAAAGAGCTATAGCTTATTATGATCATGAACGTAAGAAAGTGTATTATGAATATGAAGTGGTTCCTTTTACTGAAAAGAAAAGAATAGATATGGTGGAAGATGCATTAAATGATTTGCTTTTCTCAAATACATTTGCTGCGCCAACAATGGCCTTGTTTTCAGTTTCAGAAGAAGAGGATGGTGAAGAACCGATGATGAATGGTCTTGCTAAATATTTGGCAACTCAAATATATCAGACGAAGCTTGATAAAGAAAAGACTATTAATTCCTATCCAGAATTGGCAGAAGAGATTGAAAAAATTCTCGATGAATATGAGACTATTCCTATTGTACAGTCAGAAGAATAAAAAAGAAGCTAGTGCATTAATGCACTAGCTCTCCATTTTTCTTATTTTTAACTTTCTTTCATCATCATATTTACTGATAACAGATAAAGAATTATCAATCATTAATCCTGTTGAAGTAAAATGAAATTCCTCTCCTCCAATTATACAAGCACTGACATGGCTATTAATATTCCACATATCTTGTATCTGGCCATTTCCGTAAAATATAACATGACCTTTATTATCTATAATTTTATATGTCACATAATCATTGATTTTTAAATCGATAGTAATATTAGCATTACTGTCATAATCAGATGTACGAAGAATATAATTTTTATCAATAGTATAATGGTACTCTCCAGGCAATATACCGAACAGTGCAAGGAATTCATCTAAAATTACCCACTCCGATATTAGCATTAAATCTTCTCCCCTATGAGATATCATAAGTTCTAAAATATTGTTATCATTCAATAAAATCATTTCTAGTTTTATAGGGCCATGTTTTGTCTTATAATAAGTGCTTTCATTTAAAGTGATATTTTTTCTGAAGATAAGTTTCTTATAACTTACATTCACTGTTATTGTATCTATTACATTTAAAGTCATATATTTACATCCTCTCTTTCCTATATCTTATTATATAATAGTGTCAAGTTTTATAATTTCCAAAACATATAAGTAATTGATCAGAAAGAAGGTAAAACGTCAAATGGAGAAAATAATTGTAAAGAACACATGTGTGCAGATCAATGATTATAACTTCGGAGACAGCCCGAAGTTAGAACGTTTTTTTGCTATATATGAACCTGTAACTCATAGCTACAGATATACAGGAATATTTTATGATAACGAAAAAAGAATACTATACATACCTAGAGGAGTAGATGTATGGTATATAGAACAGCTGTTAGATTGCAATGCATATGTTATGAAAAATGCATATAATAAATACGATACTTATAATGATATAGGTGTAAAATATCTTCCTAGAGATGAAGATCAAAAACAAGCCTTGAGATTTATGGTAGGTAGCGGAGAATATTTAGAAACACAATCTAAATCGCAGCTATCTGTAAATCTTAATACAGGAAAAGGCAAGACATATGTATCTATCGGAACTATGTCGATATTAGGGATAAAGTCTATGATTATAACTTATTCAAAATCAGTATTAGATCAATGGAGGCGATCTATCGTTCAGTATACTAATATTTCTGATAAAGAAATATTTAGTATAGATGGTTCTGGTTCAGTATTTAGATTGCTTACTAAATCTGATGAAGAGATAAAAAATATAAAAGTATTTCTTGTTACCCATGGAACTTTAAAGAGTTATGGAGATTCTTATGGATGGGATAAAGTAACAGAGTTATTTGAATATATCAGGGTAGGATTAAAATTCTACGATGAAGCTCATACTAACTTTGATAATATGTGCATGATAGACTTCTATACTAATGTATACAAGACTTATTATCTCACTGCTACACCAGCAAGATCAAATGAAGATGAGAATAGGATATATCAAACAGCATTTAAAAATATACTTGCTATTGATTTATTCCATGAAGATACAGACCCTCATACTCATTATATCGCTATGAGATATAATAGTAGACCTGAGCCACAAACTATATCATTCTGTAAGAATAAATATGGTTTAGACCGAAACAAATATACAAATTACATTGTAACGAATGATAATTTTAAGATGATGTGCTGTGTAGTGCTAGACTTTATATTTAAAAAGATTATAAAGTCACCACAGGATAAAATACTTATCTATATTGGTACAAACCAAGCAATTCAAGAAGTATATCAATGTATCTTAGAAAAATTCCCATTTTTATATGGAAATATTGGTATATTTACATCTATAGTTTCAGATGAAGACAAAGCATATTCGTTAACAAGACAAGTTATACTTACCACTACAAAATCAGCGGGAGCTGCTATAGATATTAAAGGATTGAAATGTACTTTGGTATTAGCAGAACCATTTAAATCCGAAGTATTAGCAAGACAGACTTTGGGTAGAACTAGAGCTAACGATACTTATTACATCGAGGTGGTGGATAAAGGATTTAAATACTGTAATAAATATTTCTTGGATAAAAGAAAAATATTCAATATCTATGCTTTAGATTGCAAGTTGGTAGATGTATCAGACCAAGAGTTAAATGATATGTATAACAATAATGTAATGGTTAGACAGATGATCAAACCATTTATAATCAAAAAAGAAAGGATTCGACCTTTTACTTTTGAACATTAGAATTTGATTATTGCTTGTGTGATTCGTATGACTTTTCTCATGTACTAAAGAATTCCCTATAGAGGGTAAAATCTCTATAGGGAACTTACTGTTTGATTATATATTATAAAAATGATATAAAAATAAAAACTTTTAAGGAGGAATTTGTTATGAATGCTTTTACAAATCCAGAAACAATTAAACGTGCTCAGGAATTAGTAGATGCTATGAAAACTGGTCAACAGTTAATTCAGCAGCTTACTGGACCTGAACAACAAACTCAACAACCAATACAGCAACCTGTATGGTATAATCATTTCACTTGTACTTATGGAGAAATTATTGTACCACAAAATATTGTACTGCCAGAGATGACAATCAATTCGATAAGAGTATTGTTAGACGCATATGCTCATATATTAAATTGCAGGTTAGAGTTATATCTTAACGGATATACTGATGAGAATAATATGAGGTTCTTGTCTAGTCAATTTGGTATTGTATTTATCATTGATAACGGGAAAATCAGTATAATAAGAAACTAATGTTAGCTTAACCTTAAAGTAAAAATATTATTAAGCTCAGGAGGAGGTCTAATGAGACCTATAAATTATATTGATTACGATAAATTATCGGACGATGTATTATATCTTGGGTCTAATCTTTTCTTGAGAATGAACGTATCTTTATCAAATAAAGGCGATCAAGATCAACGATATCATTTCCATAAAGAATATAGATATGATTCCAAATATACATCTAGCGGTAAACTTTTAAGCATAAAAAGATCATTTAGCTATTATTTATCATTAGATAAAACAGATACAAAAATGAATATTATGATCCGACCACAGGATATGATATTATTTAAGATGAACTTAGAACAAGTATCAAAATGGTTCAGCGATAATACATTTGGTACTAAAGGACGTGAAGTGATTCTAAGAAATAGAAAAGAATCTATAGTATTACCTGGATTAGCACAACAGAGATATATTCAATTTGATCCTGTTGTAGTTGTTTGGGAAAATACTGGAGATCAAACACCTGGAGTACGGGTCACATTAGGTGACCCGTCTGTTTATGCTGATATAAGTGTAGATAAGCTATTTGCACTGCTTTATACTATAAGTGGTTTTAATATGTATCAATCTGCACAATTATTAGTAAATTATTTAGGAAGACCTAATTTTGGAATGAACTTGTATGAGATAGAAGACAATGTATATCTCAAAGAGCAAGAAGGAAAAATAGAAAATGCAAAAGCCAACAGAACAATTCCAAATCAAAAGAAATCATTTTTTGATAGTATGGATTTAATGGCAAAAGGAGATTGATTATGATTACAAAAAGAATGAAACATTGTGTATGCCCAGAGTGTGAAAAACAGTTAATAAGATTAGAACCTTTTGAAGAGGGAATTTATAATTATTGGTGCGATTCTTGTAATATCGACATTACAATTACCGATAATGATGCCGTTGAAAAAGAGGAGGCCGATGATAATGACGAAAATGATTCACATTAATTTTCTTCACCAGTATGGTGACGAATTTCAAACAAATATCGGGCCTTGTAAAATTAAGCGAGAATGGTTAGATGTAATGAAAACTGATATGTATAGACATAAAGTTTTTCTTGAAATGCATACATGGTATCCAAAAATCAGAAAAGATATTTGGCAAAGACAGATTGAATCTGGAGAAATATTAAATGATGTTATAAATTACAGTAATCCAGGCCACTATGTAGCTCCAATTATCTATACTGATAATACTGGAATCAATGTATTATTAGACGATAAAAATAAATGTATTAAGCATGATTTGTTTGTAGATTTATTACAAAATAACAATAAACTGTTTGCTACATTTATTTTAAAGAGTAATGATGATAGAACTGAAGTTATAGGCATAGATAGAATTTGCTTATGCTTAGGTATGATTGACAATAAAATACTATTTGTATAAAGAAAGGAGGTTTGATAACATATGTCGGTTATAGAAATACCATGGGTATTGAAAGAAAATGAGATTATATCAGAAAAAGCTCCTAATCTAAGATGGACCAAAGATTTTATGAAAGATATGTTTACAACAAATCCTAATCATATAATTTGTCCATATCCATTAAAAGGAGATACAGAAGCTTTATCTGTAACAGAGTTAATGCAAGTCGATCCATTTCACCAATATGGTGTAATTACATATATGGACATAGATACTATATATCTAGATTTGGACGATGAATTCGAATATGAATTGATAAATATTAATAACAAGGGCATATTAGCAGCTACTAGTATTTATGCGTTAAACCGATCATTAGTAGATGATGAATATCTTGTAAAAAGAATAAATACGTTTTTAGTAATTACCGATGGTGAACGTAAGATAAAGAAGTATATATAAGGAGAAAAGTAAGAAATGAAAAAAGATTTACTCGATGAAATTATTACTAGAATAACAAAAATTTTTAGAAAATGTTATAATAAATTAATGGAAATATTTGGTGTTAAACCTAGTCCTTTGTATAACACGACTGTTATTTTAGTAGATAAAACATTTGTCGATACTGATTTTAAAATGGATGTATTGAAACTATTTGTAAGAAAGAAAACAAACCAAGATTGCATGTATGATTTATCTAAATACAAATATATTCACTCATTGAATAAGATTAGAAATTCATATATCGAAGATTCATTATTTCCTCAAAACTTCTATGAAGATGTATTGAAAAACAAACACAAATATGCCGTATGCGTATTTGATACATCTTGGATAGGAGATAAAAATTTTGATGATATGGTATATGAATTAGATCTTGATGATAACAATGTTTTTATTAACGACGATAATAAGAAAATAGATGATAAATCTATAATGTACCTGGATAGTATTTCAGGGCTATTTGGTACAAGAATCATAGACTACGATAACTTTTTTAAAGAATTAGAGCAAATATTGTAAAAGAAAATGCCAGATGAGGACTATCCTCATCTGGTTTATTTTTTCTAAATGCACAACATAAGTGGCTGATTTTTATTAGCAGCTGATACATAACTTTCTTTAATATAATTCATTATTTCTTCTCGTTTCTGGTATTGTTCTTGAAGATCTTCTATTCTGATATTTACATTAGCAAATACAGTTTGAAGATCTTGGAATAGTTTCAATTTATTATATAAAAATCCAGCTACATCAGCCATAGCTAATGATTCGAAAGTATCCATCTGCGTTGGACTTATGGTTGTGAGATTCGCATTGTGTTCTATGAGTACGAATACATCAAAGTCGTTCATGCATATCTCAGCTCCATAAGTAGATTCTAATCTGAATCTGTTAGGAGGTTCGAAATTAGGATATATACCATTATTGAATAATGAATTTATATTAGCCTGATTAATCAAACCAAACATATCTCCAATATCATATCCAGCAGACATATAATCATACATTCCATATGGTCCACCAAATACATCATTGTTGAATGTTCCCCAGTCTATATTTTTTACTCCTAATATATTTACATCTCCAAATACTTCCTCATCCAGAAGATACCAGCCATTTTTCTTTTTTGTATCTGGCGTAATATGATATCTAAATTCATATGGAAAATACCTTGACCATGTAACTAATGTATCAGGAACAATAACCTTTTCAGCCCATACTTCTTTTTTCAATTGATCTGGAAGATTAAGCATATCTGTACCTAATCTATTCTCAATCTTATTTAGAAGTCTTGTCATATTATTAGCGAACATTGTATCACCTCCTAATAATAAGTAGACTCACCGATACATGCTCCAATGATTTCATTATGGATATAATTCTCAAGATTAACAATAAATACACCGCCAGCTCTATCCGTAAGCTGAACTTGAGATTTATTGTTAATGAGTTTGATATCATCATACAACAGATCGAAAGATTCTCTAATCTGTTTGATATTACAAGACTCTTCTTTAATATAATCAATAACTGATTGATTAGTGATAGGGATAAGAGTTCCTCTATCATTTTCTTCAAGAAGAAGATTACTTCCCTCACTTACAACTCCATGAGTATAAGCTTTATTATGAGAAGGATAAATTACTCTATCATAAGTGATAAGTTTAACTCCCTTTACTTCTGCTCCTCTATTAGTATTCTTGATAGTACCAAGAGCTCTCATAGAGAAAGATGGAGATAATCCATACATGAGTTCTTTATTGAATTCTTCTCCCAATGCATTATAAGTGCCGAAGAAGTTACCCATAACAAGATCACCATCTGTCCAAAACTTAGTAAAGATAACAGAACAATTGTTTGGATCAATAGTCTGCTGTCTAACTAAATCTTTAGATAATGGATGGCCATTCTCACCTCTCATATTGCCTGTTCTAAGTAACTCTAATTGTCTTGGAACTACTAATTCTGGAAATAAATCTCTTGAATCGTAGAATCTACCATTTCTGTTTTTCATATTAGCTTCCTGAAGACATCCTTCAGCTAACACTCTACCGTCTCCACGTTTTTCAATAATTTTTGCTGGCATAATATCTTCTGACGTAGTAGCTGTCTCTATAATTACGTACCCAATAGTATCAGGCGCCATAGTCTTTATCATGACAATTCCTCCTTTTATATTATTATACTGATGTTGCAGTAAGCACAAGTTAACCAATCTCCATTAATTTACAGCTTCAACAGTATATTAAATTAATAAAGAGGAGGTCGAATACTGATGATGTCTCAAGGAACTTATGTTTCGTCTTTAGTCAAAGAACGTATTTCTAGACTAAAGACAGATTCGCCTGTTTTAAGGTATAATGAGAAAGTAACTGTAGAATCAGCAATTCCATTAATTAAACCTTTGTCTGTAACAAAGGTTTCTCAAAATGATTTTGATTTTTGTATGAGAGTTTTAGAACAAGTTACTCCTAAATCAGAATCAAAAGCGTCGGATATAGCCAGATTTATTTCTACTGAAATTATGTTAGGTGTTGAACCTACCGTAGATATAGATATGGCTAAATATAATATTAATGATAGAGATAGAGAGATTATCTCATCAGGAATCAACGAGGCTGCAATAGCAGAAAGAATTATCAAAAATCATGATATGCTATGCAAACGATTTAATGTAGATAAAATCGTTAAAGAAAATATGTATAATTCTGATAAGATAGTATCAGAATTATGTGAACTGATTGATACTTATAATGTACCAGACCATTATAAGTATAATGTAGCTTTAGAAAATATCATCTACAGTATGGTTAAAAACGGAGTAGATGTAGATGATACTAAAGTTGTATCTTCTATTACAGAGTATTTTATGTACCGTGATATGAATATATCTGATGAAAAATATAAAAACTACCAGGAAGTTCTTGCTAATAATTACATTAGTAGAAGTCTCGGAAAAGATCCATTAATAGAAGCTGTATTGCATAATCCCTCTACAACTTATAGGGATTTAACTGAATCTCTATTAGAATCATCTTCCGATTTATTCATTACAGAATATTTCTTAGACAAAGCCTTAGCAATTCATACAGAAGCAGATGCTGCTGAGTATATGGAGGAAGTAGAAGCTTATATTAAAAGAGAGGTTCTTGAGATAAAGGATGAAGCTATTCTGTATAAGAGTATTGATAATATTCCTAGATACAGCGGAGTATCTAAAGATTTTATTAATATTAAAAAATCAAATATTTTCGATAAAGAAAAATTTGATAGTTTATGCACTTTAGATGGTATTGTTAGTGATACTGAGGCTATTAATGAAAAGAATAAGTATAATATCTTTGATAAGGAATCTTTTAAAACAATCACTTTCGAAGCAGATACTTCTGATATTGAAGGACTGATTGCCAAATATAAAGCAGATCAAGATAAATCTCCGTCAAAAATTAAAAATTTCTTTATTAAATTACATACCAAATCTCCAGAAGTTATTATAGATGATCTTCCTGATGTAATGGCTTTTGCTAGAGCTGGTATATTATTGGCTGTTGCAACTATTACACCTATTGGTCCTATTGTAGCTGGAGTATTAGGTTTAGTAAGTTGGTTGATCTCAAAGAAGATTAACGATAAAGAAGCTAATAGACTATTATCATCTATTAGAAGTGAGAAGAAAAAAGTTCAAGACAAATTAGATAAATCTTCAAATGAAAAGAAAGCAAAACAACTTGAAGAATATCTTGATTGTTTGAAGAAATGTGAAGATAAAGTAGAATCATATTTAGATTCCATTGAAGATGCAGATCATTCAGATCCTGATAACGACGATGATGATTTAGATTTTGACATGGATTTTGAAAATGCATTTATAAACGTAGCTCAAGCTGCCATGGTATCTGAATCTATTATTAATACCAATATGAATGGAATTAATTGGATACCTTTTATAACTAAAGGAGCTAAAGCTAATATATTATATGAAATCAGTGATTTGATTTTAAAATCATCGATCCCATTAGATGAATATATGGCTGAATTGAGAAAAGCAAAACAAACTGTAATATCAGAATCATATACTATATACGATAAACGTATCACAAATACTGCTATAGATGCAGAGATGTGCAGATTGAGTAATATAAAAGAAAACTCTTATTGTATAAAAAATATATTTGAAGAAGATATTGCAAACCAAGCATTGCTTGAAATATCTTATCAAGTTATACAAGAGAAATTCAATCTCAATACAGTTAAACTTGCTTTGCAGAACGCTAAGGCTAAGCTCAAAGAGTTGAATATAAAGCAGAAATCTTTATGGCAATCTGTAGATGCTCAGGGAAGTGGACTTATTAAATCCATAGAAAAAGCTTTGACGTCAGATAGAAGAGAAGCTATTATTAAAGGATCTATAATACCATCATTCTCTAAATGCATTAAAGGAGCTATTGCATTGGCTGGAACTGGTATTATATTCGGACCTACAGGTGCTTTGATAGCAGCTATAGGAGGATTAGCTACATCTAAAGTATTGAATGATAGGGAAAGAAAATTATTGTTCGATGAAATAGATACGGAACTTAAAGTTGTTGAAAAACAAATTGAAATTGCTCAGAATGATGGGGATATGAATCAGTATAGATTCTTATTAAACTATCAGAAAAAACTCACTAGAGAATACCAGAGAATCAAATATGGATTTAAAGTTCAAGGAAGAGATATTCCTAAAGCTTCTATTCCAGGAAAAGGAGGTCACTAAATGAGTTTATTTGATGATATTGTAAGTTCATTCTATCTTACAGAAGACAACACTGGAGATGATGACGAACAAAATACAGAAAACCAAAATCAGAATCAAGAAGGAAATGAACCTACTCCTGCAGCTGAAGATAATCAGGATGGTGATGGTGATAGTACCGGGGGAGAAGAAGGTGAAGGCGCTGATAATGGTGATGAATATCAGATGAATGATCCTGAAGCAGATGATGCCGGGGGAGAAGAAGGCACTGACGACAATCAAGAAGAAGGCGGAGATGATAATCAAAACCAAGGAGAAGAAGATGAATATCAGATGAATGACCCTGAAGCAGATGATACTGGAGAAGGAAACGACCAAGGGGCTGAGGGAGAAGAAGGTAATGATGGAAATGAAGATGAATATCAGATGAATGATCCTGAAGCAGATGATACTGGAGAAGGTGGAGAAGGTACTGATGATACTGCTGGTAGCGAACCAACTGATGATCCATCATCTAAATTAAAAGATATAGAAAAATCTATCTTTGACCAGTTAACTTCCGAGCAGCAAGCTGCTAAAACTAAAGAACTTAAGAGTCTCTATAATGATACTTACAATAAATGTCAAACGATTGTAGATATGGTTAGCACAGCAGAGAAAGAACCTTCTCAAGCTAAAGTATACGACTATATCATTAACAATCTAGTAGATCTTCAGAAATATATTAGAGATTATCTTGATGATATTTTTGATAGTAAGACATATATAGAAAATATGACTGAACTTCAGAAGTATCTTGCTATATTAGATACAATTAATAATGTATTTGAAGAGATAAAGAAAGGATCCGAAACACAGGCAAAATAGTATCTGTGTAAAATTGGATATAATAACAATATAGTAAATATTTAATGTAAATTAAATAAGAAAAAATTGATGAGTAAGAAAGGAGACTAATACTATGATTATTGGTGAAGCGCCGAGACGTAATATGTCCGACAGTTTTAAAAACGACCCAATGCATAGTTTCGTTGAGTCCTATGTTAATCTTACACAGGGCATCTTAAACGAAAATGCAACTGATATATATACAGACCCAGCAAGAGCATTTATGGCAAATGGAAGTAACGAAGCTCTTAAAAACTTCTTCGTAGAAAATTCTTACGATCCACAGGGTATGACTCCAGATGAAATCGAAGACCATGTTGCTACTATGGAACAACAGTATGACAATGACCGTTCAGGTCTTCTTGAGCAGACAATGATGAGCTCTATGAATCCAATGATCGGCATCACAATTCCGATGCACAAATGGATTCTTATGAATATGGTATTTGACAAAGGTGCTATTCCGAAGTTTGTTGCTCGTTCACCGAAGTTTACAATTTCTATGGAATATCGTATCTTGGTTGACACAGAAGGAAATGAACTGGATATGTTCCGTGATCAGAACCTTATGACAGACGCTATCGAAAAGACAGCTCCAGAGGTTGAGTTTGAACTTCCAACACTTCCATTCACAGATGACAATGAAGTTGTACACACCTACCTTAACGGTCTTGCAGGTGCAGATCATCTGTCTATTGAGACAAGAATCTCAGCTTTTAAAATCCAAAACCAGTATTTTGAAATTGGCGATATTCTTCCAGATGAGAAGACTGGATATATTGAACCAAATGGTAAAGTAGCTACAGAAGCAGGTAATCATGATGTTTGGGTTAGATGTAATTATGCATTTGCACCTACATATGGTGAAGTTGAACGTGCTCTTATGGCGAACGTTTCTTATGAGTATAAAGTAAATGAAGGTGGAGTTAAGATCAAGAAAATTACAGACTTCGTTTCCGGTACAATGCAGAACGATAGACTTAACATTCAGGTTCTTAAAGGAAACCTTAAAGGTATTCGTATCACTTCAAGATTGGATACATCCAGTGCACGTCTTACAACATGTAGCGTAAGATGGAAAGAGAAAACAGATATTGTTGAAATTCCAAATGCTATTCCGGTAGATGTAACAGTATCTCCAGAAGAAACAAAAGATATCGCAGCTCTTTACAATGTAAATCAGGTAACTAAGATCATGAGCATGATCAAAACAGTTCTTGGAAATACAAAAGACGATCAGATCAGAAGAAAACTTGATCAGTCTTATAAGACAATGGATGTACGTTCTAAAACATACAGCCAGTTCGATTACGCTCCTCGTGAAGGATATCACGGAGATCATGTTGAGTGGAGAAGAAATACATTCTTCGATTTCTTCGATTCTCAGATGACAAAACTGTATCAGGTATTAAACGATCCGAACATGACAGTTTCTGTATTCGGTGATCCAGATCTTGTAAGAAAGATTACACCGACAGATTATAGCTACCAGACACCGTCTAACATCGGACCAGTGCAGCTTGACTTCACAAAGACAGTTGTTACTTCTGATTCTAGAGTATACAACTTCATCGGTTCTGATAAACTTCGTGGATCAACAGAATTTATCGTAGTTCTGTGTCCAAGAGGAACAGATAGAATTATCTACAGAATCTATGATTACCAGATGTATATCAGCAATGAAATTAGAAACGCTGATAATCCGGCATTACCGAACATCCATGCATTCGAGCGTTGGAAATTCGTAGAATATCAGCCAGTTCAGGGACGTATCAATATCTTACATCCTACAGGATTGACAGATCACTACGACTTTGTTCAGGTTAAACAAGTTCAGTAATTAAAAGATGACGCAGCAGAGAATCCCAGTACCACTAATGGTACTGGGATTTCTATTTTTGTCTGATTATTTTTATCCTATTCTCATAAATACTTTATAATAATATATTATAATAGCGATATTAGTATATTTTTAAGGAGGAGAATAATATGAATGCAATTGTGGCTATTGATGATAAGAATGGAATTGGAAAAGAAGGACAGCTTTTAATAAAATTAAAAGCTGACATGAAATGGTTTAAAAATATTACTAATAACAAAGTAGTTATTATGGGAAGAAAAACTATGGAAAGTATAGGAAAACCACTACCTAATAGATTAAATATTGTACTTACTAGAAATTATACATTAAATAAAACTGGATATATTTTTCTTCATTCTATCGAAGATCTCATGATGTTTCTGAGACTCAAACGTATCTCTACAAAGGATTGTTTTGTAATTGGCGGACAGCAAATTTATAAAGCTCTAGAAAGACAGATAACGTATGTATACGTTACCAGAATTCATAAAACATTTGAATCAGACGCAAAATTTCCTATACCATTTAAAGCTATGAAACTACTATGTTCATCTCGTATTAGAGGAGAAAATGGAATTAATTATGAATTTCAGGTATATAGAAATTGTGGATTGTTCTTAGATTTTTTACAACATATATTAGAAAGACCATTAAGAACTGATGAGATTGAATTATCTAAAAGAATACTAACTTCTGATACAAATTTGAAATTGGTATTGGTAGAAGGGACAGCAGAACAATTAGGAATAGATACATCTAAAGGATTAAGAAGAAAATTCAGTTATGAAACTATAAAAGAATTCTCAGAAGACAAATAAAAGAGAGGATAGGATTAAATCCTATCCTCTATATATTTTTTTGGAATTATTTCAAATTTTCAATTACATATTATCATCATGAAAAGGATACAGAGTCACACCTCTGTATCCTTATATCCCCAATTGAAAGGAGATGATTTCATGAAAAACCTTCTTATGGAACATACGTTCCATGATTGCATGGTCGGAGATATACTCCAGCCTGTACCCGTGATCGTAACACAGGATAATGGCGATGGTACTTATCAAGGTTATCTTGACCTAGATAAGATGTCAGCTAAACAACGTATCGTAGCAGATATGTTTAGCCATTAACCATAACAATAGAGAGTTATCGTCCCACCTCTCTATTATTTTTTTGTTACCTAATATATTATTTTACCAATACTTAATATCTTCACATACAAGTAATTTATTAGTATGAAAGGAGCTAAATACAATGAATCAAAATTTAGAAGGATTATACAAATGTATACTTGAATTAGGTTCAACATCTGATTTTGAAAATATAACACCTTTGAATGATTTGACCAATGCAATGAGAAGAGAACTGAACAGATTGTTTCCTGATTTTAAGTGTGGAGAAGTGATTATCAATAAAAATACAGATAAACAGTTTTTTGGTATTATAGTAGTTCCGGATTATAAATTTGGATCTTGCTCTGATTTTGCTCAAAGAGTTCTTCAGGGATATAAAGGAACTTATGTACATAATGCAGTTAGAGAATTCGAACCTTTTAAAGAATGTGCATATACATTAGAAATAGATATGCAGTTAATTAGAAGATTTGATCTTAAACCAGGTGAAGTAATTGCTCTTGTATTGAGAGAAATATGTGTTATGAATTCTCCGAAACCATATTCCGATTTAAGAAACATCATTGACAGATTCGTTGCTCTAAATAATATAGAGCTTGACGTATATGAAATTCTAAAAATACCTGAATTATTTTCTACAGTATGCGATGTAACTATGCATAACATAACAAGTATATTCGAAGGAAATAATCTTGAATTATATAGGAATGATGTCCCTGATGTATTGAGAACATTTGAAGATAATATTCCTGATTATTATTTATCTGCAACAGAGAAGCTTTATTCTGTAGCTACTCCTGAGAGTATAGATACTGCTACTGTATTAATGGATTGGTATCTTAGAATATATGATAAATTAGATCAAAGCAGGGAAATAGAATATCTTCTTAGAGATAGTATAGAAATAGAATCAAGTATTATTATTAAACGCATGCTCGCATATTGCTATAAGAGTATGTCAACAGTTTCTCCAAGAGACGAGAAATACTATCAAGATGTAGTTCAAGAGTCTTCAAGAAGAAAAGGTCTTATTTATCAAATGAAACGTAATGGATTGAAATCTATTGAAGAGGACTTATTTGAATATAATATGAGATTGCGAAATGTGGAGACCCAGGACGATGCTATTTTGTTAATGAGACAGATTAACAGCAGAATGAGTATTCTTGAAGATTATCTTATGGGAGAAAAAGATCTTGATGATAAAGAAAGAGAAAGATGGGAGACTTGTTACAAGAAATATCTTGATCTTAGAGAGTCTTTATCTAAAAAGACAGTATATAATAAGAAGATGTACGGTTTATTCGTAGACTATAATGCGTTGCAGAATATGTCTCAGAGCGGAAATCTTATGAATACTTATTACTAAAAATATCAGAGATAGCGGAGAATATCCGCTATCTCTTTTCTTTTTATATATTTCTTACCTAACATTCATGAATTTCATGAATGTTAGGGAGGTATATACGGATGAGCTCTACTGATAAAATTATGTTCGATTTTTCATCTAAGTTTAATATTAAACTTAAATCAAATATACAACTGAATTCTGGAAAAAATTATTATTGGATAAATACATATTACTTTAATATAGAGGCATATGGAGATACCTCAGGAACTTACATAGGAGGTAATGTAAGTGATGCTATGATGGTAAATGGAATGTGTTTTGTTCAGTTTAATCTTACGGGTAATTATATAAACTATAAAAATAGCTGGTTAGAATTTGTTTCTGGAGATGGATATGGGTCGAAAATATATTCAACATATTTGTCAGATTCTGAAAAACATAGTGGAGGAAATCCATTAAATATATATCAAGGAATTAGACAAATGAAGTTAGTTATAGATACTACTCAAGCTTGCACATTATTTCCAAATAATTTACTTTTCCATATATGGAGAATAAATTGTAGATAGATTGGATATAATTCCAATCTATCTATTTCTTACTTAACATTCATGAATTTCATGAATGTTAAGGTAGGTGATATATAAGATGAATATAATAAAATTTAAGCCATATTATAAAGCTGTATTTTCAGGATATTTACACGTAGGATCTAGTTCTAGCGGAAGTACTATTCCAATCACAAATTTAACATGTGAAGTTGATGGAAAAAATATTTATGATTGTTACGGAAACGCTCCGTTTAACCCTACGTATTATACCGGTATTCAATGTTTAGGCCCTACAATGATACGATTTATAATTGGTGATAATAGTATAAATAAAGATTTAAGTTATCTTGCTATAGGATCTTTTAGAGACGCTAATATTAATAACAGAAAAGCTTTAATTAATCCGGACTTTACTGATCCTGAAAATGAAATGGATATATCTCCTTTACCATTATATGAAAGCCCTTGGTTAAATTCAGTAACTCTAGTTTCAAATATAGGACAATCTGATATGAACTTTACTAAATATATTTTAGAAGCGTGGGTTTTTGTATAAAAATAGGGTTAGTCATTCTAGACTAACCCTAATGCTTTTTGATGATGAATGTTTAGATAATTTACCGCATATTCAAATGGAACAAATCTTCCATACTTAGTCATATATGTATCCCGAACTGACTTATCTATATATCCATAATACCATGATTTAAAATCTGCTATATATACTTCATTGTATGTGCCGTCCCAATGCATTTTGCAATTGGTATATTTCTTTTTGAAGAACTTAAAATAACTATATTTAGTGTAAGTAATTTTACCTAATAGTATTCTAGCTTCCTCTTTAGCTTCTACATATACCTGATATTTATGTGACCTATTTCTCTCTATAGATCCTCCAGGTATTCTATACTGCCCGTTTCCTATATTCATATATATTTCATTTTTCTTATTGAATATAAATACTTCTACACGTCCTCTGAATAATTTATCTGGATATTGATCAAAAGTAAGAATACTATTCCAATTTCCATTTATGTCATAATATCCTTTATTTTTGATAATATCCTCTTTTGTTAAAGAACTGTCTTTAGGAGTTCTTTTTTGCTGTTCAGACAATGGTGTCACCTCCTTTTTGATTATGTAAATGATTAATAGTATGTGAAGGTGCGAATAACGTACAAAATACAGGTTAGCTTATTATAGCTAACCTGTAAACTTTCATTATTTTAATCGTATATTATAAAAATGAATAGAGAGTAAGAGCCACCACTCTTACTCTCTATATCCCCTAAAGAAAGGAGATGAATCATATGTACAATAAACTGAAAGCAGAACATACATTCTGCGACCCTAAACCTTGGGATAATTGGGTCCCAAGTAGACCTGTAATAGTAACACAGGATAATGGTGATGGTACTTATCGAGGCCGCTTAGACCTCGATAAGATGTCACTTGTACAGAAAATTGCGTCTTTGTAGTTTTCTGTAAGAGAAGAAGTGTTGGCTAATGCTTCTTCTCTAATTTATTGTTATGCGAGAAATTTTTTTACAACAAAGGAGTTTTTAACAAATGAGAAGAGAATGGAATTTATCGGAACACAGAAGAAATGAACGAGATATGAAATGGAATGGGTTTACATTGAAAGGTGATTCGTGGTACGGATTTGACTGGTACAATAATCCTATTGTAATTACAAAGAAAACAATGGATGGGATGGTATTGATATTCATGGCTGACGGACACCAGTGGTATGACAAATGGATAGATATTGGAAATCCATGTATTCCGTTATATATTCAGCAACAGCTGTATGTATATGATCATTTCAAAGACAAAGGAAGAGAGTATAGATAATATACTCAAAATAAAGATAGGTAATGGAGATATTCTCCATTACCTTCTTACTACTGATTTATTTTTTCTATATAAAAACAACTATCGTCCATATTTAAACAATATCCTTTATTTATATCATTAAATATTTTAGAGCAATAATTAAATACTGCACTCCTATATTTTGGAAATAATATTTGATCATTATTTTTAGCTTTATTCAAATTCCACCCAATTATAGCAAAAGAATTGTCTTTTGCATATGGAAGCATTATATCTTCATACATATACGCACAATCTTTACATGCTACTATTTCTTTAGTTAATAACTTTTTCGCATATTCAGCTTTAGATAATAATTCATTATTTTCTTCTGCAGACTCTTTTATATTATTCTTTGCTTTTGGTACTGGTACAGATGGAGCTGACCCAGAATAATTTCCTGCTTTAGTTTGACTTGTTTTCTTTTTTGTACTTTTCACTTTCAATTGCATAGCAGGATTCTTATAATATTTCGTGCTCTCATCTTCCATATCAATGTCTTGTGTGGAGGACTCCTGAAATAATACACCTTTATAGTTAAATCTATATAGAACGTCATGTTTTAATAATAGATACATTGCAAATATCTCTCCAGGAACAGCTACAAGTATAACAGATATCCTTCTCCAATCATCTTGTATATTTATATGATATAAATTAGCTCTGACTCGTTTTAGAGGAGGGCAGTTATCGTTAATAAGTTTTGAATATTTTTCTTGTGTAATATTAAGTGTAGTATAAAACTTGAAAGGATATGGACGATTCGTATCTTGTATTTTGAATTTGTAATACTTTCTTGCAGCATTTATCGCTGCATCTTTAACTGCAAGATATTCATCTCTATCATTAGTAGGAAATCCCACTTCAGGTATCTTATAGTAATACCCTTTATATAATTTCTTATATTCGTTATATAAATAAGATTCATTTCCTGTTGTAATATAATCTACGTATGCAGATTGAGAATCTTCATAAATAATATCAGAAGGACTATACTTTCCTTTCTTTATATCATTACAATGTCTATCTGTGACTTTATAATCATAATTAAAGAAATCAAATCCCCTATTTACAAGAGAAATATTTTGCAATTGAGTAATATCACTGGGTTTCCATAGAGACGGAACCTTAGATAGCTCTTGAGCTTTAGATATAATCTCCATAACAAATCTAGAACAAAACCATTTCTCATGATCTTCTGATTCTTTTCCAAACCAAATATCAAATAATCCTTTAAAATCATATTTTAAAGTATCTTTATGGTTTGTAAAATAAGATAGTCTATTTTTCATAGACTTATATGCGTTATCCGTAACGTACATTACATATACATTATATTTAGAATTAAATTTTGTAAAGAATTTATCTTTAGGATCATTTATAGTAAATCCTATACCTTTTTCTCCTTTTCCTTTAGTTCCAAATGAATATAACGGATCTAATTTAGAATTAAAAGAAATACAAGCATGTGAGAATTCATCACCTGTAACTTTTTTAATAGCGTTCGCTAAAGGAGTTCCGCTATGCATTAATACTATATATACAGGATTCTTTTGAGATTTGGAGAAAATAGCTTCTTCATTTATAGTAACAGATTCATCTATATCATCTACTTTACGTATACTCATAAAATACATTTTTTCTGTTTCTTTGTAAGTTTTAAATCCATAAGATTTATATAGTTTATATGCTATCTGATTTGATTTGTTTACAGATAAATGAGTTGTTCCCAAATCATTTACGGCAACTTTTAAAATCTGCTTAGATAATCCATGACCTTTATATTTCCCAAATATTTCAAATGATATTATCCATTTATAATCATCATCTTTTTCTTCTACATTAATAAGACCTACTATATCTTGATCATCTAACCATACATATCCTTTCGTATCTTTAGTTATCCTTACATGAGATAATTGACTATATTGGGATTTATAAATTTGTAAAATTGCATCTGTTAATTTAATTTTTTGAAAATGAGATAAATACATATCTCTTTTTGAACTGTAGTCATCTATAACTTTAGATGATATGGCTTCAAATATCATACCGTTAACACCTCTTTCTTAATTATTATTAAAATGTGCTGAAAAGAAAAAGCTACGGAATATTCCGTAGCTTTATTATATTTTTAATACCAATCACCCCACCGAGGAATTAAAATTGCAGTATATCCAGATTTAAACATTTTAGGGTGTATAAGTAATGGATATTGAGTAGTTTCTCCAGATCTATATTTTTTAACGAAAAAATATAAGTGATCGAATGGCTCCGTTATATCAAAATAAGTTATACTAGAAGCTTGTCCAGAATTCACATCAGCTAAATCAACATAACCTAGATCTCCACCCCAGCTTCCAGGATTATTATAAGCTGGCATAGTTTTTGTTATTCCACCCATCCATCCTAAATTAATTTCTCCCCATTCTGGCAAATCTAGCATGATACCGCATAACACAAATTGAAATTTTAAAATTTTGCTTTTTATACATTCCTTTGCGTATTCCGATAATCCGCCTGACCCAGTTATAAGTTTATTGTTTTTATCAATAGTTCTAATTACATCATATCCTCCAATATAATTAGTAAGTTGATCAGACTGCAAATATACACTACCAATATAAAATGATAATGGTATAATATCATCGTCACCCTCAGCGTCTATAAAATTAACTGGTTTCATTAATATCACCTCCTAAGAACCATAATATCCATATTCTGGTATCAATACTAATCCATAATTATCACTGTTTCCATATGGAGAAAAGTTTATAGTATATGGAGTATTGTTTGTTCCACTTATAACTAGATATATTGTTTCTGTTATTTTAGTATCAATATAGCAAAGGCCTACGGATAAATCTCCACTATCTCTTGATATATATTTTATACTACTACCATTAAGATAAAAATCCGGTTGAACATATCCACCATTAGATGACCATCTCATATATGGGGATACTTTAGCTCTAAATCTTAATAACTTATCATCTATAAGATTATTTGCATATGGTGTGGTTTTTACTATTCCATTTTCTTCTGTCAATAATCTGCTTTCTATATTTCCATTACTCAAAAATCCGATAGTGTGTTCATATAGCATTCTAGAATATACTTCCGAAGTGTATGACCAATTACCAGAACCAAGTATAAACACATTATCATCACCTTCTACATTAGAAAAAAATAAAGACATATGTATATCACCTCCTATTATAAGTATTGCGGTATTAAGCATGCATGCGATCTATCTATAGAATTAAAACCTCCTAAAGTTCCTCCAGTAATAGAAGTTTCATATGAATTGCTCAAATTCTGGCCATTTAATACTATACCTAATCCTTTAAATTTTTTATTTATTACAATTCCTCTTTTTATTGTAAATTTTGGATTCATTATAGAGTTTCCGGCTAAATTCACTACAGTTCCACCTATATCTATACTATCACTTTGAGACTCATATATCTGAGATAATTGTAGACCTCCATCAATATTTGTAATAGCTCTAACATCAGAAAAATTTACATATGTTTCTTCGTGATTAAATACAAATATAAATGTCAAAATAGAGTTGCTTATCAGTTCATTAGCATACGCAGTAGTTTCAAAACTACCATCTGAATAAGATTTTATCAATCTATTATTAGTTCTACATGTAAAACCTAAAGACGCAAAAAAATACATTCTGGTATATATTACACCAGACGTATGATTCCACTGTCCATCCGAATATAAAGGTATTATATTATCATCACCTTCAATATCATCAAACACTATATTTGCCATAATAGTACCTCCTTTATTTAAATTACTTGTATGTGATTTAACTTCCCAACTTACTTATAATAGGATATATATCCTATTATAAGTAACTTATAGTATATTCATAAAAGGAGGGAATTTTTATGAGTATGAATGGTATTGATGTAAGTAATCATCAGAACGGTATTAACTTAAGTGTAGTTCCTTGTGATTTTGTAATTACAAAAGCTACCCAGGGAACAAGTTATATTAACCCAGATTGTGATCGTGCATATCAGCAAGCTAAAGCAGCAGGTAAATGCTTGGGTGTTTATCACTATGCTGGCGGCGGCGGAGCTGTAGCAGAAGCAGATTTCTTCTTAAAAAATATCCAAGGATATATTGGAGAAGCTATCATTGTTCTTGATTGGGAAGGATATCAGAACAGTGCATATGATCAAGGCCCTGCTTACGCTAAACAATTCTTAGATAGAATCTATGAAAAAACTGGCGTAAGAGCATTAGTATACATGAGTAAGTCTGTATGCAATGCATATGATTGGAGCGCAATTGCAGCTAATCATGGACTATGGGTTGCTCAGTATGCTAACAATAATCCTACTGGATATCAGTCGAATCCATGGACTGACAGTAAAGGATATGGTGCTTGGTCTGGACCGGCTATTTTCCAATACAGCTCATCAGGAAGATTATCAGGATATAATGGAAATCTTGATATCAATATTGCATATATGGATAGAGAAGGTTGGAATAAATATGCAGGTAAAGGAAATGCAACTAAACCACCAGTAACTCCTACACCTCCTGCAGATAACACTCCATCTGGATCTATTATGGATCTTGCTACTGGAGTATTACAAGGAAAATATGGAGATGGTGCAGCAAGAGAAGCAGCTCTCGGATCTAAATTCCAAGAAGTTCAAAACGAGGTTAATCACAGGCTTCAAGCTTCTGTAGACACATTGGTAGCAGAAACAAAACAAGGACGCTATGGGAATGGGTCTGACAGAGAAGCAGCTCTCGGACCAAGATATAAAGAAGTCCAGGATAAAATTAATGCATCTGAAGGAAGTTCTACAAGAACATACGAAGTTCAATCAGGTGATACATTATCAGGTATTGCAGCTAAATTTGGTACTACGGTATCTCAATTATGTTCATTGAATGGAATTTCAAATCCGAATGTGATTTACGCTGGCACTACAATCAGAGTAAAATAACAAATTAAGAGGAGGAAGGGGTTTACCCTTCCTCCTTGTATTTTTTTGACAAATTGTCATTATCGTCTACAGTAGTAGGTTTATTGTCAATACCATCGTTATTTTTGTTTTCTTCTTCGTCCAAAACATCGGACACTGCGTCTGCAACTGGGCTAGCTATACTTTTAAGCAATCTCTTAGTAACTTTACCCATAAACTTACTGTCTGCGACAAGTGATATAATTTTTGTACTCCACATACCAACTATTACACAAGTAAGTACATATACACTAAATGCAATGTCAATGTAATCTTTAACAGCACACATTAGAACGGTAGAAAACATAGATGATGCAACAGTTTTACCTATACTAACTTTTCTTTTGTAACTAATATCATTTATAATATTTTTGATAAATACACCTATACTGCACAGTACAAGTGTAACTGCAAATCTATTATAAATATAATCCAAAAGCAAGGTAAATGTTAACTGATCCAATGCTCTCCCTCCTAACTTTGGATTTTAAGTATTCTTATCTTTTGTTTTACTGTTATAGATATTCTCATACTCTTTTGTAATTAAAATATTATACAACGAAAAGAAGTATACTATAATAAATACTATAAGAGTGCAGATTATAATTCCCATTATATATAAGGAATTTAAAATTCTGTCATATCTAGCATTAATTCTTCCAATATAATCATCATCACCAAATTCTGGGCTGTTAAACATAATCTGGTCATATATATTGAAAGTCTGTATTACTATAAATTTATGGTTCTCCCGAGGAACTCCATTCTCAATATCTTTTTGCCCAAAGATATCACCAGAATCTGTTATATATACTGGAACTAAGAACTGATAATTATGAAGACCTTGAACCCCTTCATTGATATAAACTCTTTCCAAGTTATGATAATTCATTTCAGGAATTTTTTCATGTTCTCCTTTAATATAATTATATGGTTCTATTGCAATTATCTTATCAGTATGAGTTCTGATTTTTCTAACGGCACTTGTAAATAATTCTTTATTATACGTAGTATTTTGATATTGCGACAAAGTAGGAGAAGAAGGGTTTTCTATAACTGCACCTTCTTCTCTTGATTCTGGATCTACAAATAGATCTTCTACGATAGAATCATATCCTTCTAAAATAATAATAGAGTTTCTATTATTATTCACTTCTCCGATATATACTCCATCGATATTTTCTCTGAATATTTCACTTAATTTCTCTCTAGCCTCTACATCACCATTATCAAGTTTTGTCTGGAGGTCTTTGAGATCAAAATTAGCTCTAATATCATTTTCGATGTTTGTGGCAACACCTGACGTTTGCTTCTCTGCATCTTCCATATAATTTAATATACTCATCCATACAGTATCAAAATCTCTTTTCTTTACATCTTCTATAGCAGCTGCTCTAGAATTCTTAATACTTAAAATAGCATTATCACATACCGTTAGAATAATTATAAATGATGCTAATGTAAGTAGTATAATAGAAATCAATCTATTAATTTTACTTTTCTTTATTTTTTTAAGCATACTATTTCTCCTTTCTAATAGTCTAAAAAGAATAAGTTAAGGTATGTGGATTTATTATTCTTTTACTATGGATGTTTTGCTTAAAAGTACGATGAGGGTATAAATCTATTATCAGAACTATATATTAAATCAATAGAAAGGAGAAAACTGATATGACGGAAATCATTGAAAGTGTAGTTCAACAAATACTCGACCTTTCATTGGCCCAAGTGAATATTCCACTTATAATCGTGCTGATGTTTATTGGTCATGCATTAAAACACTATGTCAAGAAACTTGACAATGCAACTATTCCGATTTGGTTAGGAGTTATAGGTATTATATTATCTATATTGATGCAAGTACCGTTTAACCCTCAAGAGAAGTTGCTTACTGTTTTGGTACAGGGTATCGTGTGTGCCGTTCTTGCTACTATCCTGTTTGATAAGTTTAAGGATATTCAGCAAGGTATTAAACGATCCCGATCACGACCGGAAGTTGAAGGTCAGACAGCTGAAGATACAGAAAAATAAATAATAAATAAACCCAAAAAAGTCGAATTTTGCCATTTTGACATTATTAAAAAATATATGTTTTGCAACACTATAGTAAAGTATGTATCCCAAAAAGTTTGATCAACACTATATATCATATCTCTACTATCTAACAAGATAGTAGAGATAAATTTTTTATGAAAGGAGAAAATATAATATGTCTTTAATATCTTTAGCTATGGCTTGTGATCCAAATATTTCAGAAGAACAAAGAAAGCAAGAAAAAGCTTACAAAAAATATGTAGACGAACATAGAGCAAATGTAAA